>Ga0136617_10001540_pt1 | contig 20409 bp, 22 predicted proteins | sample AntDrymUQ3222106_2_FD_129672 | JGI IMG/M metagenome (GOLD analysis project Ga0136617, IMG submission 129672) | Polar desert sand microbial communities from Dry Valleys, Antarctica - metaG UQ322 (21.06) | ecosystem: Environmental > Terrestrial > Soil > Desert | place: Antarctica: Dry Valley...
GCCGAGCTACGCCGCTTCCTGCACCGCCGCCAACGCCAACGCCCGATCGCCAGCAACTACTTCAAGGCGCCGCATGTCACCTACGCCGCCTAACCAGAGCTCAATAGACGCCCGCGGTGATAAGCATGACCCGATGAAGCGCGCGGGTGCGATCACGAAGCGGACGCTGGTGTCGTTCTACGACGACCAGATGACGCAGCACGCGGCGGCGCTCACGTACTACGCGCTCATGTCGCTGTTTCCCGCGGTGCTGCTGGCGCTGTCGCTCCTCGGGATCTTCGGCCAGTACCCGGGCACGTACAACGCGATCATCGGCTACCTGCGCGACGTCGCCCCACCCTCGGTGCTCGTGCCGCTGGACACCTCGCTGCGGGGTGCGCTGCGCAGCCAGGGAACGGCCACGACCGCTCTGGTGATCGGCGTCGTCGTCGCGCTCTACGGGACCACCGGGGCGCTGGAGGCGACGCGCCGGGCGATGAACGTCGTCCTCGAGGCTGACGGGGGACGCACGTTCCTGCGGCGCAAGGCGACCGACGTGGTGTCCACGTTCGTGCTCATGGCCCTGGTGCTCGTCAGCCTCGTCATGGTGTTCGTCGGCGGTCGCTTCGCAGAGGACCTGCTGGGCTTCATCGGGCTCGGTCCGAGCGTCGCCCGGATCTGGGACATCGCCCGCTGGCCCGGGGCGCTGGCCGTGGCGATGCTCGTGTTCGCCTTCGTCTACTACGTCACGCCCGACGTCAAGCAGCGTTCGTTTCACTCGGTGGCTCCGGGCGCGGCCGCCGGCGTGCTCCTCTGGCTCGCCGCATCGTTCGGCTGCTCGACCTACGTCTCGAGCATCGCAGGGGTCGGTGCGATCTACGGCGCGTTCACAGGCGCCATCCTGCTCGTCGCCTGGCTCTGGCTCAGCAGCGTCGCGCTGCTGTTCGGCGCCGAGCTCAACGCCGAGATCGAGCGTGAGAGGGAGCTCGACGAGGGCGTGCCGCGGGCGGAGACGCTCAACCGGCCGACACGAGGCAGATGAGCCGGAGGGCCGCCATACCAGCAGCCCTCCGGTCCAGACTGCGCTGTCGCTGTTGCTGGTGTGAGCTGGATCAACCGGTGAAACGGAGGGCCTTGTTTGCGAGAACTGAACTGCCGTGCTCAGACGGGGGGGCCGACGCCGAGGGAGGCGAGGAGTGCCAGCACCTGGGGCGCGATGCCGTAGACGGTGCCGGTGAGAATGCCGATGACTGAGTCGAGGAGGCCGCCGATGAGGGGAGCACCCATGAGAACACTTCGCTTTCTGAGGGCGTCGAGTTGTAGAAAATTCCGTGACGGCCCCGCCCAATAGCTTACAGCAGCAAGTCAAGACTAGCAAGCAACTTCTAGAATCTTGGCGACCCCGGACGGATTGGCACCGGAGCACGGAAGTCAGGTTCCGTAGGCTTGGGGCCCGTTGAGCTCGTGCCAGGACAGGCGCACCGGAAACGAGCGTACCGTGGCAAAGAGATTCTAGAACGGCCGTGCTATAGTGCCGGGCGATGGCGGACTGGAGCTTCCTGACGAACCACGCCCGCGCCCTGGTCTGCATCGCGCACGACCCCGGCGTGCGTCTACGTGACATCGCCGCTGCGCTGGATATCACCGAGCGCAGCGCCTACGGAATCGTCACCGAGCTGACCGAGGCGGGCTACGTCGTCAAGGAGAAGGACGGTCGTCGCAACCGCTACCAGATCCAGGGGCATCTGCCGCTGCGCGGGTCCGTTGGCCGCGAGCGAACCATCGGAGAGGTACTGGACGTGCTCGTCGAAGCCAGCGCGCCTGCCGACGAAGACCCAGCCGCGCATGAGTCCGGTGCAGCTCGCGCCCAGCCTGCCCGACCGTGGTGGCGCTGGAGCGGGCAGTCGTGACCGCGTAGCCGATCGTTTTCCGCGTCGTGTCGACGCTCACGCCGTGAGCCGCGCGAGGTCCTCCGCGAACCCCGGATACGACACCGCTGCTGCGTCCATCCCGACGACCTCCACCGCCTCCTCCGACGCCAGCCCCGCCACCGCGCCGAGCATCGCCATGCGGTGGTCGCCGCGCGCGTCGATCATGCCGCCGCGCAGGCGGCCCGTGCCGGTCACCGCGAAGCCGTCCTGCGTCGCCTCGATCGTCGCGCCGAGGCCGCGCAGGCCGTCGACGACGCCGGCGATCCGGTCGGACTCCTTCAGGCGCAGCTCCTGCGCCCCACGCACGACGGTCTCGCCCTCGGCGAAGCATCCGAGCAGGGCGACGAGCGGCAGCTCGTCGATCGCGAGCGGCACCTCGCCGGGCTCGACGACCGTGCCCTGCAGCGGGCCGGCGGTCACGTCGAGGTCGCAGCACGGCTCGGAGACCGCGACCGTGACGGCCGGCTCCTCGAGCTCGCCGATGACGATCGCGCCCATCCGCTCGAGTATCCGCAGAAAGCCTGTGCGCGTCCAGTTGACGCCAACGTCGCGCACGAGCAGCCGGGAGCCCTTCACGAGCACCCCCGCGGCGATCATGAACGCCGCCGAGGACAGATCGCCGGGCACGACGACGCTGTGGGCGTCGAGCTCGTCGGTGCACGTCACCGACACGGTGCGGCCATCGCGCTGCACGACGACGCCCGCGCCCGCGAGCATCCGCTCGGTGTGGTCGCGGCTCGCCACCGGCTCGACGACGCTCGTCGTGCCCTCGGCGCCGAGGCCGGCGAGCAGGACGCAGGACTTCACCTGCGCGCTCGCGACCGGCAGCTCGTAGCTGATCGCGCGCAGGCGCGTGCCGCGCACGACGAATGGCGGGAAGCGGCCGCCCGTCGCGTCGATCTGCGCGCCCATCCGCGCGAGCGGCTCGGCGATCCGGTCGACCGGCCGGCGACGGATCGAGCTGTCGCCGTCGAGCTCGAACGTGCGACCGTCCTGCGCCGCGAGCCAGCCGGGCAGCAGCCGCATGAGCGTGCCCGCGTTGCCGACGTCGATCGGGCCGTCGGGCTCGCGCGCCTCGCGCAGCCCGGCGCCGCGCACGACGACCGCGTCCTCGTGCTCCTCGACGAGCGCCCCGACTGCGCGCAGCGCGTTCAGCGTCGAGATCGTGTCCGCCGCGCGCAGGTAGTTCGTGATGTGCACGGGCTCGGCGGACATGGCGCCGAGCAGGGCGGCGCGGTGGGAGATCGACTTGTCGGGCGGCGCGACGACCTCGCCGCGCAGCCGACCCGACGGTCCGAAACGAGCGCGCGCGGTCACGACCGAGCACCGTCGCTCGCGATGTGCCGGGATGTGGTGCTCGCGCGCACGTCCTTGCTAGGCCGCGGGATAGCCTAGCCCGACGACGAGCCCGATCGCCCGGTCCGCGTCGTCCGGGCGCACCCACAACGCGATGACGCCGGTGCGGTTGTCGACCTCGGGCGCGAGTGACATGTCGGAGATATTGATGCCCGCGCGGCCGAGCGCAAGCGCGATCTGCGCGACGACGCCGGGCTTGTTGGGCACCGCGGCACGGATCTCGCGCATGACGCCGCCACCACCGGCAAGACCGACCTCGAGCAGCGCGCGGCGCTGCTGCGCGGCGGCGTCCTGCCACGCCGCGAGATCGCCGCCGCTCGCCTGCAGCAGCGTGCGCACCTCGCCCAGCCGCCGCACGAGGTCGTCGATCTGCGTCCCCAGCGCGGAGCTGTTGGCCGCGTAGATCTGCGCCCACAGCGCCGGGTTGGAGCCCGCGACGCGCGTTGCGTCGCGGAAGCTCGGCCCCGTCGCGGGCAGCGTCTCGCCGCCGAGCGCCTCGGTGGCCTGCGCGACGAGCAGGTTGGCGACGACGTGCGGCAGGTGCGAGACCGCCGCCATGAGCCGGTCGTGGTCGTCCGGCGCGATCGCGGTGGGCACCGCGCCGAGACCGGCGACGAAGTGCGCGAGACGCTCGTAGAGCACGCCGGGCGTCTCGTCGCGCGGCGTGAGGTACCACGTCGCGCCCTCGAAGAGGTCCTCGCGGGCGTGCGCGACGCCGGTCGCCTCCGCGCCGGCGAGCGGATGGCCGCCGATGAAGTTCTCGCGGTCGACCGCGCCGACGAGCGCGCCCTTCGTCGAACCGACGTCGGTCACGACCGCGGCGGGCAGCGCGTCGCAGAGCTCACGCACGGCGTCCTGGAGCGCGTCGACCGCGACGCCCGCGATCGCGATGTCCGCCGTGCCGATGTCGGCGACGTCGTCGACCGCCTCGTCGATCGCGCCGCGCTCGAGCGCGATCGCCAGCGCCGCGGGGCTGCGATTGCAGCCCACGACGTGCGCGCCGAGCCGGTGGCGGGCGGCCATGCCGACCGACCCGCCGATGAGACCGACGCCGAGAAGCGCGACCCTCATGCGCCGTCGTCGATCACGGCACCGCGCGGCGTGCGCGCACCGACGCGGCGAGCCCGTCGAGCACGCCGACGGTCCGCTCCCAGTTCATGCAGGCGTCGGTGATCGACTGCCCGTAGGTCAGCTCAGCGCCGTCGACGACGTCCTGGCGGCCGCCGACCAGGAAGGACTCGAGCATGACCCCGACGATCGCGCGGTTGCCGCCGGCGACCTGCTCGCCGATCTGCGCCGCGACGGCAGGCTGGCGCTCGTGGTCCTTGGCGCTGTTGTCGTGCGACGCGTCGATGACGAGCCGCTCCGCCAGCGAGGCCGCACGTAGCTTGGCGAGTGCGCCGGCCACGCCCGCGGGCCCATGGTTGGGCTCGTCCCGGCCACCGCGCAGGATCACGTGCCCGTCGGGATTGCCGGTCGTGTGCAGGATCGCCGGCGTCCCGCTGAGATCCACGCCCGCGAACGAGTGCCTCGCCGCCGCGGCACGGACCGCGTCGACGGCGACCTGCACGTTGCCGTCGGTGCGGTTCTTGAAGCCCACCGGCATCGACAGGCCCGAGCCGAGCTGGCGATGGATCTGGCTCTCGGTCGTCCGCGCGCCGATCGCCGCCCACGAGACCGCGTCGGAGATGTACTGCGGCGTGATCGGGTCGAGGAACTCGCAGCCGACCGGCAGGCCGAGAGAGAGCACCTCGAGCAGCAGCTCGCGGGCCGAGCGCAGTCCGGTGTCGACGTCGCCCGACCCGTCGAGGTGGGGATCGTTGATGAGGCCCTTCCAGCCCGTCGTCGTGCGCGGCTTCTCGAAGTACACGCGCATCGCGACGCACAGGTCGTCCTGGTGTCGCCGCGCCTGCGCGCTCAGGCGGCCGGCGTACTCGAGCGCGGCAGCGGGGTCGTGGACGCTGCACGGGCCGACGACGACGAGCAGGCGGTCGTCGCTTGAGTCGAGGATCGCAGCGACCTCGGCGCGCCCGCGCAGCACGACGTCCGCCAACTCGGGCTCAAGCGGCAGGCGCTCGAGCAGATCGGCTGGGGTCGTCAGCGACGAGACCCGCGCGATGCGGCGATCGCGAACGCCGCCGGCCTGCTCTGAGCGCGTCGAGACCATCGTCAGACGACCGCGACGATCTGCTTGCCGGCGATGGCCGCGACCTGCTCGACCTTGGCGGCGAAGCGCGCGAAGTCGTCGCAGTGCAGCGCCTGCGGGCCGTCGCAGATCGCCTCGTCCGGCGTCGGGTGCACCTCGACGATGATGCCGTCGGCACCGGCGGCGGCGGCCGCCAGCGACAGCGGCTCGACGAGGTCGCGCCTGCCGGCCGCGTGGCTCGGGTCGACGATGACGGGCAGGTGGCTGAGCTCCTTGAGCACCGGCACGGCGGTGAGGTCCAGGGTGAAGCGATAGGCGGTCTCGAACGTCCGGATGCCGCGCTCGCAGAGCATGACGTTCTCGTTGCCCTCCTTCAGGACGTACTCCGCCGCCATCAGCAGCTCCTCGAGCGTGCTCGACAGGCCGCGCTTGATCATGACGGGGCAGCCCGAGCGCCCGATCTCGGTGAGCAGCGTGTAGTTCTGCATGTTGCGGGCGCCGATCTGGACGACGTCGGCGACCGCGAGGACGGAGTCGAGGTCGCGAACGTCCATGAGCTCGGTGACGATCGGCATCCCGGTCTGCGCCTTCGCCTCGGCGAGGATCCGCAGGCCCGCCTCGCCCAGGCCCTGGAACGAGTACGGGCTCGTGCGCGGCTTGTAGGCGCCGCCGCGCAGGAGCGTGGCGCCGGCGTCGGCGACGATCCGCGCCGTCGACAGCGTCTGGTCGCGCGACTCGACGGTGCACGGCCCGGCGATGAGCGCGAAGTGGTCGCCGCCGACTCGGCGACCGCCGATCGACAGCACGCTGCGTTCACCCTGGCGGACCTCGCTGGAGGCGAGCTTGTAGGGCTTGAGGATCGGGACGACCTTGTCGACCCCGGGGCTGCCCTCGAGGCCGAGCCGGGCGACGTGCTCGCGATCACCGATCGCGCCGATGACGGCGACCTCGTCGCCGCGGGAGAGATGGGCCCGAGCGCCAACGGACTCCACTCGTTCGATGACGGCCTGGATCTCCTCACGGGAGGCCGCCGGTTTCATGACGATCACCATTGCTAACAATCCTTTCGAAGAAACGCCTGGAGACGGAGTACTGCGGGGCGCTCGGCGAAAGGGGGGTGCGGAAGTGCGGTGTGAGCCGAGCGCCTAGATAAATCGCCAGGCGAAATAACGACGCGCGAAGACCTCGAACATGCTGCGGGCGCTGTCGTCAGATCGGATCATGCGACGCCCACCTTAGAGCACCTGGGCGAGCGCGTCGAGGAACCTCGCGTTCTGTCCAGGTGTGCCATACGTCACACGCAGCGCGCCCGCGCGCCCGAGCGCGGCACCGGCGCGGACGAGCACGCCGCGCTCGGCCAGGCCCCGCACGACCGCCGCCTCGTCGCTGCCATCGGGCAGATCGAACCAGCAGAAGTTGGTCTGCGACTGCGCCGGCTCGATCCCGAGCTCGTCGAGGCCGGCTTCGAGCTCCACGCGCGCGATGATCGCGCGCTCGACGCGCTCGGCGACCGCGTCCTGGTGCTTGAGGGCCTCGACGGCCGCCGCCTGCGCGGCCGCGTTGCAGAAGAACGGCTGGCGAACCTGGTCGACGGCGAGCGGGAAGTCCTCGCTGCCGCACAGCCCGAAGCCGACGCGCAGCCCGCAGAGCCCGTAGACCTTCGAGAACGTCCGCAGGAGGATGAGGTTGGAGTGCCGCGCGAGCAGGTCGAGCGTCGTGTCGGGATCGTCGAGGAGGCTGAACTCGCAGTAGGCCTCGTCGAGGACGAGCGCGACATGGCGCGGCACGCGCTCGACGAACGCCGCGATCTCGCGGAACGGCAGCGCGGTCGACGTCGGGTTGTTCGGGTTGCAGACGATGACCAGCCGCGTCGCGGCGGTGATCTCGACAGCCATCGCGTCGAGGTCGTGACGATCTGCGGCGTCGAGCGGGACGGTGACGGCGGTCGCACCCGAGGCGGCCGCGAGCTGCGGGTACATGCTGAACGACGGCCACGCGTAGACGAGCTCGGCGCCCGGCTCCAGCAGCGCCGCGCCGGCGGCGAGGAGGATGTCGCACGAGCCGTTGCCGATCGCGATCCGCGCCGGCGGCAGGCCGTAGCGGTTGCTCAGCGCGCGCTTGAGGGCGGCATTGGTGGGGTCCGGATAGCGGTTGGCGCCGGCCAGCGCGCGCTGCGCGGCCTGCACGACCTCCGGCAGCGGCGGGTCGGGCGACTCGTTGGAGGCGAGCATCGCGACGTCGTCGCCGAGCGAGTAGCCGTCGGCGGCGGGATAGACGGGGATGCGCCCGATGCGCTGTGAGAACTCGATCGCCATGTGGGGATTGTGGCGCAGGCGCTGGCTGCGCGACCACATGCGCGACGGCGGAAGGCGCGAGCGCGTCGGTCGGCGCGCGCGTGCGGTAGCGCGCCAGCCGGCGCCCGTGCCGTAGCGTGCCAGCCGGCGCCGGCCGTCTGATCGTTTCGGATCAGTCGAGAAGCTTGCCGCAGCGCCCTCGATCGGCCGTCGGCGCGCGGATGCGCCGCATGCTGCGCGTGTGGCCGCAGCACCTGCACAACTGGCGGATCGTCACGCGTCGCCGATCGCGCGGTCACATCTGCACGTATGCCATGCCGTTCTGACGGAGCTTCTCGCCGCGAGTCTCGATCCGGCAGTTGTGCATGCCGACCTGCTCATCGGTCGGGTGGCCGCATGCCAGCACCGGGTCGTCTCCCGCGAGCAGCTCACGGAGCTCGGCTGGGGCGGCGTGTGTGCGGTTGGGGTCACGCCAGTTGGCGGGTCTTGATGTAGGCGCAGGCGTCGTGGAGGGTGGCGTAGTCGCCGTCGTGCATGGACCAGCCCGATCCGCTGGCGCGGCGTTCGGCGACGAGCCAGCGGTGGCGCAGCTCGGTCGTCAGCCGCCACGGATTGGCGATGCGCCATTGGCCGTCGGCCAGTAGCGCTCCGCCAGCGTTGAGCGCGCGATCGCATGCCAGGACGAACTACTCAGACACCGGCGCCTTGGCTAGCTCCACCGCACTGAGATGGGCTCGGCGCCGGCCAGGACGCGGGTGTGCGGCTGCTCGCCGAAGCGCATGTCGATCGTCTCGCCAGCGCCGACATCACCATCCAGGCGGGCCCGGCCGGCGGCCTCGCGGATCGCATCGCACAGCTCCGCCGGCGGCACACGGACGCCGGGCGCGGTGGCGCGGTTCGAGGCAGCGCGACTGCCCGCGTGACCGCGTCCTCGGCCGCGCCGCTGCCGGCGAGCCCGACCGCGCCGCCGCCGAAGGTCGTCGAGCCCTGGCGATCATGCGCAAGACGAGGTCCAGCCGCGCAACACGTGAGCTTCGTCGCCTCGGGAAGGCGCTGGGCGCAGTCTGACGCCGCTCCGACGGGCACCGCTTGAGAGTGAATCCGCCGAGCGTTTGCGGCCCCCAATCGCCGGGTCTACCCGCTACTGCGCCCCTTCGAGGTCCTGGCGCAGCGCGCGTGCCTCGCCGAGGTAGACGTGGCGGGGGCCGTGGGCGTCCGGCGCGTGGTAGTGCATGAGGACCCGGATGATCCGCGGCATCGAGCCGGGCACCGGGACCTCGCGGGCACACAGCAGCGGCACATGGGAGAAGCCCAGGTTGCGGGCAGCGACGGCCGGGAACTCGGCATCGAGATCCTCTGTCAGCGTGAAGATGCAGCTGACGACATCGCTGGGGTGCAGGTCATTGCGCTTGAGGATCTCGCGCAGCAGCCACTCGGTCGCGCCGAGGATGGCCTGGGCGTCGTTGCGGTCCACCGACGAGGCCCCGCGCAGAGCGAAGAGCCGCATACATGCGCGACTCTAGCTCGTAGCTCAGCGGGCCCGTCAACGGCGGCCGCCGTCGCCCGCGCGGCGCAGCCGCTCGACCTCGGTCGCCTTCAGGCGCCGGTGGGCCCCCTCCGGCAGGTCGTCGAGGCGCAGCGGCCCGAAGCGCACGCGCTGCAGCGTGCGCACGCGGTGGCCGACGGCGTCGCACATGCGCCGCACCTGGTGGTTGCGGCCCTCGTGGATCGTCAGCTCGAGCACGCCGGGGCGCAGCTGGCGCACCTTCGCCGGCGCCGTGCGGCCGTCGTCGAGGTCGACCCCCTCGCGCAGCGTGCGCAGCGCGCGCTCGCTCACCGGGGCGGGGCGCACCGTCGCGCGGTACGTCCGCGGGACCTCGAATGACGGGTGCGTCAGGCGCTGCGCGAGGTCGCCGTCGTTCGTGACGAGGATGAGCCCCGTGCTGTCGGCGTCGAGGCGACCGACCGGATACAGCCGCGCCCCGCGGCCGGGCACGAGGTCGACGACGGTCCGGCGCCCATGCGTGTCCTGGGCCGTCGACAGCACGCCGGCGGGCTTGTGGACGACGAAGACCATCCGCTCCTCGATCCCCTCGAGAAAGCGCCCGTCGACCGCCACGCCGCTGTCGACGTCGACGTCGCGCGCGGGATCGGTGACGATCTTGTCGGCGACCGTGACCCGGCCGGCGCGGATCATCTCCTCGGCGGCGCGGCGCGAGGCGACCCCCGCGTGGGCGAGGAACTTGGCGAGACGCATGCCTACGATGGTCGCATGGCCGAGGCCGCCCGGTTCATCCCCGAGATGACGCACTTCACGCTGCCGCTGCACGCGCAGCGCGACGAGCTCATCGCGCTGGCGGCCGGCTGGGCGGACGAGCACGAGCTGCACGTCGCGCTGGAGCGCTTCTTCCCGACGTACGCGGCGACCGCGATCCCCGGCGCCGACGGGCTCGTCGAGGCGGTCGCGGCGTTCGATCCCGTACGCCGCATGTGCCTGCGGTGCGGGCCGTTCGACATCGCCGCCATCAACGCGCAGCAGTTCCTGGTGCGCAACCCGACTTCGGCGAGGCCGTGTAGGGGATGAACGACTAGATGGACCTCGAGCTGCTGCAGCGCACGCTCGCCGGCGCGGGCCAGCCGGCCTTCCGTGCGCGCCAGGTGTGGGCGTGGGCCGCGCGGGGCGCGAGCGGCTACGGGGCGATGACCGACCTGCCCGCCGCGCTGCGCGCGCAGCTCGCCGAGCAGGTGCCGTTCTCGACCCTCGAGCTCGCCGACGAGGCGCACGCCCGCGACGGGACGGTGAAGGCGCTCCTGCACACCCACGACGGGCGGCCGGTCGAGGCGGTCCTCATGCGCTATGCGGACGGCCGCCGCTCGCTGTGCCTGTCGTCGCAGTCGGGCTGCCCGCTGACGTGCACGTTCTGCGCCACCGGCTCGATGAGGTTCGGGCGCAACCTGACGACGTCGGAGATCCTCGACCAGGCGCTGCACTTCCGGCGCATGGAGAGCGTCGACCACGTCGTCTTCATGGGCATGGGCGAGCCGATGATGAACCTCGACGGAGTGCTCGGGGCCTGCCGGCGGCTGCCCGACGTCGGCGTCACCCACCGGCGCACGGCGATCTCCACGGTCGGCTGGATCCCCGGCATCGACCGGCTGGCGCAGACGGACATGCCGATCCGCCTGGCGCTCTCCCTGCACGCTGCCGACGACGCGCTGCGCACGCAGATCATGCCGGTGAACGAGCGCTACCCGCTGTCCGACGTGCTCGCGGCCTGCCGGCGCTTCCATGCCGCCAAGCGGCGCCTGGTCTTCGTCGAGTACGTCATGCTCGCCGGCGTCAACGACCGCTACGAGCAGGCCGTCGCGCTCGCGCAGGTCCTCGACCCCAAGGTCTTCAAGGTCAACCTCATCCCCTACAACCCGACCGGCTCCTACGACGGCTCCGGTCCCGACGCGATCGCCGCCTTCCGCGCCGTGCTCGAGGAGCACGGCCTGCGCGCGACCGTGCGCCTCACGCGGGGGCGCGACATCGCGGCGGCGTGCGGCCAGCTCGCGGCTCGCTGACGACCTCGTCGAGCGTGTCGGCCAGCCGCTGGGCGAGCGACGGCCAGGCGTAGCGCTCCTCGGCCGCGGCGCGCGCGGCCGCGCCGCGACGCGCGCGCTCGGCGGGGTCGTTCACCGCCTCGACGAGCACGCCGGCCAGGCCGGCGGCGTCGTCGGGCTCCACGAGCCAGCCGGTGCGCCCCGGCTCGACGATCTCCGCTGGGCCGAAGCGGTCGACCGCGACGAGCGGCAGCTCGGCGGCCATCGCCTCGACGAGGACCTGGCCGAACTGCTCGCGCACGCTGGCCAGCGCGAGCACGTCGGCGGCCGACAGGAACGCCGGCAGCGTGTCGTGGTCGTGCCAGCCGGCCAGGAAGACGCCCTCGGCACCCAGGCGCTCGACGGCCTGCAGCGGGTGCTCGCCCTCCCACTCGCCGGGGTGGCCGCCGAGCAGGACGAGCGAGGCGGGTTGCGCGAAGCCCTGGCGGGCGGCGGCGAACGCCTCGACGAGCAGCGGGATCCGCTTGACCGCGGTGAAGCGCCCGACGCTGAGGATCACCGGGCCCGCGGCCACCGCGGCGGCCTGCGCGGCCGTGTAGCGCACGCTGCCCGCGCCCGCGCCGGGGCGCCAGCCGCGCGGGTGCGCGACGAGGTGCTCGTGCCAGTGCGCGGCGCGGTCGACATCGATGCGGTGCATGCGGTGCGGTTCGAAGCCGTTGGGAACGAGCACGCAGCAGTCTGGGTCGATGCCCAGCAGGCGCGTCGCGCGGGCCACCTGACCGGGCGAGAGCACGACGAGCCGCGCGCAGGACGCGGCCCACGCGCGCATGCGCTGCGCCCACGCCTCCGCGTGTGGCCAGGGCGCGCCCGCCTCGATCTCCTCGAGCATGAGCAGCTCGGTGCCGTGCAGGTGCCCGACCACCGGCACGTCGGGCGCGACGCGGGCCGCGGCCGCGTTCACCGGCGTGAGGTGGTGCAGGTGCAGCGCGTCGGCGTCCGCCGCGCCGGCGGCCGCCAGGGCGCGGGCCCAGGCGGCGACCTGGCGCTCGTAGGCGGCGTCGTCCAGGGCGGCGAAGACGACGTCCGGCGCGCCGGGGCGATCCTCGTAGGAAGGGTGCATCGGCGCGGCGCCGGCAGGCGGGTCGAGCGGGTCGGGGGCGCGCAGTGCGGCATCGAAGTCGACCGTGTGGACGTCCACCGCGTGGTAGAAGCGCCGCGCGTCGGCGTGGCCGTCGAGACCCCGGCACGAGCCGGAGACGACCGTGACGTCCCAGCCGTGGGCGGGCAGCTCGCGCGCCAGCGCGCGAGCGACGTGGGCCGAGCCGCCGCGGGGGAAGAACTGCAGGGCGCTGATCACGTGGCGGCGCATCCCCCCCGACACTACTCGGGGTCGGCCACCCGCTCGCGCAGGCTCAGTACACCCGGCTGGAAGTTCTGGGGAGTTTTGCGGGATGCCCGGCCGGGATCTGACGGTCGACGGTGCCCGCCTTCGTGCTGGTGGCACGGGGGCGGGCGCCGGCGGCCGTCAGGCACGGATCGGGCGCCCGGAAAACCCGCAGAACCTGCGGACGGGTGTACTAGCCGCCGGCGGCGAAGACGAGCGCGGTGGCGATGGCCCGGCCGCCCGGGACCGGGATGCCGTGGGCCTGGCGCGGGGTGTTGCGCAGCCGCCCCCCGCAGACCAGCGAGGTCGAGCCGCCGCCGTCGAGGTTCAGAGCGTCGGTGGCGCCGAGCGCGAGCAGCGCCTCGGCGAGCTCGCCGAGCGTCAGACCGGCATCGTCGTCGGCACGCCCGTCGCAGGCGACCGCGAGCAGGCGCGGTCCGGCCACGGCCAGGGCGGCGCGGGGGTAGCGCCCGTCGGTGATGTCGGAGTCGAACTGGTGCGCGGCGGCCGAGAAGCCCTCGGGGTCGACGCCGTCGGTGACCGCCTTCGCGCCGGCGCGCACGAGCAGCGGCCCGGCCTGCAGCAGGTCTCCGCGCGGCGCGGGCCCGAACTCCGGGCGCGGCGCGATGCGCACCTCGCCGCGAAAGACGTGCACGCACGCCCGCTCGGCGCCCCAGGGGGCGGCGAACGGCACGTGGGCACGCGTCATCCCGCGTGTGCGCAACTCGCCAAGCGGCTTGCCGCTCGGTCTCACGTAGAAGCCGCCGACCATCGCCTCGCGCACGCCGCGGGTCGCGCACCAGGCCTCCAGCGGCGCGCGGCGGGCCAGGCGAACGATGCGCAGGTCGGTGCGCTCCGCGCGGTAGGTGGCGACGTGCAGTGTCGTGGTGGCGCCATCGGCGAGCTCGAGACGCACCCGCCGCAGGTTGCGCGCTCGAGGCTTTGCAGAATCGCCAGCGTATGAGTGCTGCGAGGGCATCCGGGTGCGGCACGTTAAGGCCTCGGCTGGACGGCAGAGGTGAACGAACGGTTAGGTCTGGCCGCTGGTGTGCCGAAGCTCACAGTGACACGCCGAGTGGCGCCTTCGTCGGTCGGAGACCGAGCAACGCGCCATTTCGGAGTCGCAGATCGTGCCGGCGCGGCTACGCGGCCGACGAGTCCCCCGCGCGCTGCTCGCCGGCGCGCAGGAGGCGGTCGCGCAGCTCGGCCTCCTCGTCGGGTCCCGGGTCCCACTCGGCGACGCTCGGCAGCGCCTTGAGCGAGTCCAGGCCGAAGAGCTTGAGGAAGAGCTGGGTCGTGCGGTACAGGACAGCGCCGAACTGCGAGCGGCCGGCCTCCTCGATGAAGCCGCGCTCCTCGAGCGTCGCGGTCGCCGACTCCGCCGCCACGCCGCGGATCCGCGTGATCTCCGGTCGCGAGACCGGCTGCAGGTAGGCGACGATCGCAAGCGTCTCGGCCTGCGCCGGCGTCAGCGGCGGCGTGCGCGGCCGGGCGAGCAGGCGGCGGGCGGCCTCCTCGGCGACCGGGTCGGTGGCGAGTGCGACGCCGCCGGCGACCCGCTTGAGCTGCAGTCCGCGAGCCCCGGGGGCATAGGCGCGGTCGACCTCGACGAGCGCCGCGGCGACCTCGTCCTCGCCGCAGGCGGCGGCCTCCGCGAGGTCGGCGACGGACACGGGGTCGGGCGCCAGGAACAGCAGCGCCTCGACGATCCTGGCGAGCTCGCTCATCGCAGCGCGGCCGTCCCCTCGCGCGGCCGCAGCGGCGCGATCGCGATCTCGCCGAACGCCTCGGCCTGCGTCCACGTCGCCTCGCCCTGCTTGTAGAGCTCGAGGAGCGCGAAGAGCGTCACGGCGACGGTCACGCGATCGGCGCCGCGGACGGCCTCGTCGAATGTGCACGAGCCGCGACGCAGGAGCGCGCGCAGATGCGCGAGGCGCTCGGCGGTCGTCACGCGCGGTATCGTGAGGTGCGCGAGGCTGAGCTTCGGCGGCACGCGCAGGAGGCCGCCGATCGCGGCGCCGAGGCGGCGCGGGTCGTAGACGGCGCCGGCGTCGGCGAGGTTCGTCCGCCGCAGCGCCGGCGGCAGCGGCGCCGCGCGGTAGCGCACCCCGTCCTCCTCCGCCAGCCGAGCCGCGAGGTACTCGGACGCGCGCCGGTAGCGCCGCGCCTCGAGCATCCGCGCGAGCAGCTCCTCGGCGGCCTCGCCGGGCTCGAAGTCCAGCAGCTCGTCGTCGGGGCGCGGCAGCATGAGCCGCGACTTGAGCTCCAGCAGCGCGGCGATGAGCACGAGGAACTCGGTCGCGACGTCGAGGTCGAGCTCGCCGCGGGCCTCGAGGTGGTCGAGATAGGCCAGTACGACGTCGGCCAGCGCGACCTCGAGCAGGTCGACCTCCTCGCGCAGGACGAGCGTCAGCAGCAGGTCGAACGGACCGGAGAAGACCTCGAGGTCGAGCTCGAGCGAGGCGACGGTCATCGGTTGCAGGCTAACGCCGGCCGCCGACGGTCAGCCGCACAGGCTGACCGATCGGCGCTACAGCGCGATGATCAGCGAGATCCCGATGAGGAGGAACAGCATCAGCAGGATCAACAGAATGTCGAGTACTTCGAAGCTGCCGCGTTCGTTGCTCGGAGGCATGGCCGTGATCGTAACCTGAGTGGTGCCGTCAGCGCCGCGCGGGGCCCACGCCCATCCTCTCGCGGACGTCGGCGAGCGTTGCCGATGCGATCACGCGGGCCTTCTGGGCTCCAGCCGCCAGCACCTGCTCGAGCGCGTCGTCGTCCTCGCGGATCGCGCGATAGCGCTCCTGCACCGGCGCGAGCGCGGCTGTGACGGCCTCGGCGACCGCGACCTTGAGGTCGCCGTAGCCGCGCGCGCCGGCCATCTCCTGCTCGACCGTCTCGGAGCTCACCCCGCGCACCGCGGCGAGGATCTCGATGAGGTTCGTCACGCCCGGCTTGTCCTCGTCGCGGACGATCTCGGTGCCGGAGTCCGTCACCGCCCGCTTGAACTTGCGCAGGATCGTGCCGGGCTCGTCGAGGACGTAGACCGTGCCCTGCGCGGTGCCGCCGGTCGTCGACATCTTGCGGTCGGGCTCCTGGAGGTCGCGCACGCGCGCGCCGATCTGCGGCGTCCGCAGCTCGGGCACGACGAGCAGGCCCTCGCCGAAGCGCGCGTTGAAGCGCTCGGCGATGTTGCGCATGAGCTCGACATGCTCGCGCTGATCCTCGCCGACGGGGACCTCGTTCGCGCGGTAGGCGAGCACGTCGGCAGCCATGAGCACGGGGTAGAACAGCAGCCCCGCCGAGACGAGCTCGCGCTGCGCCGAGGACTTGTCGCGGAACTGGTGCATGCGGCTGAGCTCGCCGAGCGCCGTGACCGAGGACAGCAGCCAGCACAGCTCGCTGTGCTCCGCGACGTCGCCCTGGCGAAAGAGGATGCAGCGCTCCGGGTCCAGGCCCGCGGCGAGCAGGATCGCGGTCGTGTCGTGCACGCGCTCGCGCAGCTCGACGGGGTCGTAGGCGACGGTCGTCGCGTGCAGGTCGACGATGCAGTAGATCGCCGGATCGCCGCGCTCCTGGCCGGCGACGTACTGCGTGATCGCGCCGATGTAGTTGCCCAGGTGCTTGCTCCCGGTGGGCTGGATGCCGGAGAAGATGACGGGTGCCACGGCGGCGGAGCGTACCGGCGCGGGCGCGGGCGCTACGGCGAGACGGCCTTCTCGAGGTTCACGAGGCCGAAGCCGAACTGCGAGTCGCGCCCCGCTGGGCCGAGGTCGACGGCGGAGCCCGTGAGCTTCGCGCGCCACGCGGCGGGCCCACCGGCCGGGTTGCGGGCAGCGATGGTCGCCGCCACGCCGGCGGCGTACGGGGTCGCCATCGAGGTTCCGGAGATCGTCCGGTAGCCGCCGTCGGACCACGTCGACAGGATGTCGACGCCCGGGGCTGCCACCTCGACGTCGGCGTTGGCGGTGGAGAACGGCGCCCGCTGGCCCCGGCGGTCGACCGCCGCGACCGAGACGACCTGCGGGAGGGCCGCGGGGAAGCTCAGCGTCGCGTCGCCGCTGTTGCCGGCCGCGGCGAGGAGCAGCGAGCCGCTCGCGCTCACGGTGGCGACGACGCTGGCGAGCGTGTTCGAGCCCAAGCCGCCGAGCGACAGCGAGATGATCTTCGCGCCCTGCGCGTTGAGGTACATGATGCAGTTGGCGATGCCCGCGAGCGAGCCGGCGCCGTTGGAGTCCAGGGCCTTGCAGATCGCCAGCGGCGAGTTGAACGCGACGCCGGCGATCCCGCGGGCATTGTTCGCCCGCGCCGCGGCCGTGCCGGCGACATGCGTGCCGTGGCCGTTGTCGTCGTTGCAGCGGCCGGGAACGATCGTCGGGTCGTCGAGCAGCCTGATGAGGCCCAGGACGTCGATCCCGAACGAGCGCACGCCCGCGCAGTCGACCACCTTGCCGGCGAGATCCTCGTGAGCGGCGTCGACGCCGGTGTCGACGAAGCCGATCTTCGCGCCGCCGCCCGTCGCCGGGAACGCGCCGAGACCGGCGCCGTTCCAGCCCTCCGGGGCGTCGATGTCAGCGTCCGGTGCGCCGCCGGCCTGGCCCGTGTTGTCCAGGCCGTAGAGCTGGCCGAAGAGCGGGTCGTTCGGGGGCGCGCTGGCCCGGTAGATGTAGTTCGGCTCGGCGTAGAGGACGGCGCTTGAGCGGTTCAGTCGCGCGGCGACCGCCGCCGGGTCGCCGCTCACGCGGACGACCTGCGCTCCGAGGCCGGTGATGCGGCCAAGCGTCTCGAGCACTCCCGCCGTCCGCGCGGCGAGCGAGCGCTGCGCGCTCGGCGCCCGGTCGGCGTACTTGACGATGAGCGTGTGGGCCTCGTAGCGCGTGGGAGCCGCTCGCGCGGGAGCCGCCACCGCGGCGGGCGCGCACGCGAGGATCGTGAGCACGCCTGCAAGCGCGGCCCTCAGACCGTCCGTGATCCCCCCGCTGGCCGTCACTCGGCCTCACGTTACGCGGCCCGCCGGCACGGCGCAACACGCAACCGACTGGATGCGCATGCGGCCGGCGGCGTCCCACCGGTCGTGCATGGCCGTCGAGCTCGACCACAGCTGCTGCGGACATGCAAGCGGCTCATCCGCCGCGCGATCGACGACGAGCGCAGCGAGGCCACGAAGCGTCGCTACAGGTCGCCCTGCGGCGACTCGCCTGAACTCTGCCCTCTCTCGCTCGACGAGGGCCTTGATCGCATCGGCCATTTCGGTGGTTCCCGGCCTCCGCTCGCGCACGTGTGGCTGCGGCCTCTCCCACGCGGCAGGGCATGAGTGACATTGCGCACGCGAGATGTTGACTTTCTTGCGCACACCGGCGTAGGTTCGGTTTTCCACCACAGGCCACATGGAGCAGGCGCATGTCTGAAATCGAAAGCCTCCACAGCGACGACGAGTTTGCTTCGCCCGAGGGACCCAGGACGCCCGACGAGGACGAGGAGTTCGGGCCCGAGCCCGACGATCCGCGAGCCGCAGGACGGTTCGAGGATCCGCACGACGTGCCGGACTTCGATGCCGCGCTCGAGGAGCGCGATATGTGCAGCGAGGAGGCGACCTCGTGATGGCGGACAAGGTCCTCAAGGAGCTGCGTGGAGCCGGCAAGGTCTTTGACTTTCGAGGCACCGGCGTGCTGCCGCCCAACGGCGGGATCATCCAGCCGTTGATCATGGTCGAGCACATCCCGGTCGTCCCCAACGTCGCGGGCGCCGCGGATTTCCATATGCTCGCCCGCGTGCTCAGGCAGCAGGGGCTATCCCTCCAAGCCGCGACCGACCGCGAAGGCAACGTTGCGCTGTACAACCACCTCAACCGGCTGTGCTTCCAGGCACGGGGAGCCAACCAGGTCAGCTGTGGGGTCGAGCATATGCACATGACCGTCGACGAGGATTGGACGAAAAAGCAGCTTCGTGCATCGGCATGGCTGTGGCAGCTTGCCGAGCGTGAGTTCGGGATTCCGCTGCGCGTCGCGCGGATCGCCCCCGGACCGGGGCGCATCGGCGTGTTGCGGCGCGGACATACCTCCCACCGGCGAGTGTCCGCCGCCGCAGGCTTTCACGATCGCGTCGATCCGGGCGCAGGGTATGACTGGGAGTACGTTCGCAAGGCTGCGCTGTTCTTCAAGCGTCACGGGCATTTTCAGGGGGTATAGCCGCTGGCCCGCGTTCACCACCGCTCACCGCGAGTGCCGGTCTTCGAGCTGCCGTCCTGGCACGATCTCAGCAGCGTGTGCCTTGCACGACGCGCCCGCGGCCGATCCAAACCCGGCTCACGACCTGTCGCGATGCTGAAAGCTCGAAGAAGGTGAAGCGCCGCTCGCCGCGATGACGGCTGTTCATGACGAAGCCCGTGCTGTCGCCGCCGAAGCCATTCAGTCCACAGGTCGTGCGACGCACGATCCGCCGACCGTACACCCGCCGCAGCGATCTCGTCGTCGAACCGCGGCCGATCCCGCGATCCGTGCGCCATCCCGGCGCGTTCGTGGCAATCCTCTGAACACGGGAATTGCGCGCATCGAGGATCACCTCGACGGTTGCGCCCGACGCCACGGCCCAGCTGCAGTTCGATCCCTCAAAGCAGGTGCCGCCGCGCATCACCCCCCAGCCTGCCAGCACCCCGTCTCGCACACGATCGCTCGTGGATGCGAGGCGGACATGGGAATTCAGGATCACGCCGGCCATGCTGTGGCCCTCGACGATCCGAGCCTCACGCGGAGCGTCGGCAGCCGCATCCACGACGAACCCACAGATACCGCTGATCGTGACGATCGCTCCAACGCCGGCGGCTGCGATCCGTCTTCTCACCGACGTGATGCTACGAGAACCAATGCCGACGCGAAAGGCGTGCACACGGCTGATGTCCGGTCACCCGGCCGTGTCACACGCCTGCGTCTCGCGCACGCGTGGACGCTTGGCCGCGCCGGCCTCGTCGAGGCGGCGCACCGGCGTGGTGTAGGGCGCGTTGCGCGCGATCTCGGGATCGTCGGCGGCCTCGTCGACGATCGCGGCGATCACGTCGGCGAAGGCGTCGAGCGTCTCGCGCGTCTCGGTCTCGGTCGGCTCGACGAGCAGCGCCTCGTCGACGACGAGCGGGAAGTAGACCGTCGGCGGGTGCATGCCGTGGTCGAGCAGGCGCTTGGCGAGGTCGAGCGTGCGGATCCCGAGCTCCTTCTTCAGCGGCGCGCCGGTGAGGACGAACTCGTGCATGCAACGCTCCCCGAACGCGAGCGGCAGGCGATCGCCGACCTTCTCGCGCAACCGCGCGAGCAGGTAGTTGGCGTTGAGGACCGCGACCTCGCTGACGTCCCGCAGCCCCTCGGCGCCGAGCGATCGGATGTATGCGTACGTGCGCACGAAGACCCCGTAGTTTCCCTGGAAACCGCGGAGCTTTCCGATCGACTTCGGGCGCTCGTCGTCGAGCTCGAACGTCGGCGGGCCCCCGTTGGAGGCGCCGCGCCGCACGACCTGCGGGCGCGGCAGGAACGGCTCGATCCGGTCGCTCACCGCGATCGGCCCAGCCCCCGGGCCACCGCCGCCATGCGGCTGGGTGAACGTCTTGTGGAGGTTGAAGTGGACGATGTCGAAACCCATGTCGCCCGGCCGCGAGTAGCCCAAGATCGCGTTGAGGTTCGCGCCGTCGTAGTAGAGCGTCGCGCCGGCCGCGTGGACGATGGCGCCGATCTCCTCGATGTTCGGGTCGAAGATGCCGAGCGTGCTCGGGTTCGTGAGCATGAGGCA
>Ga0136617_10001544_pt1 | contig 20377 bp, 6 predicted proteins | sample AntDrymUQ3222106_2_FD_129672 | JGI IMG/M metagenome (GOLD analysis project Ga0136617, IMG submission 129672) | Polar desert sand microbial communities from Dry Valleys, Antarctica - metaG UQ322 (21.06) | ecosystem: Environmental > Terrestrial > Soil > Desert | place: Antarctica: Dry Valley...
CCTATGAGCAAACTCCTCGTAAAAAAAACCCGCCAGTTCAGCGCGCTGACTCTCCTTATCGGCGCGGTCATCCTCTTATCATTTGTGTTTGTGCAGCGCTCTCGCTCCGCAAATCCAAACGCCGGCACGCTTAGTCCGACTGGCCCGATCGCGCCCTTCACAGGGACTTGGGTGGGCACCGCGGCAGGAGTTCCGCCATCGCCCGACGAAACCACCTGCGTCGAGGGAGTAAATTGCGACACATTCACTCTCACCTTGACCGGCCAACCGGCCGATTGGGTTGGAAAGAAAGCGCGTATTGTTATCAGTGCCGCTGATCCCGCACTGACCGACTACGACGTCTTTGTTCACAAAGGCGCAGGTAACGCCGGGCCGATCGCCGGATCTGCTGCCGCCGGCGGGACGCCCCCAGAGGTCGTCGAGCTGGATCCCAGCATTCCGTCCGTTGGCACCGGTGTGTTTTCAGTGCACGTAGTCTATTTCGCAGCCACGGTCGCCGATCAATACACTGGCACCGTGACCGCCGTGGGCGGCGCGCCGACCCCTACTCCCACTCCGAGTGGCACCCCCACTCCTACCCCTCCAGCGGCCGCGGGAGCCCCGCGCTTTGTTAATCACTACGCCCCTCCCGGTGTGCTGGAGGACGCCGGTGAGCCGACCATGGGCGTAAACTGGAAGACCGAAAACAACCCGCGTCCGCCGAACGCGACGCTCTTCAAGAACAGGAACCGGATCACTGGTGACGACAACCCTCCTATCCCGAACGGCGGCACGTCGCTCTATTACGGGGGGGTTAACAACATCTTCCTGCGCGCGACCTTCGATGATTGCGCCTCTCCGGCATTAGTGCAGTGGGATCAAATCCCCCTCACGACGGCAAATGCGACCCGCGTCTTTTATGATCCAATCCTTTATACCGACCACTGGACGGGTCGTACTTTCGTCTGCCAGGAGCTAGGCCTCACCCCGGGTGGTAGCACAATTGAATTCACGGACAATGACGGTGATACCATGTTCCCGAGCGAGGGCGGAGCCCCGTCGGGAGGTGTCGATCACCAGACGATCGGAGGCGGCCCGTTCCACGAGCCGCTCCCGGACGGGATCGTACCCACGCCCGGGCCGAATACCATCTATCCGCATGCGGTTTATTACGCCTCGCAGAACATTGGATCGGCCACCTCACAATTGAGTCTCGACGGGGGCTTCAGCTTCCCAGTCCAGAGCGCGCTCTTAACACAGGCCGACTGTGTGGGACTGCACGGACATCTCAAGGTAGCCGAAGACGGCACGGCGTTTGTCGCCGACAAAGCCTGCCAGGAGGCTGGCGTGCCGTTAATTAACGATGGCTTTCCGGCTGTCCTGGTTTCCGAAAACAACGGCGCAACCTGGGACGTGCGCATTGTCCCGAACGCCAACAGTAATGCCGGCGTAGATGACGCCTCCGTCGGCGTCTCTTGGTGCCCGCCGGGTGTGTGCTTGCCAGCGGAAAAGGCCGATCGCAGCAACCACATTTATCTTGGGTTCATGTATGACGATGGCCGGCCCGGCATTGCGTATTCCAATAACAAGGGACAGAGCTGGGTCCGAGTGGTTGACCTTGGTGCGCTCTCAGGCATTAAGCACATCGCTTTCCCGACCGTCTCAGTGGGCGATCCCGGCCGTGCCGTCTTCGCCTTCTTCGGCACCCTCACCTCGGGAAATTATAGTGAGCCGGCGTTCCCGGGCATCTGGCATCTCTACATCGCCACTACCTATGACTTCGGCGTGACCTGGGATGTGCAAAACGTCTCGCCGGAAGGCCCCATCCAGCGCGGCGGTATTTGCGGCAGCGGCACCTGCCGCAATCTGCTCGATTTCTTCGATTCACAAATCGACAAACAGGGACGCATTCTCATTGCGGGGCAGGACGGTTGCATCGGCGGATGTGAACTTGGCGGCTCGAATTCGTTCACCGCCAAGGCCTTCATCACCCGCCAAACGGGGGGCCGACGGATGTTCTCAGTCTACGATGCGCAGACAGCGGAACCAACTTTGCCTGGCGCGCCCGCGCTTAGCGGAAGCTTCGACGGCATGAAGGTAGTGCTGACCTGGCCTGTGCCGGACAGTGGCGGCGCCCCGATCACTCAATATAAAGTGTATCGCGCCAGCACCGCGACCGGCCCATTCCTTGATCCGCCGCTCGCTACCGTCACACAGCCCGGCTACATGGATTTGACCCCGCCCGTGGGAGACAAATTCTACGTCGTGACCGCCGTCAATGCGATTGGCGAAGGCCCCTTTTGCAAGCCATTCGCGCCTCCCAGCGGTCCTGTGGATTCGCCGTGCGTTTTGCCCGGCATTCTCGTCAGCAACGACTTGCTTCCCAATGGCGCGGATAACGACTCCGGGGCAAACACCCCCATCGATCCGCGGGTCAATGTGAAGTTTCTCCACGTGGCAGAGCCATTTATCGGCGGCGGGGCAGAGCAATTTTTCTTTACCCTGCAGGTGGCGCCCTCCACGATGAACTCGGCTCCGCCGAGCACCCAATGGTTCATTATCTGGCAGCGGCAAACTCCCGATGCCGTTCATGACCGCGCTTACGTAGCCATGAAGACCGTCACCGGAGCGCCCACTTTCGAGTATGGGAAATTCGGTGTGCCCACCGCCGTGGGGCCAAACGATCCAAACACGAACACCCCATCGAAGGTCGGTGATGCGGATGCGGGCAGTTCCTATAATCCGCTGACCGGGGTCATCCGAATCGTCCTCTCGAAAAGTAAGCTGCGAGCGTTAGCGTTCGATGGCCCATCGAAGTACCAGCCGGGCAGCGACCTCGCAGCCACCACTCCGCGCGTCTTCTTCAATCGTCCTGATGTCGGTCCGCGGTTGCAGAGTCAGTCTTCGGATTTCAGCGGAGAGGGCACTTATACCATTGTCGGGAATGCCTCCTGCGCGCTGGCGCCTGATCTGGTAAGAGCGGATTCGCGTAAAATGCATGGTGCCCATGGTCCCTTCAGCATCAGGCTATTCCCGATCCTGCCGCCGTTCACCTCGGAGGTTGAGCACCGAAACAAGGGCGATAACGCTCATGAGGTAGTGCTCGTCTTTGCCACGCCAGTTACCTTCACCGGTGCAACGATCGGTGCCGCCGGTGGAGCATCCACAAGCCCGGGTCCTAATTCACCGCCCACCAGCGAAGTGATCGTCAACCTCACCGGAGTGGCCAATCGGCAGGTGATAAACATCACTCTACAGGGTGTGTCAGCGGGGGGCGCGGCAGCGGACGTTATCGTGCCCATGACTCTGCTTTACGGTGACGTCAACGGGAATAGCGGGGTAACTAACGCCGACGTAGGTGACGTGAAACCTCAGGTTGGATCGGCGGCAACCGCGGACACTTTCCGGGCAGACGTTAATGCCAACGGAAATGTGACCAACGGTGACGTTGGTGAAACGAAACGGAACGTAGGGTTGACCGTACCCTAGAGCAGATGCTTTTTAGCCGGCGGAGGCCGTAATCTCCGCCGGCGTAAAGTATCGTCGCGGCGGTGCGCGATGTGGTATTCGCGTTGTTCTTTGTCGGATCTATCGGCAACTTGATGCGAGGAAAGAGGACATCCATGAACAACCATCCACACCCCAAGAACCTCGGCCGCGGGCGGCTGAGCTTGATCGTTTCCCTCGTCCTCGCTGCGCTCGCCTGTCTTGCCGTGGTTTGGCACACCCGTGCCGCAAATCCGACTTCGGGAACGATCAGTCCCTCTTCCGCTGCGTTGACGTGGGATGGCACAGCCGCGGGCGGCGTCTCCCTGGATGAAAGTACCTGCCAGGAAACCGGAACCGAGATCAATTGTGATACCTTCACAATTACCGTCTCGGGGACACCGGAGGATTGGGCGGGCAAGCAAATCGAGGTAGCCATCACCTGGGTCGTCCTGGCCAGCGACTATGATCTTTACATCCACAAGGGCAGCAACGCCGGCCCGGAAGTCGCCCGGTCCGCAGGCTCCATGACGACCAGCGAAACCGCGTATATCGAGCCATTAGATCTTAATCCTAATCCGGGCGGAACAACTGTTTTCACCGCCCACGTCGTCTATTTCGCCGCCACCGCGGGTGACCAATACCATGGTGCGGCCAGGGCGGTGAGTTCTGGCGGGGGAGCAACACCTACCCCAACTCCGCCGCCCAAATCGACAGATTGGAAGATCAATTACCACGGCACCTGCTGCGAAGGTAATTTGGCCGCGGCCGGCAACAACACCTATGTGCTGCTGCCGGTGCTCCTGACCGGCAACAAGATCAAACGCAGCACGAACGGCGGTCAGACCTGGGAACAAACCTACCCCCCGGTTGGAGCTTCGGTCCCCTACGGAATCGAGGGGGACATGCAGGCCTTCAAAGATGGCAATACTGATCACGCCATCTTCTTTGGGACCGAGCTGATCGACGCGGTCGTAGCGAAGAGCACCGATGGCGGTGCGACGTGGAGCAATTTCCCGGTGCCGCTCGCTTCCGGCGGCAACGATCAAGCGTGGGCGTACCTGGGACCGCTTAGTGGGATGAGGCAGCCGGTGCCGCTCCAGGGCGACGCGAGTTTTGTGCTCGCCGGCTGGATGCGCATTGGAACCGCGCTCGCCTTTAGTTTCGATGGCGGCCAGACTTGGACAAACCAAACGACCCTCGTCGGAAACAACGGCAGTGGACCTGAACACGTCGCCTGTCACACGAGCGCAGCCAACCCTCCAATTCCCGCGCCCCCTGATATACGGACTCCGCACCCGCTCTTTGCCAATCAAAAGGCTGGGCGGCATGGGGCCTGGGGAACTGACCGGAAATTTTATTGGACTGAAACCGTCGAGAACGTGCTCTACTTCTGTCAGACTGACGATTTCCTGCCCAATCCCGATCCGGCGGTTCCTCTCAGCTGGACCGGCAACAAGCACCCGGTGTCGCCGGGACCCGGCTCCGGTTTCGTAGTCACGCATACCGCCTTCGATAACAGGGGCACGCTTTACGTCCTCCACGGCAACAAGCTCTACGTCAGCTTTAATGGGGGGAAAACGATCTCCTATATTCACACCCTGCCGCGTTACGGCAACGCGGGTCGATCGGATGCGGGCGCGGACCAATACTTCACGGTTAATTGCGGAACGATTCACGTCGGCTTGCTCGAAGACGCAGGCGAAGGAAAAGGCCGTGTCTATTATCTTCGCGGCAAGGGCGTGGATACCGCGCAACCGACCTGGGACCAGGAACTGGTCGACGAAGTCGATAACGTGCGGCTCGACTTTATGTACATCGTCCTGGATGGAAACGACATCCCGACGATCAGCTATACGACGCCCACGCAGCAAGTCACTACTGCGAGCCGCAACGCTCCGATGCCTGGTGGTCAGGACCCCTGCGTGACCGGGCCCTTAAGGGTCGTTTCTCGCAAACCGCACGGCACAGCCGGTCCGTTCGACATTCACCTGCCACTCACTGGAAATCGCGGAATCGAATGTCGCCGGGACGTTACTGATAGCGACCATTACACGCTGGTCTTCACCTTCGGCAGCGACCTGCCCGCAGTCGCTCCAGTCGACAGTGTGAACGTTACTGGACAAAAAGGGACCCCCTCGATCAGGAGCAGCGCCCGGGGGCCGCTCAACAATCAATTCACCGTCGAGCTGCAAGGGATTCTCGACACGCAGACAATCAGCGTCACCTTGAACGGTGTGCATGCCGCGGGGGGCGAAATCCCCACCGCCCAGGTAAGCATGGGCGTGCTCTACGGCGATGTGAATGGCGATGCCACCCCAGCTGGCCTTGTCAGTAACGCCGATGTTGGCTCGGTCAAAGCGCAAGTCAGCTCCGGGGTGACGGAAATAAATTTCCGCAATGATGTGAACGCCAACGGAACGATGAGCAACGGCGACGTGGGTGACACCAAAGCGCAGGTTGGTCAAAGGCTACCGTAGTGGATTGCAACTAATTGTATGAAGTCTCGCTTATGAAAAAAAACTCCGCTTCTCAATCCGGGATCTTTAATCTGCGTGTGATAACGGCTTGCACGTTATTTTTCGCCGCCATCTTGCTCGCATACGTCGGCTTCGCCGGCCCGATGTCACAGGTCAATGCCACCGCTTCTGCGCTCAACGCTTCACCCGGAGTCGCGATAGAATGGCAGGATAAGGTCGATCCCAGCGTTTTGGCCGCCGCCGCGCTCGGGCAGACCGAGTTTTTCGTCCATATGGCGCAGCAGGCGGATCTCAGCGGCGCATACGCGCTCGAAACAAAGGTCGAGAAGGGTCAATACGTCTATCAACAAATGACCTCGCTGGCGGAGGCAACACAACCGCCCGTTAGGCAGGCGCTCCAACTGGCCGGGGCCGAATACAAGGCCTTCTGGGTCTCAAACAGTATCTGGGCCAGGGGAAATCTGGCCGCACTGCAGGCGGTGGCCATCCTTTCCGAAGTGGCTTACGTCTACCCGGTAGGCAAGGGCGGCCTGAAACTTCCTCCCCAGGCCTCAGCTCATCAGAGCGACGCGCCATCCTCGCCAAATCTGGTCGAGGCCGACCCAAATCCTGAGCCGGGCCTCGTCAAGGTAAACGCGGACGACGTGTGGGCCATGGGTTATGCCGGGCATGGTGCGGTGGTGGCTGGCGCGGACACTGGTGTTAGATGGACTCATGCGGCGCTCAAGAGCAACTACCGCGGGTGGGACGGCACGGCCGCCAGCCACGACTATAACTGGCACGACGGAATTCACGCCCAGGATCCGGCGAACCCTTGTCCCGCTGTTCCGCCTGCGGCGCCCGGGTCGCCGCAACCTTCGTCGCCGCAGCCGTGCGACGACGACGCGGTTCTGGGCGGCGGACACGGGTCGCACACCGTGGGGACGATGGCCGGCGATGACGATGCGACCAATCGCATTGGTATGGCCCCGGAAGCCAAATGGATCGCCTGTCGCAACATGAACCAGGGCGTTGGAGTAGCCACTACCTACATGGAATGTATGGAGTGGTTTATTGCTCCAACCAAGATCGACGGGACGAGCCCCGATCCCTCGAAAGCGCCACACGTGATCAACAACTCGTGGGGCTGCGTAGAGGGGTGCCCACCGCCTGCGCTTCGGATGACGCTCCAGGCCAGCCGCGCCGCCGGCATCTTTTATGCCGTCTCGGCCGGCAACGACGGGGTCGTGTCGTGCGGTTCTATTTATCACCCGCTGGCGCGTTACCCTGAAGCGTTCACCGTCGGCTCGACCACACATACGACTGACACGATTTCTAGCTTTAGCAGCCGTGGCCCAACAGGCGGTGAGCCCGACGCTCCAGTCCAAATCAAACCCAACATCAGTGCGCCCGGCAGTACCATCCGCTCAGCGCAGCGGGCGAACGACACCGCCTACGCCAACTTGAGCGGAACGAGCATGGCCGGACCGCACGTAGCGGGTTTGGTCGCGCTCATTATTTCAGCCAACCCAGCGCTGGCCGGGAAGGTCGATCGCATTGAGGACATCATCGAGGAGACGGCCGTGCGAAAATTCGCCTTCTTTCCGTTCTGCGGAACGGATAACGAGACGTCTGTTCCGAACAATGTCTACGGCTGGGGCCGCATCGATGCTTTGGCGGCGGTCACGCTCGCCCTGGCGGAGGCCACTCCTGTTCCGCTCGTCGGCGTGGCCTCACGCAAAACGCACGGCGACCCTGGTACCGACTTCGACATCAATCTCCCACTCACTGATCCAATCGGCATTGAATGCCGCGCCGCCCAACCGGCGAGCGGGAACCACAAAATTGTCTTCACCTTCCTAAATCCAATCAGCAACGTCGGCGGTGCTGCCGTCACCAGTGGCACCGGCTCCGTCAGCAGCAGGGGCGTCGGCGCCAACCCCCGAGAATACATTGTTGATCTTAGTGGCGTCAGCAACGCCCAGCGGGTCGGGGTTACTTTGAGCGGGATCACGGATAATGCGGGCAACAGCACTCCGGCGCTTTCTGTCATCCTCGGTGTGCTGCTCGGCGATGTGAATGGCGACACGAACGCCGGAGGGGTGGTCAGCAACGCTGATGTGGGTGCAGTGAAAGCACAGGTAAGCACCACTGTCTCGCAGTCAAACTTCCGCCACGACGTGAACCTCAATCGCACGCTGAGCAACGGAGACGTCGGTGACACCAAGGCACAGGTCGGATCGAAACTCCCTTAACAAAGGATCATCCCGGAGCCCGGCCGACTGCTTTGGCAAAAGTCACCCCCATAAGCGACCCGGCGCTGCCATCCCCAATTCGCGCAGAAGGGCCGGGCCAAACGAAGTTATTACGAGTGCCTGACTTCGCTTGGGAGGGGGGCGGATGTCGCGCGGTGGCCGGCGATCAATTTTGCCCATTCGTGGCGAGCAGGTCTCGCGATTTGCCTGCTATTAGATTCAACCCAGTGCTTGAAATTCTTCGCCTCCGCGAGGCCGCGGTTGTGGGCGGGACAAGCCAACTAAGCGAGGAGCACCCATGAAACCTTCTGCCCATCCTTCGTCCCCACGCCGCGTCGTGTCATTCTTTCTCCTTCTCACCGCATCATGTCTTCTCGCGTTCATCTTTACCCGGACGTCGGCTTCGTACGCCGCTTCTCAGGAGCGCCGCGCGCAGAAAGCTTCCGCGACGCAGGCCGCGGCGATCTCTACCCCGTCACGCGCGGCCGGTAATGGCTGCTCAGCCATCGCCTTCGGTCACAGCACGATCGTGGACTTCTCTGCGACGAGCGGAGAGCCCTTCATCAACTCCGCCCCCATCGCAATCGCACCGAACACGCCAGCCGGCGCGCCTTTCGTTTCCGTGCCTTTCGGTCTTAGCACCACGGTCAGCATTCTCTGGAAATCGATCGACGGCGGTCGCACCTTCATCCAGCTCGGCAGCCCGATCACGCGCGATGCCGTTCCGGCGCCGGGCGGCGGCGATACCCATCAGGATTTCGACGCCCTCGGTCGTTTCTATTACAACGACCTCTCAGCCGCCTGTGTCACGACCGCGGTCTCAGACGATGGTGGAAATACTTTCCCTAAAGTCAGCGCCCTGGCCTGCGTCGGGCCTAACGACATCGGCGGCCTGACCGATGACCGGCAATGGAGTGGAGGGTTTGGCGATGGCCGGGGCTATATGACGGTGCGCAATCTCGCCGCCAGCCTGGGTGGAAACTTCCATCTCGCGCGCACACGCGACGCCGGCATCACCTGGAATTTGTTTAACCAGCAAATCGGCACGGTCAGTCAATCCGGGCCACTCGTGGTCGATAAAACCAAGCGGAACATCGGCGGGACTAATTTCATTCTCGCTTATCAGATCTACCACACCGGCGGGACCGCGCTGAAGATGCTCCGCATCAAGGACGACGATTCCGGCGCGCCGACGGTAGCAGTGGATGATTTGCCGATCGTCACCCCCGGAGGCAGCGTCGCCACCGTCTTTCCGGTCATGGCGGTGGGCAGAGATGGCAGCCTTTACGTCACCTGGTCAAACGGCACGCAGATCCAGATGGTGACTTCGCAGAATTTCGGACAAACCTTCTCGGCCCCGAAGGTGGTGAGCGGTCTGGCGGCACCGGCCGCCAAGATTATGCCGTGGGTCATCGCAGGCGATGCCGGTCGCGCCAACATCGTCTGGTATCAGAGCACCGAAGGGATCGGCAATGCCCTAACGAATCGTTGGCAGATCTACATGGCGCAGACTTTGAACGCGCTTGACGCCACCCCCACTTACGAGACCACCACCGTGAGCGAGCACACCGTTCACTTCGGCGAGATTTGCCTCGCGGGTCTCTCCTGCGATACGGCGGTCCCGCCCGGCTCGCGCGACCGCAGCTTCCTCGAGTTCCCCTCCATCACCCTCGATGATCGGGGCGCGGCCATGATCATCTGGAACGACAACACCAACCAATCCGCGGTCACGGCGGCGGCGCCGCAGGTCACGGGCGCTCCTTATGTGATGTTTGCGAAACAGGTGCGCGGCCCCAGCCTTTTCGCCTCCGTCGGAAACGTCGATCAGGGCCCGGGGACGGTGGCGATTACCCAGCCGACAAACGGTCAACAGGTCACGACCGCTCCGTTAAACGTAGCCGGCACCCATACCTTGCCTCCCGGCACCTTCGATAACGACGAAGCCGGTGATGCCCGCTTCCCCGACCACGGACCGACGATCGGCGCAAACGTGCCTGCGCTCGACATTCGCAAAGTGACCATGACTGACAACGCCACCACTCTCACGGTCAAAATGGAGGTCGCCGACCTCACGACTGCCGCGCTGGCAGCAGCAGCACCGGCCACGGGCGGCGACGGCCTGCTTTATCTGACGCAGTGGGACTACGACGAATCGGCCAGCGAAGCGATCGACCGCGTTTTTTGGGTTGCAGCCGAGGTGCGCGGTGGTGTTCCGGTTGCGCGCACCGGCACACTGGGCGTGATCCGCTCGAGCACCTCGAAGAAGTTCATCACTTACAATCCCGTTCTCCAGGATTCGTTGCAGGCAACCGTGGCGATTACAAACGGCGCCCCCGGTACCATCACCATTACGATTCCACGGAATCTCGTCGGCACTCCGCCTGATGGCGCGTTGCTCAAGACCGTCTCCGGTTATGCCATGTCGGAGAGGGGCGCCCTTACCCCTTGTCCCGATAACACTCCCGCCGCCTGTGAGAATGTTTTCACCCCCACCAGTTTGCCTTTGAAGGTGGATGCCTCCGGTGCGTTCACCTATGTCGTCGCTCAGGGACCGCGATTTGATGGCACGGTCGAGTTCTCGCTCGATGATCCCGCTTTCGCTAACCCGCGTCCCGCGACCGTCGATGCGGCAAACCAAAATTGGCAGGGTCAGCTTTCTTCGACCGATCTCACTCCGGGTAACCACATACTGTATGCGCGGCAGACAATAAACTGCAATTCCGCATCGCCGATCGCATCTGTCGCATTCGTCGTCCCGGGCGGCGGAGAACCGATCGTCGTCTCGCGTAAGATGCATGGTGGAACTGTGCCGTTCGATATTCCCTTACCACTCACCGGCAATCGCGGCATCGAGTGCCGCCGCGACATTGCAGATAGCGATCATTTCACCGTTGTGTTTACCTTCCCGACGGATTTGCCGGCCGTGAATCCTGTCGATGGCGTCGCGGTCAGTGGTCAGAAAGGAACCCCGTCAGTCAGGAGCAGCACTCGCGGACCGCTCAACAACCAGTTCACGGTTGAACTGCAAGGCGTGGTCGACGCACAGACAGTTAACGTCACCCTGAATGGCGTCCACGCGACTGGGGGCGATATTCCGACGGTGCAGGCTCCGATGGGCGTGCTCCACGGCGACGTGAATGGGGACGTGACCCCCGCCGGCCTTGTCAGTAACGCTGACGTTGCTTCGGTCAAAGCACAAGTTGGCGCGGGGATTGCCGAATCAAATTTCCGCAACGATGTGAACGCCAATGGTACATTGAGCAACGGAGACGTCGGCGACACCAAAACGCAGGTCGGAACCAGACTGCCCTAATCGGGCGGATAAGTGCGCGTAGTTGTTGCTATTTCGTATTAATCGCCTTCGCCGAAGTCGCGGCGGCGCCGCTTCCGATTCACGCTCAGAACTGGCCATTAGCATAATCGCTTTCGGAGCGTATCCTGCGTTAAATGAAAGGGAGTAACCAGAATGTTCGCTCCGCTTTCTTTTTCATCGGGCTTCAGTTGCTAGTCGCGCTAACGGTCGGCGCTTCGCCCGCCGCGGTTCTCCATTCTCTCCCGGACCGGACGTTCGTGACCAATGGACCCGTGCAGGCAGTCGTGCGTTCGGGAGACACGATTTACATTGGCGGGCAGTTCAACCGGATCGGGCCGCGCACTGGTCCGGGGGTCGAGGTCGCGCTCGATGGATCTGAAAACCTCGGGCTGCCGGAGATTTCAGGCGCTGGGCCCAGTTCAACGCTCGGCTCTGGCGGCTGGTTGAATGCGGTCGCCGCCGACGGTTCCGGCGGCTGGTACATTGGCGGGCTCTTCACCCACGTCGGCGGAGTCCCGCGCACCAACCTCGCCCACATCCGCGCGGACCGGAGCGTTGACCCAAACTTTAATCCTTACGTCGACGATGCTGTCTACTCCCTCGCGCTATCGGGCTCGACCGTTTACATCGCCGGGCTGTTTACATCGGTCGGCGGCCAGACACGCAACAAGATCGCGGCGCTCAATACTGCGGACGGCAGCGTCACGGCGTTCAACCCAAACGCGAACGGGGGGATTGAGGCACTGGCGATCTCAGTCGACGGCTCGATCGTCTACGCCGGCGGGAGGTTTACTCTCATCGGGGGACAGCCGCGTCTCGCCCTCGCGGCGCTCAATGCCGCCGACGGTTCCGCCACGCCGACATTCAATCCGAGCGTCACCGGCACTCTCGGCACCGGGGTGGTTTACGCTCTCGCGATATCCGGCTCGACCCTTTATGTGGGAGGTTCTTTCAACACCGCCGGTGGCCAACCGCGCAACAACATCGCCGCTCTCAGTCTCGGAATTCCCCTCGATGGGGTCGCCATCTCCGGATTCAACCCCAGTCCAAGCAGAGGCACATGCGCCGCCTGCGGCAGCGTCGCCGCGCTGGCGGTATCGGGATCGACCGTTTACGCGGGTGGGCTCTTCGATATCATCGCTGGGCAACCGCGCAATTACCTGGCGGGCCTCAACGCCGCAGACGGTATGGCCACCGCCTTCAATCCCAATTCCAACGGCAACATCCGCGCGCTCGCGGTCTCGGGCTCGACCCTCTATGCGGCGGGAAGCTTCAACTCCACTGACGGGTCGCCAACAATCGGCGGACAGGCGCGCAATTACGCCGCAGCACTCAATCTTGCCGACGGTACGGCCACCGGATTCAACCCTAACCCTAACCGCATCGTCGGCGCTTTCGCCGTCTCGGGCTCCGCGGTCTACCTCGCGGGATATTTCAGTTCGCTTGGTGGGGTGGTGCGCAATAGCATCGCGGCGCTCAGCGCGGCCGACGGCACGGCTACAACCTGGGACCCAAATGCCCGCGGCTTCAATGGCGGGGTGGCCACCATCTACACGCTCGCGGTCTCCGGCTCGACAGTCTACGCCGGGGGTTACTTCAGTTCGATCGGCGGCCAGTTGCGCAACAGTATCGCGGCCATCAACGCCGCCGACGGCTCCGCGACTGGGTGGGATCCCTCAGCCAAATACTTCAGCGGCCCTGGTGTTGTCGAAACGCTGGCCGTTGGGGGCTCGACCGTTTACGCGGGAGGCGCTTTCAACTCGATCGGTGGCCAGACGCGCAACAGTATCGCGGCGATCGGCGCGGCCGACGGCATGGCTACGACTTGGAACCCCAACCCCAACAGCGAGGTCCGTGCACTTTTGGTGTCGGGGCAGCTTGTCTACGTCGGCGGCTACTTCACAACCATTGGTGGACAAACGCGCAACAAAATCGCGGCGCTTAACGCATCCGATGGCAGCGCCACGGCATGGGATCCCGACGCGACCGCCAATGCCAACGTTCTCGCCCTGGCTCTCTCTGGCTCGACGATCTACGCGGGTGGCAATTTCCCCTCGATGCGTGGTGTCCCGCGCAACAACATCGCGGCGATCAACGCCAGCGACGGTACGCCAACAGGCTTTAACCCGAACGCCAACGAAGGGGTCTACGCCGTTGCCGTCTCCGGCTCGACCGTATATGCCGCTGGCTTCTTCAGCGAGATCGGGGGCCAGACGCGCAACCTGCTCGCTGGGCTGGACGCCGGGGATGGCAGCGCCAACAGCTTCGATCCCAACGGCGCCCCGGGCTTCGGCGCGTTCGCGCTCGCGGTCGCCACTAACGGGTCACTCTACGCGGGAGGATCTTTCCGAACTTTCGATCTGGCCTACCAGGACGGGTTCGCCTCTTTCTCGCCGACGCAGGTCTCCCTTTCCAACGTCGTCTCTCTTAAATTCCAAGGCACCCTCGGCCCGTTCGCTGTGGACTTACCGCTCTCCGGTAATGGGATAGAATGCCGCAGCGGCGGTGCGAACGGCGATCACACGCTAGTCTTCAGGTTCGCCAATCCACTAATTAGCGTCGATAACGCCGCTGTTACGAGCGGAACTGGAAGCGTCAGCAATAGCGCAATCGACAGCAGCGACGCGCGGAACTACATCGTGAATCTGACCGGCGTCACGAATGCCCAGACCATCACCGTTACCTTGGCGAACGTAGGCGACTCAGCCGGCAACAGCAGCGCCAGCGTTTCCGCTTCAATGGGTGTGCTCCACGGCGACGTGAATGGAAACGGACGGGTGAGTAACGCCGATGTGGGCGGGGTCAAAGCGCAGGTAGGTGCCACGCTTAGTGAGACCGATTTGGTCTTCCGACACGACGTGAATGCAAACGGCACGATCAGCAACGGTGACGTCGGCGACACCAAAGCGGAGGTGGGATCGAGATTGCCGTAGGGCACACGGAAGAACGGGACTCGGCCAGTGCGAGATGTGCATGCAATGACGAGGAGACGTACGCCAACGTCGGCGATACCAATCAGACGAAGTCGCGTTCCGGCAGCCTAACGAATGAAGACAACTTCCGCTCCAACATAAACCTCGACGGCAGAATCAACGTCGGTGACGTCAATTTCGTGAAAGCTCAAGTGGGCTTCGAGCCTGCCAGAGCTCAGCGCGGACGATAGAAGGCGGCGGCTCTTCTCTGTGGCGGCGCGATCGCAATTTTCGATCAAGCGATATTCAGCGAAAGGCCCACCATGGCTTACGAGGATGCGAACGTGTGCGCGTCCGCTGGGATGGGCAGCGTCAGCGTTTCCGTGTCAGTGAATGTGCTGGCGGGGGACATAAACGAAGACACGCGTAAACGTTGGCGACACCAACCAAACCAAGTCGCGCTCCGGCAACCTAACGAGTGAAGACGATTTCTGCTCCGACCCGAATCTCGATGGCCGTATCAACTTCGGCGACACGAATTTCGTCAAAGCGCACGCGGGCGCATCTGAAAGTGGCGCGCGTCCAGCGCGGCCAAGGCTGCACGCTAATCCTGGAGGAGCGCATTCCTGCTCCACCGCCGGCCGGCCGCTTTCATTCCTTTCCGTTGGATTAGTTGGGGCAGTGAAACACAGCCGCAGATGGTCGCTGCCGGTATCATCTCGGTAGAACATCGGCGGTTTGCCAGGGGGGCGCCGTCTGCGGCCGGTCCCGTCCGCAGTAGCTCACCTCCTCCGAAGTTGTGCTCCCAAAATAAAATCTTGCGCTTGCGCATCAGTTGTATATCGTTTGCACGACAAATGGTAAAAGATCCACAGAGCCAACTGGAGGAACTCGGCCTTTCGGCTCCTGAGGCGAATGTCTATTTTACGCTCCTGCGTGCCGGCGGCACCCTCGGCGCCAGCGCCGTCTCGGCTGCGACCGGCATTCCGCGAACCAATGTTTATCCGATCCTCAACTCGCTCACAGGTAGGGGGATCGTTGAGGCAGAAGCTGGATACGGCAGCCGTTTTACGGCGCTCAGTCCTGATAAAGCTTTGCCTTTGTTGATTGCACGCGAAAGAGACGAGCAACGGCAAAGGCTTTCGCATCGCGAACGGGTCGCAGAAGAGCTGGTGCAGCAACTGCAGTCAGTCGCCGCACCGGCCACAGCTGATCTCGATGCGGAGCAGATCCAAGTGATCCGCGATCCGCGGGTAGCGACTGACCGTTACGAGCGCCTGCAGATCGAAGCGAAACGGCGGTCCGACGCGTTCGTTAAGTATCCAATCTTCAACGTGCACCGCGGCAACCCCACGCAAGCTAAGGCGATACGCAGAGGCGTCCGCTATAGGACAGTCTACGAACGTGCGATCCTTGATGCACCCGAGATCAAACCATACCTGAGCGAATGGATTGCTGAGGGAGAGGAAGCACGTGTTTATGATGGTGAGTTGCCCCACAAGCTCGTCATCGTGGATGAGCAGAGTATTCTTTTGCCTCTAGTCACGCCCGGCCGCGAAGCGCGCACCCTCTACATCAGACATCCGCAGCTCGGTGAGAGTCTCACTCTTCTCTTCGAGTCTTTCTGGAACATGGCGGAGCCGATACCGCGGGCCGCGGACAAGAGACAGTCAAAACGCGTGGACGAGTCGCGTGAAAAGTCAGCTAGAATCTCCGGCGCAGGCCCACCGGGAGTTCGCCGAACCGGCCGCAATAATCACGTCGCGTCGAAGCGAGCGTAGCGCCATGTGACACCTGCAATCGGGCGAGATGATCGATGAAAGAGTGCGAGCCGTGATCCATGTACTGCGGACCAACCTTGATCGGCCGCTCCCAATCGTCGAGCTGGCCAGCTCGGTTCGAGTGTCTCCATCGCATTTGCGGCGGCTCTTCAAAACGGAGACCGGAACCTCCCTTGGACGCTCTTTGAGACAGTTACGGCTCGAGCAGGCGAGACGATTGCTGGAGACGACGTATCTCAGCGTCAAAGAGCTGGCGAGCCGCATCGGAATCGGCGGGGTCAGTCATTTCGTCAGAGATTTTGAGACCGAGTACGGCGTCACGCCCGCCAAGTACCGCGGCCGACATCGGGCGAGTAAGCACGTAGCGCGGCCTCACCGGCGGCGGAATGCTTAAATCGGCTAACGAATGGTCATTCTCGCTAACAACCCTTCCTTTCGCAGGGCGAACTCCGTCGTACCATGGTTATCAGTCATGCTTCTCCACTCCTTCGTCTGCCATCTCCGGTTTTGGGCCGCTGAGAAACTCGCCCCGAGAGGGACGACCCCCTTCATGCCGACGCGGACAGTTTTAGACGGAACGTAAGCGCGATCAACTCAGCTCGGATCGACACCGATGAAACTCCTCAAAACCAAACCAGAACTGCCACCGCGTTCATTCAACCATCCAAACCGCAACTATCCAACCAAACGGAAAACTACCATGAAACAAAATCCCGCTTCACAATCCGGTCTCGTCAATCCACGCGTCTTACTCGCGTTTAGTCTTTGTGGATTTGGCGTTTTCCTGGCACTGGTCAGCTTTGCCGGGTCGGGGGAGGTAAACCGGTCTAACGCGGTCAATTCGACGGTCCAGACCACCTGGACCCAGCTCGGCTCGTACTCGCCTCCGGCGATTCGTGCAGATATGGTGATGACGGCGGGCCCAAACGGGCAAATTTTTCTCTTTGGCGGACGCGTTCCAACCCCGATCGACGACGGCTACAAGGGAGACACTTGGACGTTCGACGGCTTACGCTGGACCGAACAGCATCCGGCGGTTTCTCCACCTCCAAGGGACCTCGCCGCTGCGGCCTACGACGCCGGCCGACAGTATGTAGTAGTCTTTGGTGGTTACACCCGCGGAGGAGCGCTCGCGGATACATGGACATGGGATGGCACTACGTGGACCGAGCAGCGCCCAGCACACTCTCCTCCCGTCCGTTACGGCGCCAGACTGGCATTTGATCCCGCAACGGGCAAGGTGGTCCTCTTCGGCGGATTTGGCGTTTTGCCGACCGGCACATTTACTTATCTCGGGGACACATGGACTTGGGACGGCACCGACTGGACCCAGGAGATCCCGGCGCTCTCGCCGTCGCCGCGCGCCCTCTTTGGCTTCGCTGATGGCACCGCGAACTCTAAACCCGTGCTCTTCGGCGGCACTTATTCATCCAGCCCGTTCGGTAACCCGGTCGGGGCGGCCGATACTTGGACGTGGGACGGCTTGGCCAGGCAGTGGACTGAGGAACCAGCCATCCCGAATCCCACGGGCGGCCTGCCGGGTCCCAGTCCACGTGCTGGGGTCCACATGGCGTATGACCCGAATTTGGGAAAGACCCTGCTCTACGGGGGATACAGCGTAGATCCAAACGCGGAATTCTTTCCTGGGGCCTTTATTATTAAAGTTCAGGATGAGTACAACGACACCTGGGTCTGGAATGGAACCCGTTGGGCTTCAATCCTGCCGCCGTCTACACCCGGCCCGAGATTCCGCGGCGGAATGGCGTTCAACCAGGCGCATTCCCGGATGCAGATCTTCGGCGGGGTGGCACAGGTGAGAGGCTGGGTGAACGACACGTGGGCGTTCAACGGCAGAACTCTTAGCACCGCGGAGAGTGTGGGCAATTGGGAACGCGAGGACCTAAACGCACCCGGCGACATGTTCAAAGCGATGTTAGCCCGGGAGCCGAGACCCGCGACCGCCATCCTCTTCGGCGGTTGGAATGGGGTAGAGACCTGGGCTCAGGGTCTCACGTGGCGCTGGAACGGATCGGATTGGCAGTTGCTTTATCCCGCCCACTCGCCCCCCCCACGGACGAGCGGCGCGATAGCTTATGATGCCGCCCGCGGCGTCACAGTGCTGTTCGGAGGGACGGTTGATTACCCGGGACCGTCGGCATATTACCTGGCCTCCGACACCTGGACATGGGATGGCACCGACTGGACTGAGCGTTTTCCTCCCGTATCTCCTCCGCCACGACAGTTTTCAGGTATCGCTTACGACGCCGCGCGGGCGGAAGTGGTGCTATTTGGTGGTGCGAACGCAAGCGGCGGGGCTCTGGCCGACACTTGGACGTGGGATGGCAACACATGGGCCGAGAGGTCCCCGGCGAACTCGCCACCAGCACGCTCCGGTGCCATGATGACGTACGATCCAGTGACGCAGACGTCGGTCCTGTTTGGAGGAAATACATCAAACACTAGGAGCCAGCTAAACGATACCTGGTTTTGGAATGGCACTGACTGGGTGCAGCAGTTCCCGCTCGAGTCTCCCTCTGTGCGAGCCTTTTCGGCCATGGGATATGATCCGCAATCAGGGAGGGTAATTTTGTTCGGTGGTTGCGTCGACTGCTTTCTCACCACCTACGACGACACCTGGAGTTGGGATGGAAGTAATTGGACACAACTCCAGCCGGCCAATGTGCCGTTCGAACGAACTGATGCGGGCATGATCGATGGCAATGGCACCAGCCCATTACTCCTCGTTGGTGGCCGGCGCAGCCCCTTGGGGGATTATGAATCCGGCACCCAGATGCTCAATGACGTCTGGGCATTCGGAGCCACTCAGGTGCTGGCCCCGACGAGCGTGGTCTCGCGCAAGATGCACGGCGGGCTCGGGCCCTTCGATATTCCGTTACCACTTAGCGGAAATCGTGGGATCGAATGCCGCCGCGACATCAATGACAGCGACCATTTTACCGTGGTTTTCACCTTCCCCACCGATTTGCCGGCCGTGAACCCGGTCGATAGCGTGGCCGTGAGTGGCCAGAAAGGAACCCCTTCGATCAGGAGCAGCGCACGCGGACCACTCAACAATCAGTTCACGGTCGAATTCCAGGGCATTCTCGACACGCAGACAATTAACGTCACTCTCAACGGTGTCCACCCAGCCGGCGGCGACATTCCCAGCCTTCAGGTTCCCATGGGCGTGCTCCACGGCGACGTCAACGGCGATGTGACCCCCGCCGGCATCGTCAGTAACGCCGATGTCGGCTCCGTCAAAGCTCAGGTTGGTGCTGGCCTCACGCAGTCCAACTTCCGCCATGATGTGAATGTTAATGGCACGATGAGCAACGCTGACGTTGGCGCCACCAAAGCGCAGGTGGGATCCAGATTGCCTTAGCTGACAAGGGAGAACGAGACTCGGCAGTGCGAGATGCGATGCCACTCAAACGAAGTCGCGCTCTGGTCAGCTAACGAGTGAAGACAACTTCCGCTCCAATGTAAATCTCGACGGCAGCATTAATGTCGGCGACACGAACTTTGTGAAAGCGCACGCCGGGTCAGCCCGTCCGGCTCCTGCTCCCGCCGCGCGGCGGCTTCACACCACTGCCGGAACCCCGCGCAGGAGTTACGACCAAACGACCTCTCGCAGCCGATTACCTTTTAGGTCTGCGCGCGGTTCGATTGTTCATCCGGGCAACCCTTCCCCTCGCACACCAGGAGGAAACAATATGAACCGTCATCATGCTCACCACGCGCTGGTACTGTGCTGCCTCATTTCGGCAACTCTCCTCGCGACGCCTTTTACAGGGTCCGCGATCGTTAAACCCGAAGGCGAGCGGCCACCGGAAATAGACGTGCGAGGCCCGCATGGCCCGCCGAAAGGCACAGAGCTGCGGCAGCCGACCGCGGCCCAGCTCAAGGCAATCGCATCCCTGCAGAGTCTCGTCGGCGCTTCGCTCGTGATCCAATACAACGCCTTGACCGCAACGCCGCGGCACCTCTTTAGCCACAGTAACTATCTTACCCAACCAAGCTCCGCGCCTCCCGAGACGATCGCGCGCGAGTTCATTAAGCAATGGCGTGGCATCTGGAGGTTCAATGACGACGATCTCCAGAACCTGCGGCTGCGAAGCCGCGCCACATTGCCCGACACAGGTACCACGGTCCTGCTCTTCGAGCAGCAGGTCGACGGCGTCGGGGTCGATAA
>Ga0136617_10001545_pt1 | contig 20377 bp, 15 predicted proteins | sample AntDrymUQ3222106_2_FD_129672 | JGI IMG/M metagenome (GOLD analysis project Ga0136617, IMG submission 129672) | Polar desert sand microbial communities from Dry Valleys, Antarctica - metaG UQ322 (21.06) | ecosystem: Environmental > Terrestrial > Soil > Desert | place: Antarctica: Dry Valley...
GAGCACCCCGATCGAGACCCGATCCGGCAACCGCCCACCCGCCGCCCTCGCCGCACGCGTCATCCCAGCCACGAAGATCAGACTACACCCCAACCTGATCACTAAAGGCAGTGGCATTGCGGCCGAGCCGCTCTACCTCGACTCCAGCCCGGTGACCCTGCTGTTCGGCTCACTATCACCGACAGTCGCCGTAGGTGACGTTCAGCGCATCTTCGCCAAGCTACTCAAAATCGAGCATGAAAACACTTCCGCTGCCACCCTGGCCGAGCTCGGAAAATGGTTATTCGACACTACGAAGCCGTAATGAAACAACTTATCTGTTTGAGGGGGGTCACTGACGCCCTGACCAGCGCAGATGCCATTTCGTATCATTTATGGTGAATTAGTTATTCAGTTACGCCTCCTACCGCCTTAGCCGGTCTCACTCCCGGCGAGGCTGGAAGCTTATGTGGCGAGGAGGCGTGGAGACGCCTTTCAGGTGATTCCCCGCCAGCAGCTGACGGACAGCCGGTAGATATCTTAGGTGTACTTACAAGACTAGGCATTTGGGTACGAAACACTACGCTCGAAGACAGAGCGCTGCGCGCAGTCAGCATCCTTACCGAACACGGTTCGGCAGGTATCGTAGTCAACCAGAGCTATCGACTCGGCACACAAGGCCCGGTATTGCGCTTCACGCTCGCGCACGAGCTGGCCCACTTGCTTCTGGACCAGAACCGAGCGCGGCAGCTGGTCGTCGCCAGCGGTCCATGGGCACCAGCAGAGGTTGAGCAGCGTGCGAATGCCTTCGCGGCCGCTTTCTTGATGCCATTACCCGTGCTAAAGAAGGCACTCGGAGACCTGACCGAAGAGCTGCAATCGCCAGATTCTGTGAGCATAGTTGCGAGGCGGCTCGATGTGAGTTACTCAGCATTGGTCAGCAGGCTACAGAACTTAGGCCGGCTCAGTCCCGAGGAAGCCGAGATGTTTCGCGATAGAAATCGGTGACGTCCACAAGCCGAGAGAAGCTCACAAAATTTGATCGCCTACCGAAATCTACCCATATCGCGAGAAAATTTCGGATACTCTCCGAGATCGAAGCGTAACCAGTCGTGTCGATCTGATGAGCAAACCATACACAGTAGCGCTCACTGGTTGTTACGTTGAGTGCGTCAAGCGGACCGGTGGCCATCCATACTAGTCTTTTCAGGTGGGCACCAGCCACTTTCGATGAACTGGTTGCTGACTCTCAGTCTGTCGCGCGAGACCGTTCACATCGCCCTGGCCGCAAAGCAAGCCATAAGATCACCAAGGCGGAGAACAGCGTCCGCCAGGAAGGTGTGAGCACCATCGGCGTGCAGCTATGGGCACCGCCCGGGCAGTCGATGATCGTGGACTGGGCGCCATTGATCTGTGCCACCTCAAGGACAACATCCAGCGGCTACGAAGCAGTTTCGACCGAGGGCGTCGCCCCTGAGCAGGTCGTCTGCCACGTCACCAGCCTGATTTCAGGCCCACGGCCGTTCACCTGAGCAGCGCCAGCGAGCCGGGGCACCGGGTCACCACCGGCCGGGCTGCCGAGGCATGGCGTGTCGGGGTGGGGGCTGGGACGGGGGCTGGGACGCCCATCGGTCGATCGCGCGGTTCACCGAGGACCGGCCTTTGCGGAGCCAGCGGCAGTCGCAGACGGTGGCGGTGAACAGGCCCGCTCCGAAGCCGAGCAGGACGAGCAGGAGCAGTCCGACGCCGATGAGCAGTTCCACAGGACTCCCTTCTGCGGTCGACGGCGGCCGGCCGAGCGGTCGGTCGACTGAGGGGTCGCCCGGCCGGCCGCCGTGCGCAGCCGACGGTCGGCGCGCCCCAGTGAGCATACGTGTGGATATCCACACGTCAAGTACATCGGTGTACCGGCACGTTTGTCGACTGGACAACACTGGGATGATCTGCATCGGAGGTGGTGGGAGTGACGATCCGGACGGACCCGTCCGCGCTGGCCTGGCTGGTCGGCAACGAGCTGCGCCAGGCCAGGAAGCGGCTCGGGGAGACGCAGGCCGCGGCCGCGAAGGTGATCAGCTGCAGCACGTCGCGGATGAACTACCTGGAGAACGGGCGGACCGTGCAGCTGCCCGAGGACGTGCGGGCCCTGATGCGGTTCTACGGCGCGCCGGACGCCGACGGCGAACGGCTGGCGACGCTGGTCGAGAACCCCGGTCGTCGAGTCTGGTGGACGCCGTGGGAGCCGGTGATCCCGAAGCACTACCGGCTGTTCGTAGGTTTGGAGGGCTTCGCGGCCAGCGAGTTCATCTATGTACCGTTGATCATTCCCGGTATGTTGCAGACGGCCGACTACGCGACGGCGATGGTGGACGCCGACCAGGTGCCGCCACTGCACCGCGACCGGGTGGTCGACTTCCGACTGGCCCGCCAGCAGCGGCTGCTCGCGACCGAGAACCAGCTCCGGATGGCTGTGGTCATCGAGGAGGACGCGCTCGACCGACCCGTCGGCGGCACGGACGGCATGCGGGCCCAGCTCGACCACCTCCTCGTGATGGCGGAACGGGACAACGTCACCGTGCAGGTGGTCCCGCGGTCGGCCGCAGTGCACGACGGCATCCCCGGCGCCTTCACGCTGCTGGACTATGCGGAGACCCAGTCGATCGGCTACATCGACTACCCCGACGGATCCGTCTGCGTGCCGGACTATCATCAGGTCGCGGGCTACCTCTATCGGAGAGGCCGCCTCCAGGCAGAGGCGCTCGACGTCACCGAGTCGCGGGAGGTGATCGCGGCACGCCGAGCGGCGCTGGACGGAACGGAGCACAGATGAGCAGGCACGGATGGCGGAAGTCGCAGCACTCCGGCGCCGGCCAGAATTGTGTCGAGGTGGCCCCCGCCGAGCAGGGAGTGCTGCTGCGCGACAGCAAGGACCGCGGCGCCGGCCCCGTCATCGCGTTCACCCCCGACCAGTGGACCGCGTTCCTGCACGAGGTGACCACCGCCGCGGCCGGCGCGAACGGCGCCGTGACCGTCCACACCGTGGGCACCGAGACCCACCTGCTCGCCGTCGCCTCGGGGGTGCGGCTGCGGTTCACCGCGTCGGAGTGGGCGGCGTTCCGGTCCGGGGCCCGTGACGGCGAGTTCGACCTGCTGGTCCGGAGCTGACCGGCCGCAGCGGCGATCGGCCGCGATATGGCACGCTTGCCGGGTGACCAGCGACGGTGCCGGCCCGGTACTGCCGCGATACGGCCACCGCTCGCTGGCCGAGGTGTTCCCCGCCCTGCTCGCCGCGCTGGGTGTACCCGGCCCCGCGCCGGAGCTGGCCGTCGAGCCGGTCCGAGCGGCCGCGCTGCTGCTCGTCGACGGCCTCGGCACCGAACTGCTGCGCGCCCACGCCGCCGACGCCCCGTTCCTCGCCGGGCTGCCCGACGCCGGGCCGCTCACCGCGGGCTTCCCGTCCAGCACGTCGATCAGCCTCACCTCGCTCGGCACCGGCCTGCCGCCGGGCGCGCACGGGATGGTCGGCATCACGCTCCGGGCGGGCGCGGGCGAGCTGCTCGACACTCTGAAATGGACCTCCTACAACTGCGGTAAGCCCGTTGACCTGCGCGAACGGTTCCCACCCGAGCAGGTGCAGCCGCTGCCCACCGCGCTGGAACGGGCCGTCGCCGACGGCGTGCACGTCGCGACGGTGACGAAGCGGGAGTTCCGCGGCTCCGGGCTCACCCAGGCAGCGCTACGCGGCGGGGAGTTCCGCGGCGTACAGGCCCTGGGCGACCTCGCCGCAGAGGTGATCACCGCCCTCAACGGCCCCGGGCGCCGCTTGTGCTACGGCTACCACGCCGACCTCGACGCCCTGGGACACCTCTACGGACCGGGGTCGCTGCCATGGCGACTGCAACTCGCCCAGATCGACCACCTCGCCGCATTGATCGCCGAACACCTCCCCTCCGACGCCCTGCTGGCCGTCACCGGCGACCACGGCATGGTCGCCATCGACCGCCGCTTCGACGCCGACACCCACCCCGACCTCCAACACGGGGTGGCCCTGCTCGGCGGCGATCCCCGATCACGCCACGTCTACACCCACCCCGGCGCCGCACCCGAGGTACTCGCCACCTGGCGGGAGGTCCTCGGCCCCCACGCCTGGGTGGCATCCCGCGAACAAGCCGTCGCCGAGCACTGGTTCGGGCCACTCAGCGACCACGTCGCGGACAGGATCGGCGACGTGGTGGTGGCGATGCGCGGCACCGCCGCAGTCATCCGGTCGACCGCCGAGGCCAGGCTCTCAGGGCTACCGGGCCAACACGGATCCCTGTCCGCAGAGGAACAGTACGTCCCACTCCTCCTCGCCCGCTCGGACTGAGTCACGGGGCGTCGCGGGCGTCGTGATCATCGCGAGGGACACCTCACGGTTGCCCCCACAACCCTCAGGTGTCGCTCGCGACGATCATGGGCGGCGTACGCTGCGCCGGTGCCCCGGTACGTCGTGTTGCTACGCGGGATCAACGTCGGCCGCGCCAAGCGGGTGGCGATGGCCGACCTCCGCGAACTGCTCGGTGGGCTCGGCTACACCGACGTCCGCACCCACTTGCAGAGCGGCAACGCCGTCGTCACCGGCGACGAGGCAGACCCCGCCAAGCACGCCACACGAATCAGAACCGCCATCACCGACCGGCTGGGGCTCGACCTGCGCTGCCTCGTCCGCACCGCCGACGAACTCCGCGCCGTGATCGACGGGCATCCGCTGGCCGCCGTCGCCGGAGACGGCTCGAAGATGATGGCACTGTTCCTCTCGACTGCGCCCAACCACGCCCTGCTCGGCACGCACGACCCGATCGAGCTCGACCCCGACAACGCCCGGCTCGGCGACCGCGTGATCTACCAATGGTGCCCGGACGGTGTACTCGCAGCTCCCCCGATCAGTACGTTCGTGGAGCGCAACCTGGGGGTGGACGTGACCGGACGAAACTGGAACACGGTGACAAAGCTCGCCACGTTCCTCGGCGAGTGTTAGGTGACGACGGCACGACCGTCGATCACATACTCAGCTCATCGCCAGCCGGCTCAGCGGCACATTCCAGCTCCCATGCAGGCCTCGACTAGTGATCGTGAAATCTCCGCGCTCAGGCGAAGACCAGTTCGAGAACGGTGACGGTATTCGAGCCGCCCACCGCGATTCCGCCTTCAGTCCAGGCTATGCAGGTCGCCGACTCAAGCCGTAGACGGGCTGGACTGTTCTGATGCTGTAGGTCATGGACGAGAATCTCGCCGTCATCGCTGGCGGAGGCCAGACGGATGCCGTCAGGAGACCACGCCAACGCACGCACCCAATCCGTGTGACCAGCAAGGGTGGTAGCGGTGTGGCCGGTGAGTGGGCTCCACAGCCGTACTTGCCCGTCGTTGCTGGCGGTGGCCAAGTGGGTACCGTCAGGAGACCACGCTACCGCGGCCACGCCACCGGTGTGGCCATAGAGGGTCGTGGTATGCCCGGTGACCGGATCCCACAACAGAACCTCTCCATCATCGCCAGCGGTAGCCAAGCAAGTGCCGTCGGGACACCACGCCACCGCGACCACCCAGCCGGTGTGGCCAGCGAGGGTCGCAGTGATGCGACCAGTAACTGGATCCCACAACAGCACCTTCCCATCATCGCCAGCAGTAGCCAAACAAGTGCCATCAGGACACCACGCCACCGCGACCACCCCGAGGATGTAGCCAGCGAGGGTCGCAGTGATGCGACCAGTAACTGGATCCCACAACAGCACCTTCCCATCATCGCCAGCAGTGGCCAAGCAAGTGCCATCGGGAGACCACGCCACCGCGCTCACCCAGTCGGTGTGGCCGGTGAGCTTGGCAGTGGCGTGGCCGGTGACCGGATCCCACAACCGCACCTGCCCGTCATAGCCACCAGTGGCTAGACGGCTGCCGTCGGGAGACCATCCCACGGTACGCACGCCGCCGGTATGGCCGGTGAGGATGGCGGTGGTGCGACCGGTGACCGGATCCCACAACCGCACCTGCCCATCGTCACCGGCAGTAGACAGGCGGCTGCCGTCGGAGGACCACGCCACTGCGCGCACCCAGTCGGTGCGGCCGGTAAGGGTGACGGTGGTGCGACCGGTGACCGGATCCCACAACCGCACCTGTTTATCGTGACCAGCGGTTGCCAGGCGACTGCCGTCTGAAGACCACGCCACCGCACGCACCCCGCCGGTGCGGCCGGTGAGGGTGGCCGTGGCGCAACCGGTGACAGGATCCCACAACCGCACCTGCCCGTCACCGCTGGCGGTGGCCAGGCGGGTGCCGTCGGGAGACCACACCACCGCACGCACCCCCAGGGCGTGGCCGGTAAGGGTAGCCGTAGCGCGGCCACTGACCGGATCCCACAACCGCACCTCCCGATCGGCACTGACGGTGGCCAAGCAGGTGCCAGCGGGAGACCACATCACCGTGTACACCCCGCCGGTGCGGCCCGTGAGGGTGGCGATGGTGGAGCCGGTGACCGGATCCCACAACCGCACCTGCCCGTCGTGCCCAGCTGTGGCGAGGCAGGTACCGTCGGGAGACCATGCCACCGCAGCCACGCCCACGGTGCGTGCGGTGAGGGTGGCCGTGGTCTGACCGGTGACCGGATCCCACAACCGCACCTGCCCGTCGTCGCCAGCAGTGGCCAGACAGGTGCTGTCAGGAGACCACACCACCGCACGCACCCCCAGGGCGTGGCCGGTGAGGGTGGCCGTAGTACGACCACTGACCGGATCCCACAACCGCACCTCCCGATCAGCGCTGGCGGTGGCCAGACGACTACCGTCGGAAGACCACACCACCGCACGCACCCCACCGATATGGCCGGTGAGGACAGCCGTAGTACGACCACTGACCGGATCCCACAACCGCACCTCCCCGTCGTCGCCTGCGGTGGCCAGGCGGGTACCGTCGGGTGACCATGCCACCGCATGCACTGGACCGGTGTGACCGGTGAGGACACGGATCTGTGCAGTCGCCGGTGGTGTGAGCCCCCACCGCACCGCCAGGTACGGGGTCGACAGCAGCGGCACCACTCGGTCTGGATCAACACTCTCGGGCCGCGATGGGTCGACCGAGAGCCAGGCACGCATCGTCGGAGCGAGCGCCGCGACACGACCCGGCGCCGCGTTGGTGAGAGTGGCGGGTGAGGTGAGCAGGTTGGCGTAGCGGGGAAGCCAGTTGCGCCACCAGCTGATCGACTGATGGGCAGGAAGGGTGGTAGAGGCACCAGCCAGATCAGCTTCGGCGGCGTGCAAGCCGTGGGTGGCGATGCGCTGGGTGAGGTAAGCGGGATTAGTGACCATCGCAGCCAGGATGCTGCGTTCCCCGGCCCCGCGCAGGTGCTCGACCAGATGATCCCAAATGTAGGGCTCCTCGACCGGCAGGCGCCACCACTGATCGCGGCTGGCATCAGGCAGCAGCGCGCGGTAGGCATCCAGGAGACTGGCATGCAACACCGCCACAGCAGGGGCGTGCAGCAGCAGGTAATCATGCTGCAAGTCGTGGAAAGCGACCACACCACCCTCAAGCCGCAACAGATTCGTCCCGGCCAGGACTTCCAGATCGGCGCTGGTGCCAGCGGTGGTCTGCCCACGGGTGTGTCCCCACAACCGGCCGATCGTCGCGACCGGAATCAGAGTATCCGGCGGAAATACCGCCAGCGTGAGCCACGCCTCGATCAGCTCGCGGGGGAGGGCGGAGACAGCGATCTCTATCGCCTTGAACGTATTGGCATATGGGTGGTCGCCGAACACGTCCGCATCGCGGGCGAGGTCAGTGGCAACCTGTGACCAGGATCTGCCCCCGCGCACTGCTGCGGCCAGCAACGCCACCGCCAACGCCACCCGACCAACCGACGCGACAGTCGGGTCCACCTCCGGCGGCAGCTGATCCACACCGACGTCGAGCACACCCGCCGCCACCGCCCGCGCCGCCGCGGGCGCCAGCACGTCCACCGGATAGAGGCGGGCACCGACTGCGGCCAGGACCTGCGGGGCACGGGAGGTGTATAGTACTCGCCCCCGTAGGCCGGTGACCCGGAACGCTTGGGCCGCGGCGTCGGACCACACATCGTCGACCACTAGCAGCACCTGACGGTCAGCCAGCACCTCGCACAACCTGTTCAGCGCCTCCGCGATACTGCGTACCGGCTGGTCGGGCGCGCCGAGTCGGGCCAACAGGTCGAGCTGGGCGGCGAGCACATCGGCTTGCTCCCCGACGCTGATCCAGTACACCCCATCCGGGAATCGCCCTCGAATACCCTTGTTATGGGCCACTGCGGTCGCGAGAACCGACTTCCCGATCCCACCCTGACCGTGCAGCCCCACCGTCGTTACCCGTCCAGTCACACCGATCGCGCCGGTGTCCACCGCGGCCACCGCATCGATCACACCGCGAAGTTCGTCGCGCTCCACATAGCCCGGAGGCAATCCCGGCACCCCGTTCAGCTCGCCGAGCGTATCCCCGACCCGCACCTCCGCCACCGCGACAGCACCAAAAGCAAGCCCAGACGAGGAAACCTTAAAGGCGGCGGCGGGTACGAGTTGGAGCAGTCCCTCGCAGATCTCCCGCAGCCGCCGGTCCCGCTGTCCGGGACGATCAGCGATCAGGTTCAGCGCATCGTCACGACCCGGATCGTGCAACCAGTGCACCTTCGCCAGGTCCGGGACGTACTTCCACAGGCAATCGCCCACCAGCACCGACGCCAGCCGGACCCCCTGCCGCAGCAACGCCGGCAGCTCCTGGTCCATGACATAGTCCGACGCCAGCAGATCGGCGCTGACCAGCACCAACGCCACCTGGCTGCGCTCGATCGCCCGTAGGATCCCCGGATGCCACTCCTCGCCGGTGCGGATGTCGGTGTCCACCCATAACCGCATCCGTCTGCTCCGCAGCAGCGGCTTCATCAACACCTGCACACGCTGCACCCACGCCGCGTCCTCATGGCTGTAGCTGACGAACACCAGGTCCCGGCCGCCACCCGCGTCATTGTTCGCGTGCGGTCCGAGGCTCACGCCGCCATCATCGCAGTGTCCGCCGCATCGAGGACATCTTGTCGATCGGAGCTCTGTGCGTGCCTACGTGGCGATGGCCAGGCTGTTGACCATCTCTTGGACGTCGGGCCGGCGGGTGAACGGCCGGGCGACCTTCTGGAGGTCCCAGACGTACCCCTCCACGCGGACCGAGTGGATCCCGCTCGTCCGGACAGCGAGGGGCTCTCCCTTGCTGACCGCCACAGCAGCATCGGGATCCCGGCCGCGCAGGTAGACTCCGGCTGCCATCAGATGGCACATCGCCCGGCTCCGAGCGAACTCGGCGCCGTAGCCGTCCGCCGCCAGGGAAAGCCTCGACCCCGCCTCCCGCACGGCCCGCTGACCCTGAGCCCCGTGGCCTGGGTGATACCAGGCCAGCATGCGCCACGCCGTACCCGTGTCGCCGTACATCTCGGCCTCGTTGAAGAAGTACAGCCACGGCTCCCGCTCTCGATCATCAGGAACGATGCGAGCGTATTCCTCCTCGGCGAGCCCGACCTCACGGTCCACCCCTTTCATATCGCCCATACGTCCATAGGCGCGGGCTTTGACAGCGTGAAGGACCGCTCTGGTGATCGGCGTAGCCTCGTCGGAAAGCTCTAACCCGTGGCGGGCCATATCGAGCGCTGTCTCAGGTCGACCGATATGGACAGCCTGCCTGACCATGCAGGATAGCGAGTTCGCCCGCACAGCCCGATCGTCGGCCTCTGCCGAAAGCCGGTAGCCGAGCGCCATGAGACCACGCCCTTGCTGCTCATGCCCACTATCATGGCAGTTGAAACCGGCGATGACCGCTAGGCGAGCTGCGGCTGACTGCCACTCACTGCGTAGCTCTGACGACGCGAGAACGCCCATGTCGAGTTGATGGACCGCCCAACCGAGCTGACCGATCATCGCGTGCCGGTACAGACCGCCACCCATCTTGTGGCCCCACGCCTGAAATAACTCCGTCGCGGCTCGGAGGTTGGCGACATCGTCAGCTGTGATGCGCCGCAGGACGTCCGGATTCTGGTCTTTGACCACCGCGATGATATCCAACACCGAACGGGGAAGAACAACTGTTCCCGCTGCCAGCGCAGCAAGCCAGGCAAGGAACTTACGCCGCTCCTTCACATCATCCTCCGCTGAATCATAGTATGGGAGGTCGACACTGCCACGAATCCCCGAAAGATCGGAGATCACGCGCGCCACGTCGCCGAACATCTCCTTGACCGACATGCCGAACGCACCGGCGATCATTATCTGATGGCGTACGTCGGGGGCGCTCACATCGCCGTTCTCCCACCGTTTCACGTACTCAGCCATCTGCTTCGGCGGAAATTGATCCCACCCCAGATGTGCCGCCACTCGACGCATCTCCCGGGCCATGTCGGGCCGTGACCAGCCGCGCTGTGAACGTTCCTGCTGGAGCCGCTTCGCCCACACCGGCCGTTGTCGAACCTGGTCACCCACTTGCTGTCCTCACTTCCAGTCCCGGATACGACGGGGGGTCATCGTGACCTCCCTGACCCGTCCATGACCCCGCGGTAGCGTCGTCATCTCCATTCCGCCAGCCAGTGTAAACACTCGGGTGCTCCCCGGATTGACGACCACGATTCAGCTCGCCGTCGGCACCGAGGCGACCAGCGCGCGCAGGCCGTCAGCGTCGAGGAGGTCGGCGGGGCTCAGCGTGAGGTCCTGACGCACGAAGTGGAACGCGGCCCGCACCCGCTCCGGCTCGCAGCCAGCCAGGGCGGCCCACGCCAGCCGGTAGGCCGCGAGCTGCACCGACAGCGCCGGCATCCGCGCGTCGTCGGGTACCGCACCGGTCTTCCAGTCCACCACCGTCCAGCCGCCGTCGGGGTCGGCGAACACCGCGTCCATCCGCCCGCGCACCCCCACCCCGGCGACGACGGTCTCGAACGGCACCTCGACCTCGGCCGGGCGCCGCTCGGCCCACACCGAGGCGAGGAAGGCGTCCTGCAGGTCGGTGAGCGCGTCGTCGGGGGCGGCGCCCTCGTCGGCGGCACCGGGCAGCTCGTCGAGGTCGAGCAGCTGCGCGGCACCGAATCGCTGCTCCAGCCAGGCATGGAACGCGGTGCCGCGCCGCGCGTGCGGGTTCGGCGGCAACGGCATCGGACGGCGCAGCGCCGCGGCCAGCGCGGCGGGATCGGCGGCGAGCTCCACGAGCTGGCTCACCGACACCTGCGCCGGCAGCGCCACGATCGGGCGGGCGCGAGCGGCCGCGCGCTCGGCGAGCAGCACGTCGACGTCGGCGGCCCAGCCCTCCGGGTCGTCCTCAGGTGGCGACTCGGGGGGTGTCACGTCGAGCAGCTCCAGCTGGGCGCCCGGCTCGGCGGCGTCGGCGCGGGCGGCGCGCGCCTCGTCGAGCTCGCGCAGCGCCGAGCGCACCCGCTCCGCGCCGGCCTGCACGTCCGCCGACCGCGCCCCCAGCGGGTCGGCGGGCCAGAGCACCGTCGGCTGCTCGACGGTCGCCGGGTTCACCGCTCCCTCCTCGGGCTCCTCCGCCCACTGCTCGGCGCCGTGCACCTCGGCGACCTCGACCAGGAACTCCGAGGGCTCCCGCGGCCGCTCCCCCGCCGCGCCCCATCGGTGCCCGGACGCGAGCAGCACGTGCTCGGAGCGGGTGAGTGCCACGTAGAACAGCCGCCGCTCCTCGGTGAGCCGCCGGTCGTCGAGCGCGGCGGAGTGCTCCTTGAGCGCGTCCTCGAGCTGCTTGCGGTCGCCCCCGGGAGGCAGGTACAGGCCAGGCAGGTCGGTCGTGTCCCCCCGCAGCGCGACGGGCAGCTCGGTCGGGCTGGTCAGCCAGGTGCCGCCGATCTTGCGGCCGGGGAACACCTGCGCGACCAGGTGCGGCACGGCGACGACCTCCCACTCCAGGCCCTTCGCGGCATGCACGGTCAGCACCTGGACGCGGTCCGGCGCGACCTCGACCTCGCCGGGGGCGAGCCCGTCCTCGGCGCGCTCGGCGATCTCGAGGAAGTCCAGCAGCGCGGGCAGCGTGGCCACCTCCGCGCCGGCCGCGAAGTCGGCGACGACGTCGGCGAACGCGTCGAGCTGGGCCCGCCCGACGGGGCCGGGTCGCGCCGCGGTCTCGGCGTCGAGCAGCAGCACCCGCTCGGCGTCGGCGACCAGGTCGGTGAGCGGCACCGAGGCCCGCGCCCGCAGCCAGCCCAGCTCGCGGGCCAGCCGGGTGATCCGCGCGAAACCCGCCGACGAGTACTGCTCCGGCGGCCCCGGATCGTCGAGCGCGTCGACCAGCCCGGCCTGCTCGGCCTGCTCCCCGGGCAGCGCGCCGAGCGCCAGCTCGGCCGGGGTGAGCGGGCCTGGCCGCGGCGGCAGCGCGGGGACGATCTCGCGCGCGCGCCGCCACAGCGCCGCGAGGTCGGCGACGCCCAGCCGCCAGCGCGCGCCGGTGAGGAGCCGGACGGCGGCCGGGCCGGCGAGCGGGTCAGCCACCAGCCGCAACGCGCTGACCAGGTCGCGGACCTCGGGGGTGTCCAGCAGCCCGCCGAGCCCGACGACCTCCACCGGCAACCCGCGGGCCCGCAACGCCGTCGCCACGGCGCCCATGTCGACGCGGCGGCGCATCAGGACGGCCGAGGTGGGCGGCGGCGATCCCGCGTCCTCGGCGCGGTGCCAGTGCCCGGCGATCCCGTCGGCCATCCAGTCGATCTCGGCGGCGACGTCGGGCAGCAGCGCGACCCGCACGTCGCCCGCCCGCGCACCCGGGCCGGCCCGCAGCTCGCCCACCCCGACGGCCCCGGGCGTCGCGCGCAGCGGCGCGGACACCGTGTTGGCCAGCGCGAGCACCTCCGGTGGGTTGCGGAAGCTGGTGAGCAGCCCGTACTCGTCGGCGGGCGCGCCGTCCGGGGCGGGGAAGTCGGTGCGGAACCGGGTGAGGTTGCCGGCGCTGGCCCCGCGCCACCCGTAGATCGACTGGCAGGGGTCGCCGACGGCCGTGACCGCGGGGCCCTCAGCGCGGACCGGCTCCCCCGGCGCCGTGCCGAACAGCGCACGCAGCAGCACCCGCTGGGAGTGGCCCGTATCCTGGTACTCGTCGAGCAGCACGGCGCGGTAGGTCGCCCGCTCGGTCTGCCCCACCTCGGGGTGCCCGGCGGCGACCTGGGCGGCGATGGCGAGCTGGTCAGCGAAGTCGACGGCGCGCTCGGCCCGCTTGCGCTGCGCGAACGCCTCGACGAGCGGCAGCAGCGCGCACCGCAGCCGCTGCGCGTCGATCCAGCGTTGGTAGGCCTGCGACGGCTCCGCCCGCTGGCGCTTGCCGGGCGGCGCGGCGGACAGCACGGCCATCAGCTGCTCGGCGTGCTCCCGGACGACGCGGGGCTCGACGAGGTGCTCGCCCAGCTCCCCCGCCAACGCGAGCAGCCAGCCGGTAGCGGTGGCCGGCATGGCGTCCACCTCCAGCTCGTCGGCCCAGCTCGTGACCACACGGTGCGCCAGCTGCCAGGACGCCGTCTGGCCGAGCAGCCGCGCGGAAGGCTCGGCCGGCAGCCGCAGCGCGTGCTCGCCGACCAACCGCCCCGCGTAGGCGTGGTAGGTGGACACGGTGGGCTCGCCGGCCAGCACGTCGGCGCGGCGGCGCCCGCTCGGGTCGAGCTCGTCGAGCAGCCGGGACCCGGCGAGGCGGCGCAGCCGCGAGCGCACCCGGGAACCGAGCTGCTGGGCGGCCTTGCGCGTGAACGTCAGCCCGAGCACCTGCTCGGGCAGCACCTGGCCGGTGGCGACGAGCCACACGACGCGCGCCGCCATCGTCTCGGTCTTGCCCGCCCCCGCCCCCGCCACCACCAGCGCCGGGCGGGCCGGCGCGGCGATCACCGCGGCCTGTTCCTCCGTCGGCGGCGGCAGGCCGAGTGCAGTGGCCAGCGCGCGCGGGGTGAGCTCCACGACGGTGTTCTACCGCAGCCGAGCTCAGTCGCGTCGCTGCAGTTCGCTGCACTGCTGATCGCGGCGAGGATCCGGCCTTGTCCCGGTGCTCCTTCCTGACTGTGGTAGCGGTAACGTCGCCCGTCATGGCTGACGTGTCGAGGTCGGTACCGGAGATGGTTGACGACTTCACCAGGTTGTTCGAGTGGCAGGGCAGCGCCGAGGTGCGGCTGACGCAGGCGCGCGATGATCAGCCGTTGGCGTATGCCCTGGTGATGGCGGCATTGTCCTGGGATCAGGTGGACCGGCGGGGGTGGCGCGTATCCGCGGTGCTGGGTGCGCAGGCACGGCGGCTGATGGCAGTCTGGGGAATCCCCACTGAGTTGGTGGACGACGCGGACGAGGTGGACGCGGCCCTGGAGTGGGCAACGCAGAAACCAGCGCTGCTGGAGTGCGACGGCCAGCGCCGCTACCGACCGATGCACAGATCGGGGTTCCCTGTCGGTTCGCGGCTCCGGCACGAGCACCACCTCGCCGCTGCGGGGTCCGGCCTGCTCACACCGCTGGAACTGGTGGGGAAGGGTGATGCTGACCTCGGTGCGAGCCCGACCGATCTCGATGCCGCCGAGGTGTCGTATCAGCTCGCCGCAGACAGCGACGACTCGGACGCGGCGGCGTTGGCGTCGCTGCGGTTAGCCGAGCTTGCCGAGCAGCGCGACCAACCAGCGGAGGCGGCCCGCCGGTACGCCGATATCGCGGACCTACAGCATCAGGTTGCGTCGCCGCCCGCGGTGCTGTGGCTGGCCCGCCAAGCCGCCCAGGACGGTGACCGGTCCAGAGCCCGTGTTCTGACACAGCAGGCCCTCGACAGCGGCACCGGGCGGGTGCTACCGCAGGCGTGGGACCTGCTGGCCAGCCTCGCCTGGCTCGACGAGGACAGGGACGCGGCGGTGGCTGCCATGCGACGGGCGGTGGACACGGCCGGAGAGTGGCACTGGTCGTACACTCGGCGCCTGGCCGAGATGCTTGCCGCTAGCGGCAACCTGGCAGGCGCGGCCGATGCGTACCGTAGGTTGCTGGACCAGCCCTTGCTCCACGGCACGGACGCCGGGCGGTACGTGGAGCTGATGGCGGCAGCCGGCCGTGCGGACGAGGCAGTGGCTGTTCTTACGCAGTACGCCGCTGACGACGGGCTCTTGGCCGGGGACGTGCTGTTGGCACTGGCGTCCGCCCACGCGGCTCGCGATGACCTCGAAGCCACTCGGCAGGTGCTCGCCCGCGCTCGCGCCCATTGGAGCGCGGTGCTGCCGCAGGTGTCGGTGCGGACCGACGTGATGGAGGCGTCGTTGGCCGCCGCGGAGGGCGACGATGAACGCGCTGCCCACCTGTTCCGGTCGTTGACCGACACCGACGACGCCGAACGTCGCGAACTGGCCCGCCCGCTGCTGATCGCCGCCGGAGAGCGGTTCGCCGGAGACAAGAGGCTGTGCCTGATCCCCGGCGTACGGCCGTTGCTGGAGTACCTGTCCGAGGCCGCAGCGCCCGACACCGCGATCTGGGCCACCACCAGTCTGGCGCACCTGGCCACCGTGGAAGGTCGTCCCGACGACGCGGAAGCCGCCATCCGCCTTGCGGCCCGCCACCTGAGCCCCGAGGCGGTGACCGTTCTACGGGCGATGCTGCTGCGCCGGGCCGGCCGCGACCGTGACGCGCTCGCCTACCTCGTCGACGCCTGCGTGACGGCAACCCCGGCGGTCTTGGTTGCATTGTTGTCGACCATCACCACATTCACGATGCCCGGTCTCCGGCCCGACGACCAGCAGCGCCTCCGGCTCCGCACCGCCGTTGATCATGCTCTCTTCGACGGTGCCGGCGACGGCGTCCGAGAACGAGTGGCGATGGCAATGGCGCCGGTCGAGCTGTACGCCTGTTTTGCCGGCGACCGAGCCATCGAGCTGTGGAATCTCGTCGCCGACAGCGACGACCCTGCCGTCGCGGCGCCGGCCTGGCTCAACCTCGGCCTGATGCGACAGCTGTCGGCCCCGATCGCCGCAGCGCACGCGTTCGAGCAGGCCATGCTCCTCGGGGACGCCTCGACCGGCTGCCGCGCCGCCACCGAGCTGGCAAGGCTCGCCGAAAGGCTCGATGATGACATCGTGCTGGCGCGGGCGTGCGAGCGCGTACTGGACCTTGCCAGGGGCGACGACCGGGCGCGGGCGGCGCTGCGACTCGGCCGGATCCACCAGTACAACCATCCCGACGACGCCGAAGACGCCTACCACGCCGCTATCGTCGAATCCGGAGCCCACCCAGCCACCATCGGCACCGCGCTCGCCCGACTTGGTGCCCTCTACGCCCTCCACGGCAACCGTCCGCTGGCCCAACGGATCTGGCGCCGCGGTAAGCGCCATCGCGACCCCCACGTGGCCGAGGCGTTCGCCGCTGAACGCGCGGCGATCGGACGGGTGTACCGGATTGGGTCACTATGACCTCCCTTGGACCAGATCATCCCCTCGCGATCAACATCCTCATTGGCCAGTGTAGGCACTCACAGCACGCCAGACCGACCCGTGGTGACGAAGCGGACGAATAGGAGGGGACGGGGGTTAACCTGTGAGATCACAACTCGTGGCCGGCGCCGAGAACAACATCACACAGATGTCAGACCGACCGGGCACGGATTTCACGAGGCCGAAAGAGGGAACATGTAGCCACTCATCGCCAGCCCATTTCAGGGCAGCTATGTGGTCTTGAGGCCTGGACGCGCTGGCGCGCTGAAGATCTCCTTGTGTAAGTACAGAGAACTTGCGTGCGGGGGAACAGGAAGAGGTCGTGTTCATCGAGGACTTCGATCGGTTCGCCGAGGTGCAAACCGGTCTGGGCTGCGACGACGACGACGTTCCCTACAGGTAGCCGCAGCGTGTGCCGCCGCAGGCCGCTGAAACCGGTCTGCGGCACCTCCGGGGTCCGTAGGTAGCCTGCCCGCGTGACGACACGGCTCCAATGGGACGACATCGCACCGGACATACGCGACATCATCGGGGCACAGACCGGACCCGTCCTCAAGGCCGAACCGGTCTCCGACGGCCACAACTCGGAGCTCGCGGTCATCGTGCACACCGAGCAGGCTCGTACCTTCGTCAAGGGCCTGCGCATGGACCATCCACGGTCTGGACCCAGCACCGGGAACAGGCGATCAACCCGCACGTCGCGGGCCTTGCGCCTCGCCTGTACTGGCAGGTCGAGACCGGAGGCTGGGACCTTCTGGGATTCGAGGTGATCGACGGACGGCCCGTGGACTACTCACCCGGATCACCCGACCTGCCCAAGCTACGAGACACCCTCGGACGGCTCGGGCAGGTCCCCTGCCCCGACCTGCCCCTGAAACACGCCGAACAGCGCTGGTCCACGTTCTGCGACACACCCGGCCTCCTCGCGGGAGACGCACTGCTGCACACCGAACTGAGCCCCGGAAACGTCCTCATCACCGACACCTCGTCCCACCTCGTCGACTGGGCCTGGCCGACCCGAGGAGCAAGCTGGATCGACCCCGCGTGCGCGGTCGTCTGGCTCACCGCCTTCGGCCACACCCCCGCCGACGCCGAGCAGTGAGCCGCCCAACTCCCCGCATGGCACACCGCCGGCCCCACACACCTGGCCGCGTTCGCCCGAGCACAGCACACCATGTGGGCCTCGATCGCCGAGGACCACTCCGACACCTGGATCCGCCACGTCTCCCACGGCGCGCGGCGCTGGGCGGAGCACCGCAGGTAGTCCACCACCAAACCCGGAGCGACCTGATGGCCACCGAACCGCCGAGCATCCACCCGACCCAGCAACTCCACACCCCGGCGGGCGAACCCGTCGCGATCGACCTCGACATGGTCCCCCTCATCCAAGCTCTCTGGGCGCTCGACCTCACCACCCTGGGCTGCTGCCAGGACAACGGCGAATACGCTCGCGTCCGCCGCGAAATGTGCCCAGAACGCGAACCCACCGGTCACAGCGGCTTCATCGACTACCACCTCGGGTGGGCCTGGGTGAAGATGCCGGTAGCCGACACCACACGACTCACCGAAACCCTCCTCGCGACCTCCTTCCGCGACGCCATCACCGTCCGCTGGCAACGCGGCTCCTGGCGGCTCGACATCCCCTTCATCTACGACCCGAACAGCGGCATGGGACCGGCCCCGGCCGTACAGATCCACTTCCCCCGCGAGCACATCCCCGAGCTGACATCGACCCTCAGCGATCTATCTCCCGGTGTGAAAATCTCAGTACCACATGAGAAATGATTGCCGAGACGCGCCTACACCGCACGCGAGACAGGCTGACACGCGCGCCCAGGCCGTCGCGCTGCTCGTGCGCCGCGACGAGAGGTAGCTCGGCATCCAGATCTCAGAGAACGGGGTGGGCTGCTGATCCCGCGACCCATTCTCTTGTCCGCGATCGTGATGGTCTTCGTACCCGCGACTCGCGAGTCGGTTTCCTAGATGGCGACGGTGAGACTGTCGATCATCTCGTGGACGTCGGGTCGGCGTTGGAACGGCCGGGCGACCTTCTGGAGGTCCGCAGTGAAACCCTCCACCCGGGCCGAGCGCATCCTGCTCGTTCGGACCCCGAGGAACCCTTCCTTGCTGACCGCGACAGCCGCGTCAGGATCGCGGGCACGCAGATACACCCCGGCGGCCAGGAGACCGCACAGCGTTCGGCCACGAGCAAACTCGGCGTCGTTGCTCTCCGCGGCCAGGGAAAGCCTTGATGTCGCCTCCTGCACGGCTCGCTGGCCCCCATGATCTGGGTGATACCACACGACGTGGCGCCACGCCGTTCCCGTGGCAGCGTACAGTTCCGCCTCGTTGAAGTAGTACAGCCAGGGTTCCCGCTCTCGGTCATCGGGAACGATACGGCTGAACTCGTGCTCGGCGAGCCCGACCTCTCGCTCCACCGCACGTATATCACTCAGGCGACCGTAGGCGCGGGCCTTCAATGAATGCAGCATCGCCCTGATGATCGGGGTGGCGTCGTCGGCGAGCTCCAGCCCATGGCGCGCCAGGTCGAGGCCTGTGTTGGGGCGGCCGATGTGGACAGCCTGCATGGTCAGGCCGGTCAACGCGTCAGCCTGTATGGGCCGATCGTCGGCCTCGGCGCCGAGCCGGTAACCGAGCGCCATGAGCCCCCGCCCCTGCTGCTCATGACCTGCGTCATGACAGTTGAACCCGGCGACGCCAGCCAGTCGAGCAGAGGTGCTCTGCCACTGCCGACGCACCGCTGCCGAGGAAGCGGGGACGCCCCTGTCGAGCTGATGAACTGCCCACCCGAGCTGGCCGATCATCGCATGCCGGGACAGACCACCACCTACCTTGCAGGCCCACCTGCAAAACATCTCTGACGCTGCTCGAAGATCGGCGACATCCTCAGCGGTGATACGACTCAACGTGTCCGGATGCTGGTTGACCACCGCGATGGTGTGCCGTACCGAGTCCGGCAGCACCGTGGTCCCCGCTGACAGCGCGAGAAGCCAGGCCATGAACTGTCGTCGTCCGTTCACATCGTCCTCCGCCGACTCGTAGTGGGGAAGGTCCTCGCCGCTGCCGAGAGTCCTCTCCGCGGGGAGCTGGGAAGACCGGGTGTGCCACCGCGCCGAACAGCTCCCGGACCGACAGTCCGATGGCACCGGCGATCGCCATCTGGTGGCGGGCGTCGGGGGAGTTCACGTCACCGTTCTCCCACCGCTTCACGTAGTCCTTGATCCGCTCTCCGTCCAGCTCGCCCAACCCCAGGCGGGACGCCACCCGTCGCATCTCCCCGGCCATCTCCCGCCGTGACCACCCACGCTGGGAACGCTCGTTCCGGACCCGTAGGGCCCACTTCGGTATCTCCCGAGGAAGCTCGCTCACGATGGTGTCCCACCTCTGGTTCTTTGACGACAGAGGTCGCGATGACCTCCCCTGGGCCACATCAGCCACTGGTGATCGACATTTTCACCGGCCAGTGTAGGCGCCCACAGCACACCAGACCGGCCCCGCGGTATCGCAGCGGGCATGGAGAAAGGACCTGATGATGACGCGTCACCGGACGGCCCGAACCGACCACACAGCACGGTCGTCGGATGGCTGAGCCTTGTCGGTGTCACCGTCCGCTGACCGCGCCCGACGGTCAGCATTGGTGGCCCCACCGTGACCCCGAACCCGGCCCGGAGGTGCGTGTGGTCGTCCTGTGGGGAGACGAACCCGCCTTCCTGCGCAGCGTCCGCGTGGACGGCGGTTGGCACGCCCACGGCTTCGCGACCCCTCGCCTCGACCCCACCCCGCCCCAGCCGTGGACCGTGACCGGTCGCTGCTGGGCCGGCGTCCACCACCCCGTCGTCGACGCCACCCCGCACCCCACCCCTCGGCCTGTCGCCCGGGAGCCCCGATGAACATGATCTGGGACCCGCTCCCGCCGACGACCGA
>Ga0136617_10001546_pt1 | contig 20369 bp, 21 predicted proteins | sample AntDrymUQ3222106_2_FD_129672 | JGI IMG/M metagenome (GOLD analysis project Ga0136617, IMG submission 129672) | Polar desert sand microbial communities from Dry Valleys, Antarctica - metaG UQ322 (21.06) | ecosystem: Environmental > Terrestrial > Soil > Desert | place: Antarctica: Dry Valley...
CGGACCATCAGCCCGGGGCAGGAAGCCGCCTGCCACTGGTCCGAGAAGATCACTGCGGAGGGTGTCCAGTCAGCCGCTGAACATCAGCCGCCGGTCGCGCTTGCGGAGGCGGTAGTCAAGTAAGCGTCGGGGTGGTCAGACCTTGACCATCCTGATCTCCCAATCGTCGCAGCCCTCGCCGATGAGCTCGATGAAGTACTCACCGGCGGGCAGCCCATTGACGAAGAGGATGGGGATGCTGGGTCCAGGATTGTCGTACACCGGTTCGCCGCCGGCCGCCGGCGTGATGAGCAGCTGCTTGGTGTCGCAGTCGGGAGCGCGCCAGTTCAGCCGGTAGCGGCCCTCCTGCAGACCGTGTGCCATTCGCTCATCCGCAGCTGTGACCGTCACTTCGTCGGCGAACGTGGCTGCTCCAGCGCCGTCACCGTCGCCGCCACCGCCACTGCCGCCGTCGCCACCGCACGCCGCCAGCGAAAGCAGCGCCGAAGCTGCCAGGACCATCCACGTCTGTTTCGACATCCGAGCTCTCTCCCGTGTGGTGCGGCGGTAAGCTCCGTCGCGCTTCCATTCCCGATGCGCCCAAGATCGCTCGCGGCGCTCGGCTGACTCCCCCGATCAGGCGTTCTCGTCCAGGCGTTCGCGGCTCTGCTCCGCGAAGTGACAGGCCACCCGATGCTCGGCGGTCAAGTCGCGGAGTGGCGGGTCATTCACCACGCATTCCTCGGGACCGCCGAGCCGCTCCCGGAGCCAACAGCGTGGATGGAAGTTGCAGCCACTGGGCGGGTCAACTGGGCTGGGCACGTCGCCGCGCAGGATGATGCGCCTGCGGCGAAGGTCGGGGTCGGGGATCGGGATGGCCGACATCAGGGCCTGTGTATAGGGATGTCGTGGATCGCGATAGATCAGCTCGCGATCGGTGAGCTCCGCCACGCGGCCGAGATACATCACGGCCACCCGTTGGCTGATGTGCTCCACGACACCCATGTTGTGAGCGATGAAGACGTAAGTCAGGCCCAGCTCGCCCTGAAGATCCCGCAGCAGGTTGAGGACCTGCGCCTGGATCGAAACATCGAGCGCGGACACCGGCTCGTCGCAGACCACCAGATCAGGCTCCAGGACGAGCGCCCGGGCGATACCCACGCGTTGGCGCTGGCCGCCTGAGAACTCGTGCGGATAGCGACGTGCCTGATAGTCCTGAAGGCCGACCAGGTTCATGATCCGTTGCACGCGCTTACGCCTCTCAGCGGCGTTACCCATGCCATGGATGCGCAGACCGTCGCCGATGCTCTCACCGATCGGCGAGCGCGGGTCCAGGGAGGCGAAGGGATCCTGGAAGATTATCTGCATCCGTCGCCGGAATGGCTTGAGGGCTGGCCCCCGAAGCCTCGTGATGTCCTGGCCATCGAAGAGGATCTGGCCCGAGGTCGGCTCCAGAAGCCTCAAGAGGAGGCGTCCGATCGTCGTCTTGCCGCAGCCCGACTCGCCCACCAGGCCCAGTGTCTCGCCGCGCCTTACTCGCAGGTTCACGCCATCGACCGCGCGCACCTGGGCCACCGTGCGCTGGAGGACGCCGCCCTTGATGGGAAAGACCTTCACCAGGTCGCGCACCTCGATCAGCGGCTGCTCCTCGGGGATGGAGTCCTGGACGAGTGGCCGCACGTCGGCGGCCACGCGGGCGATGCTCACGCCGTCACGCTCAGCGTGCCTTCGGTGCTCTCCGGGTAACTGTCCATGTCCGGTCGCGGCTGCCCGTCCGTCATGTGATACAGCCAACAGCGCACCTCATGCCCCTCCGCGATGGGTCGCAGCTCCGGATGCATCTCCGTGGCGAGCACGTTGCCATGCTCGATGCGTGGCGCGCACCGGTCGGCGAAGCGACACCCGGTAGGCAGGTCGATCAGGTTGGGCACATTGCCTGGGATGACCGAGAGCTCTGCCTTGGGTTGGCCAAGGATGGGGATGGACCCGATGAGGCCCTGGGTGTAGGGATGCCGGGGTCGGGTGAAGAGGCTGCGAACGTCTGTCTGTTCCACGATCTCGCCCGCATACATCACGGCCACGCGGTCGCACATCTCGGCTACCACGCCCAGGTCGTGGGTGATGAGCACGATGGCCGTGCCCGTCTCGCGCTGGAGGGTCCGCATCAGGTCCAGGATCTGCGCCTGGATGGTCACGTCCAGGGCCGTCGTGGGCTCGTCTGCGATGAGCAGCTCCGGCTCGCAGGCCAGCGCCATGGCGATCATCACGCGTTGTGCCATGCCGCCCGACATCTCATGGGGGTAGGAATCGAGGCGCCGCTTGGGGTCGGGGATGCCCACCATGCGCAGCAGCTCCTCTGCTCGTTGCCGAGCCGCACGGCGCTTCATGTTCCGATGGATCTCCAGGACCTCACCGAGCTGGAAGCCGACATCCATGACCGGATTGAGCGACGAAGTCGGTTGCTGGAAGATCATGGCGATGCGGTCGCCCCGGATAGAGCGCAGGCGCTGTTCCGAAAGCTTCAGCAGGTCCTCCCGATCGAACAGGACCTCACCACTCTCGATACGCCCGGGCGGGCCGATGAGGCCAAGGATGGACAGCGAGGTGACGCTCTTGCCGCACCCGGATTCCCCCACCAGGCCGACGATCTCGCCTCGGCGAACGCTGAAGTCCACGCCCGTGACCGCACGCACCAGTCCGTCGCGCGTCTTGAATGAGGTTCGGAGGTCCCGGACCTCCAGGATCACCTCGCCGACGTTGCCCCGATGTTCCACCGATACCGAAGGCAGCTCTTCGATGAGGCTTTGGTCGAGCGAGACGGGCGTCGGGGCGGATGCGCCGGCCCCCGTGTCACCAGCTTCGCGAGTCATCGGTTCAGCCGCGGATCGAGCGCGTCGCGCAGACCGTCGCCGAGCAGATTGAAGGCCAGCACGGTCAGCGTGAGGAGCATGCCGGGCACAAGGATGAGATGAGGAGCCGAGAAGAGCTGATTGCGCTCCAACCCGATCATGTTGCCCCACTCCGGGATATTGGGAGCGGCCCCCAGCCCGAGGAAGGAGAGCGCAGCGACCTCCAGGATCGCCGTGGCGACACCGAGCGTGCCCTGTACCACCATGGGCGTCATGGAGTTGGGCACGATGCGGCGGAAGAGTATGCCCGCACCCGAGTCCCCCAGGGCACGTGCCGCGGCCACGTAATCCTGTTCACGGACCGAGAGGACCGACGAACGCATTACCCGGGCATAGATGGGGATGGCCACGATACCCACGGCGAGCATCGCGTTGGTGAGGCTGCGCCCGAGGACGGTCACGATCACGATGGCCAGGAGCAGCGCGGGAAAGGCGATGAGAAAGTCCATCAGCCGCATCAACAGGTTGTCCAGCCACCCGCCAGCATACCCACTGATGGCGCCGATGAGGCTGCCCACGATGATGGCGAAGACCACCGTCACCAAGCCCACGGTGAGGGAGATCTGCCCGCCGTAGAGGGCGCGGCTGAAGACGTCACGCACGTTCCCATCCGTACCGAACAGGACCTGCAGCTGGCTGTCCGGGCAGCCCAGGAGATGGATGCAGGGTGGCATGCGCGGTCGAGCACCCTCGGGGATGAGCACATCGTCCGGAGCATAGGGCGCGATGAAGCCGGCGAAGATGGCAGCGGCGGCCAGCAGGGCCAGGATGAGCAGTCCCACCACGGCCGACCGTTGGCGGAGGATGTTGCTCAGCGTCTCCCGCCAACGACTCGTCCCTCGGCTCTCTTCCCGGGCACCGACCGGAAGTGGTGCTGGTTCGGAGGCGCGAGCAGCCTGGCTGGCCGTCACGTGACGCGGATCCGAGGATCCAGGAAGCCGTAGCTGATGTCCACCACGAGATTCACCATCACGTAGATCATGGCGATGATGAGGGTGAAGCCCTGGATCACGATGTAGTCCCGAGCGGTGATCGATTCGAAGACCGTCCGACCCACGCCGGTCAGGCCGAAGATCGTCTCGGTCAGCACGGCCCCCGATAGGAGCGCGCCCACCGACAGCCCGATGACCGTCACGACCGGCAGCATCGCGTTCTTGAGGCCATGGCGGAACACGACCAGGCGGTTGTGCAGGCCCTTGGCGCGAGCGGTGCGGATGTAGTCCTGTCCCAGCACATCGAGAAGGCTCGAGCGGGTCATGCGCGCGATGATGGCCATCGGGATCGTGCCCAGCGCGATGGCCGGCAGGATGAGGTGGCGCAGCGCATCCACGAACAGGTCGAACTGGAGCGTTACCAGCCCGTTGAGCAGGTACATGTTGGAAAAGAAATCCAGCACCGTCCGAGGTATGCCTCCCAGGTCGTCAAGGTTCCAGGCCTCGGGGATCGACTGGAACGCCAGGCCCGGGCTGGTCCGACCGCTGGGTGGCAGCACGAATGCCGTGTCACGCAGAAGGATGGCGAAGATGAAGGCCAGCAGCAGTCCCAGCACGAAGACCGGGATGGAAACGCCTACGTTGGCGATGATCATGGTGCCCACATCCGCCACGGAATTACGTCGGTAGGCCGAGATGATGCCCAGCGTCATGCCCACCACGATGGCGAAGACGAGCGCCAGCAGGGTCAGCTCCACGGTCGTCGGCAGTCGTTGGAGGAGGATCTCCGTGACGGGCTGTCCCGTCCTGATCGACTCGCCGAAGTCCCCCCGAGAAAGCGCGCCGATATAAATCAGGAACTGCTCATGCAGCGGCTCGTTCAGCCCGAAGCGCTCAGCGAATGCGTCACAGGCCTGCGCCGTGGCCCGTTCCCCGAGCGCCGCTCGGCAAGGATCCGAGGGGATGACCCTGGCCAGCACGAATACGATCACGATCACGCCGGCCAGGACAGGGATGCTCAATAGCAGCCGGCGAAGGATGAAGCGGATCATGTGACGGCGGTCGGTCCCCGGTCCACTGGGTGATGCGGATATGGAAGGGGCGCCGCCACGCGGGCGACGCCCCTTCCGTGGTGTCGGAAGCCTACTCCTCGGCTGCCGGGGTGTTCAGGTAACCACCCCACAGGCCGCTCCAGTAGTAGAAGCCACTGGTGTTGCCGATGTGGAACGGATTGGCCATGTCCCACTGGACGGCGTAGCTGGCGACCACGTCGCCGGCGTCCAGGGTCGCTCCGTCGTGGAAGGTCACGCCTTCGCGCAGGGTGCACGTCCAGACCGTGTTGTCCTCGTTCGGATCGCAGCTTTCGGCGAGAGCCGGTTCCACTTCCGTGCCGTTGACCTCATAGGCGTAGAGCGACTCCATGACCTGCTCGCAGGCGCGGAGGCTCTCGCCGTCGGTCTCGTCAGCGCAGTACAGGCTGATCGGCTCGGCGTTCTGCATGAACACCATCTGCTCGACGCCCTCCGGCGGGACCATCCTGGCCAGCTGCTCGTTGCTGAGCGGCGAGGCCTGCCGTCCTGCCTCCCCCACACCGGCCAGGTAGGCCGTAGCCGACCCAGCGTGGGCGATGGGGACCATGGGGACGTGCTGCTTGATCGCGTTGTTGGCCGTCGTGTAGGCCTCTTGGCGGGTCGCCTCGTCCTCTGACGTGGCGCCGGTCGTGAGTGCGCTGGTGATGTCCTCGAACTGGTCGCCGAACTGCGGGCTCGAGCCTCCGCCGAAGTGGAAGTCCAGGAAGTTGGTGATCTCAGGGTAGTCGGCGCTCCAACCGAGGAGGTGGATGCCTTCGAGCACGCCCGCATTGGAGTTGCCGATGAAGGTGCCCGACTCCTGGAGGTCGATGGTGGCCTGGATCCCCAGGTTGGTGTTGAGCTGCGCCTGGATGGCCTGGACGACGATGTTCGGCTCGGGCAGGTAGCCCCGGACCACGTCGCGGTAGTGCAGTTGCGGGGTGAACTCGGCCAGCGTCATGTCGGACTCTGCAAGACCCTCCTCAAGGAGCGCCCGCGCCGCTTCAGCGTTGAACTCGTACCACTCCTCACCCTCGCAGCCGAATGGCAGCGCGCAGGGGGTGAAATGGGTCGCGACCTCTGAGCCGGGCGGGTAGAAGGTGGTGACCAGCTCCTCACGGTTGATGCCCTGGGCGATGGCCTGACGCACCTTCTCGTTGTCGAAGGGCGGGTAGGTGTTGTTCATGCCCAGGTAGAAGGTGTTCAGCCCGGCACGCTCTTCCAGCGCCAGGTCCGGGTTGTTGCGGACCGCATCGAAGTCAGCCGGACCGACGTTGTCGATACCCTGCACCGTGCCGGCCGCGAGCTCCTGCAACCGTGCCGCGGATTCACTGTTCCAGCGGAGAACGGCCTGAGGGGCCGCGGCGGCATCGCCCCAGTAATCGTCGTTGCGGGTATAGATGACGCTGTCGCCGCGCCGCCATTCCTCGAGGCTGTAGGGACCGGTGCCGTTCATGTCGCCCAGGACCGTGTCGTTCATGACCGCGTCGGCGAGCCACTCACTGTCGTTGATGCCGAAGGCGATGAACGCGGCCTTGGCCAGGAAGGCGCCGTCCGGCGCGCACAGCGTGAAGACGACGGTCTGGTCGTCCGTGGCCTCGATGGACTTCATGTTGCCGGTGTACGGCAGATCGTTATACGTCCCGTTCTCGCAATCGACCTCTCCCTCGGCGGGATAGCTTTCGGTCGGGATGGTGGCATCCGCCGGAACGGTCGGGCGCGGGGTGGGGGTCGGGCTGGCCGCTGGCGAGGCGCTGGCCGACTCGCTGGGGGCGGCGCTGGCCGACTCGCTGGGCTCGACACTGGGCGAATCCCCGGGGGTGTCGCCAGGCTCGTCGCTCGGTGCGTCGCTGGGAGCCATCGCACTCGGCGAACCTTGCGTTGGCGGGTCGGACTGCGCGGCTGGGGTGGATGTCCCTCCACCCTGGCAGGCGGCGATCACCATGATCGCGACCATGCTCAGGGTGAGCCAGGACAACCAAGCTGGTCGTCGTCTCATCCTTCTGGGATCCTCCTCACTGTTCGTAGGGCACCGTGTTCCTGATCCGGGATCTCTGGGATCCCGGACGCTGGCGCCGCTTCTCCTTCGGTTCGTCAGCGTGAACGGTGCCTGACTGCGGACCGCTGGCGGGTCGAGAGCGCACGGGCACTCGACCCTCTCGCGGGTCTGCGCAGACTAGCACCCACGCACGCCCCTTTCCACTACCACCGACGAGTCGCGGAGGAGGGCCACTCAGGCGTACTGCTTGGAGCGGCCGCGCGGGACGGGCAGACGCTAGACTCAGTCGCCGTGTCCACCCTGCGGGAGCCGTTCGCGATGATGACCCTTCGGCCGCGATCCTCGAGGGGAGTGGCTTGACCGGCGGATCGCTGGGCTTCGAGCTGCCGGAGGAGCTCGTCATCGACACCGATGCTGCGCGACGGGCGGTGGGCGACTTCATCCGCGAGCAGCTGCGTCAGGCCGGCTTCGAGCGGCTGGTGCTGGGGCTCTCCGGCGGCATCGACTCCGCGCTGGTGGCATTCCTTGCGGCGGAGGCCATCGGGTCGGAGCAGCTGCTCTGCGTGCTCATGCCCTATCGGACCTCTTCGGACGCCTCCCGCACGGACGCCGAGGAGGTCGTCAGGCGCCTGGGCTGCGCCGCGGAGCTGGTCGACGTCAGCGGCATGCTCGATGCTTACTTCAGCACGCCTGAGCGCGAGGACGCCTCGGCGCTGCGTCGGGGGAACCTGGCGGCTCGGATGCGCATGTCGGTGCTGTACGACCATTCGGTCACGTGGCGTGGCCTCGTGGCCGGCACCGGCAACAAGACGGAGATCCTCGTCGGGTACACGACGCTGTACGGGGACAGTGCCTGTGCCTTCGCGCCCATCGGTGACCTGTACAAGTCGCAAGTGAGGCAGCTGGCCGTGGCGATGGGCGTTCCCGAAGCCATCGTGGTCAAGGACCCGTCCGCTGATCTGTGGCCCGGCCAGACCGATGAGCAGGAGCTCGGCCTGAGCTACGCGAAGCTCGACCGACTGCTGTACTGGATGATCGACCGGCAGCGCGACCCCGACGAGCTAACGGCCATGGGCTTCGAGCCGGACGACGTGGAGCGTGTGCGGCAGCAGGTCGCGACCTCCGAGTTCAAGCGCCAGATGCCACCGGTGGCCAGGCTCGTGAGGCAGGACATCGACGATGATTCGCTCCAGCCGGGCGGGCGGGCCGCTCCTACGCGGCAGTGATCGCGGAGGAAGACGGAGAGGAGGGACTCCCGGAGGGCGCGTCCAGCAGGACGGGGGGGACCCTGTACGTCGTGTCCACGCCCATCGGCAACCTGGGAGATGTGACGCTGCGGTCGCTCGAGGTGCTGCGCGCGGTGCCGCTGGTGGCAGCCGAGGACACTCGTCTGACCCGACGGCTGTGGAGCCGCCACTCCATCGAGACGAAGCTGATCTCATACCACGCTCACAGCCCACCGGCACGCCAGGAGCAGCTGGTGGCGCATCTCTCCTCCGGTCAGGATCTGGCCATCGTGACCGACGCGGGGACGCCACTGGTCAGCGACCCTGGGGAGGGCCTCGTGGCAGCGTGGGCCGGCCGTGGCGGGCAGGTCATCCCGATCCCGGGAGCCTCGGCCGTGCTGGCGGCGCTGGCTGCGAGCGCCCTGCCCGTGGCGCGGTGGGGCTTCGAGGGGTTCCTGCCCCGGCGGGGCGCCGAGCGGCGCGAGCGTCTGGCGCGGATCGCGGCGGACGACCGCGCCACGGTGCTGTTCGAGGCGGCCAATCGAACGGTGGCCACGCTGCGTGACCTCGCGGCCATCTGCGGAGAGGAGCGGTGGGCCGCCGTCTCGCGAGAGCTCACCAAGCTCCATGAGGAGACCTTGCGTGGCACGCTCGGGGAGCTCGCCGCACGCCTCGCCGGGAAGCCGCTGCGAGGCGAGATCACGTTCGTCGTGGCGGGGGCGCCGAGTGCACCGGCGAGGCAGGAGGAGGAGCCGTCCGGGGACGCCCGCCAGCGACTCGTCGCGAGCCGTGCGCGTGTAGATGCGCTCTCAGGTGAGGGCCTGTCACGCTCCGCGGCGGCGCGTCAGGTAGCGCGCGAGTCGGGCCTGCCCCGGCGGGCTCTCTTCGCGCACCCTGTCGCGGCAGACGAAGCGGCGGCGGATGAAGGCGCGGAAGGCGAAACACCATAGAGAGCGCCGATGCGCAAGGCGCCGACCAGCCCGCCGCCGCCGACGCCCGGATCCGTCTCTGCCCCTCAGCTGGAGTCTCGTTCCTTCTTTTGCGGAATGAGTGAAGCGTCAGGCGTCCGGGAGCACTATCAGAAGCCCTCAGAGGTGGTCGAGGCTCGCCTCATGCGCGTTCCTCGGTCCTGAATGGGCCTCTATCCGGAAACCGGTGGCGTAAGCAGCGGTCGAGGAGGTGGTACCGCGGACATAAGGGCGATCCGCTTCACTCATTCCGCAATGTGCCCACGCAGGATCCTCCAGCCCGCTCCACCGCGAGTTCGCGCCTCCGTGACTCGCATCGCCCAGGCCCTGGGGCAAGTGGTCCGTGATGAACGGCTGCGGCGTGGATGGCGCCTCATCGACCTGGCCGAGCGCGCCGACGTCTCGATGGCGACCGCCCACGGCGTCGAAGCCGGCGAGGTCTCGTCACTCGATGGCTATGTGCGGCTCGCGCTGGCGCTCGGGCTGACGCCGCGGTTCACCCTCCTGCCAGAACGGGCGAGCCGTCCCGTACGAGACGCGGATCCGGTCCACGCCGCGATGGGCGAGGTAGAGGCCGCGCATCTTCGCGGGCTCGGCTACGAGGTGCGCCTTGATGAGCCGTACCAGCACTACCAGTTCGCCGGACGCGCCGACCTGGTGGCCATCGATCGCGAGCAGCGCGCCCTACTGCACCTTGAGAACCGCACGCGCTTCCCGGACGTGCAGGCGTTCGCGGGCGCCTACAACGGGAAGCGTGCCTATCTTGGGCCGGACCTGGCGCGGCGCTTGGGGATCGCGCGAGGGTTCCGGTCGGAGACCCACGTCGTGGTGACGCTCTGGTCGGCAGAGGCGCTGCACACGATGCGCCTGCGCGAGGAGAGCTTCCGGTCGGTCTGCCCCGACCCACCCGACTCGTTCGCCGCGTGGTGGGCGGGATCGCCGCGGACCGGCGGACCTCCGACCAACGTGCCGCGGCCCGACGAGTACCCCACCAGCAGCTTGGTGATCTTCGACCCGCTGACTGGACGCCGGAGCACGCGCCGTCGATGGGTCGGCCTTGACCAGCTGCGGCAAGTGCAGCCGCGTTACCGCGGGTACGCCGACGCCCTCAGCGCGATGCGTCGCGGCGGCATCGCCTGAGCGGCGCGCGAGGTAGAGTCACCAGGCGCTGCCGATGTCCCCAGGTGAGATGAGCGATGACCGCCGACCGCCCGACCGAGTCGACCCAGGAGCTGCCCCAGGACCTGCCCGACGCCTCGCCTCAGCCGCGGCCGGAGGACAGTCCGCCGCTGCCCGCAGAGACCCTGGCCGTACCCGCCGAGGGGCTGGAGGGCGGGCCGCACAAGAAGCGACGCGTCGTCATCGTCGGTGCCGGCCTGGCCGGACTCGTGGCCGGCTTCGAGCTGAAGCGGCAGGGTCACCAGGTCGTGATCCTCGAGGCGCAGAACCGGGTCGGCGGCCGCATCCACACGCTGCGCTCCTTCGCGCCGGGACTCTACGCCGAGGCTGGCGGCATGCGCATCCCGCGCGTTCATGACCTCACGCTGCGCTACTGCCAGTTCTTCGGACTACCGATGCGGCCCTTCGTGATGGGCAACCCCAAGGGGCTGGTGCATGTCGGCGGCGTGCGCATGACGGCGCAGGAGGCCAACGCCGACCCGTCGCGCCTCGGCTTCAGGCTTGCCGAGAAAGAGCGTGGCCGCACCTCCGAGCAGCTCTGGGAGGAGGCCATCGGCGAGCTGCGCGAGATGGTCGAGCGGGAGGGCGACGCCGCCTGGAATCACATCGTGCGCGAGTACGACCAGTTCTCGCTCTACGAGTACCTCCGCCACCGCGGCTGGTCCAGTGGGGCCATCGAGTACTTCGCGGTCATGAACTTCCTCGAGTCGGACATGCACAACGCGCTGGTCGAGGTGCTGCGGGAGGAGCTGGCGGCGCCTACGTGGACATGCAGGAGATCGCCGGCGGCATGGACCGGCTGCCTGACGCGTTCTTCGAGTCGCTCCAGCAGGAGATCCGGCTGGGCGCGGAGGCCTACGCCATCGATCAGGACCCCCAGGGGGTGGCCGTGCACGTCCGCACGGAGGCGGGCCGGTCGGTCGAGCGGGCGGACTTCGCCATCGTCACCATCCCCTTCTCCGTGCTTCGCCACGTGGAGGTCATCACGCCCTTCTCGCGGGAGAAGCAGCGCGCCATCCGGCAGCTCAACTACCACGCCTCGACCAAGATCCTGTTCCAGGTGCGCGAGCGGATCTGGGAGACCGACGACGAGATCATGGGCGGCGCCAGCGGCACGGACATGCCCATCCGGCGCCTGAACTACCCCACGTCCGACCCCGACAACCAGCGCGGCATGCTGCTGGCCTCCTACACCTGGGGCCAGGACGCGCTCCAGTGGGGTGCCATGGACGAGGAGACGCGGCTGGAAGAGGCCCTGGACGACGTGGCGCGCATCCACCCGCGCATCCGAGAGGTGTACGAGGTGGGCGCCACGTACGCCTGGTACTCCGATCGCTGGGCCAGGGGAGCGTTCGCCATGTTCGCGCCGGAGCAGCAGACGCAGCTCCAGGGCGACATCGTCAAGCCCGAAGGTCGGGTCCTCTTCGCCGGCGAGCACTGCTCGCTCTACCACGCCTGGATCCAGGGAGCCCTGGAATCGGGCATCCGCGCCGCGCAGCAGGTACACGAGGCGCCGGACGTGGCGGAGGGCGCGGCGCTGGGTGATTCCGCTTGAACGGGCGCGCGCTGGCGGCTTCGTGATGATCGGAGGCTCGCCCCCGCCCCGCCTCGCCGAGGGCACGTCGCTCGACCGATTCACCCGCTGGCTGACCGCTCTGGGCGACGCGCTGGAGGCGGCCGACGCGGAAGCGCTGAAGCCGCTCTTCACGGTGGAGGCCACCTTCGCGCCCGACCCGTTTGCGCCGTTGGCTCAGGGTAGACGCGCCGTGATCGACCGCCTGGCCGGCGAGATCGCCGAGGGCACCGGCTTGCGGTTCACGGCGCGTGTGCTGGGTGCAGGCGAAACCTACGGTGTGGCGCACGTCCGCTTGGTGTCTGACGCGAGAACGGCCGACGGAGTCGTGCTGGTGGCGATGGACGCGCGTGGCAGGTGCACGGCGCTGCGCCGGTGGTCGCACACGGGAAACGCGAGTCTCTGAGCGGGGCACTGGTCAGTGCACGGGAGTCGTGTTCGTGTAGGTCCGGATAGGTCCGTTACACCGGGCTGATCGACAGGTGGCCTCGGACAGAGGGTCAGGAGAGCAAGAGAGAGCCCCTTAGGCTGGTGGTGTCAGACATCCTTCGGTCGGGACCCTGGGCCTTCAGCGTGGCCGAGTATTCTTCGAAGCCCATTCGTGGCTGGTGAAGGTGCAGGTGGCCATGACGATCGAACTTAGGACGCTGCGGGTCGGTCTCCTTGCTGAAGGGCTTCCCCGACCCATCCGGGCCTTGCTCGCCCTATCCTGCCTCGTGGCCATTGGCGTTCTGTGCCGCCCTTCAGCGAGCCTTGCGGCCGATCGGGGACCCCTCGCGGTGGTGAATGACGGGCCGGGACTCGACGAGGGCGCAGGTCCCGGAGTGCTCAGGATCGGCGAGCTGTGTACCACGCTGGAGGACCGTCGCGGTGGCCCACTGACTTTGGTTTGGAGTGACGACGCGATCCGGTGGGATGCTGACCGCCGGGAGATCGTCTTTCGCGATCCTGATCTTGGGAGGCTCCAGCTAGGGGATGGGGCCAGGATCTCGGTTGGCGGGTGGGCAGCAGGCACTCTCAGTGAGCCGAACACGGGCCCGGATCTCAGTGAGCCGAACACGGGCCCGGATCTCTCGTGGGTCAAGCGTCCGCACGCGACGTGTGCTGCCGATATCTGGGTGGTGCACCAAGTGTCACCCCTAGAGCTGCCACCGACATCGACCGTGTCTGCCCAGCACCAGCGGATGAGTGGTGCGTCGTCAGCGACCGTTTGGCAGCTCGCTGCTCCAGTGGTCGTCGGTATGGGCATGCTCTGGCAGCGACGCCGGCGTGCTGCGGGAGACCAGGCAACAAGAGATCGTGCTCGGTGAGGATCAGGGCGGGCTCGACCCGCATCCGCGCGAACAGGTAGCCCAGGTCAGTCGGCCGGCAAAGCGGTCTTTCGTGCGGCATGGATCTCGCCGACGACGTGGTCGGCAAGGGGCCGGATGAGTGGCAGGAGGTTGTCCCAGTGTTTCTCCTCCTCACCCAGGTAGATCGCCCGTGCCCGAGCGAGGGCCGGACGGTGCTCCTCGGGCAGCCGTGCGAGGACCCAGTCCGCGGCGCCATCCTTGGATCGGATCGACCCGGTCGCCACGGTGGTCCAGATCCGCGCTAGTGTCAGGATCACGTTGCGCGTGTCCGAGTCGAGCTCCGCGAGGAGGTCAGGGATACCGCTGACGATGGCGCGGATGAGGTCATCGTGCGGGACCGGGTCGAGGACCTCGGCCGGCGGCGGTCCGAAGAGCGGCCGCTTGCCCAGCAGCACCATCGTGATGAGCGGGGCCAGATCGGCGCTCTCCGGATCTTCGGCCGGGATCGACCCGCTCTCATATTCGTCGCGCAGCCACTCGCCGTATTGGAACTGGGATCGAGGCGGGTAGCGCCACGGGCGGACGTCGGACTGCAGCACGATGGTCAGCTCCACCGGGCGCGACGAGGGTGAGGCTCCACCCCCGGAGATGTTCAGCAGCCCATCGAGGAGCTTCCGCCTTTTCCCGGCCGCGATCGGGCGCGCCGACACTACGAGCACGTCGATGTCGCTTTTGGGGCGCAGCTCGCCGAGCACGGCCGAGCCGTGCAGGTAGGCACCCATGGCGTCCGTCCCGAGCACGCTGCGAACGAGGCGCACGATGTCGTCGATCTGGGTCATGCCGGCGGAATCTACTCCGCCGCGCGCGGCTGGATCGCCGGTAAGGGTGATTTGGGTCAACCGGACATAAGCGGTGATGCAGCGTCGGACAAGAACGCGTCAAGACCTCGTCGCTAGGGTAAGCAGGTCGCTCGGTCCGGCGGCCCTCGGGTCACCTCATCCATGCCGGGTCGGGCGACGCTTCCGCTGAGCCGACCCGCCGGTCCGTTCCGCCGTCCGCCGTTGACGCAGGGCCGCGCCCGAAGCGCAGGCCCAAGGGAGGTCCAGATGAATCGAGTCCTGCTCACCGGTCGCCTCACCCGCGACCCCGAGCTCCGCACGCTGGCGAGCGGCAAGACGGTCACTCAGTTCTCCATCGCCACGAACGAGTATCGCGGTGGCGCAGAGAAGAGCGAGTTCCACAACATCGTGACGTGGGATCGCCTCGCGGAGATCTGCGGCCAGTACCTCGGCAAGGGCCAGCTCGTGGCCCTGGAGGGCCGGCTCCAGACGCGTCAGTGGGAGGATGACCACAAGCTCCGCCACTGGAAGACGGAGGTCGTGGCGGCGTCGGTGGAGATGCTATCCGGGCGCCGCAAGAAGGACTACGCCGCAGAGTCAGCCGCCGAGTCGCTCCAGGCGCAGGCCCAGAAGATGGGCATCGACCCGGTGGATGGGGCGGAGGCCGGAGCGTTCGCTGCCGCATCCGCGGAGTCGACCGACGACGAAGAGCAGGAGGCGGCCGAAGCGCTCGCTGCCTGATCCAGCTTGTTCCCCCGGCGGGCGCGGTACCCCCTCCCGCGCCCGCCGTTTCGCGATTGCTAGGCAAGGCCACGCGGGCGGTCGACTCAGCACGGCTCTCCGCCGACGCCGACAACGGTCGACTGTCGAGCGACTGAAGAGGAACCGACGCGACTTGCCTGTGGATCGAGACGCTGCAACGCGCGGTAGCTGGCGTGTGCTCCGGCGAAGGGCACGGCGGCTACGCGAGGGCGGGTAGGGCGAGCCCAGTGGCGAGCTCAGTCCTCAGCTCACCGCTTTCTTCACGAGCGCGCCGATCCTTACCTCGTCGGCGGGGGTCAACTCCGTCAGAGCGAAGGAGGTCGGCCACATGGCGCCTTCATCGAGGTTGGCCGAGTCGCTGAAGCCGAACGTTGCATACCGCGCGTTGAACTTGTCCGCGCTCTGGAAGAAGCAGACGACCTTGCCGTCCCTGGCATACGCGGGCATCCCGTACCAGGTCTTCGGCGAGAGCGATGGCGCGCTGGCCTTGACGATCGCATGGAGCCGCTCGGCCATGGCGCGATCCGCTTCCGGCATCTCGGCGATCTTCGCGAGCAGGTCGCTCTCCCCGTCCGCCCTGTTCTTGTTCGCGCGCGCTTCCGCCTTCAGCTCCTTGGCGCGCTCCTTCATCGCGGCTCGCTCTTCATCGGTCCATCCCTCGGGCGTCTCGTCGCGGGCGGCGGTGCGCTCGGCCGACTTCTGCGTGTCCTTCATTGCAGGTTTCCTCTCTGCGAGATCTGATGGGAACGACCCCTGATGCTAGCGAGCCGCCGCGGTGGCCGCTTCTTCAGGACTGCTCGATCCGCGTCGCCGCCCCCGAGGATGACCACAAGCTCCGCCACTGGAAGACGGAGGTCGTGGCGGCTTCCGTGGAGTTGCGCTTGACGTCACCTCGGCCATGTGCAAGGGTGCGAGCTGCTATCGCGTGCCCCTCGGACCAGGAGTTGATGATGCCCGACGAGTCCCGATCTCGAGCGGCTCTCCAGCAGCCGGATGAGTCACCGTCCCGGCGCTGGACGCGGGACGAAGAGTCGCCGCCCGCTTCTCGGCCAGCAGAGGAGGGTGGTCTGCGGCGTTTCCTGCGGAAGCTTGGGGAACTGCTTTGGCTTGACCCGCGACCACGGTGACGTGGTCTAGGGGCTCGGAGGACCGGCCTCGCTGCGCATCCGCAGCGTCGTTTGACGACGGAGAGCAGGAGGCGGCCGAAGCGCTCGCCGCCTGAGCCGGCTCATTCCCTTCGGCGGGCGCGGTCCGCCTTCCGTGGCCGCCGCTCATCGCTTCTGGTCATCTGACCCGCGAAGCGGCGAGGCCGTCGACATGATCGATAGGCCTTGGGACGATCAGGACCCGTAGCCGGCCGTGAGGCGGGAGTACCAGGTCAGGCGTGCCCGCCGACGGCACCGGGGGGCATCCCGGCCATGCCCGTGCGATCCTCTTCGAGATCCTCTCCGGGGACCTGCTGCTCGGACGGGTCGCCGTGTTGCGCGGCCGTGCCACCCGCGCCCATCATGCCGCCGCCCACCGTGTCGGACACGCCTCGAGCCGCATCATCCTCGTGGGCCGGCAGCCCATCGAGCCGCTCGGATCCCCCTGATCCCTCGCCTTCATCGAGCCCCAGACCTGTGGTCTCGGGTGTGCCGGGCTGCGCGGGGACCTCTACCGGCCACCCCGTGTAGTCGTCGCGCTGCTGCTTGTCTTCGTCCATCGTGACCTCCGTGACTTGGCCCATGACCATACATCCAAAGCAGCCTCAGGACACGTTGGGGCCGCAGGGGCCGGCTGCGGTATCGAGCACTTCGATCTTGTCAGCGGCGATATCGATGCGCAGCTCCGTCCACCGTTGGTTGTTGTCCTCGCGCTCCTCAAGGAAGTCGTCGAGCGGGTCCACCGTGGAGCAGATGCGGTAGACGCCCCGCGCCAGGCCCGTCACATCCATCAACTGGTGAGCGAACGCTGGTGGATAGTCGTCGCCGTAGCCGATGGAGAGTCCCATCCGCACCGTGACGTCGCCACCTTGCCCGCAGGCGGTCCAGGGATACACGGGAGTCTCAGGGGATCCAGCTGGGGGACGTGGCTTCCGGGTGGCATCCAAAAGGCAATAGCCGAGCTTTCGCAGGCCGTAGACGGCGCCGTCAGGCTTGCCCGGCTGGTACAGATTCAGCAGCATGAACTGACGGACGTGCCAGTGATCATGGCCATCTCCCGCGTAGGACATCACCGCCGGCGAGGACCGCGACCGCCACGTCCCGTCCGATCGCCGGATCCTCTGCCTGACCTGCATCGACTCGTCCGAGGGATCGCTCCTGCGGCCGCGTGCTTCGAGCGGGCCCTCGCCGAGGTTCCAGCCGATGGTCCCGAACCGCAGGTGCGTCCGTCCGCGGGCCGTGGTGACCAGATCGAGACCGTAGAGCCTGGCCATCCTCATGTCTGGCAGCAGGTCCCGCGCAGAGCCGCCAGCGGGCTGTTCGGCGGCGGCGGTCGTGGCGACCAGCGCGATCAAGAGCCCGGCCGCGATGAGGAGCGTGGTGATGGTGCGTTTCACGTCGACCCTCCGATGCCTGTGGTGTCCACTTCTGCGGTCCCACGGGCTCGGGCATGCTAGTCCTGTCCGCCCCGATCGGGCAAGAGGGTCTTCGCGCTCGTCATCGCGGAGCTGGAGACTCCTCCAGGCAGGGAAAGTCGGGCACGAGTCGCCGCGAGACTGGAGGCGACCACATGCTTACCCGCCGATCGTCCTGGCTTCTCGGTGCGGCGGCCGTAGCGGGCAGGATGGCGGCAGCCTCCTGCCAGCCCGGCGCCGGAGGCCCGATGTCTCCCACCAGCGTTCCCCCGGCCCAGGCCCAGCGGGTGTGTGACGGCATCTCCAGCGAGGTCGGCGGTTGCGAGCCTCGCCATTCTTTTGCTGCGAGGACCTGTAGCGGCCTCGCGGAGGAATGGGCGCGTGAGTTGGACCGCAAGGTCACGCCCATCGTCCGCGACCCGGACCAGGATCCCAACCAGGCCGCCTCCGTGTTGCTTCGCCAGGCGCTCGTGGTCGTCACCGTCGACATGAGCACCCGGCTTCGCAGCCGCGGGCTCGCAGGCGAGTGTGACGTTCCGACGTTCCTGGCCGCGGCCGAGCCCCACTTCTCGGCCGAGCTCAAGGGCGGCGTCGGCCCGCTCCTCTTCGACGGTGTGCCGCCCACGACCTACCGGGATCGGCTCGACGATATCCGCAAGTTGCTCCGGGTGATCGAGGAGGAGTGAGCACCGGGGGGATGCAACGCGATCCCCGCACCTCGAGGGCGCTGCTATCATCCGTCCTTACGAAGCCCGCGGGCGCTCGCCCGCATCCCGTGAGGGAGGAGCCGTTGCTCGAGGAAGGGGCTGCGTCGGTCCTGTGAGGCCGCAGCGCACCTTCGCCCAAGGGTCCCGTCCGGCGCTCGCCGGGCAGTCACCGGCACTTCGTACCCTGCTCCCGGAACGCCCGCCGTATCGGCCGGCTCCCTGATGCCGGCGACCGTGGTCGTCGGGCTCCAGTGGGGTGACGAGGGCAAGGGCAAGACCACCGACCTCCTCGCCGGATCGGTCTCCTTGGTGGTTCGCTACCAGGGCGGCGACAACGCCGGCCACACGGTGGTCGTGGGTGACGAGGTCTTCAAGCTCCACCTCGTGCCCTCGGGCGTGCTGCACCCGCACATCACGCCGGTCATCGGCTCCGGCGTGGTGGTCAACCCGCGGACCCTGATAGACGAGATCGCCATGCTCGAGGAGCGCGGTATCGACGCCTCCCGCGTGCGCGTGAGCCGAGCAGCGCACGTGATCATGCCGTACCACGTGGAGCTGGACCGGGCCGCCGAGGCGCGCCTGGACAATGAAGGCATCGGGACCACGCGGCGCGGCATCGGGCCGGCCTACGCTGATCGCGCTTGGCGCACGGGCATCCGCATGGGCGACCTGCTGCGACCCGCCACCTTGCGTCAGAAGCTGGCTCGGGTGCTGCCCGAGCGCAACGCCATCCTGCACGAGACGTTCGGCCTGCCCGCCTTCGACCTGGACGCCCTCCATGCCGACGCGGTCGCCTGGGGCGAACAGCTGGCCGATCGCGTGACCGACACCGTGGGCCTCGTCCAGACCGCCCTGGCGGCGGGCCAGCATGTCCTCCTCGAAGGGGCGCAGGGCACACTGCTGGACCTCGACCACGGCACGTACCCATTCGTCACCAGCAGCAATCCCACGGCGGGCGGAGCTTGCACGGGCGCCGGCGTGGGCCCGCGCCAGATCGGCCAGGTGATCGGCGTCATGAAGGCCTACTCCACGCGCGTCGGGTCCGGGCCTTTCCCCACCGAGCTGGAGGACGAGCCCGGGCGCCATCTCCTGGAAAAGGGCTGTGAGTTCGGCACGACCACCGGCCGGCGGCGGCGCTGCGGCTGGTTCGACGCCTCGACGCTGCCCTACGCGGTGGCCGTCAACTCCGTGAGCAGCATCATGCTCAACAAGCTGGACATCCTGTCCGGATTGCCCGAGATCAAGCTCTGCACCGGCTACCGGGTCGATGGGACGAGTGCCTCTTGGCCGCTGGAGCTGGACGACCTGGAGCGCGCCGAGCCCGTGTACGAGACCTTCCCCGGCTGGGACGCGGACCTCAGCGGCATCCGTCGCATGAGCGAGCTGCCGGACGCCGCCACCAGGTACGTCGATGCGCTCGAGGAGCTGGCCGGTGTGCCCATCGCGCTGGTGAGCGTAGGCCCCGAGCGGAGTCAGACGATCGTGCGCGGGCGCGTGGACGGCTTGGCGGCCCTGGCTTCCGCCCTGGAGTCGGTGGCGTGATGACGTCCCCGCAGCGTGTCCTGGTGATGGGCTCGGGCGGCCGTGAGCATGCCCTTGCCTGGGCGATCGCCCGCGATCCCGATGTCGGTCAGGTCATCGTGGCCCCGGGAAACCCCGGCATGAAGGACGTCGCCACGATCCGTCCGGCAGCAGCGTCGGACGAGCGGATGGCCGCCATCGCGCAGCGACTGGAGGTCGACCTGGTGGTGGTGGGTCCGGAGGGACCGCTCGTCGCGGGCGTGGCGGACCACTTGGCCCGGCGCGGTATCCCGGTCTTCGGCCCTGGGCGCGACGCTGCGCGTCTGGAGGGCAGCAAGGCTTTCTGCCGGGATGTCGCAGGGGCCGCCGGAGTGCCCATGGCGGAGGGAGCTGCCTTCCAGGATGACGAGGAAGGTGCCATCGACCTCGCGCGCCGGCTCGGTGCGCCGGTGGTCATCAAGGCCGACGGCCTGGCCGGCGGCAAGGGCGTGACCGTCTGCTCGACGCTGGCCGAGGCAGAGGCGGCCATTCGCGCCTGCCGCCCGCGATTCGGGCTGGCCGCGCGGCGTATCGTGGTGGAGCGGGCGCTGATCGGCCGCGAGGCGAGCGTCATCGCGATCACGGACGGCGCCTCGCTGCTGGCGTTGCCCGCGGCGCGTGACCACAAGCGCCTGGGGGACGCCGACACCGGCCCCAACACGGGCGGCATGGGCGTCTACTCGCCGCTGCCCGATCTCAATGACGCCGAGGCCGCCGCGCTGATGGAGCGTATCCACCGACCCATCCTGGGCGAGCTGGCGCGGCGCGGGATCCGCTACTCCGGCGCTCTGTACGCCGGGCTGATGCTCACCGA
>Ga0136617_10001547_pt1 | contig 20368 bp, 17 predicted proteins | sample AntDrymUQ3222106_2_FD_129672 | JGI IMG/M metagenome (GOLD analysis project Ga0136617, IMG submission 129672) | Polar desert sand microbial communities from Dry Valleys, Antarctica - metaG UQ322 (21.06) | ecosystem: Environmental > Terrestrial > Soil > Desert | place: Antarctica: Dry Valley...
CCTTCCCAACCGGAGGCGCTCAAAGTGTCGCGGCCATCGTCGTCGACGAGGGGCCCGGACCGTACCCAGCGGTACGCGGAGCGTGGTTCTTCGACGTCACCACTGAGGCCATTGTGGCGGTCGACCTGAGCCGCGTCAGGTGTGACGTCGAAGGCGACTGATCGTCGGTGCCGTAGCGGATGAGCCGTGGGCACCGATAACCTTTGCCGGTTCACTTTGGCAGAGGTTTGATCCGAGAAGGCACGTGCAGATGACCACCTATTCCCCGAAGGCCAACGAGATCGAGCGCGCCTGGCACGTCGTCGATGCCGAGGGACTTATCCTCGGTCGCATGGCCACTGAGGTCGCTCGCGTCCTGCGCGGCAAGCACAAGCCGATCTTCGCCCCGCATCTCGACACTGGCGACCACGTCGTCATCGTCAACGCCTCGCGTGTGGTGCTGTCCGCCGGCAAGGCCGACCGTGAGCGCGTGTACCGCCACAGCGGCTATCCGGGTGGCATCAAGTCCAACACCTACGCCGAGTTGCTGGCCAAGAAGCCGGCCGATGCCGTGCGGCGTTCGGTCAAGGGGATGCTGCCCAAGGGCCCGCTCGGGCGCCAGATGCTCACCAAGCTGAAGGTCTACGCCGGGCCCGACCATCCCCACCTCGCCCAAGGGCCCGCCCCACTCGACCTCACCGCGGCTCGCGCCCGCTGACCCGGGACCGCTCAGGAACGTCAGGAAACCATCGACATGGCCAACGCCCCGCTCACGCAGACCGCCCCGGAACACACCCCGCCGGTTGGGGAGCCGGCCAGAACCGACAGGGCCACCGCCCCGCTCACGCAGACCACCGGTCGCCGCAAGGAGGCCGTCGCTCGTGCCCGGCTGCGTCACGGCAGCGGTGTGCTCACCGTCAACGGCCGTCCGTTCGACAACTACTTCACGACGCCGGCCCACCGTATGGAGGCCGTCGAGCCGCTGCGGGTGCTCGACGCCGCCGACCGTTTCGACGTCGACACCACCATCACCGGTGGTGGCGTGAGCGGCCAGGCCGGCGCCATGCGCATGGCCCTCGCCCGTTCGCTGGTGGAGATCGATCCGCAGAGCCGGGCGACGCTGAAGAAGGCCGGATTGCTCACGCGCGACTCGCGCAAGAAGGAGAGCAAGAAGTACGGCCTGGTGAAGTCCCGCAAGGCCAAGCAGTTCACCAAGCGCTGATCCGCCACCATTCCCAGGACTGTCGCGGCGAACCGATGCGCGGGCGCTCGTGAAGTTCGGCACCGACGGGGTGCGCGGGGTCGCCAACACCGACTTGACCGCTTCGTTCGCCCTCGATCTCGGGCGGGCCGCGGCGCGCGTGCTCGGGGGCTTGGAAGCCGTGGTCGGCGGGGACACCCGCGTGTCCACCGCCATGCTGGAAGCGGCTTTCGTGGCTGGCCTGGCATCTGAAGGCGTCGTCGTCCATCGGCTCGGCGTCGTACCAACACCTGCGGTCGCGTTCGGAGCGGCGCGGCGCGACGCCATGGGCGCCGTCATCTCAGCGTCGCACAACCCCTATCGCGACAACGGGATCAAGCTCTTCGCACGCGGCGGCACCAAATTGCCCGACGACGTCGAGCGCCGCATCGAGGCCGAGGTGGTGGCCCTGCCGCCACCCAAGGGCGAGCCGGCGCAGCTGTTCGACGTGGAAGAGACCCCGGACTACGCCACCCACGTGCTCGACTCCATCGAGGGTCGCACGCTCGACGGCCTGCGCATCGTGGTCGACTCGGCCAACGGCGCAGCGTATCGGGTCGCCCCCCGGCTGTTGGCCAGAGCCGGAGCCGACGTGGTCGCCATCCACATCGAGCCCGACGGCCGCAACATTAATCAGCAGTGCGGCGCCACGCACACCGCTTCGCTCTCGGCGGCGGTCCTCGAGCACGGTGCCGACCTCGGCTTGGCCCTCGACGGCGACGCCGATCGATTGATGGCCGTCGACCATCACGGTCGGCTGGTGGACGGCGATCACATCATGGCCATCTGCGCGCTCGATCTGCACCAGCGGCAATCGCTCCGGGACGACACGGTGGTCGTGACGGTGATGACGAACCTGGGCTTTCGTCTGGCGATGGAGCGGGCCGGCATCAAGGTGGTCGAGACGGCGGTGGGCGACCGCTACGTGCTCGAAGCCCTCGACAGCGGTGGGTACACCATGGGCGGCGAGCAGAGCGGCCATGTGATCTTCCGCGATCGGGCCACCACCGGTGACGGTCTGCTCACCGGGGTGGTGCTCGCCGACGCCGTCAAGCGCTCGGGCGGATCACTCGCCACCCTCGCCGCCGCATCGATGAACCGGTTGCCCCAGGTACTGGTGAACGTGCCGGTGCGCCAACGGGTGCCCGACGCCGCCACCGAGCTGGCGGCCGAGATCGGCCAGGTGGAAGCGGAGCTGGCCGGCGCCGGTCGCGTGCTCCTGCGGTCCAGCGGCACCGAACCGTTGCTGCGGGTGATGGTGGAAGCCACCGACGACGACGCCGCCCACGCCGCCGCCGCCCACTTGGCCGCCATCGTCCATGCCCGCTGGGGTATCGCCCCCGCTCCCTGAACCGCGGGTGCTGATCGGTCGTCCGGTGGTCGGCCCACCAACTACATTCGCCGTATGAAGCGTCCGATGATCGCGCTGTTCGGGCTGGTCGGTGTGCTGGGTTTGGTCGGCACCACCGCGACGGCCGCCGGGAGTCCATCCGGGCGGTCGGCTGCCCCGGACAAGACGGTGGCCCCTACGTCGCCGGGCGACGTGCCCACATCGGCGGGCAACGCGCCGACGTCGGCGGGCAACGTGCCCACATCGGCATGGATTCCTACCACCACCGTTACCGCGCCGGCGCCAACGGCCCCGACTACCGCTGGTCCGCCACCGACCGTCCCCGGTCCGACGACGGCACCGTCGCCCACGACGGTGTCGACGACGGCGCCGGCGACCGGTGCGGCCGGCTTCGACGGACTGGCCTTGTTCACCGAGATCTACACCGCGGTCAACGCCACCGACACCGAACTCATTTTCGATACCGCCGAGCAGCGCACCATTCGCGACTCCTCCGCCGAGTTGTTCGTGGTGTACCTCGCCGCCACCACGTTCACCGACGTCCAGTTCGGAGCCGTCCTTCCTACCTACACCGTTGCCGCCGACGGCAAGGGCGTGCAGGTGTGCGCCGACACCGGCCAGTGCGACGTGTTCGGAGACTTCTTCGCGCCGACGGGTCTGCTCGAGTCCTTCAGCATGAACGGCGTCCCCATCGACGACCGTCTGTCGGTGTCACCGCGCGCCGTCCAAGTCGAGTCGCTCAGTATCGATTTCGCGCTCTGCCTGCAGCGCGCCGATCTGGCGATCAGTTGCGTCGTGCCGGCGTCGGCCGAGGGCGGTTCGGTCGCCTTCAGCTGGGATCAAGCCGTGATCACGTCCAACGACGGCCAAGCGTTCGCCCTCGACCCGACCCAGAGCTTCTACGCCCCGTCGGTCGCCGACGGCGGCTTCACGAGCGCCCACCTGGTGTTTCCCGGCGGACCCCTCCTGGGTGAGATCACCCTGCCCATCGTGAGTGGGCTCACCGGCACGCCGATCGTCGTGACCATCCCGGTGCGCGCCGTGTAGTCTGCCCCACTTCGCCGGCTTCCCAGGCGCTGGCGGACTCGGGACCGCGCCGCCCGCCGTTCTGTGGTCGAAAGTGAGACAGATCTTGCTCACAATCGACCAGGGTTCGACGATCGGGCGCGCCCGGCCGGTGCGTCACCGCACGGGCGCTCCTGCCGTAACCTGTTCGTCATGTGCGGCATCATCGCCATCGTGAGTCGGCGACCGAGCCGCGCCACCCCGTCGGCCGACGAACTCCTCGGCGGGCTTGATCGGGCCCTGGCCAGCGCTCGGGAAACCGGCGCCGACCCGGCGGCCGTGGCGGCGGAGGTGGCGGCGGTCGACGCCGCCCTTCACGGCCTGCCCGGAGTGATCGCACTCGGCGACCGCCACGACCTGGTGGCCGCCATCGGCGCCCGGCTCGATCAGCTCGAAGCCTACGCGGCCGAGGTCGACGCCCACCTGGCTGATGTCGCCGTGGCCGATGCCGCGACCGGCGCTTCACCGGCGACCGATGGGGGACGCAGCGCGGCCGGCGTTGGCAGCAACCCGGCCGAGGGACTCGACGTGGATGCGCTCGAGCAGGCAACGACCGCAGCGAACGCCCTGCGTGACGCGCTGTGGGCCGTACGGCGCGACCGGCTGCGTACCGTGCGCGAGGTCGATGCGCTGGCCGGCCGCCAGGCCACCGACGCCGCACGCGCCGGTTATCTCGCCGTGCAGCAGGCGTTCTCGGCCATCGACCGGATGGAGGTGCGGGGCCGGGACTCGGCCGGCGTGCACCTGTTCGTCTGGAACCACGGCCTCGACCTCAGCGAACCGGTCATCGCCCAGGCCCTCGCCGAGCGGGAGGGCGACGGGCTGTTCCAGAACCGTTCGGTGCGGGCGATCGCCGACCAGCACGACGCGACCGGCGCCAGCTCGTCGGTGCTGTCGTTCGTGTACAAAGCGGCGGCCGAGATCGGCGAGCTCGGTGACAACACCGCCGCCATGCGCGCCAGCGTGGCCGCCGACCGGCTGCTGCGCCTGGCCTTGTCGGGCGAGCGGGCTGAGGTGGCGGTGCTCGGCCACACCCGCTGGGCCAGCGTGGGCATCATCTCCGAGCCCAATGCCCACCCCGTGAACAGCGAGGAGAGCGAACTCGGCGGCGCCGAGCAATCCGCCCGCGGGTACATGGTGGGCGTCCTCAACGGTGACGTCGACAACCACGCCGATCTGAAGGTGGCCAACGCCCTGCGCTTCGCCGGGCCGATCACCACCGACGCCAAGGTGATCCCGGCCCTGTTGGCCCGCCACGCCGCGCATGTCGGTGACGACCTGGTGGAGTCGTTCCGGCGCACCGTCGCCGAGTTCGAGGGCTCGGTCGCCGTCGGTGCCGCTGCGGCCAGCGCCCCGGGGACGGTGCTGCTCGCCCTGCGGGGCAGCGGCCAGGGCGTCTACATCGGGTTGGCCGACGACTGCTACATCGTGGCCAGCGAGCCCTACGGCATCGTCGAGGAGACGGCCCGGTTCATCCGGCTCGACGGCGAGAGCGGCGGGCAGCTCGTCGCCCTCAACGCGTCGGCAGCCGGCACGCTCGGCGGGATCCGGCGGATGGCCTACGACGGTTCATCGTTGCCGGTGAGCGACGAAGACGTCGCCGTCGCTGAAGTGACCACGCGCGACATCGACCTCGGCGATGCCCCGCACTTCTTGCTGAAGGAGATCACCGAATCGCCCGACAGCTTCACCAAGACCCTGCGCGGCAAGATCGCCAAGCGCGACGGGTCGCTGCACGCGGTCGTCGGAAGCCGGGCCCTGCCCCCGTCGGTGGTCGAGCGGCTGGCCGCCGGCGCCATCACCAGGGTCAAGGTGATCGGCCAGGGCACCGCGGCCGTCGCCGGTGCGTCGATGGCCAAGACACTGGCCGAGTTGGCCGGACGGACACTCACCGTCGAGGCCCTCACCGCCACCGAGTTGTCGGGGTTCGGCCTGCAGCTCGACATGAGCGACACGTTGGCCATCGCCGTCAGCCAGAGCGGCACCACCACCGACACCAACCGCACCGTCGACCTGCTGAAGAGCCGGGGGGCGGCCGTGCTGGCCATCGTCAACCGCCGCTCGAGCGATCTCGCCGACCGGGCCGACGGCGTGCTGTACACGTCGGACGGGCGTGACGTGGAGATGAGCGTGGCGTCGACCAAGGCGTTCTACGCCCAGGTGGCGGCGGGCGTGTTGCTGGCCTGCGCCATCAGCGAGGCGGCCGGGTGCGACAGCGCCCAGCGACGACACGAGCTGCTCACGGCCCTGGTGGGCCTGCCCGACGCGATGCGCACCGTGCTCGCCCGGCGCCCGGCCGTGGCTGATGCGGCCAGGCGCTTCGCCCCCACCAAGCGGTACTGGGCGGTGGTGGGCAACGGCGCCAACCGGGTGGCCGCCGAAGAGGTGCGCATCAAGCTCAGCGAGCTTTGTTACAAGTCCATCGCGTGTGACGTCACCGAGGACAAGAAGCACATCGACCTCTCCTCGGAACCGCTGATCCTCGTGTGTGCCGCTGGTCTGGCCGGATCGACGGCCGACGACGTGGGCAAGGAGGTGGCCATCTTCCGGGCCCACAAGGCCACGCCGATCGTCATCGCCGACGACGGGGACACCCGGTACCCGGCTGCCGCGACCATCTCGGTGCCGCCCGTCGACCCGGCCGTGGCGTTCGTGTTGTCCACCATGGTCGGCCACCTGTTCGGCTACGAGGCGGCGCTGGCCATCGACGCTTCGGCGCGGCCTCTGCGCGAGGCCAGGGAAGTCATCGAACACGCCGTGCTGCGGGACATGTCGCCCGACGAGATGCTGGCCGAGGTGCGCCGAGGGGTGGCTCGCGCGGCCGAGCAGTACGTCGACGGATTGCGTAACGCCCGCTACGACGGGCATCTGGAGGCGAGCACGGCGGTGCGCCTGGCCGGCCTGCTGCGCGACGTGCTGGCGGATCATCCGGTGGAGGAGTACCAGGCCGAGTCGGGCAAGGTCGGCTCGCCAGCGGCGCTCATCGACGACCTGCTGGCCGGCCTGACCCGGGCGATCGAGGAGCTGACCCGCCCCGTCGACGCCATCAAGCATCAGGCCAAGACCGTCACGGTGGGCATTTCCCGCAGCGACGAGGGAGTGATGGACCGCCCGCTCGTGCAGTCGGTGCTGGCCGCCGGCGCCGGGCGCGACGTGCTCAGCTACAAGACGTTGAAGGTGCTGGCCGACCTCGACCCGGCCGTGGCCGAGGTCACCGGGTTCACCCGCTACGGCATCGATCACGAGTCGGTGTGGGTGGTCGACCGGGGCGGCATCGCCGCCGAGCTGACGAGCCGGGTCGAGCTCCACCCGGCGTTGTCGGGTACCAAGCGCGGCGTGGCCACCCAGCGCGATGTGCTCGTGGCCCGGGGGCGCAGTGATGGGCGCACGGTGATCCTGGTGCCGGAGGTGAAGGCCAGCGTGGCCACCGGGATCACGCTGCTGCACGTGCGGTTCCACGACCGACTGCCGGCAGCCACGGCGCGTGGGGTGCTGCAGGGGTACGACCGACGCTACGACCGCCTCGTCGACTGGGTGACCGAGACCGAGGGCGGCTTCGACGACCGGTTGCTCGGCCAGCTGCCGGTGACCGACCTGCTGATCGAGCCGATCTCCGACACCGCCGACCATTGGCGCACCTGACCCGACCCCGAACCCGCGTCTTCTGATTTCCACAAAGGATTTCGGCCACCGGTGGCCGAAATCCTTTGTGGAAATCTCTTCCGGGCGGTCAGGTGCGAGGATGGGCGGCGATGGTGATCGGAATGGGGGTCGACGTGGTCGACATCAACCGCTTCCGCACGGCGCTGGCGCGCACGCCCGGGATGCGCGAACGCATCTTCACCCCGGCCGAGTTGGTGTTGGTAGCGGCCAAGGCCGACTCGGTTCCCTCGCTGGCTGCCCGCTTCGCGGCCCGCGAAGCCGTAATGAAGGCGTTGGGACTGGGGTTGGGCGCGTTCGGGTTCCACGACGTTTCGGTGTGGGTCGACGAGGCCAGCGCTCCGCATCTGGTGGTGGAGGGTCGGGCCAAGGAGTTGGCCGACGAGCGCGGCGTGGCGGCGTGGCACGTGTCGCTGGCCCACGACGGCGGCGTGTCCATCGCCACGGTGATCGCCGAGGGAACGGCGTGATGGGCGACGGTCGATGATCCCGATCGTGACGCCGGCCGAGATGGCCGACATCGATGCCGGCGCAGCGGAACCGGTCGACGTCTTGATCGGGCGGGCCGGCTCGGCCGTGGCCCGGACCGCGCGCTCGATGCTGGGCGGCACCTACGGCCGGGTGGTCAACGTCATCGCCGGCCCGGGCAACAACGGCGCCGACGGGCGGGTGGCCGCCGAGCGCCTGGCCGCCGACGGCGCCTACGTCCGGGTGTTCGAGGTCGGCTCGCGCCCCGAGCGGCTGCCCGAGTGCGACCTGGTCATCGACGCCGCCTACGGCACGGGGTTCCACGGCACATGGACACCGCCCGTCATCGGCGCCGCCCGGGTGCTGGCGGTGGACATCCCGAGCGGGGTCGACGGCCTCACCGGCGTCGCCGGCTCGGGAGTGCTCGCGGCCGAGCGTACGGTGACGTTTGCGGCGATGAAGCCGGGCCTGCTGCTCGGCGACGGGCTACGCCTGGCCGGTCGGGTGACCGTGGCCGATATCGGACTCGACCCGTCAGGTACCACGGCCTATATGGTCGAGCGCGCCGACGTCGCCCGCTGGTACGTGCCCCGCCCGGCCGATGCCCACAAGTGGTCGCGGGGCGTGCGGGTGGTGGCCGGCAGCGTCGGCATGACGGGTGCGGCCACGTTGTGTTCGTCGGCGGCCATGCGGGCCGGCGCCGGCATCGTGTGGCTGTCGTCGCCTGGCACCGATCCCGCAGGGCCGGTCGAGGTGGTCGGCCGGGCCCTGCCCCCGGTGGGCTGGGGCGACGCCGTCGTCGACGACCTCGACCGGTTCGGCGCGCTCGTCGCCGGTCCGGGGATCGGGCGTGGGGACGCCATGCTCGCCGGCGTCGTCGAACTCGTCCGCAGGTCGCCGGTGCCGACGGTGATCGACGGTGACGGCCTCTTCGCGCTCGCCGAAGTGAATGGTGCTCGCGACACCGTTCGCGGCCGAGTGTCGCCGACGGTACTGACGCCGCACGACGGGGAGTACCGGTCGTTGATGGGCGACGGGCCGGGCGCCGACCGCATCGAGGCTGCTCGCCGGTTGGCGGCCGAGTGGTCGGTCGTCGTCCTCCTCAAAGGCCCCAGCACCGTCATCGCCGACGCCCAAGGCCGAGCACGCGTGGTGTCCGACGGCGACCAACGCCTGGCCACCGCCGGCAGCGGCGACGTGCTGTCGGGCGTCATCGGCGCGTTGCTGGCCGCTGGCCTCGACCCGTTCGACGCCGCCGCCGCCGGCGCCTGGATCCACGGCGCCGCCGGCAACTCCCGCCGAGCGACCGGCCTGGTGGCCGGCGATCTCGTCGACGCCCTGCCCACCGTGCTGGACGGGTTGGCTGGCTTCGGAACGGTGGTCGATAGTGAGCAAGATCTTGCTCACAATCGACCACAGTTCGGGCGCAGTCGCAGTCGCACCAGTCGGGTCGGGTCGGATTGGCGTGACTGACGGTGCCGGCGAGCAGCCCGGCGAGAGCAGTGGTCCGCACGGCGGGCGGTGGGCCTGGGCTGAGATCGATGTCGGTGCGGTGGCCCACAACGTGGGCGTGCTGCGGGCCACCGTCGCGCCGGCATCGATATGGGCGGTGGTGAAGGCCGACGGCTACGGCCACGGCGCCGTCGAGGTGGGTCGGACGGCGTTAGGCGCTGGCGCGGCCGGGTTGTGCGTGGCCCTGGTGTCCGAGGCGGTTGCCCTGCGAACCGCCGGGGTGACGGCTCCGATCCTGGTGCTCAGCGAGCAACCGTCGGAACAGGCGGTCGACATCGTGGCCCACCGCCTCATCGCCACCGTTGCCACACTGGGCGGCATCGCCGCGCTGGCGGCTGCGGCCGAGGGCGCCGGCGGGCCGAGCGGAGCCGACCCATCCGGCGGCGCGGACGGAGCCGGGCGGGCGGGGCGCGGGAGCCTGGCGGTACATCTGAAGATCGACACCGGGATGCACCGCGTCGGCGCGGCACCCGGCGACGCGGCCGCGCTCGTCGCGGCCATCGCCGCCAGGCCATCGCTCCGCCTGGCCGGGGTATTCACCCACCTCGCCGTGGCCGACGAGTTGGCCGACCCGGAGACCGACTGTCAGCTTCAGCGCTTCGACGAGGTTCTCGCCGAGTTGCCCGATCCGCCCAGTCGCGCCGACCGACACGGGGTCGACGACGAGGTCGCCGTGCACGCGGCCAACTCGGCTGGGGCCTTGGCGCATGCGGGCGCTCGACGGTCGCTGGTACGCGCCGGCATCGCCCTGTACGGCGTCTCGCCCGGCCCCGACCTCGATGCGCTCGCCACGCCACTGCGTCCAGTGATGTCGTTGAAGGCCCGGGTGTCATTCGTGAAGCGGCTGCGCGCCGGCGAGCGGCTGTCGTACGGCCTGCGCCACACGATGCCGGCCGACGCCAACGTGGCCACCGTCCCCATCGGCTACGCCGACGGGGTCCGTCGGAGTCTCTCCGGCCGGGGAGCCCCGGTGCTGATCGGCGGACGACGACGCGAGATCATCGGCACCATCACCATGGACCAGCTGATGGTGGACTGCGGCGACGACGACGTCGCCGTCGGTGACGAGGTGGTGCTCATCGGTGGGCAGGGCGCCGAACAGATCCGGGCCGAGGAGTGGGCCGACCGGCTCGACACCATCGGCTACGAGATCGTGTGTGGCATCGGCGCCCGGGTGCCCCGCCGCTACGTCCGCTGAACCGGAATCTTGCGTTCCCGGCCACACCATGAACTGCCCGCGCGGTTGCTGGCCGCTCCTCGCTGGCGGTTGGTCCCGCTCATCTTCGACACGGGGCACGAGTGCCGGCCCGCCCATCTCGGCTTCGTTTGATCGGGGAACGGCGACTCACCTCGGCGTGCTCGTGGAGGGAATACCATCGACAGGTCCATGTCGTCGCCATCCGCTCGTCTCACGATCGTCGCCCCGTCGCTGGCGGCCACCCACGCCGTGGCCGGCGTGCTGGCTTCGCTCAGCCGCCGGGGTGACGTGGTGGTGCTGGCCGGGGAGATGGGCTCCGGCAAGACCGCGTTCGCCCAGGGTTTCGGCCGGGCGCTCGGGGTGACGGAGCCGATTACGTCGCCCACGTTCACGCTGGTGCACACGTACGAGGCGCCGCGCATCAGGCTGCACCACGCCGACGTGTACCGCCTGGACCAGCTGGCCGAGGTGGCCGACCTGGCCCTCGGTGAGCTGGCCGAGTTCGACGGCATCGTGCTGGTGGAGTGGGGCGATGTGGTGTCCGCCGCGCTCGGAGAGCACCTCGAAGTGCGCCTGGAACTGTTCAACGAGTCCGCTGAATGCGACGACGAGTCCGCCGACGACGCCCGGCGCAAGGAAGCGTCGGAGGCACCGCCCGGTCGGCGCATTCGCATCGCGCCCCGGGGCCCGGCCTGGGCCAAGCGGTGGTCGGCAGTCACCGCCGCCATCGGTGCGCTCGGGCTGGAAGCCGCAGGGGGGCCGTCGCCGTGCTGATCCTCGGGATCGAGACTGCCACCCAGCAGGTCAGCGTGGCGTTGGGCGGACACGAGGGCGTCATCGGCCTCCTGGAGATCGCTCGCGGTCGCCGTCACGCCGAAACGCTGGTGCCGGCCATCGACTTTCTTTGCGCCCAAGCCGACATCGGCCTCGACGAGATCGGCCTGGTGGCGGTCGATATCGGTCCCGGGCTGTTCACTGGTATGCGGGTCGGGTTGGCCACGGGCAAGGCGCTGGCCCAGGCGCTGCGGGTGCCCATGATCGGCATCTCCTCGCTGGACCTGCTGGCGTTCCCGCACCGCCGGTCCGACCGGGTCCTGGTGCCGGTGGTCGATGCCCGCAAAGGTGAGGTGTTCTACGCCATGTACCGCCAGGTGCCCGGTGGGCTGCAACAGGTGGTGCCCCCGAGCGCCGCCCCGGTGGACGACCTGGTCGCCGACTTGCTCGCGCGCAGCCAGGACGCGTTGTGCATCGGTGACGGCGCCCTGCGCTACCGCGACGAGATTCGCGAAGGCTTCCACTGCGAGTTCGCCGACGAAGCCCATCCGAGCGCAGCGCCGCTGGTGCAGTTGGCGCACGCCCAGGCCCTTCGCGAGGAGTGGGTGAACCCGGCGGACATCCAACCCTTGTATCTCCGGCCGCCCGACGCCGAGATCAACTGGGCGGTCCGCGCCCAGAGTGTGCCACGAGGCGAGAGTTGAACCGTCGGCCGCGTAGTTCTGGGGTGAGGACCCGGTTCGGCACTCCGGCGGCTCCAGCCGCTTCGGAGGCCGCGTCATGAACAGCATCCTGGAACGCATGCTCGAGCGCGCCGTCGCCCGGCCGATGACGATCGAGCCGCTGCGGGTGCGTCACATCGGCCAGATCATGGCGATCGAACGCGACGCCTATCCTCACCCGTGGACGGCGCAGGTGTTTCACGACGAGCTGCGAGAGGCCCGGGCCGGGCGGCGGCACTACCTGGTGGCCCGTCGGGGGCGCGGCGTGGTCGGCTACGGCGGACTGATGTTCGTGGCCGACGAGGCCCACATCTCCAACATCGCCGTGCATCCCGACGAGCGCCGCTCGGGCGTCGCGACCCGCCTGCTGCTGGCCCTCGCCGCGGCCGCCATCGCCAAGGGCTCAACGGCCTGGACGCTGGAGGTGCGCGCGACCAGCCCGGGCGCCCAGGCCCTCTATCGCCATTTCGGGTTCGTGCCGGCCGGGGTGCGCAAGAACTACTACGAGGGCAGCACCGACGCCATCGTCATGTGGTGCCACGACATCCAGAGCGAGGCCTACGCCCGCCGACTCGGAGTCCTCGCCCGATGAATCGCCCGCCCGCAGGACCCTCGCGCTCCTATCCGGCCGGAGGAATGTTTTCCACAAAGGATTTCGGCCACCCGTGGCCGAAATCCTTTGTGGAAATCTTGTGTTGGCGGACCGGGGAGGGGCGATGATCCTCACCGACTCCGGCGCCGAACTGATCGAGCGGCGGCGGACCGACCGCGACGAGGTCGTCGTGGGGGCCGAGACCCTGGTGCTCGGCATCGAGACGAGTTGCGACGAAACCGCCGCGGCGCTGGTGATGGGCGGCAGCGACATCGTGTCGAGCGTGGTCAGCTCGCAGATCGACCTGCACGCCTCGTTCGGCGGCGTCGTGCCCGAGATCGCCAGCCGGGCGCACCTCGACCTGCTCAACCCGGTCATCGCCCGGGCCATCGTCGAGGCCGGGGTCGACGACCGCCGCATCGACGCCGTGGCCTGCACCATCGGGCCCGGCCTGGTGGGCGCCCTGCTCGTCGGCGTGTCGGCCGCCAAGGCGCTGGCGTTGGCCTGGGACGTTCCGTTCGTCGGCGTCAACCACCTCGAGGCTCACCTCTACGCCGCCCTCCTCGACGACCCCGCCATCGACTTCCCGATCGTGGTGCTGCTGGTGTCGGGAGGCCACACCATGCTGGTGGAGATGGGCGCCCCAGGCGAGTACCGCCTGCTGGGCCAGACCATCGACGACGCCGCCGGCGAGGCCTTCGACAAGGTCGCCCGCTTCCTCGGCCTCGGGTACCCGGGCGGGCCGGTGATCGAGCGCCTGGCGATGGACGGCGATCCCGAAGCCATCCGCTTCCCACGCGCCATGCTCGCTGCCGATGGCGGGGCGTCACTGGACTTCAGCTTCTCGGGCCTCAAGACGTCGGTGCTGAACTACGTCCGCAAGCACCCCGACGCCGACACCGCCGACCTCGCCGCCTCGTTCCAGGAGGCCGTGGTGGACGTGCTGGTCGAGAAGGCCCGGCGGGCCGCCCGGTCGGTGGGCGCCCGGGGTATCGCTCTCGGCGGAGGCGTGGCCGCCAACGGCCGCCTGCGCGAAGCGCTCCTCGGAGTGTGCGCCGACGAGCGCATCCATGGGTACGTGCCGTCCCGGGACATGTGCACCGACAACGCAGCCATGATTGCCGCCGCCGGCTGGCACCGCCTCCGCCTCGATGGCGCCACCCCGCTCGACGAGGGCGCCCATCCCAACCTGAAGCTGGTCCCGCCGACCTGACGCCCGGCGAATGGAGGGCGCCAGCAGTACGGAGCGGTATGGCTGGTGCCCATCACTTGCGCCGGGCCGCCCATTTGCGTAGTGCGCGTGGCGTCAGTCGGGGTGAGCGGCCAGAGCCGGTCAGCAACTCGACCACTTGGGGTTCGATGACCTCGGTGGCTGCGCCGAGACGGGCGAGCGCCACCGTGACGTCCAGCTCGGGCCGGGCCAGCAGCCCGAGCAGCAGGTGCTCGGTGCCGATGAAGTTGTGGCCAAGGCGCAGGGCCGCCGACAACGCCGATTCCAGCACGACCACCGTGGCGGCCGACAGCGCCAACGAACCGTCGAGGTCGGCCGGTTCGGCGGTATGGCCCAGGGCGTCGGACAGCGCAGCTTGGGAGATCGCGCCGGCCGCCAACAACCTGGCGGCCAACCCTTCTGGCTCGGCGAACAGCCCGAGGCCGACGTGCCGAGGCTCGATCTCCGCCGCGCCGGCCCCGGCGGCGATGCGGTTGGCGGTGGCGACGACGCCGCGGGCACGATCGGTAAAGCGGTCGAACGTGCGCCCGCCGCTGAGCAGATCGTCGCCCCAGCGGGGGACGAAGCGCTTCTGCGCAGCCTGCTTGGTGACGCCCATGCTGGCGCCGATCTCGCTCCACGAGGCGCCGGAACGACGGGCCTGATCGACAAAGTGGCCGACCAGGTTGTCGGCCTGCTCGGTGACGTGGGTGGACACCAGCAGCGCCTCGCTCAGGCGGGGCAAGGCGTCGCTGTCGTCGGGGTGCTGGTGCTTGACGTACTGAATGAGTCCGTCGAGGGACAGTTGGGGAATCTCCATGTCGTCAACTCTAGGTTGACGGTCGACCGTCGTCAACCCTGTGTTGACGAACCCCGCCGAAGCGGGCCGGCGCCGGCCGGTAGCGTCGGGGCGATGGAGTTGCGCATCGGGTCGTTCCAGCCGGCGGCGCCGGTGGTGCTGGCGCCGATGGCCGGGGTGACGAACGCCCCGTTCCGGGCCCTGTGCCGGCGCTTTGGCCCCGGCCTGGTATACGTCAACGAGATGGTGATGGCCACGGCCGTCGTGCACGGCAACGCCAAGACCGATCAGATGATGACGTTCGGTCCCGACGAGCACCCGCGCAGCCTGCAGATCTACGGCTCCGACCCGGAGATGATGGGGCGCGCCGTCACCCGGGTCTGCCGCGACGGCATCGTCGATCACGTCGACCTCAACTTCGGCTGCCCTGCCGCCAAGGTCACCCGGCGGGGCGGGGGCGCGGCCGTGCCCGCCAGGCCGGCCCTGCTGCGGGCCGTGGTCGGCGCCGCCGTCGCGGCGGCGGCACCATACGGCGTCCCGGTCACGGCCAAGTTCCGCATGGGCCTCGACGACGACCTGCTCACCCACCTGCGGGCGGGATCGATCTGCGAGGAGGAGGGCATCGCCTGGATCGCCTTGCACGCCCGCACCGCCGCGCAGCACTACGCCGGCGACGCCCGTTGGGACGCCATCGGAGAGCTCAAGGCTCACGTCCGCTCGATCCCCGTGCTCGGCAACGGCGACATCTGGGTGGCCGACGACGCCCGCTCGATGATGCGCCACACCGGCTGCGACGGCGTGGTGATCGGACGCGGGTGCCTGGGCCGGCCGTGGCTGTTCGGCGACCTCCTGGAGGTGTTTGCCGGTCGGCCGGCACCCGCGCCCCGACCGCTCGGTGTGGTCGCCGACGTGATGGCCGACCACGGCCGCACCCTGGCCGCCCACCACGGCAGTGAGCACACCGCCATGCGCGACTTCCGCAAGCACACGGCGTGGTACTTCACCGGCTACCCGGTGGGGCCGGAGGTGCGCCGCAACTTCGCCCAGGTCTCCTCGCTGACCGAGCTCGACGAGATGCTCGGCCTGCTCGACCGCTCGATGATGGTGGTCGACGGCGGCGAGACCATCCGCCGCGGCCACACCAACGGCCCCATCCGGGTGAGCCTGCCCGACGGCTTCCTCGACGACGTTGACGCGCTGGAGCACGACGTGCGCGTGCCCGACGACCAACACGTGATGGCCCTCTCAGGCGGCTGAGGGTCGAAAGGTTGCCCGGCCGACGCCTGGCCCCGAGGTGTCGGCCGGCGTCAGGTCGTGCTGCCGCCGTACACAACGCCGGCGCCGCCGCCCAGCATGAGCTCGGCCTGCTGCGCCGGCGGCACATCGCCGCGGTCGCGCCGCGATCCGGCCGGGCCGGCCAAGATGCGGCGGCGGACTGCGCCCGACAACACGTCGATGAGGATGGTGGCCACGACGACCACGATGAGCGCGGCCCCGGCCGGGCCCCACTCCTTGAAGCGCAGCGACTCGCGCAGGATGCCGCCGATCCCGCCGATACCCAGCACCCCGAGCACCGACGACACGCGAATGTTGATCTCGAACCGGTACAGGATGAACGAGGTGATCTCCGGCGCCGACTGCGGGATGACCGACCACCGCAGCCGTTGCAGCCGGTTGGCCCCACAAGCGTCGGCCGCCTCGATCGGGCCCCGGTCGATGCCCTCCACCACCTCGGAGAACAGCTTGCTCAACGTCCCGATGGAGCCGATGGCAATGGCCAGCACGCCGGTGTTCTTGGCCAGCCCGAGCACCGGGATGAGGGCCAGCACGATGACCAGCTCGGGCACCGACCGCAGCAGGTTGAAGATCTGGCGCATGAGCAGCGAAAACCACCGCGGTACCAGGTTCTCGGCCGCCATGAACCCGAACGGGATGGCGACGAGCGACGCCAACATGGTGCCCAGCCAGGCCATGGCGATGGAGTCCCACATGGCGCTGAAGGCGTCGGCGAAGTCGTCCGCAGTCATCGCCGCGAACATCAGCTCGAAGATCCGGTAGAGGTCCTGCGGTGCATCCAAGAGCCGGCTCCACTTGGCGCCCAGGCCGACCACAGCCCACACCACGGCCACCGCGCCGACGGCCAGGAGCAGCCCGGCCATCACCCGCCGGGGTCGACGGGGGCGCTCGACCCCGGCGGGTGATGGCCGGGGCGGGGTCGCCTTCAAATTAGTCGCCGCCTGACCAGCGTGGACACGCGGTCGACGATGAAGACGACGATGACGAACATCACGACGAGGCCCCAGACCTTCTCCCACTGGTTCTGGGAGCGGAAAAATTCGATGCGCTGGCCGATGCCGCCGGCGCCGACCAGGCCGAGCACCACGGAGGCCCGCAAGTTCAGTTCGAACGCGTACAGCGAATACGACGCGTAGGCCGGGAGGATCTGGGGCACCACCGCGGTGCGGAGCATCTGGGCGCGACGGGCGCCGGTTGCGTTGGCCGCCTCGACCGGGCCCATGTCGATGCCGTCCAGAGTGTCAGCCGTCAATTTGGTGACCACGGCGATGGTGAACAGGAACAGCGCCATCACCCCGGGCAGCACCCCGATGCCCACGGCACTGACGAACAGCAGCGCCCAGAGGATGTCGGGGAACGCCCGGATCACGTTGGAAATGGTGCGCACGACGACGAGGGCGACGCGATTGGGGGCGCCGAAGCTGGTCGACCACAGCGCCAGTGGTCGGGCGACGAGCACCCCGCTCGCCGTGCCCAGCACGGCCAGGCGCAGTGTCTCCACGAACGCGTTGCGCGAGCGCGGCGAGAACATCTGGCTGAACTCGGTGTCGGGGATCGCCGAAATCACCGGGTTGTTGTTGCCGAATTTGTCGAACACCTCGAGCAGCGAGAAGCCGGTGCCGTACTTCCAGTCCCACGCCGTGGCCACGGTCATCACGGTGGCGATCAGTCCGGCGCCGAGGCCGAACACGCTCGGCGCCGGGCGGCTGGGCCGGTGTCCCGTACCTGCCGATCCGTCGGTTCCCCCGAGCCCGTCGGTCACAGACCCGCCGCTTCCTTGGCCATGGTGTCGTCGGCGGTCAGGCTGCGGCCGTAGATGTTCTCGAACACGGTGGCGTCGGCGTCGGCGCCGGATCCGTCGAACACCAGCTCGCCTGACCGCAGGCCGATGATGCGATCGGCGTAGGCCGTGGCCAGGTCGAGGAAGTGCAGATTGACGATGGTGGTCATGCCCAACTCGCGATTGATCTGCTGGAGGTAGCGCATGACCACGTGGCTGGTCGGCGGGTCGAGCGAGGCGACCGGTTCGTCGGCCAGGATGATCTTCGGTTCCTGGGCGAGGGCCCGGGCGATGCCGACCCGCTGGCGCTGCCCGCCCGAGAGGTTGGCGGCCCGCACGTAGGCCTTCTCCACGATCTCCACCCGCTCCAACGCCCGCATGGCGATCTCCACATCGGCACCCGGGTACCAGCCGAGCAGCGTGCGCCAGGTGGGCACGCGATGCAGCCGGCCCATCAACACGTTGTTGAGCACCGTGGTGCGGTTCACCAGGTTGAAGCCCTGGAAGATCATCCCGATGTCGGCGCGCAGGTCTCGGGTGCCCCGACGCGACAGCGCGGTGACCTCGGCGCCGTTCACCTCCAGCGTCCCCGACGTCAGCGGCACCAGCCCGTTGACGGTGCGGATCAGGGTGGACTTCCCGGCCCCCGACAAGCCGACGATCACGACGAACTCGCCGTCGCGGATCTCCAAGTCGAGATCCTTCATGGCGTGCACGCCACCGCCGTAGGTGACACTCGCCTTCGTGAATCGAATCATGGTTCCTGCCCTGAAAGATGCTCGGGCCGGGACGTCGAGGACGCCCCGGCCCGATCCAGCGTGAGGGTGGGTGTGGGTGAGGTTGGCCCGCGTGGCGAGCCCATCGGTCACCTCACCCGGTCGACGAGCTCACTCGAGCAGGCCGGCCAGTTCGGTGCGCAGTTCGCGGATGACGTCGAAGTCGCCGCCGTCCACCGGCTGCAAACCCTCGATCTCGTAGAGACCGTCGAGCAGTTCGGCCCCTTCGGGGGTGGCCGCGATGTCGACGAAGGCCGCGGTGATGGCCTCCTTCAGGTCCTCGGGCAGATCACCGGCCACGGCAAACCCGTCGTTGGGGATCGGGAAGGACCACGCGAACACCACGACCTGCTCGCCGACGTCCGGCACCTGATCGACCAGTTCGGTACGGGCGTCGTTGAAGGAGACACCAACGGTCGCGTCACCGTCGAAGACGGCCTGGACGGCCTGGTCGTGACCACCGGCGAACAACGGCTCGATACCCGACTCGGGGTCGACGCCGGCGTTCAGCAGTTGCAGGGCCGGCACCAGGTACCCCGAGGCCGAGCCCTGGTCGACGAAGGCCACGGTCTGGCCCTCGACATTGGCCAGCTGGTCCTCGCCGATGGGTCCTTGCGACGCGTCACCCGTCCCGGCCGCGTCGAGCACGCCGTTGCAGAAGAGCAAGCCCTCGTCGTCGGCCACCGGCTCGTCCTCGCAGAACGTGTCGGGATCGTTGGTGAACCACTGGGTGACGTATTCGAAGCTGCCGAACCGCTCGGCCTGCAGGATCAGGTCGGCGCCGGCCTCGTCCTCGGCCTGCACCATCTGGAGTGGTCCGAGCCCGCCGGCGATCTGGGCCTGGCCGGACTGCAGGGCCACGATGACGCCGGCGTAGTCGGTGGGCACGATGGCCTCGATCGCGACCCCGAGCCGCTCCGCCAACATCTCCGCCAGCGGCTCGGCCGACTCGATGAGCCCGCCCGCTTCCTGGGAAGGCGTCAACGTAAACGTCAGCGTCTCGGGCCAGTCGTCGCCGGGCGTGACCGGGAACGTGATGCCCCCGGCCTCCTGGGTGACGCCGCCTTCGGTGGTTTCGCTCGCCGTCGATCCGTCAGTGGCTGAATCGTCGGTTGCGGCCGAGTCGTCGGTCATCGAGTCGTCGGTCATCGAGTCGTCGGTCATCGAGTCGTCGGTCATCGAGTCGTCGGTCATCGAGTCGTCGGTCATCGAGTCGTCGGTCACCATCGGCGTGGAGCTGCCGGGGGTCGAGCTGCCGGGCACGCTGCTCCCGCCCGAACCGCCGGTGGCCGACGGGGGCTGGAGCACCGTGTCGATGATGTGGACGGTGCCGTTGCCCACGGTGATGTCGCCGCAGACCACCGAGACGTCGCCGTTCACCATCAGGGTGTCGCCGTCGAGCTCAAACGTGAGCTCTTCGCCCTGCACCGTCTCGGCCGATCCGGCCTCGGCCAGGTCGGCGGCGCTCATCGCCTCGCCCGCCACCACGTGGTAGGTGAGGATGGTCGTGAGCAGGTCGGTGTCGTCGAGGATCGAGTCCAGCACGTTGGGCGGGACGGCGTCGAAGGCGCTGTTGGCCGGGGCGAAGATGGTGAAGGGACCATCCCCGTTGAGCGTGTCGACCAGGTCGGCCGCTTCGACTGCGTCGACCAGCGTGGACAGCTCGGGGTTGTTACCCGCGGCCGTCGCGGCCGGGTCGTCGGCCATGCCCTCGAAGGAGCCGTCACCGTCGTCGGGAACCTCGGCGCACGCCGGTCCCGTCGGCTCGCCGATCGCGCCCGTGGCGCCGCCTTCGGTGCCCGCCGTGTCCGTGCCCATGGTGTCGGTCGTCATGGTGTCGGTGGGCTCGGTGTCGCCAGCCATCGTGTCGGCGGTGGCCGTCGTGTCGTCGGTCGCCGTCGTGTCCGTGGCCATGGTGTCGGCGGTGGCCGTCGTGTCGTCGGTCG
>Ga0136617_10001548_pt1 | contig 20363 bp, 19 predicted proteins | sample AntDrymUQ3222106_2_FD_129672 | JGI IMG/M metagenome (GOLD analysis project Ga0136617, IMG submission 129672) | Polar desert sand microbial communities from Dry Valleys, Antarctica - metaG UQ322 (21.06) | ecosystem: Environmental > Terrestrial > Soil > Desert | place: Antarctica: Dry Valley...
CCCCCAGGTGCCCCCGGGTGGCCATCGAGCGCACGAAGACGCCCTCATCCAGCACGTGCTCCTGCATCCGCACCCGGTCGCCGAGCAGCGCACCGCCGCTGAACGGCGACGTGGGGTCGATCGCCAGGACCGCGACGGTGCGGCCCCGCCGGCGCCACTCGCTGACCAGCGCGCTGGTCAGCGTCGACTTCCCGACACCCGGCGAGCCCGTCACGCCGACCAGCGCCGCCCCTCCGCTGTGCCCGTGCAGGCCCGCCACCGCCGCTCGCAGCCGCTCCGGCGACCCGTCCTCCACATAGGTCAGCAGGCGGGCGAGCGCTCGCCGCTCACCGGCGAGGACCCGATCGACGAGCACGGCAGCCTCCATGGCGCGCACGCTAGCCCGGTGCCGGCACCGGCATGCGCGACTGCACCCCCATGGCTTCTATGCTGATGTCGCAAACCGTGCATTTGCCTCGCTGCACCGCGCGGGAGGAGGCGACCATCAACCGGTCCACGACCGCCGGGCGTGCACACGCGCTGGCCGACCTGGTGCGCCTGCCCGCCGTGCTCACGGTGCCGGGCGACGTCCTGACCGGCCATGTCCTGTCCAGGGGGCCGGCACGACCGGCGCGCGCGCTGGGCCTGTGCGCCGCGTCCGCGGGCCTGTACCTGGGCGGCATGGCGCTCAACGACTGGGCGGACCGCGAGGTCGACGCGCGCGAGCGCCCCGGCCGCCCCTTGCCCTCCGGCAGGGTGACGCCGGGCGCGGCGCTCGCGACGGCCGCGGGGCTGACCGCGGCCGGCCTTGGGGTCGCGGGGCGCTGCGGGGGGCGCCGCTCGCTCGGCTCGGCGGCCGCGGTGGCTGCGGCGGCCTGGTCCTACGACCTGGGCGCGAAGTCGACGCCTGCGGGCCCCGCCGTCATGGCCTCGGCCCGCGCCCTCGACGTGCTGCTGGGCGCCGACGGCGGCGTCGCTGGCGGTGCGGCGGGCGGGCGGGCGGCGAGGCCGGGCCGCGGCGTCGCTGCTGCTGATCGGCGCCTACGGCGCCACGGTCGGCGGGGCACAGGTGGCAGCCCGGCGGCACCCGGCGCCGGACGGGGTGCAGCGGGCGGTCGCCGCGGGGGTGCTCGGGCTGGTGCTGCTCGAGGCGGGCCTGCTGGCGTCGGCGGGAGCGGCCCTGCCCGCCGCCGGCGTGGCGGCGGCGTGGCCGCTCGCCCGCGCGCTCGACCGCCGTCGGTCGGTCACGTGACCCCTGCCGCCGTGGCCCTCGCGGCGCTGCGCGCCGCCCTGGACGGCCGGCTCTCCGAGCAGGCCGCCGCCTGGTTGACGGCCACCCGGTCCGAGGTCGTCGCCGAGCCCGCCGCCCTGCGGGCCGCCTTCCCCGCCGTGGGGCGCCGGCTCGGGCGCGGCCCCTGTTGCCCGCCGCCGCAACCGGCGACGCTCGCGACCTGCACGCCTGGACCGTGGACGACGCCGGCCGCGCCGTCCTGCTCGCCGTGCGGCGGCCCGCGGAGGCCGAGGACCTGACCGCCCTGTACCGCACGGGTGACGCCGCCGAGCGCCGCGGGGTCCTGCGCGCGCTGGACGTCGTGGAGCTGGACGGCCGCGCGAGGAAGGCGGGCGGCGAGCTCGTGGCGGACGCCCTGCGGACCAACGATCTGCGCCTCGTCGCCGCGGCCCTCGGCCCCTTCGGGCTGACCACGCTGGACGACGACGCGTTCGCCCATGCGGTGCTGAAGTGCGTCTTCAGCGGTGTGCCGCTGTCCGGCATCGCCGGGCTGGGCGGACGCGCGACGCCGCTGCTCGCGCGCATGCTGACCGCCTACGCCCACGAGCGCGTCGCCGCGGGCCGCACCGTGCCCGCGGAGATCTGGCCGCTGGTCGACGCCCACCCGCCCGTCGCCGAGCTCGACGCGCTCGCCGCCGAGCTCGACGCACCCGACGAGGCCCGCCGGGGGGCGGCCGCAGCCGCCCTGCGCGACCGCCGCCAAGCCCGCTCCCCCGCACCCGAGGACAGCTGATGCGGATCTTCGACCCGCACATCCACATGACGTCGCGCACCACCGACGACTACGAGCGCATGGCCGGCTCCGGCGTCCGCGCGATCGTCGAACCGGCATTCTGGCTCGGCCAGCCGCGCACCTCGGTCGGCAGCTTCGTCGACTACTTCGACGCGCTGCTGGGCTGGGAGCCGTTCCGCGCGGCCCAGTTCGGCATCCGCCACCACTGCGCGCTCGCGCTCAACCCGAAGGAGGCCAACGATCCGGGCCTGGCCCGCGAGGTCCTCGCCGTCCTGCCCCGCTACCTCGCCAAGGACGGCGTCGTGGCGGTCGGCGAGGTGGGCCACGACGCCCAGACGCCCGCGGAGGAGGCCGCCTTCGCGGCGCAGGTCGAGCTGGCGATCGCCGCCGACCTGCCCGTCATGGTCCACACCCCGCACCGCGACAAGCTGACGGGCACCCGGCGCACCCTGGACCTGTGCCGCGACGCCGGCCTGCCGCCCGAGCGCACCCTCGTCGACCACCTCAACGAGCTCACCGTCGGCGTCGTGGCCGAGCGCGGGTGCTGGATGGCCTGCTCGGTGTACCCGGACACCAAGATGGACGAGGCCCGCATGGTCAAGATCGTGCAGGAGTACGGCAGCGAGCGGCTGCTGGTGAACTCCGCGGCGGACTGGGGCCGCTCGGACCCGCTCAAGGTGGCCAGGACCGCGGCTGCCCTGGCCGAGGCCGGCGTCGACGCCGACACGATCGACACCCTGGTCTGGCGCAACCCCGTCGCCTTCTTCTCCTCCAGCGGACGGCTGGAGCTGGAGTCCGAGGGTGCGCCCGGCGACACCTTCGCCGGCAACTCGCTGCAGCGCGGCGAGCGCGGCTGATGCGCATGCGTCACCCGGACGGCTCCACCGTCCACCTCGCGTACTGCGCCAACGTCCACGCGGCCGAGGATCTGGACAGCCTGCTCGACTCCCTGCGGCGCTACGCCGGCCCGGTGCGGGAGCGCCTCGGTGTGCCGCGCCTCGGCGTGGGCCTATGGCTCGCGGCGCCCGTGGCGGAGGCGCTGGGACACGACCCCAGCGCGATCGACCGCCTGCGCGCCACCCTGGCGCGCCACGGCGTGGAGGTCGTCACGCTCAACGGCTTCCCCTACCGGGCGTTCACCGCCGAGGTGGTGAAGCGCCGCGTGTACCTGCCGGACTGGACCGAGCCCGCCCGCGCGGCCTACACCGCGACCCTCGCCAGGATCCTGGCGGCCCTCCTGCCCGACGACGTGACCGAGGGCAGCATCTCCACCCTGCCGCTGGGCTGGCGCTCGCGCTGGGACCGCGCCGCGGGCGAGCAGGCACGCCGCGCGCTGGCCGCCACCGCGGAGCAGCTCGCGGCGCTGGAGGGCGCGAGCGGCAGGCGCATCCGCGTGGGACTGGAACCCGAGCCGGGCTGCGTCGTGGAGACGACCGCGCAGGCCGTCCGCGCGCTGGAGGGGCTGGACACCAGCCGCCTCGGCGTCTGCCTGGACGCCTGCCACCTCGCGGTGCAGTTCGAGGACGCCGCGCTCGCCGTGGCCTGCCTCGCCGCCGCCGACGTCGGCGTGGTGAAGCTGCAGGTGGCCGTCGCGCTGCGCGCCGCCAAGGCCGAGCACGCCGCGCTCCGCGAGTTCGTCGAGCCGCGTTACCTGCACCAGACGCGGGAACGCGCGGACGGTGCCGTGCTCGGCGTCGACGACCTGCCCGAGGCGCTCGACGGCGGGCTGCCCGGCGACGGCGAGTGGCGCGTCCACTTCCACCTGCCCGTCCACGCCGGCGGGGCCAACTCGACGCAGGCCGAGCTGCGCGCGACGCTGGAGGCGGTCGCCGCCGGGCCGGCGCCGGTCACCCATCATCTGGAGGTGGAGACCTACACCTGGGGCGTGCTGCCGGTCGGGAGCCGTCCCGTGGACGACGCCGGGCTGGTCGCCGGCCTCGCCGCCGAGCTGGCCTGGACCCGCGACGAGCTCGTGGCCCTGGGCCTACAGGAGATGCAGCGATGAGCACGCCGCTCGTGGTCCTCGACGTGGTGGGCCTGACCCCCGCCCTGCTCGCGCACACCCCGCGCCTGCGCGCGGTGGGCGAACGCGGGTTCCGCGCGGAGCTCGGCACCGTCCTGCCGGCGGTGACCTGCTCGGCCCAGGCGACCTTCCTCACCGGGGCGCTGCCTCGCGAGCACGGCATCGTGGGCAACGGCTGGTACTTCCGCGACCTCGGGGAGGTGCTGCTGTGGCGCCAGCACCATGCGCTGGTGGGCGGCGAGACCGTCTGGGAGGCGGCGCGGCGGCGGGAACCCGGCTATCGCGTGGCCAACCTGTGCTGGTGGTACGCGATGGGCGCCGGGACGGACCTCACCGTCACCCCGCGGCCGATCTACCACGCAGACGGCCGCAAGTCGCCCGACTGCTACACCACCCCGCCGCAGCTGCACGACCGGCTGGAGGCGGAGTTCGGCCCGTTCCCGCTGTTCTCCTACTGGGGTGCGAACGCCGGGCTCGCCTCCTCCGCGTGGATCGCCGGCGCCGCCCGCCACGTGCTGGAGACCGACGCGCCGGACCTGACGCTGGCCTACCTCCCCCACCTCGACTACGACCTCCAGCGTTTCGGGCCGGACGGCCCGCGTGCCGTGGCGGCGGCCCAGGCCGTCGACGCCGTGGCGGGCGGGCTGATCGACGCGGCGGAGGCGCGCGGCGCGACCGTGGTGGTGCTCAGCGAGTACGGCATCGAACCCGCCTCGCGGCCGGTCGATGTGAACCGCGCGCTGCGCCGCGACGGTCTGCTGTCGGTCTACACCCAGGCGGGCATGGAGTACCTGGACCCGTGGACCTCGCGGGCCTTCGCGGTGGCCGACCACCAGATCGCCCATGTGTACGTGCGCGATCCCGGCGACCTCGAGCGCGTGGGCAAGGTGCTCGGTGAACTGCCCGGCGTCGAGGAGGTCCTCGGCGACGAGGGCAAGCGCGCCGCGGGGCTCGACCACGAGCGGGCCGGCGAGCTCGTGGCGGTCGCCATGCCCGGGGCCTGGTTCACCTACTACTACTGGCTGGAGGACGACCGGGCCCCGGACTTCGCCCGCACGGTCGACATCCACCGCAAGCCGGGCTACGACCCCGCCGAGCTGTTCCTCGACCCCGCCGACCCGCTCATCAAGGCCAAGGCGGGGCTGGCGCTGCTGCGCAAGAAGGCGGGGTTGCGCTACAAGCTCAGCGTCGTGCCCCTGGATCCCTCCGCGGTCTCGGGCACGCACGGCCGGCTCCCCGAGTCGGCGGAGCGCGGCCCGGTCCTGCTGTGCTCGGACCGCGGGCTGGCGCGTGATCGCGTCGCCGCCACCGAGGTGAAGGGCCTGCTGCTGGAGGCCGCGGGCCTGCCCCCCGCCTGAGGCACCCCGACCCTGACCCTGGCCGCCCGGCCCGCCGCCGCGCGGCACCCTGGGGGGCGTGACCACGGATGTGATCGTCGTGGGCGGCGGGCCCGCGGGGCTGGCGGCCGCCGCCGCCTGCGCGGATGCGGGGCTGGACGTCGCCCTGCTCGCCCCCGACCATGCCGCGCCCTGGCCGAACACCTACGGGCTGTGGGCCGACGAGCTGGAGCCGCTGGGGGTCTCGGAGGTCCTGGCCGCCCGCTGGGACGCGGTGACGGTCGCGACCGGGGTCGGACCTGCCCGCCGGCTCCAGCGCCCCTACGGCCGGGTGGACAATCCGGCGCTGCGGGCACGGCTGTACGAGCGCTGCGAGCGTGGCCGCGCGCGGCTGCTGACCGGCAGCGCCCGCGGCGCCGAGGCCACGGCGGCGGGCACGGTGGTGGTGACCGCCACCGGCGAACGGCACGCCGCCCGGGCGGTGGTGGACGCGGGCGGTCACCGGCCCGCCCTGCTCACCCCCGGCCACGGGCGCCCGCCCGCCTGGCAGGCCGCCTACGGGGTGCTGGGCAGCTTCGACGGGACGCCGGTCGCGCCGGGCTCGATGGTGTTCATGGACTGGTCGGACGCGCCGCTGCGGGGCCTGCCGCGCGTGGGCGAGGACCCCACGTTCCTGTACGGGATGGACCTCGGCGACGGGCGCTGGTTCGTGGAGGAGACGTCGCTGGCGCGGCGCCCCGCCCTCGGCTTCGACGTCCTGGAGCAGCGCCTGCGGCGGCGCCTGGAGGCCAGCGGGGCCCGCCTCACCGAGATCATCGAGGTCGAGCGCTGCCTGTTCCCCATGGGCGTGCCCCTGCCCCCGCGCACCCAGCGGGTCATCGGCTTCGGCGGCGCGGCGGGGATGGTGCACCCCGCGACGGGCTACCAGGTCGGCGCGGCGTTGAGGCGCGCGCCGGAGCTGGCGGCGGCGCTGTCGCGCGCGCTCGATGCTCGCGGGGCGACCCCGCACTCGGTCGCGGCGGCCGGCTGGAAGGCCGTGTGGCCCATCGACCTGGTGCGCCAGCGAGCGCTGCACGCGTTCGGGCTGGAGGCCCTCCTGCGCTTCGACACCGCGACCGTCCAGCGCTTCTTCTCCACGTTCTTCGACCTGGGCGAGGAGCACTGGCGGGGCTACGTGTCGGGCGCGCCCTCGGTGGGGCACCTGGCGGGGACCATGATGGCGCTGTTCCGCGGCGCGCCCGGGCCGCTGCGCCGCTCCCTGGTCCGCCCCGCGCTGGGCCGCGACGGCGCGGCCCTGGTCCGCGCCCTGCGCTGACGGTCGCCGAGGCGATCGGGGGGCAGGATCGCGGTGATGTGGGCAGGGTGGGGTGGCAGGACACCACCTGCGAGCACAGGCGAGCACAGGAGCCGATCGATGGACCGCAGTGAACTGACCCGTGACCTCGACGGCACGGTGGTGGCCATCACCGGGGCGAGTGCGGGCATCGGCCAGGCGGCGGCACGCATGCTGGCGGCGGCGGGGGCCAGGGTGGTGCTCGGTGCGCGCCGCAAGGAGCGCCTGGACGAGCTCACCGAGGAGCTGGGCGAGGCGGCGGTCGCGGTGGAGATGGACGTGAAGGTGCCCGCCGACGGCAGGCGGCTCGTCGACGCCGCCGTGGAGCGCTTCGGCCGGCTCGACACGCTGGTGGCGAACGCGGGCATCGGTGCCTACGGCGGGATCCTCAACCTCGACGACGCCACCCTGGCCGACATCATGGACACCAACCTGGCGGGCACGGTCTGGCCGATCCGCGCGGCGGTGCCGGTGATGCAGGCGGCCGGCGGCGGTGACCTGGTGGTCGTCAGCTCCGTGGCGGGCCTGCGCGGCGGGCCCGACGAGGCCGTCTACGCGGCCACGAAGTTCGCGCAGGTGGGCCTCGCGGGGTCGCTGGACCGTGAGTTGCGCGAGTCCGGCATCCGCGTCACCGCGATCTGCCCCGCCGGGGTCAGCACCGAGTTCGCCATGGGGGCGGGGCGCACCGAGGGCATGCCCGAGCTGGAGGAGTACCTGTTGCCCGAGGACGTCGCGTCCGCGATCACCGCCGTGCTGCGTCAGCCGCGGCGCGTGCGCACCCAGCTGTGGTCGCTGTGGAGCATGGGACAGGGCAGCTGAGGCCTCACGGCCGGCGCGGATCGGGCAGCGCCGGGCAAGTTCCCACCCCCCGAACGTGCGGTTCCGTTTCCCCCAAGAAACTTTCTAGTGACGTGGTGAGTGATTGAGTACGCTGGAACCTCCGATCGGGCTCGTAGGCCCGGCGGTGACGATCTGCCCCACGATTCCCCGTGAGGCAGCAGGGTTTCAGCGGTGGGAACCGCGCGAGGAGGCACGATGAGCACGATGACTATCCGTCGGCGGCTGCGGCTGACGGCGACGGCCACGGCACTGCTGCTCGCCCTGGTGGCCTGTGGTGGCGGGGACGACGCCTCGAGCACCGCCAGCGAGGACGAGAGCGCCTCGGAGGACGCCTCCGCGACCGAGGAGGACAGCGCCTCGGAGGACGAGAGCGCCTCGGAGGACGCGTCCGCCGCCGAGGGCAGCGGAGAGGGCCTGATCTGGGTTGGCCTGCCCGACACCGCGTCGTCCGCCCGCTGGGAGGACTTCGACCGTCCGGCGTTCGAGGCCGCCTTCGATGAGGCCGGGCTCGTCGCGGACACCGACTACATCATCGCCAACGCCGAGGGCGACCCGCAGAACCAGCAGACCCAGGCGGAGCAGGCCCTGACCCAGGGCGCCACCGTGATCGTGCTGACCAACCTCGACAGCGGCAGCGGCGCGGCGATCCACGAGGCCGCGAAGGCCGCCGGCGCCGCCGTCATCGACTACGACCGGCTGACCCTCGACGGCCAGGCCGACTTCTACGTGTCGTTCGACAACACCCGCGTGGGTGAGCTGCAGGGCGAGACCCTGGTGCAGTGCGTCGAGGACGCGGGCATCGAGGAGCCGAACTTCGTGATGCTGCGCGGTTCGCCCGACGACAACAACGCCACGCTGTTCGGCGAGGGCGCCGACTCCGTCCTCACCCCGCTGGAGAGCGAGGGCTGGACCCGCGTGGACGACCAGGCCGTGCCGGACTGGGACAACGCCGATGCCCAGACGATCTTCGAGCAGATGCTCACCGGGGCGAACAACGAGATCGACGCGGTGCTCGCCGCCAACGACGGGCTCGGCAACGCGGCGATCGTGGCGGCGCAGGCCCAGGGCCTCACCGACATCCAGGTGACCGGCCAGGACGCGACCCCGCAGGGGCTGCAGAACATCGCCCTGGGCACCCAGTGCATGACGGTGTACAAGTCCGTGAACGAGGAGGCCGCGGCGGCCGCCGAGGCCGCCATCGCCCTGCGCAACGGCGAAGAGGTCGAGGCGGACGAGACGGTCGACAACGGCACCGCCGATGTCCCCTCGCTGCTGCTGGACCCGGTCGCGATCACCGCCGAGAACCTGTCCGACCCGATCGACGACGGCTTCGTGGCACTCGAGGACGTCTGCACCGGTGACGTGGCGGAGACGGAGTTCTGCACGTCCCAGTAGCACCGCAGCACCGCTGAACCGTCCGAAGGGCCTGCACGGCGACGAGGAGCGCAGATGGCAGACACACCGGTGCTTGAACTGGTGGGGGTGTCGAAGCGCTTCGGCGCCGTGCAGGCCCTGTACGACGTGGACCTGGCGGTGCAGCCCGGGCAGATCGTCGCCCTCGTGGGCGACAACGGCGCGGGCAAGTCCACGCTGATCAAGTGCATCGGCGGCATCCACCCGATCGACGACGGCGAGCTGCGCTTCGAGGGCCGGCAGGTCACCGTCACGGGCCCCAAGGACGCCGCCGCCCTGGGCATCGAGATCGTCTACCAGGACCTCGCGCTGGCGGACAACCTCGACGTGGTCCAGAACATGTTCCTGGGGCGCGAGCGTTACCGCGGCGCGCTGGGGCGCGCGTTCCGGCTGCTTGACGAGGAGTCGATGGAGAAGGCCGCCATCTCCACCCTCGACAGCCTGTCGGTCACCACCCTGAAATCGGTGCGCCAGCCGGTGGTCAGCCTGTCCGGCGGGCAGCGCCAGTCGGTGGCGGTGGCCAAGGCGGTGATGTGGAACTCGAAGGTGGTCATCCTCGACGAGCCCACCGCCGCGCTCGGCGTCGCCCAGACCCGCCAGGTCCTCGACCTCGTGAAGCGCCTGGGCGAGCGCGGCCTCGGGGTGATCCTGGTGTCGCACAACCTGCACGACGTGTTCGAGGTCGCCGACCGCATCGTGTCGCTGCGCCTGGGCCAGAAGGTCGACGAGTTCGTCGCCGCGGAGACGAACCAGCAGAAGGTCGTGGAATCGATCACCGCCGGCACCGTGCGTGCCGTGCCGGGCATGCAGGAGGCCGCATCGTGACCGACACGGGAACCGGCGGCGCCACCCGCGCGGATGCGGCGAACACGCAGGGCGATGGCCTCGAGTCCCCGGGCACACCCCAGATCGTCGACCCGGTCACCGGGCGGGTGAGCACCAGCGTGGGCGACTACGTGCGCGGCTACGGCGACCGGCTGCGCGCCGGCGACTACGGCAACCTGCCGATCCTGGTCGGCCTGCTGATGATCGTCGTGGTCTTCACGATCCTGGAGCCGGTGTTCCTCAGCCCCCGCAACTTCGTGAACCTCATCCTGCAGATGACGGCGCTGACCACCATCGCGATCGGCATCGTCTTCGTCCTGCTGCTGGGCGAGATCGACCTGTCGGTGGGCTTCGTCAGCGGCGTGGCCGCCGTGACCATGGCGCGGCTGTCGGTGGAGGAGGGCCTGCCCTGGTTCGTGGCCATCCTCGGCGCGATCGTGGTCGGCGCGGTCATCGGCCTGATCCAGGGCACCGTCATCACCCGCTTCCGGGTGCCGTCCTTCGTGGTCACCCTGGCCGGCCTGCTGATCTGGAACGGCGCGGTGCTCATCACCATCGCCGGCCGCGGAACGCTGCGGATCGCCGATCCCGTGATCCGCGGTCTTGCCAACGCCTACCTGCCCGACCTCGTCGCCTACCTCATCGTGGCCGTGTTCGTGGTCGGCTTCGGCGCCCTGGAGCTCACCCGGCGGCGTTCCCGCGTGGCGGCGAACCTGCCAGCCGTCCCCATCGCCATCATCGGCGCGCGCATCGCCTTCACCGCCGTACTGATGCTGGCGGCGGTCTTCTACGCCAACCAGGAGCGCGGCATCCCCTACGCCGGGCTGCTGCTGCTGGTCGCGCTGGTCTTCTGGTCCCTGGTGGCCAACCGGACCGCGTTCGGGCGCCACGTCTACGCGGTCGGCGGCAACGCCGAGGCCGCGCGCCGCGCCGGCATCAACGTGGCGCGGATCCGCACGCTGGTGTTCGTCATCGCCTCGTCGATGGCCGCACTGGGCGGCATCTTCGGCGCGTCCCGCTTCCAGTCCGTCGACCCCAGCGTCGGCGGTGGCGACCTGCTGCTCAACTCCATCGCGGCGGCGGTGATCGGTGGCACCAGCCTGTTCGGCGGCCGCGGCAAGGTGACCAGCGCGCTGTTCGGCGCCCTGGTCATCGGCACGGTCATCAACGGCATGGCCCTGCTGAACCTGTCGGCCGGCGCCCGCTACGTGGTCACCGGCCTCGTGCTGCTCGCGGCGGTCCTCGTCGATGCCCTGTCCACCCGCGGCCGCAGCGCCCGCGGCATGGCCTGACGCCTCGGGCCAAACCGAGGCGGCGCCCGGCGAGCGCCGGGCACCTCAACCCCGGCGGGCCCCCTCCCAGGTCCAGGTGGTGGTGGCCTGCAGCGGCAGGCCGGGCTCGACGGTCACCAGGCCGGTGCGGCTGCTGCCCGCGTCGAGCAGGGCCGGTGCATTGGGCCAGGACGTCTGGGGCTCCACGCACACGCCACGCGGGGGCGAGTGCACGCAGATGGAGTTCACCGTGTGCCCCCAGTCCATCCGCAGCGTGAGATCGGGCCAGGTCAGCACCGCGGGCGGGCCCGCGTCGGCGTAGATGTCGTCGAGCACGCGGTCCCCCAGCGCCGGGCCGTCGCGCAGGTCGGTGGCGGCGGTGAGCGCCGCGACCTCGCCGGTGGGGATGAGGTCGTCGCGCAGGGCCAGGGTGCCCGTCCCCGCCACACGCACCCGCAGGTCGCCCTGCGAGGGGCGCGCGAACCACGGGTGCCAGCCCACCCCTGCGGGCATCGCTTCGTCGCCCGCCGCCACCTCGGCGAACAGTTCGAGGCCGTCGGGACGCAGGCTGATGACCTGGCGCACCGTCCCGCCGAACGGCCAGGGCTCGGTGAGCTGGCAGCTCAGCTCGACCCCGGCCTCGCTGCTCTCGATGACCTCCCATCGCCGGTCCTTCACGATCCCGTGGATCGCATGGCCCTCGAAGTCCGGCGGCAGGTGATGCGTCCGGCCGCGCCAGGGCAGCGCACCCCCGTCCAGGCGCCCGATCCAGGGGGCCATGAGGAACGAGCCCCAGGCGACCACCGCACTCGACACCTTGCCGTCGGTGGCCGCCGCGCGCGTGAGCAGGCGCTCCTCGCCGCCCACGACCAGCGACGCGAGCCGCCCGCCGTCCTCGGCGTCCACCTCGCACACCGCAGCGCCCGCCCGCAACGTGACCATGCCCGCTCCTGGATCGGCCGGCTCCGGCGTCCGGCGCGCACACGTTCGCTGCCGGGCGCCACGGTGTCCAGTCGTCGTGTGATGATCGCCCGACCGGCTCCCCGGCACTGCGACCGCCGGGGGCAGACCTGGCCGCGGCAGCGGCCCGACATGGCAGGGGTGCGAGGTGGCACAGCTCGTGGCGGGGGTGGACTGCTCGACGCAGGGCACCAAGGTGGTGGTCGTCGACGTCGAGGACGGGCGCGTCGTGGCCACCGGCCGCGGCACCCACGAGGTCTCGGGCACGGGCGGCGCGCGCGAGACGGACCCCGGGGAATGGTCGCGCGCCCTGGCGGCGGCGCTCGCGCAGACCGGGCGGGGCCGCGAGGTGGCCGCGGTGTCGGTGGGCGGGCAGCAGCACGGGCTGGTGGTGCTCAGCGCGGACGGTCGGCCGCTGCGGCCCGCGGTGCTGTGGAACGACACCCGTTCCGCGCCGGACGCCGCGGCGCTGGTGGTCGACGGCGGCGGACCCGACGCGTGGGCGCGCGACGTCGGGGTCGTACCCGTTGCCTCCTTCACCGTGACCACCTGGGCCTGGCTGCGGCGCACGGAGCCGCACGTGGCCGACGCCGCACGGGCGGTGCGCCTGCCCCACGACGAGCTCACCACCCGCCTGGTCGGCCGCTCGGTGACGGACCGCGGCGACGCCTCGGGCACCGGGTGGTGGTCGACGCGGGACGAGGCGTATGCGAAGGAGGTCCTGGCCCTGGAGCGGGTGCGGCTGGACCCGGCCATGCTGCCCGCGGTCCTGGGCCCGGGGGAACCGGCGGGCGCGGTCAGCGACGCGGCCGCGGAGGCCTTCGGCCTCCCGGCAGGGATCCCGGTGGGACCCGGGACGGGCGACAACATGGCAGCGGCGCTGGGACTGGCGCTGCCCGCCGGCACCGCGGCGCTCAGCCTCGGCACCTCGGGGACCGTCTACGCCACCAGCGACCGTCGACCCGTCGACCCCTCGGGGATCGTCGCCGGTTTCGCCGACGCCACCGGCCGCTTCCTGCCGCTGGCCTGCACGCTGAACGCCACGCTCGCGGTCGACCGCGTGGCCGCCTGGCTGGGGCTGGACCGGGACGCGGTCGACGACGGCGGCGAGGTCGTCGTCCTGCCCTACCTCGACGGCGAGCGCACGCCGAACCTGCCGTCCGCCGCCGGGACCATCGCCGGGTTGCGCCACGACACCACGCCCGGCCAGATCCTGCGCGCGGCGTACGAGGGCGCGGTCGTGTCACTGCTCGACGCCCTGGAGCGCGTGGCGGAGCAGACCGGCGGACTGACGCCGGACGCCCCGCTCGTGCTGATCGGCGGAGGCGCCAGGGGGCGGGTGTGGCGCGACACCGTCGCGCGCCTGTCGGGCCGGCCGCTGCTCGTGCCCGCCGCCGAGGAGCTCGTGGCCCTCGGCGCCGCGGCGCAGGCCGCCGCGGTCCTGACCGGCGAGCCACCAGCCGAGGTCGCCACCCGCTGGGACGCCTCCCGCGGCGCCCTGGTCGAGCCCGTCGCCCGCGACGACGACGCCCTCGCCCGCCACCACCGCGTGCGCACGGCCACCGACCCCCTCAACCACCCCTGACCGCCCTGACCGCCCCCACGCAGGGCCGGTCCGCCCCTGACCGCCCCTGACCGCCCCGCGCCGGGCCGGGCGGGTGCAGCAGGGGCACACCCGAGACCACGGCTCAACGGGCGGCGTGGAGCGCGGCGTCGGCGAACTCCGCGAGGGAGGAGACGCGGCGGGGGTGGGCCACGGTGTGCAGGCCACGGTGGTCGATGATCCAGGAGGTCAGGCCGGCGGCGTCGGCCCCGGCGGCGTCGAAGACCACCGTGTCGCCGAGGTACCAGGTCTCCTCTGGCGTGAGGCCCAGGGGCTGCAGGGCGTGGTCGAAGATCGCCGGATCGGGCTTCGCGACGCCGACCACGCCGGAGTCGACCACGACCTCGAAGAAGTCGCGGAGACCGGCGCGTGCCAGCGCCTCCTCGATGCGGCCGTCGGCGTTCGAGACCACGCCGATCTTCAGGCCGCCCTCGCGCAGCCGCGTGAGGCACTCGATGGCCCCGGGGATGGCGGCGTCCCACAGGTGCTGGGCGTCGTCGGCCTCGCGCCACGCCTCCGACAGCAGCGCGACGTCCAGGCCGCTCTCCTGGGCCAGGCGCCCGAACCACCAGGTCGCCCAGCCATCGGCGTTCGGGATCGCGCCCGCGAAGGCCGCGTCCATCATCACCAGCGAACGCCAGAACGCGCCGTCCAGGTCCTCGGGGTCGGCGCCGCGTGTGCGCAGCGCGTCGGCCAGGCGTTCCACGTGGAGCTGGACCAGCGTGCCGCCCGCGTCGAACAGCACGCCTCGCAGGCGGCTCACGGCGTCTCGATCAGCAGCGCATCGCCCTGGCCGCCGCCACCGCACAGCGCGGCCGCGCCACGCCCGCCACCCCGCCCGCGCAGCGCGTGCAGCAGGGTGATGGTGATGCGCGCGCCGGTGCAGCCGATCGGATGGCCAAGCGCGACCGCCCCGCCGTTCATGTTGACCTGGCCGGGGTCCAGGCCGAGGTGGCGATTCGCGTACAGCGTGACGGCGGCGAAGGCCTCGTTGATCTCGTACAGGTCGAAGCCGCGCGGGTCGACGCCGAGCTTCGCGCTGGCGCGCTCGATCGCGGCGCCCGGCTGCTGGTGCAGGCCCGGGTCCGGCCCCGCCACCTCACCGTAGGCCAGCACGCGGCCCAGCGGCTCCAGCCCCAGCTGTGCGGCCTTGGCGGCGCTGGTGAGCACGAGGGCGGCACCGCCGTCGGAGACCTGGCTCGCGTTGCCCGCGGTGATCGTGCCGTCGGCGCTGAACGCGCCCGCGAGCCTGGCCAGGCTCGCCGCCGAGGTGCCGGGGCGCATGCCCTCGTCGACGTCGACCAGCAACGGTTCCCCTCGCCGCTGGGGCACCTCGACGCCCACGACCTCGCCGTTGAAGCGGCCGTCCTTCCACGCGGCCACGGCGCGCTCGTGGCTGAGCGCGGACCACTCGTCCTGGGCCTCGCGGGTGATGCCGTGCTCCACGTTGCGCCGGTCGCTGCCGGCGCCCATGGACATGCCCTCGAACGCGCACCACAGACCGTCGTGCACCATCGAGTCGACCAGTTCGCCGTTGCCCATGCGGTAGCCACCACGCGCGCCGGGCAGCAGGTAGGGCGCGTTGGACATCGACTCCATCCCGCCGGCCACCACGACCTCGTGCTCACCCCCGCGGATCGACAGGGCGGCCAGCGCGACCGCCGCCATGCCCGACGGGCAGACCTTGTTCACCGTCAGGGCCGGGACGTCGAGCGGGATACCGCCCGCCACCGCCGCCTGCCTGGCCGTGATCTGGCCCTGTCCCGCCTGCAGGACGTGGCCCATGACCACGGAATCGACCTGCTCACCGCGCAGGTTCGCCATCTCGAGCGCCCCGCGGATGGCCGCCGCGCCGAGCTGCATCGCGCTCAGCGGCGCCAGCCCGCCGAGGAACTTGCCGATCGGGGTCCGGGCGTACCCGACGATCACCGGGTCGTTCATGCTGCCCTCCTAGGGACGCGGCGGCGTGGCGGCCTGCACCCGGAGTGTGGCACGCGTCCCGCACCGACGGCATCCCTGGCAGCATCAGGAGCCATGACCTTCGACATCGACGCGTTCCTCGCGCTGCCCCGCTGCGACGGGCTCGCCCTGTCCCCCGACGGCGCACGGCTGGTGACCACCGTCACCACGCCCGCGCCGCAGCCAACCAGGATGCGCAGCGCCCTGTGGGAGCTCGATCCGGCCGGCGAGCGCGCGCCGCGGCGCCTGACCTTCGGGCTGACCGGTGAATCCTCCCCGGTCTTCGGGCCCGGCGGGGAGCTGTATTTCCTCAGCGCACGCCCAGATCCTGACAAATCCGCCCGAGACGGCGACGAGGCGCCCGCGGCGCTGTGGCGCCTGCCTGCGGGAGGCGGCGAGGCGGCGCTGGTGGCCGACCCGCCGGGCGGTGTGGACACGGTGGCCGTGGCCTGCGATGCCGGCACGGTGCTGCTGTCCACCGCGATGCACCCCGGCACCGCGACCTTCGACGACGATGCCGAGCACGAGCGGGCGCGGACCGAGGCGGGTGTCACGGCGCGGCTGTTCAGCGGTTACCCGATCCGCTTCTGGGACCGCGACCTCGGCCCGCGCCACCGCCGTCTCTCGGTGGTAGCCACGCCGGACGCCACGTCGGCCGGCGACCTGGGCGTTACCGCACCGCTGACCGGCGACCTCGGCGTCGCCCTCGAGGAGGTCGACATCGCGATCGCGCCGGACGGGCGCACGGTCCTGGCGGGCTGGCGGCGCGATCAGGCAGACCCCGCCCATGAGCGGGTCGACCTCGTGGCGCTCCCGTCCCAGGGCGGGCAGCCGCGCACCCTGCGCGGCGGCGGCGCGTCGTACTCGGGGATGGCGGTCGCGCCGGACGGCCACCTCGTCGCCTGCCTCCGCGAGCAGGGCGGACGCCCCGGTCGCGCCGCGATGCACACCCTGGTGACGGTGAGCCTGGACAGCGGCGAGGAACGCGACCTGCTCGCCGGCTCCGAGCTGTGGCCGCACGGCCCGGTCTGGTCGCCGGACGGCGGGGCGCTGTACTTCGCGGCCGACGATCACGGCCACACCCTGCCGTTCCGCGTGGAACTCGCCAGCGGGAAGGTCACCCGGCTGGCCGCGGACGGCGCGTACGCGCACCTGTGCGTGGCGCCTGACGGAGACCGGGTCTACGCCCTGCGCTCCGGGGTGGATGGCCCTCCGGTGGCGGTCGCCCTGGACGCCCGCGCGACGGACGCCGCGCCCAGCCCGATCCCCAGCCCGGGCGAGGGACTCGCGACCCCGGGCCGTGTGCGGCGCATCAGCGGGACCGCCGGGGACGGCACCGCGATCGGGGCATGGCTGGTCACCCCGCCGGAGGCGTCCGCGCAGGCTCCGGCGCCCCTCGTGGTCCTGGCGCACGGCGGGCCGTACAGCTCCTGGACCGGCTGGCACTGGCGCTGGAACCCTCATCTGTTCGCCGCCCGCGGCTTCGCGGTCCTGCTCCCGGATCCCGCGCCCTCGACGGGCTACGGGCAGGGCTTCGTCGCACGCGGCTGGGGGCGCTGGGGCGAGACCACGGCCACCGACCTCGACGCCGCCGTCGACGCCGCCGCCACGCAACCGGCGGTGGACGGCAGCCGGGTCGCACTCGCCGGCGGGTCGTTCGGCGGGTACGTGGCGAACTGGGTGGCCGGGCACCGCGACCGCTACGCCGCGATCGTGACCCACGCGAGCCTGTGGTCCACGCGCACCTTCCACGGCACGACCGACACCGGGGTCGCCTGGGAGCGCGAGTTCGGCGACCCCTACACCGAAGGCGCCCGCTACGACGCCATCTCGCCTGACAGCGCGGTCGCGGCGATTCGCGCGCCGGTGCTGGTGATCCATGGGGAGCGCGACTACCGCGTGCCGTACTCCGAGGCACTGCGCCTCTACACCGACCTCGTCCGCCACGGCGTGGACGTGCGCTTCCTGTCCTTTCCCGACGAGCACCACTGGATCACCAAGCCCCAGCACGCGCGCATCTGGTACGGCACGGTGCTGGCGTTCCTCGACACCCACCTCTTCGGCGCCGAGTGGGCGCCCCCGGAGCTGCTGTGAGGCTGCAGCGCATCGACCACGTGGGCTACGCGGTCACCGACCTCGACGCCGCGGTCCACTACCACGAGCGGCTCTACGGCGCCGAGGTCACCCACCGCGAGCGTCTGGAGCGCGACGGGGTGGACGAGGCGCTGCTCGCCGTCGGCGAGTCCTACCTGCAGCTGCTCGCGCCGACCCGGTCCGACTCCCCGGTGGGCCGCTTCCTGGCCCGCCACGGCCCTGGCGTGCACCACATCGGCTACGGCGTCGGCGACGTCGCGGCGACCCTCGCGGACCTCGCCGAGCTCGGCGTGCAGGTGGTGGACGACCACCCGCGGCCGGGCTCGCGGGGGTGCACCGTGGCGTTCCTGCATCCCGCCGGTGCGATGGGCGTGCTGGTGGAGCTGGTCGAGGACCCGACCCTGGTGGCGCGGGCTGGGGAGTCCGCTGCACCCGGCCCCGGCGCGACGCCGCGTCTACACTCGCCAGGTGAGCTTCCTTGACCGCTTCCGCCGCCGCCAGGGCAAGCCGGCGGGCGGCGGTCCGTCGGCGAAGAGCCTGACGGAGCTGCGCGAGTTCATGGCCAGCCGCGACGGCGTGGAAGCGTTCGTCGAGCCCCCCACCGCGGTCTACGCCATGACGCTGTGCCTGGTCGCCGCGGACGGTGAATACCGTCGCCAACCGGTGCGCGACGAACGCCAGGCGCGGTCGCTGTGCAGCGAGCAGGGCGTCCCGCTCTACGACGCGCGCATCGTCGGCTATCCCAAGCGCATGCGCGAGTACGAGCGCGGCGTCCGGCAGCAGGGCATCTCGCTGGACGACATGCCCCCCCTCGACGTGGTCGAGGAACCCGAACGCCGCGACGACTGACCCGACGACCTGGCTCGCGTCAGGCGGCCCGGGTCACGCGCTCCACGAAGACCGTCGCGCGCGGGGACTCCCCGCGCAGCGGCACCGAGGCGATCCGATCCACCACGTCCATGCCCGAGGTCACCTCCCCGAAGACGGAGTACTGCGGGGGCAGGCCGACACGGTCGAGGCAGATGAAGAACTGGCTGCCGTTGGTGTCCGGGCCGGCGTTCGCCATCGCCAGGGTGCCCCGCTCGTACCCGCGGTTGCGGGCGGAGGACAGCTCGTCGGCGAAGCGGTACCCGGGACCACCGGTCCCGGTGCCCGTGGGGTCGCCCATCTGCACCACGAAGCCGGGAACGACGCGGTGGATCACGGTCGCGTCGTAGAAGCTGCTGTCGGCCAGGAAGGCGAAGTTGTTCGCGGTGCGCGGCGCCTCGCCCGAGTACAGCTCGACGTCGATCTGCCCGCACGAGGTGGTGATGGCATAGGCGTGGCGCAGCCCCTCGTCGAGCACCTGCTCGGCGCTGTTGAAGCTGGGCTTGGGGTCGCCGTACCCGTCGGGCACGCTACCGCCGCAAGCGACATCCATGGACATGGTCCTTCCGTACGTGGGAGTGCTGGGGAACGTGGTGGCCGCAGACCGCCGGGAGCGGCTCAGCCGGCGGTGGGTTCGGGTGTGGCCTCCGCGGTACCGGACCCGGCCTGGGGCGAGTCCGTCGGCGGGGCCACCGGACCCAGGGGCTCGCCCTCGGCGGCCTCGATGGTGATCGACTCGATCACGACCCTGGCCCCCGGTGCCTCACCCCTCGGGTCGTCGGGGGCCGTGGGGATCACGCCGATCGACTGCAGCACATCGAGGCCCTCGACGAGCTGGCCGAACAGCGTGTACTCAGGCGGCAGCGAGGAGTCGGCGTAGACCATGAAGAACTGGCTGCCCGCGCTGTCCGGCGCCTCGGTCTTGGCCATCGCCAGCGAACCCGCCGGGTAGCCGCCGAGCGCCACGGCGCGGGAGAACTCGTCGGGCGTGGTGTAGCCCAGGTCCCACGAGTTGGCGTTGTCCCCGGCGCCGGTCTGCAGGGCGAAGATCGAGGTGGCATTCCTGAAGATGTCGAGGCCGTCGAAGAAGCCCTGCTCGGCCAGGAACACGAAGCTGTTCACCGTCTCCGGCGCGTCGTCCTCGAACAGCTGGAAGACCATGCGGCCGCAGGAGGTCTCCACCACGGCACGGTGGTTCTGGCCCTCGTCGAGCACCTGCTCCGGCTCGGTGAAGGTGGGCTTGGGCAGCTCGGGACCGGGCGAGGGCGCGGGCTCCGGCACGCAGGGCTCCACGCCCGCCAGCGCCGTGGCGCTCTCGGCCAGCGGATCGGAGGCTGGGTCGGAGGGGACCTCCGAGGCGAGGGTGTTCTCGCCACGCAGGGTCAGCCCGATGATCGTCGCGCCGATCACCACCGCGATCAGCACCACGATCGCCGTCTGTATGGTCCGCTGGCGCTCCCGGCGCCGCGCCGCCTCGCGGGCCGCATCGCGGGCGCGCTTCGCCTCTCGCTTCAAGTCCTTACCAGCCATGGTGCAGATGAGCCTCTCAGGGGGCGAGCGTGAGCCCGCCGTCCACGACGATGGTCTGTCCGGTGAGGTAGGACGCCTTCGGGCCGGCCACGAAGGCGACGATCTCGGCCACCTCCTGCGCCGTTCCCCAGCGCGGGAGCGCCGCCATGGCGATCGCGCCGCGCTCCAGTTCCGGATTCTCCCACATGAACCGATTCAAGTCCGTCTTGATCCACCCGGGCGCCACGGCGTTGACCCGCACGCCCGCCGCTCCCCACTCCGCCGCCGCGGTCTTCGTCAGCGAGATCAGGCCCGCCTTTGCCGCC
>Ga0136617_10001549_pt1 | contig 20357 bp, 13 predicted proteins | sample AntDrymUQ3222106_2_FD_129672 | JGI IMG/M metagenome (GOLD analysis project Ga0136617, IMG submission 129672) | Polar desert sand microbial communities from Dry Valleys, Antarctica - metaG UQ322 (21.06) | ecosystem: Environmental > Terrestrial > Soil > Desert | place: Antarctica: Dry Valley...
ACGCTGGCTGGACCGTCACCCAACACCCCGACGGCGCCGTCACCTGGACCACCCCCACCGGCCACACCTACACCAGCCACCCCCACAACTACCACCCCGACCCACCACCACCCCCGACACCGAAACCCGAGTCCGCACCCGCACCCACCCGGCCACCCCACCGGCAGACATCCGTCGCCGACCTCTTCAGACCCCGCACACCCGAAACCGACCTATCCGACGACGACCCACCACCGTTCTAACCGAACCACGACATGAACCGATGACCACTCCCGAGGACGGGTGACGCAGGCCGCTACGGTGACCCGGTGATCGCTGAACGTCGAAAGGCGGAGTGACGTGAGCCCAGGAGCGGCCCGGCGTGCTGCCAGCAGTGTGGTGCGCAGCTACGTGTGGACCACACCGGTGACCGGTGCGGCCCGTGCACCCGACGACCGGCATCGGGCGCGCTGCTGCCCGCCGAGTTCTTCACCGACGACCGCATGCGCCGGGCACTGGCCGACTACGACTTCGCCACGGTCCTACGGTCGGTGCGACGGACCACCGACTACAGCCAGGAGCGGTTGGGGGAACTGGTCGGCCTGTCCCAGTCGCGGATCTCGCTGATCGAACGCAGGACCCACCGGCTCCGCGACATCGCGATCGTCTCCCGCATCGCCTCCCACCTGGGCATCCCACCCGATCTGCTCGGATTCACCATCGGCACGTCTACCGTGGAGACGACCGGCCGCAGCGACGACCAGGAGGTGGACTGGGTGTTTCGACGGGACTTCGTCACAGTCGTCTCCGGAACCACCCTGGGCCTCGGTACGGCGCCGCTGGACCTGGACCGCCTCGCCGCGCTGTTGCCCCACACCGGCGTCGAGCCGCCCGGTCGAATCGGCGCGGCGGACGTGGCGGCCATTGAGCAGGTGACCGCGGCGTTGCGATCCTGCGACTTCAGTCGGGGCGGCGGGCTGTTCCGTGACGCCGCGGTGGCCCAGCTTCGTTCCGTACTCACCCTGCGCAACCAGGAATGCGCTTCACCGGTGCGGGCCAGGCTGCTGGTCGCGGCCGCCGACCTGGGGTTACTCGGAGGCTGGATGAATTACGACTCCGAGCTGCACGCCGATGCCCGCAGGCTCTGGGTCCTCGCCCTGGAGCTGGCACGTCAAGCCGAGCACCCCGCCGCCGTCGACCTCACAGTGGACCTGCTATTGCGCATGACCCACCAAGCGCTACACCTGCATCGCGTGGAAGAAGCTGAGCGGCTGGTGCAACTCGGCCACGCTGCCGTCGTCAGCGGTACCCACCCGGTCTCGACCTACACCGCCAACTCCCTGGCCACCAACCAGGCGTGGTGTCACGCCGCGCGCGGCGACGCCGCCGCCTGCGACCGGGCACTGGACCGGTCCGTCGAGCTGCTCGACACCCCCGAGACGACCGCCACCGCACCCTGGTCCGCCCACGTCGGCTCCGCCGAGCTGGCCGCTCGGCAGGGACACGCCTACTTCACCCTCGCCATGGCCAGCGGGAACCTTCAACACGCGGCCCGAGCAGTGCCGCTGCTACAGGAGGCGGTACGGGACTACGGACCAAACTACGCCCGCGCCCGCGCGATCCAGCTACCCGGTCTCGCCGGTGCACACGCCCTCATCGGCGACCTGAAAGCCGCCGCTCACGTCGGCGGGCAAGCGGTCACCGAGATCACCGCCCTGTCCTCCCGGCGCGCCCTGGGCCGGCTGCGCACCCTCGACACCGTCGTAGGAGAACACGGCACCGAAGCACCAGCCGCCGAGCTGCGCGAGCAGATCCGCAGCGCACTGACTCCGACACGACCGTGACCACACGGCCTGAGGAACACCGTTGGCACGCTGCCCGACGACCACGAGGGCATGCGGCCCACGCCGCAGGCTTCCTGACACCTCAGCCCGGGTTCAGCGTGCGGTAATAGGGACATGGAAGGGCGTTGGGTCGAGGTCGGCGACGGGGTGTTCGCGCGGCGGTATCGGGAGCTGGATCTCACCATCGGGTTGGTGCTCGGCGGTGAGCGTGCGCTCGTGGTCGACACCCGCGGCGACGAGCGGCAGGGCGCCGAGCTGGCCACGGCCGTCCACGTCGTCACCGCGCTGCCGGTGAGCGTCGCCATCACCCATGCCCACTTCGATCACTGCTTCGGCACCGCGGCGTTCCTGCCCTGCCCGGTGCACGCCCTCCCCCGGTGCCGTGCGGTCCTCGCCGCGACAGCGGCCGAGCAGCGCGAGGCCTGGTCGACCACCTACCGGCAGCGGGGCGACCATCGCACCGCCGACGCGATCGAGTCCACCGACCCGCCGCTGCCCGATGCCGCCGCGCCCGCGACGATCGACCTCGGCGGACGGACCGTCGAGCTCATCCACCTCGGCCGCGGCCACACCGACCACGACCTGCTCGTCCACGTCGCCGACGCCGGTGTCGTGTTCGCGGGCGATCTCGTCGAGCAAGGCGCCCCGCCGCAGCTGGGCGACGACGCCGTCGTCCCCGACTGGCCCGGCACGCTGACGGCCCTGCTCGCGCTCGGTCCGAGCACGGTCGTTCCCGGCCATGGCGACCCGGTCGACACCGGGTTCGTCGCAACGCAGCGGGACCGGCTCGCCGAGGTCGCGGCCCTGTATGCCGCTGTCGCTACCGGCGAGCTGGACACGGTGCAGGCACAGCGCAGATCGCCGTACCCGGACGTACCCTGCTGAAATGTGAACCGTCGACTCGCGGGAAGTGAGGGTCGGGTGCCGTGACGTTCAGCGCGGAGCTGCGCGACCAGGTGGCGACGACGTGGGAGGCGGCGGTCGGTCACCGGTTCGTCGACGAGCTTTGGCGCGGCGAGGTCGCTCCCCCGGTGCTCACCACCTACCTCGTACAGGACCATCAGTTCTACGACGCGTTCGTGGCGCTCCTGGGCGCGACCGTCGCCGCCGCCGACCGGGTCGAGCCGCGGGTCGTGCACGCCCGACAGCTCGGACTGATCGCCGGGCCGGAGAACGACTTCTTCGCCCGCTCGCTGGACGCCCTCGACGTCGGGCTCGCCGACCGCACCCATCCCGAGCTGCGCGAGCCGACGCGCGGGTTCCTCGACCTCATGGACACGGCCCGGCGCAGCGCGGACTACGCCACCTGCCTCACCGTGCTGCTCGTCGCCGAATGGCTCTACCTCGACTGGGCCACCCGCCCCGGGGCCGACGTGCCCGACGACCCGATCCAACGGGAATGGATCGAGCTGCACCGGGGCCCCGAGTTCGAGGGGTGGGTGGAGTTCCTGCGCGCCGAGTTCGACCGGGTCACCGCCACCCTCGATGATGCGGCCCGGGCCCAGGTGCGCGTCGCGTTCACCCGCGCCGTCGACCTGGAGCTGGCGTTCTTCGACGCGGCGTACGAGACCTGAGCCTCAGCGACTGCGTGGCCACGTGAACTTGTCACGTAGGCTCACCATCATGGCCATCCAGGTGAACGTGCAGGAGGCGACGACTCGCCTCCCACAGATCCTGGTGCAGGTCGAGAGCGGCGAGGAAGTCGTCATCGCCAGGGACGGTGCGCCCGTCGCCCGCCTCGTTCCTATGGGAATGCCGCCGCGGCCGGTGGGCTTCGTTGTCGAATCGGTGACGGACACGTTCTTCGAACCACTTCCCGACGACGAGCTGGAGCGGTGGAGTTGACCATCGGCTCCTGCTCGGTACCCACGGATTCCCGCCGCCACGCTCGACCAGATCCGCGACGCCGACACGTGTCCGCAGCCAGTGCATGGGAGATCGGCACGAAGTTCCGCCTGGGCAAGCTCGACGAGGCACGGGCCGTCGTCTACGGCTACGGCGGCCATCTCGCGCTGCTGCGAGCACAGGAACTGTCCATCAGCGCCCACCATGCGCTGACCGCGGGCACGCTGACGTGGGAGCATCGCGATCCCTTCGACCGCGTGATCGCGGCTCAGTGCATGATCGAGTCGGTCCAGCTCGTCACCGCCGATCATGCCCTGGCGGCGTTCCCGGAGCTTCGTGATCGGCAGTTCGGGACCGTGAGGCGTGCGACGCACGGTCGCGAGGCCCAAACCGTCGATCATGCCCGTCCACGCCACCCGCCACGGGAGGCAGAACTCCCCGGGGTAACCCCGTCGCACCATGCCCGTAACACACGCGACCTAACGTCGGCGCCGTGAGCGACCTGCCCCGGCTCGGCGCGGAGGAGGAGTTCCACGTCGTCGACCTGGAAACGCGTCGTTCCACCCCCGAGGTCGACGCGCTGCTGGCACGGCTCGACGGTGCCGAGTTTGCGCCGGAGCTGCAACGCTGCTTGGTCGAGACGAACACGCCGGTCTGCGACACGCTCGACGAGCTACGGTCGCATCTGCAGCGGCTGCGCGCGACGCTGGAGGGCGTGGCCGAGCCGCTCGGGCTCGGCGTCGTCGCGGCAGGTACCACCCCGCTGGCCGACCTGAGCGGCAACGACATCTCCACGGGCGACCGCTACGAGCGGATGCAGCGCGAGTACCAGCTGCTGGTGCGCGAGCAGCACATCTGTAGCACGCAGGTACACGTCGACGTACCCGACCGCGACGTCGCGGTGCAGGTCACCCGCCGGGTCGCGCCCTACCTCCCGACGCTGCTCGCGATCTCGGCCAGTTCTCCGTACTGGCACGGCCACGACTCGGGCTACGCGAGCTACCGCAGCATGGTGTGGTCGCGCTGGCCCACCGCGGGCCCGCCCGGCCAGGTCGAGACCGCCGCCGACTACGACACGATGGTCGGCGAGCTCATCGCGTCGGGCACGATCAGCGATCCCGGGATGGTCTACTTCGACGTCCGCCCCAGCGCCCACCTGCCCACCGTCGAGCTGCGGGTGTGCGACGCCTGCCCGCAGGTCGAGGACGTGGTGCTCATCGCGGGGCTGTTCCGCGCGCTGGTCGCCAAGGCCAGCGCGGACCTCGACGTCGGGCTGCCGCTGCCCGCCTCCCGCCACGAGCTGCTGCGCGCGGCGACCTGGCGGGCGGCACGTTCCGGATTGGAGGGCGACCTCGTCGACATGGTCGGACCGGCGCTGGTGTCCCCGCAGCTGCTGGTCGGCCGGCTCGTGGACCAGCTCCGCCCGCAGCTGGAGGAGCTCGGCGACTGGGATCAGGTGCTCGAGCTGTCGCGCGCGACGCTCGCGCGGGGCAGCGCTGCCGCCGTTCAGCGCCGCGCCTTCGGCCGCCGCGGCGAGCTCACCGACGTCGTCGACGCGCTGCTCGCGCACACCCAGGGCCGCACGCCGACCGACGAGCTGCCCGCCACCGTCCCGGCCACGCCCGAGCTGCTCGCCGCCTACCACCGCGCCACCTCCAACGGTCGCGTCGCCTGCACCGACACAGCGTTCGACGAGGCCGTCGGCGCGGGCGGCACCGTCCTTCCGCACTACGGCTGGATGTTCCGGGTCCTGGACCGGCTCGGTCCGCACGGCATGACAGCGGCGGAGTCGGCGCTGCGCACCGAGCAGCACGTCCGTGGCGTGACGTTCCGGATCGGCGACGGCGAGCCCGACCGGCTCTTCCCGCTGGACCTGGTGCCGCGGATCGTCACCGCCACGGACTGGTCCGGGCTCACCACCGGGCTCACCCAGCGGGTGCGGGCACTGGAGGCGTTCGTCCGCGACGTCTATGGCGAGCGGCGCATCGTCGCCGACGGCGTCGTCCCGGCCCAGGTCGTGGACGGTGCTCCCGGCTGGAGCAGGCTCGGTACGCTCGTCCCGGCCGACATCGTGCGCATCGCGGTGGCCGGTATCGATCTGGTGCGCGACCGCGCGGACCACTGGCTCGTGCTCGAGGACAACCTGCGGGTCCCGTCCGGCATCGGCTACTCGCTGATGAGCAGGCGGCTGGTCCGCAGCGTCCTGCCCGACCTCGAGCCACCGGCGGGTGTCGTCGGGCTGGAGACCGTGCCGGAGCAGCTGCGCTCGGTGCTGCTCTCGGCCACCGAACCGGACGCTCCCGGTCACGACGAGATCGCGCTGCTCTCGGCGGGGCCGTACGACTCGGCGTTCTTCGAGCACCGGCTCCTCGCCGAATGGATGGACGTCCCGCTGGTCACACCCCGGGAGCTGCAAGTCACCGAGGACGGCGTGTACCTCGTGGGCACCGGGGCCCGGCGGCGGCTCTCGGCGCTCTACCGGCGCTTGGACGAGCGGACACTGCTCACTGCGAAGGGCGCCGACCAGCGCCCGATCGGCCGGACCCTGTGCAACGCGGTCGCGAAGGGCCGGGTGGCACTGCTCAACGCGATGGGCAACGGCGTCGCCGACGACAAGCTGGTCTACGCCTACGTGCCCGAGATGATCTCCTACTATCTCGGCGAGGACGCCCTGCTCGACAACGTCGCGACCTACCCGTGCCTCGACCCGCAACGCCGCGCCGAGGTGCTCGACCGACTCGACGAGCTCGTGCTCAAGCCCGTGGACGGCTACGGGGGGCAGGGCATCGTGATCGGCCCGCACGCCGGGCGCGCCGAGCTCGCGGAGCTGGCCGACGCGATCGCGGCGAACCCGGCCGGGTGGGTGGCGCAAGATCTGGTGATGCTTTCCACCCACCCGACCTTCGCCGACGGCACGCTGGCGCCGCGCGCGGTGGACCTGCGGGTGTTCGTGCTGCAGTCCCGCCGGGGTGCGGGGACACACGTGGAGGTGGCACCCGCAGCCCTGAGCCGGGTAGCGCCCGCGGGAAGCCTCATCGTCAACTCCGCCCGCGGTGGCGGGGCCAAGGACACCTGGGTGCTGAAGTGACTCACCATCCCATCCCGTACAAGTTGTACGTCTTGTGTAATTTGCCCGGACACCGCAGAATCCGTACGCTGACGAGGTGGCCGATACCGATTCGCTCAACATCTCCGAGGCACGCGACCAGCTCGCGTCGATCGTCGATCGCGTGCGGGCCGAGCATCGGCCGGTCTGGCTCGCACGTCGCGGACGGCGCGTGGCGGCCGTGGTCGATGCCGACGACCTCGACCGGCTCTTCGAGCTGGCCGAAGACATGATCGACATCAGGGCAGCCGAGGAAGCGCGACGCGAGATGGCGGCCACCAGCGAGACGCCGATTCCCTGGGAAGAGGTCAAGGCCGACCTCGGCCTGACGTGACCTTCCGCATCACCCTGGCACCTCCTGCAGCGCGGCAGTTGCGCACGCTCGACCCGCAGGCCCGTCGACGCATCCAGGCCGCGCTCACGCTGCTCGCCGGAAACCCCCGGCCTCCGAACGCGACACAGCTGGTAGGCGGGGCAGGCGAGTGGCGCGTCCGTACCGGCGATTACCGCATCGGCTACGACATCGATGACGACGTACTCGTCGTGCTGGTACTGGCCGTCGGACGCCAGCGGGAGATCTACCGCCAGCGGTAGGCGTGACCCTGCCGGCACCACAGGTCACGAGCTGGAAACGTCGCGCGGGTTGCGCGGGCGGGCCGTCGCGTCGTCCACTCATCCTGCGGCGCCGGGACATCTCGGCGGGACGACGATCGGGGACGTGCCCATGTGCGGTATCGCCGGAGAGATCCGGTTCGACGGTGTCGGACCGGACGTGGAGGCCGTCGCCCGCATCACGGCGGCGATGCAGCGCCGAGGCCCGGACGGCTCCGGGGTGCACGCCGCTGGCGCGATCGCGCTGGGCCATCGCCGCCTGAAGATCATCGACCTCTCCGAGCGCGGGGCGCAGCCGATGGTGAACCCCGAGCTGGGGCTCGCCGCGGTGTTCAACGGCTGCATCTACAACTACCGCGAGCTGCGCGTCGAGCTGGAGGGGCTGGGCTACCGTTTCTTCTCCGACTCCGACACCGAGGTGCTGCTCACGGCGTTCCACCGGTGGGGCGCCGGATGCGTCGAGCACTTCCTCGGGATGTTCGCCTTCGCCGTCACCGAGCGCGACACCGGCATCCTGACGCTGGGCCGCGACCGGCTCGGGATCAAGCCGCTCTACCTCGCCGAGTCGCCCGGACGGCTGCGGTTCGCCTCCACGCTGCCCGCACTGCTGGCCGGCGGCGGCGTCGACACCTCGATCGACCCGGTCGCCCTGCACCACTACATGACGTTCCACTCGGTCGTGCCGGCGCCCGCCACGATCCTCGCCGGGGTGCGCAAGCTCCCGCCCGCCACGGTGCGCACCGTGGCCCCGGACGGCACGTCGAGCGAGCACGTCTACTGGCGGCCGCAGCACACCCGGCGACCCGAACACGCCACGATGACCGCGCAGGACTGGCGCGACGCCGTGCTGGAGGCGCTGCAGGTGGCGGTGCGCCGCCGGATGGTGTCCGACGTCCCGGTCGGGGTGTTGCTCTCGGGTGGGCTCGACTCCTCGCTCGTCGTCGCGCTGCTCGCGGCGCAGGGCCAGACCGGGCTCAAGACGTTCAGCGTCGGGTTCCACGCCGCCGCCGGCGAGTCCGGCGACGAGTTCGCGTACTCCGACCTGGTCGCGGAGCACTTCGCCACCGACCACCAGCAGATCCTCGTGGACCCGGCCCGGATGCTGCCCGCCGTCGACCACACGATCGCGGCGATGGCCGAGCCGATGGTCAGCCACGACTGCGTCGCGTTCCACCTGCTGTCCGAGCAGGTCGCGACGTCGGTCACGGTCGTGCAGTCCGGGCAGGGCGCCGACGAGGTGTTCGCCGGCTACAGCTGGTATCCGCCGCTGGCCGGCGTGCCCCGCGAACGCGGCGTCGCAGCCTACGCGGCGGCGTTCACCGACCGTCCGCACGCCGATCTCGCCGACATCCTGGAACCGGAGTGGCTGGGAGACCACGACCCCAGCCGCGCGTTCGTCGCCGAGCACTTCGGTGCCCCCGGGGCCGACGAGACGCTCGACGCGGCGCTGCGCCTGGACTCCACGGTCATGCTGGTCGAGGACCCGGTCAAACGTGTCGACAACATGACGATGGCGTGGGGCCTGGAAGCGCGCGTCCCGTTCCTGGACCATGAGCTGGTGGACCTCGCCGCCGCCTGCCCGCCCGAACTCAAGCTCGCCCACGGCGGCAAGGGAGTGCTGAAACAAGCGGCGCGCGGAGTGGTGCCCGACACCATCATCGACCGGCCGAAAGGGTATTTCCCGGTGCCGGCGATCCGTCATCTGGAGGGGGCGTTTCTGGACCGGGTGCGCGAGGCCGTCACCGACCCGGTCGCGAAGGCCCGGGGACTGATCCGCCGGGACTGGCTGGATGCGATGCTAGCCGACCCGAACACGGAACGGACGAACCTGGGCTCCAACGCGCTATGGCAGGTGGCGTTGCTGGAGATGTGGCTGCAGGACAGGGGGATCGCCAGTGGCTGACCTCACCGAGCGTCGCCTCGCGCGGCTGGGAAGCCGTGCCGATGCGCACTCCGCCGCCATGCTCTCCGCCACCCTGTTCGCGGCGGCGTACTCCGACCCGGTGCCCTCCCCCGACGGTGCTTGGCTGGCCTGGATCTCCGATCGCGACGGTCGCCCGCGCGCCTGGGTCGCACCGCTGCCGCCGATTGGTGAGCCGGTCATCGAACCGGAGCAGCCGCTGCTCGCCGACGCGGACGTGGAGGCGCTGAGCTGGTCACCCGACGGTGCCTGGCTGGCCTGCCAGCTCGCCCCCGGCGGCGGTGAACGCACCGGCGTGCGGCTGGTGAGCCCGGACGGCACGGAGCTCCGTGACCTCGCCCCTGGCGCGGCGGCCGGCACGCTCGGTGCGTGGTCCCCCAGCGGCCGCCAGCTCGGACTGACGGTCTTCGCTGAGGGCACGGGCGACGGGCAGGCGTGCCTGGTCGACCTCCGCGACGGTACGTCGACGGTGCTGGCCGCGGGCCCCGCGGCGCGGGTCTGCACCGTGAGCGGCGACGGCAGGCGCGCGGTGGTCCGGCTGGGCCGGCGCGGTGCCCGCTGCCTGGAACTGATCGACCTGCGGACCGGGCGGCGCACCGAGCTGCTCCCCGGCGGCGACGCGACGGTGGCCGACGCCCGGTTCGGCGTCACCGGCCGGCAGCTCTACGTGCACACCGACGCCGGCCGCGAGCGGCCCGCACTGCTGGCGGTGACCCTGCGCGGCGCAGCCGTCTCCGCCGTGTACCCGATCGCCGAGCGACCCGACGACGACCTCGACCTGGTCACGCTGGACCCGAGCGGGGCCCGCGCCGCACTGGTCTGGAACGTCGACGGCCGCAGCGAGACCGAGCTGCTCGACCTGCGCTCCGGGATGCTCGAGCCCCTCGTCCCGGCGCCTGGTGAGGTCACCACCGGGGCCGCGTTCACCCGGGACGGGCACGCGCTGCTCGTCGCGAGCGAGGGCCCGACCGTCACCCCGCAGCTGAGCCGGATCGAACTGGACCGCTACTCCGACGCCACGCCGCTGCTGCCCGCCGACCCGGACGCCGACGAGGCACTGGTGGCCCCGACGCTGCACGAGTTCCCGGCCGAGGACAACCTCCGGCTGTGGGGCTGGCTGTTCCGGCCGCGCGGTGCGCTCGGCCCGCTCCCCACCCTGCTGTGGCTGCACGGCGGGCCGGAGGCGCAGGAACGTCCGACGTTCCAGCCGCTGTTCCAGGCGCTGCTCGCCGAGGGCGTCGCGGTGTTCGCCCCGAACGTGCGCGGGTCGGGCGGCTACGGACGCGCCTTCGCCGCCGCCGACGACCACGAGCGCCGCTTCGCCGCGATCACCGACGTGCGCGCTGCCGCCGACTTCCTGGTGTCCTCGGGCCTCACCGACCCGAGTCGCATCGGGGTGTCCGGACGGTCCTACGGCGGCTACCTGACCCTCACCGCACTGGCGTGGTTCCCGGAGCTGTTCGCGGTGGGCGTGGACGTCTGCGGGATATCGGACTTCGCCACGTTCTTCACCCACACCGAGCCGTGGATCGCCGCGGCCGCCACCACCAAGTACGGCGACCCCGACACCGACGCCCCGCTGCTGCGCGAGCTCTCCCCGATCCACCGTGTTCACCGGATCACCGCACCGCTGCTGGTGGTACACGGCGAGCACGACACGAACGTGCCGATCATCGAGGCCCAGCAGGTGGTGGACGCCCTGCGGGAGCGGGGCGCGTCGCCGGCGTTTCTGCTGTTGTCCGACGAGGGGCACGAGGTCCACGGCGTCGACAACCGTGCGGTGTTCGTGCGCGAGGTCGTGCGGTGGGTGGCCGCGCACCTGGTGGAGATCGGCGAACGAACGGCCTAGACCAGGCCGCTTTCGTAAGCGGCCACCATGTCGAAGCAACCCGAGCTGCGGAGTTTTGCAGTGGCGTGTCGCTACGGTCAGGTCGAACGGGGTAGCCCGGCCGTGTCCAGCGCGCGGATGTGTTTGGTCAGAGCGCCGAGCGCCGAGAACCAGCCGTCGGCGAGCTCACGCACGTCGTCCTCGGGTAGCACCGCCTCGGGCCACGACCAGGTGGCCACCAGCTCCGGCCCGGTCTCCCCGTCGCGGGTGAGGACATCGATCTCCACTACATACCTGACCGGCATCTCGTCATCGGCCGCGGCGGACAGCACTCGGCCCACTACCGAGAAGCTGTTCGAGTCCAGGTTCTGCGCCGATGCGGTGGTAAACCGTCCGAGGTAGTTGAACTCGATCTGCGGCTGGCGCAGCGGCGCGAGCTGCTCCCGGGTGCGGGAGTTGACGTAGCGCAGCAGGCCGAACCCGATTCCGTTGTCGGGCAGCGCCCGCAGCTGCTCCTTGATCTGTCGCACCGCATGCCCGGCCGCCGGTCCGCCGCGCAGCGCCTCAGCCCGGTCGATTGGTCCCGGGTCGAGCCGCACGGGAAACGTGCTGGTGAACCAGCCGACGGTCCGTGAGATGTCGAGCTCTCCCGACGCTTGAAGGGCGGAGTCCTCGCGGCCGTGACCCTCCAGAGTGATGAGCACAGCCTCCCCACCAGCACGACCGCGCCGCTCCCGCCAGTCACCCACGGCCAGCCCCAGCGCCGTGAGCAGGATGTCGTTGATCCCGGCGTGGAATGCTGCGGGCACCTCGGTGAGTAGCGGCGTGGTGCCCTCCGGCGGCAGCACGACGGTGAGGTGGCCAGTGGTGGCCGCGGTGTCGCGCCCGTGGACGATCGGCACCGGCGAAAGCGGTGGGTCGGCGGGCTCCAACACCTGGCGCCACAACGAGAGTTCGGCACATCGACCGGGCCGATGCGCTTCCTCTGAAAGTACCCGTGCCCAGCCTCGGAACGACGTGGCCACCGGCTCCAGCTCGACGGGCCTGCCGGCCACGACGGCGTTCCACGCCACAGCCAGATCCGGGACCAGGATTCGCCAGGAGACGCCATCGATGACGAGGTGGTGTATGACACACAGTAATCGACCAGCGCGCTCGGGTCCGGCATCGAACCACACCGCCTGCACCATGACCCCGGCGTCTGGGTCAAGTCGGGACATCGCCATCATGAGGTGCTCATTGATGAGCACCTCCAGTGCTTCGGGGTCAAGTCCTTTCGCATCCGCGCGGGTCAGGCATCCGTCCGCGCGGAGCGCACCGGGTGGAGGCACGTCCAGCTCCCAGCCTTCGGCCGAGCGCAGCAACCGCGCACGCAGCATAGCGTGATGATCGAGTACAGCCTGTAGCGTAGCGACGAGCCGCTCCAGACTCGCCTCCGCGGGGACCTGCATGAGCATCGACTGGTTGTATGCGTCGATAACGTCACCGTGCTCATACAACCACCCGAAAACAGGGGTGCTCACCACGCGGCCGAGCTCGTGGTCGGGGTCCTCCGGCTCGGTGCTGCCAACGGAGCGTGCCACCCGCGCCAGCCGGGCGACGGTGCGGTGCCCGAACACCGCCCGCGGGGTGAGCGCAAGCCCCTCTCGGCGAGCCCTGTTGACCAGCACGATCGAAGAGATACTGTCCCCGCCGAGGTTGAAGAAGTCATCGGTGACGCCCGCCTGCTCAATCCGCAGCACCTCGCAGACCAGCCGCAGGAGCAGCTCTTCGACCGCCGTACGCGGCTTGACGCCGCCCTCGCCGCGCGTCGGCGCTGGCAGCGCTGCCCGGTCGAGTTTCCCGTTCGGGGTCCTCGGTAACTCCGGCAATGACACGAAAGCCACAGGAATCATGTACTCGGGCAGCTCGGTGGCCAGGTACTGGCGCCACCGCTCGGGGTCAGCGGTCATGCCGGAGACAGGGACGACATAGCCGACGAGCCGCATCGGGGTGTTCGGCTCCGTACGCGCGGAGCTCTCGTCCGATCGAGCCGGGTCGGGGCCAGCCACGACTGCAGCCGCTACGACGCCCGGGTGGCGCAGCAACATGCTCTCCACCTCGCCCGGTTCCACCCGGAACCCGCGGATCTGCACTTGGTCGTCGGAGCGGCCGAGGAACTCCAGCTCACCTTCAGCCGACCAGCGCGCGAGGTCGCCGGTGCGATACATCCGCGAGCCGGGCGGCCCGAACGGATCGGCGACGAACCGCTCGGCAGTCAGCTCAGGACGTCCGACGTAACCACGGACCAGACCATCGCCACCAATGTAGAGTTCACCGGTCATCCCGGGCGGCTGTGGAAGCAGACCGGAGCCCAGTACATAGACTCGCGCACCCGGATCCGGTCGCCCGATCGGCACCCGCGCAGCTCTGGAGGAGCGCGCGTCGATGCCGCTGCGGCCCCGCACGGTGGACGGTGCGATCCACAACGTCTGGTTCACCGTCGACTCCGTGACGCCGTACGCGACGACGAACTGCACCCGGTCCGACCATCGGTGGACCAGTTCCGCTGGGACCATCTCGGAGCCGACGAGCAGGGTGAGCCGCTCCGGCAACAGGGCGTCCGGGGGCACGACGGCCAGCAGCGACGGCGGGATCGCGAGCACCGAGAGCCGCTCGTGGTGAACGAAGGTGAGCAGCGCATCGAGGTCGGTGCGGTGCTCGGCTGGCACCACGACGAGACAGCCGCCCGACAGCAGCGCCATGGCGAGCTCCCACACCGCGACGTCGAAGCTCAGCGCGGCGAACTGCCCGACCGAACTGCCCGGGCCGACGCCGAGACGTTCTTGTGCAGTGGCGACAAGACTCGCGATGCCGGTGTGGCTCACGACGACGCCCTTCGGCCTGCCTGTCGAACCGGAGGTATAGACGACATACGCGGCGCGTCCGAGGTCGTCTGCACCGAGCTCAGGATCGCAGTCGGCGCCGGTGTCGTCCCCTAGCCGAACCTCCCCATCGCTCGAGTCAGGCCCATCGAGCACGAGGTGAGCAAGGGGGACCTCTGCCGGAAGCCGTGCAGCACCCGCCGCGGTGGTGAGCACCAGGGCCGGAACGGCGTCGGCGAGTACGTATGCCAGCCGGTCAGTCGGGTGGTCGAGGTCCAGCGGGAGACAGGCGCCGCCCGCCTTCTGCACGGCAAGGAACGCGACGACCGCCTCCACAGACCGGGGCAGCGCGATCGCCACCACCCGCTCCGGGCCAACGCCTCGGGCACGCAGGACGTGGGCAAGCCTGCGTGCCCGCAGGTCCAGCTCCGCGTAGCTGAGCTCCGCACCCCCCGCGCGCACGGCAGGGGCATCGGGGGTCCGGGCGACCTGCGCGGCGAACAGTTCCGGCAGGCTCAGCGCGGGAACAGGCGGCTTGGCAGTGCCGAGGGCGAGCACATGGCGCACATCCTCGGCGGAGGCGAGGTCAACCCGGCCAACCGGGCGCGCCATATCTGCGGCGACGGTGACAAGCACCCGCTCCAGGTAGCCAGCCAGGACCGCGGCCTCGGCGGAGGTGACCGTGTCGGTGCGGTGGTGCAGCGCAAGCCGGAGCCGCTCACCCAGCGTCGCGACGACGGTCAACGGGTAGTGCGTGGCGTCATGAGCCTCGACTCCAGTGATCCACACGCCTGCGAAGTCGGCGCCGTCCATGTCGCAAGGCTGGTTCTCGACCACGACGAGGGTGTCGAACAGCTTCGTCAAACCGGTCCGGCGCTGGATGTCGGCAAGCCCGACGTGCTGGCTGCCGAGCAGGGCGGACTGCTCGTCCTGTAGCCGACGCAGGGCACCGTGCAGCGACTCGTCGGGGGACAACCGGACCCGCACCGGCACGGTGTTGATGAGCAGTCCGATCATGTTCTCCACGCCGGGTATCTCCGCCGGTCGTCCGGCGACCGTCGTACCGAACACGACGTCGGCGCTGCCGGTCGCGGCGGCGAGCACCAGCGCCCACGCCAGCTGAAGCACCGTGTTGAGGGTGCAGCCATGAAGGCGAGCGGCAGTCCCGAGATCGGCGCTCAGCTCGGTCGGCAGCTCCACGACGTGCTCGACCACCGACCCGTCCACAAGGTCGCCCCCCGGGTGCAGATCACCAGCGAGCAGTGTGGGACAGCTCAGCCCCTCGAGTGCGCTGTCCCACGCGGCGTGCGCGGCGGCGCGATCCTGTTTGAGCAGCCAGGCGAGGTAGTCGCGGTACGGGGTCGGCGGTGGTAACGCCGTGTCATCACCACGGCTGGCGTAGAGCATGAGCAGCTCCCGCACGAGCACCGGTGTGGACCAACCATCGAGCAGGATGTGGTGACTGGTGAAGATCAGCCGATAATCATGCTTGCCGAGGCGGACCAGCACCAGCCGCAGCGCAGGCGGACGAGTGAGGTCGAACCGCTCCACGCGCTCAGAGTTGACGAGATCGGCCAGCCGGGCCTCCCGCTCACCCACGACGAGGTCGGAGAGATCGAGCTCGCGCCAGGGCAGCTCGACGGTCCGCGGCAACAGCTGAGCGGGGCGGCCAGTGCGGCTGAAGCGGAACCCTGCTCGCAGGTTCGCATGCCGTTCGAGCAGGGCCCGGCCGGCCGCACGGAACCCGGCGGCCTCGACGGGACCCGCCAAGGCAAGCACGAGCTGCACAGCGTAGACGTCCGGTGGGGCTTTCGCACCGTCGCCGAACTGCTCCCCGTCGAACTGGGCATGAAACAGCAGCCCCTCCTGCAGCGGGGACAACGGCAGCAGGTCTTCGAGCCCACCGCGTCCCATCAGACTCGCACCCCGCCTGGTAGGTCATCCTCGGTACGGGGCCACACGAACAGCGTCGCGGTCTTGTGCGCGAACCGGGCGGGCCCACACGCACGGAACCCGGCGCGGCTGAACGCGTCGACCGCGGCGACGTTCGTCTCGTCCGGTTCGGCGACGACCCGGGTGCACGCCGGCTCGACCGCGAGCAGCCCGTCGGCGACGAGCCGTAACAGCGCCGTACCCAGCCCGCGTCCGCACCGATCCCGGTTGCCGATCGCGATGTGCACGCCGAGGTCGTGCGGTCGCACGGCATAATGCACAGCCAGCCGGTCGCGGACTGCACGGTAGATCTCCACATAGGCGAACGGCTCACCGTCCAGCGTTACCAAGCAGGGCCGGGAGCACTCCCCGGCGAGCTGGCCGGCCAGCTCGGTGGCCCAGCGCTGCACGGACCAGGCCTGGTTCCAGTACGCGGCCACATGCGGCGCGGCCATCCAGGAGTGCACGCGCGCGAGGTCGTCGCCCCACGGCCACGCGAACCGGATCGACCAGGTGTTCTGAAGCAACGGCAGGGGCGGCGGACCGACGTCCACCACGGCTGGAGCCGAGATCGGTAGCACGTGCAACCCTCCATTTCATGCAGAACGCGGCCGGCATCTGACGGATCGCTCGCTCACGAGAGTTCCCATTCGGATTCGAACTCGTCGATCTCCTCCTGACTCAGCGAGACTAAGGCCAGGTCAGATGGGGTGTGACCACCCGAGCTGGGCCGGGCGGTATGGGTCACCAGAGCGTCCAACGCGACGAACCATCCTTCGGCCAGTCCGCGCACCGTGTCGTCGTCCAGAAGAGCATCCGGCCACGCCCAGGTGGCAGTGAGCTCCGGACCGCCGACGAGATCCTGGGTGAACGCGTTGATCTCCACGGAGTACGGCGCCACCGGCATCGCCGTGTCGATACCGCCCTCCAACACTCCCGCACCAGGCAGCGCTGTCCAGGCGGACTCCGCCGCATCAGCGGTGAACCGGCCCAGGTAGTTGAAACTGATCTGCGGGGTAGAGAGTCTCGCCAGAACCGGACCGGTCTCCGGGTTGAGGTGGCGCAGCAGTCCATAGCCCACCCCATGATCAGGCAGCGTTCGCAGCTGCTCCTTGATCCGTTTCAGGGCCTGCCCGGCGGCGGCCTGTCCACCCAGGGCCTGCGCCACGTCGATCGGCCCGGGATCCAGCCGCACCGGGAAGATGCTGGTGAACCATCCCAGCGTCCGGGAGAGATCGACGTTCTCGCCGACCTGCTCCTCCCGACCATGGCCTTCCAGCGCGAGCAGCACCGACGAGGAGGTGTCCAGACCTCGACGCCCCCGCCAGTCGATCACGGCCAGCACCAGTGCGGTGAGCAGCACGTCGTTGATACCGGCGTGGAAGGCCGCGGGTACGGCGGTCAACAGTGGCGTGGTGCGCTCCGTCGGCAGGCTCACGGTCAGGCGCCGGACCGTCGCGAGGTCCCGGACCGGATCCAGCGGCCGGTGGGTCAGCAGCGGGTCCGACCCGCTGAGCATCCCGGTCCACAGCGGCAGCTCCGCCAGCCGCTTCGGGCTCCGGGCGTCGTCGTCCACGAGCCGGGCCCAGCGGCGTAACGACGTCCCTGCAGGCTCGAGCTCCGGACGCCGCCCGGCAGCGACGGCCTTCCATGCTGCGGCGAGATCGGGCAACAGGATCCGCCAGGACACCCCGTCGATGACCCAGTGGTGGATCACGAAGAGCAACCGCCCCGGCCGGTCCGGACCGGCGTCGAACCAGACGACCTGGGCCATCACACCGGACTCGGGGTCGAGCAGCTCCGCGACCTGATCGTTCTCGGTCACGACGAGGGCGGCGAGCTCCGCTCCGTCGAGGTCGGCGACGTCGCGGCGGTGGATCCAGCCCGCGGCCGACCCCTCCGCCGCGACGTGCAGCGCCCCGGGCACGTCGCCGCACGCCCGGACGATCCACGACCGCAACACGTCGTGGCGGGCGACGACGGCGTCCAGCACCGCGGACAGCTGCTCCCCGGTCATCCCGACCGGTGTCGCGATCAGCAGCGACTGGCTGAACGCGCGGGTTGGACCGCCGCACTCGTCGAGCCAGCGCATGATGGGCGTCAGCGCCAGCTCGCCGACCCCCAGGGACGGGTCCTCGATCACGGCCTCGCTCAGCGCGCTGGCGACCTGCGCCAGCTCGGCGACGGTGCGACGCTCGAAGACCTGGCGGGGGCTCAGCACGAGCCCGGCGGCGCGGGCCCGGATGACGAGGTGGATCGAGACGATGCTGTCGCCGCCGAGGGCGAAGAAGTCGTCGTCGATGCCGACTCCGCTGACCCCGAGCACCTCGGAGTACAGCGCGCAGAGCAGCTCCTCACGTGAGCTGCGCGGGCGGGTCCCACTGACGAGGGCACCGAAGTCGGGCGCCGGCAGCGCGGCCCGGTCGAGCTTGCCGTTGGGCAGTACCGGCAGCTCGTCGAGCACCACGAACGCGGCCGGCACGAGATGGTGCGGCAGCCGCTCCTGGACGTGCACGCGCAGCGCGGTGAGCAGGGCCGCGGTGTCGCGGAACCGGGCGGGCACGGTGGCCAGCCGGGCGAGATCGGCGCGGTGGTCGCTGATCGGAGCGGCGGCCACCACGTAGGCGACGAGCCGACGCTCCCCCACCTTGTCCTCCCGGGCCTGCACGCTGACCTGCGCCACCGCGTCGTGGTCCAGCAACACGGACTCGACCTCGCCCGGCTCGATCCGGTAGCCCCGGATCTTGACCTGATCATCGACGCGCCCGCGGAAGTCCAGCACGCCGTCCGCGTCGCGGCGCACGACGTCGCCGGTGCGGTAGAGCCGCTCTCCCGACGCGCCGAACGGGTCGGCGACGAACCGCGCGGCGGTGAGGTCCGGCCAGCCGAGGTAACCGCGAGCCACCCCGGGGCCACCGAGATAGAGCTCGCCTTCCGGCGCCGGGACGAGCCGGTCGTCCAGCACATGGGCGGTGGTCCTCGGGTCCGGGATCCCGATCGGCACCGACGAGCCGCGCAGCAGATCGGGGTGGCTCTCGCCGAGCGTGGAGTTCACGGTGACTTCGGTGGGTCCGTACGCGTTGAACATCCGACGACCGCGCCCCCACCGCGCGACGAGCTCCGGGGAGACCCGCTCGGTCCCGGCGAGCAGAACGGCAGGCGGTAAGGTGATCTCCGGTGGCATCGCGGCGAGCAGCGCGGGCGGCAGGGCCATGAACGTCACGCCCTGGCTGTGGGCGTACTGGGCAAGTTCCGGCCCCGGCACCCGGCGCTCGTCCGGGACGACGACGAGCCGACCACCGGAGAGCAGCGCGAGGCACAGCTCCCAGAAGGCGACGTCGAAGCTGGGCGAGGCGAACTGCAGGATCCGGCTGTGGTGGTCGATGCCGAAGCGCTCGGTCTGGGTCGCGACGAGCTTGGCCACCCCGGTGTGGGTCAGCACCACCGCCTTGGGTCGGCCGGTGGTGCCGGAGGTGTAGATGACATAGGCGGCGTTGCGCACGTCGAGCAGCGGCGCCGGGTCGGTCCCGGGCTGAGCGGCAAGCGTCCTGGCGGTGTCGGGCTCATCGAGCACCACCGGCGCAGGGTGGTCGGCGGGCAGCGCGGCGAGCAGCGTGCGGGTCGTCACCACGGCGCACGGCGCGGCGTCGTCGAGCATGTACGCAATGCGTTCGGTGGGGTAGTCCAGGTCGAGTGGCAGGTAAGCCGCGCCCGCCTTGAGCACCGCCACCTGTCCCACGACCATCGCCAGTGACCGTGGCAGGGCAAGGGCCACCAGCTGCTCCGGCCCGGCGCCGAGTGCGGTGAGCACGTGCGCCAGCCGGTTGGCCTGCTCGTCCAGTTCGCGGTAGCTCAGCCGATCCGCCTCCAGCACGACCGCGGTCGCGTCGGGCTCCCTGCGTACCTGCTCGGCGAACAGTGCTGGCCAGGTCGGCGCGGCGACGCGGGTCCGGGCCGGGTGGGATGTGGTCGTCACCATGGACTCCATGCGCAGGAAACGGGGGGCTACGCGGTGGCGCGGTACTGCTCGTCGGCCTCCCGAGCGCCCGTTACGACGGAAACGATGTTCAGGTCAGCTTCTACAGAAGGTAGGCTAACCATAAATCGCCGGTCCAGGCGCCGCAGAACGAGTGACCCCGGGCACCGTCAGAGCCTGTTGGTAAACGTCTTCAGGCGGCTGGTCTGTCCGGTCTCGGTGGGGTGGGCGTGGGGGACGGGCGCCGCTCCACCCGAGATGTCGGTTCCACCATCAGCGGGTGGCATCACGGACCTGGGGTGTGGTCGGTGCGTGTGACCACGTTGACCCTCAACCGCCTTACCCCGATCACCCAGACCACCTGGGTCCGCTGTGGTTCACCGACAGACTCTCTCGGAAAAATCTTGAAAATGTTCTCCGGGGTGGTGGTCGGAGGGGCCGGAACTGTCG
>Ga0136617_10001550_pt1 | contig 20345 bp, 19 predicted proteins | sample AntDrymUQ3222106_2_FD_129672 | JGI IMG/M metagenome (GOLD analysis project Ga0136617, IMG submission 129672) | Polar desert sand microbial communities from Dry Valleys, Antarctica - metaG UQ322 (21.06) | ecosystem: Environmental > Terrestrial > Soil > Desert | place: Antarctica: Dry Valley...
CCACGAGGGCGACGACCTCTCCCGGCATCACGTCGAGGTCGACGCCGTCGACGGCCCGCACGGCACCGCGCCGGCTGGGGAACGTCACGTGCAGGTCGCGCACCGACAACAGCGGTGCCGACGCAAACTCATCCACGGGGGCCAGCTCCCGGAGTCGGGGCGATCTCCCGGTTCGGCACAGTGGGCGCTCCAGCGCCTTCGCCGGCCGCATCATGAACGTGGACGCAGGCTGCGCTGCGGCCGTCGCCGGCCGGGCGCAGCCGGACGTCGTTGGTCGGGCACGACTCGATTGCGACGGCGCAGCGGGGGTGGAACGGGCAGCCACTCGGCAGGTCGGTCGGGTCGGGCGGGTCGCCCGCCAGCCCGCTCGGGCGCAAGCGCGACGACGCGTCACCGATCGTCGGGAACGCCGCCGACAGCGCCCGTACGTAGGGGTGCTGCGGGTCGGCGAAGACGGCGGCGCTCGGCCCCTCCTCGACGATCCGCCCGGCGTACATGATCGCCAGCCGCCGGCACGCCGACGCGAGCAACGACAGGTCGTGGGTGATGAACAGCATCGCCATCCCGACGTCGCGCTGGAGCTCCTCGAGCAGCTGAAGCACCTGCGCCTGCACCATCACGTCGAGCGCCGTCGTCGGCTCGTCGGCGATCAGCAGCTGTGGTTCGCACGCCAAGGCCAGAGCGATGAGCACCCGCTGGCGCTGACCGCCGGAGAGCTGGTGCGGGTACTCGGTGGCCCGCTTCGGCGGGATCCCCACCCGCTCGAGCAGCTCGCTGATCTTCGCCCGCCCGGCGTTGCGCGTCTTCGGCGCGTGCAGCTCGATGGCCTCGGCGATCTGGTCGCCGACGCGCTGCACCGGGTTGAGCGAGTGCAGCGCCCCCTGGAACACGATCGCCGCCCGGGTCCAGCGCACGGCGCGCAGCCGGCCAGGACGCATCGAGTAGACGTCCTCGCCGGCGAGCAGCACCTCGCCCTCGACCCGCGTCCGCTTGGGCAGCAGCCGCAGCACGGCTGCGGCGATCGTCGACTTGCCGCACCCGGACTCGCCCGCCAGGCCGACCGTGTCACCGGCGTTGATCGACAGGTCGACGCCTCGGACGGCCGGCACGTCGAGGCCAGCCGCCCGGTACGTGACGCGCAGGTCGCGCAGCTCGAGGACCGGTGCGGCGGGCGCGGCGGGCGCGGCGGGCGCGGCGGCGTCCATCAGCGGTCTCGCAGTCGCGGGTCGAGGATCTCCTCCAACGCTCGGCCGCACATCGTGAAGGCCAGCACGACGGCGACGATGCCGACGCCGGCGGGGAGGTAGTACCACCACGCGTCGCGCGTGATCGCGCCCGCCTTGTAGGCCTCCTCCAACGTCTTTCCCCACGATGGCGACGACGGATCGCCGAGACCGAGGAACGCCAGCGTGGTCTCGGTGAGGATTGCGATCGGTACGGCGAGGGTGGTGTTGGCGAGGATCAGCGGGGCGACGTTCGGCAGCACGTGGCGGCGGATGAGATGGAACCGGCCGGCGCCGAGCGCTCTGGCACGCTCGACGAACAGCCGCTCGCGGATCGTCAGCACCTGTGCCCGCGTGATCCGTGCCACGTACGGCCACGACGTCACACCGATGACGAAGATGATGTTCCAGACGGACGGCCCGAGGATCCGCGCCAGCACGATCGCCAGCGGCAGGAACGGGATGACGAGGAACCAGTCGGTCAGCCGCATCAGGATCGAGTTCGTCCATCCGCCGACGAAGCCGGCGACGATGCCGACGGTGGCCCCGATCACGATGATGAGGACCGTCGCGGCGAGGCCGACGAGCAGGCTGGTGCGCGAGCCGTAGAGGAACTGCACGGCCACGCTGCGGCCGAGGTTGTCGGTGCCGAGGATGAACTCGCCCGACGGCGACGCCCACGTCGGGTTGCTGATCGCGTCGACCGCACGCAGTGCCGACTTGTCGGCGAACAGCGGGGTGAGCAACGCGGTCAGCCCGGCCACCACCAGGATGATCAAGCCGGCCATCGCTGCACGGTGGCGACGGAACGCCGCCCACACGTCGCCGGCGGCACGCCGCCGCCGTGCCCACGTCACCGCCCTTGCCCCCGGAAGGGTCGGCGTCATCGCCGCATCGCTCATCTCGCTCGGGGGCTGCGCGCCCCCGGACCCCATCGCCGTCCGGCTCCCTGGCGGTCGCTCGGCCGGATGAGCTCGTTGCGCTCACTCATGCGACGCGCACCCGGGGATCGAGGTAGCCGTTGAGCAGGTCGGCGACGAGGTTGGCGACGATGACACTGGCGGAGAACAGGAGGAACAGACCCTGCAGCATCGGGTAGTCAGGGCCTTCGAGGGCGTTGAACGTCGCCCGGCCGAGCCCGGGCCAGGAGAAGATCGCCTCGACGGCGATCGCCCCCGACAGCACGTAGCCGAAGTTCAGTGCCGACAGGCTGACGAGCGGCAGCAGCGCGTTCGGCACTGCGTGGCGACGGCGTACGACCACGTCGCGCAGGCCTTTGGCCCTGGCCAGCGTCAGATAGTCCTCGCGCACCGTGTCGAGCATCGAGGCGCGCATCAAGATCTGGTACTCGCCGATGTAGGCGAGCGCCAGCGTCACAGCCGGCAGCACCATGTGGTGCGCCTGGTCGAGGAAGGCTGCGAACCCGGTGGCGTTGCTGCCGGCGTCCTCGAAGCCGCCCGTCGGGAACCACGGCAGGTTCACGGCGAAGATCGCGAACAGCACCATCGCCAGCCAGAAGTCAGGCATCGAGTACGTGAACATCGAGAACGACGTCGCTGCCGTATCCGTGCCGGTGCCCCGCTTCCACGCCGCGCTGATCCCGAGCAGCGTGCCGATCACCATCGACGCGACGGTGGCCGTCCCGACCAGCCACACAGTCGGCCACAGCGAATCCATGATGACCTCGGTGACCGGCCGGATGCTCTTGATCGAGATGCCGAGGTCGCCGGTGAGCGTCTGGCGCACGTACTTGACGAACTGCACGGCCATCGAGTCGCCGACGCCGAAGCGCTCCTCCAGCGACGCGATCTGCGAACGCGACAGGTTGCGGCCGCGGAACAGGTTGTCGACCGGGTTGTCGTCGACGATGCGGAACAGGAAGAAGTTGAACGCCAGGACGAACGCCAACGTGCCGATCGCGCTGGCGACCCTGGAGAGGACGAACCGGGCGCCCACGTCCCGAACTACTCCCGGTCGTCCACGCTTCCCCGCCGTCTGGCGAGCAGGAACACGAGCGCAGCGATCACGACCACGGCGATGACCACGGCGATGATCACCCCGCCGCTGCCGCCGCCGTCGTCACCGTCGTCGCCGTCGTCGGTGTCGGCGGTGTCAGCGCCGGTCGCCTCACCGCCGCCGGCCGTGTCGGTCACGGTGCCGTCGTCCGGCGTCGAGCCGGCGGTGCCATCGCCGCCGGTGCCCGATGTCGTCGTGTCCGGGCTGGCTTCACCCGAGCCGGCCGGTGCCAGGAGCGCGTACGTCGGCGAGCTGTTGGAGAACAGCACAGGACCGGTTTCGGCCGGCTGCTGGACCCACCCCTCGAAGCGGTCGGTGCGGTAGGCCTGCAGGTCGGCGTCCTCGAACAGCACCACGTACGGCGCCGCCTCGTACATCACCAGCAGCATCTCCTGGACGATCTCGCGCCGCCGCTCGGGGTCGAGCTCGACCTTCTGCTGCTGGTAGAGCTCGTCGTACTCCGGCGTGCACCAGTTGGCGTCGTTGTAGCCGATCGACTCGACGTCCGTCGTCACCTGGGCGCACGTGAAGTAGGACAGCAGCGGGTCGGGATCGACGAACGGCGTCCAGCCCCACGTGAACAGGTCGTAGGTGCCGGCACCGATCACGTCGGTGAGTGCGCTGTCGTCGTACGTCTCGACGGTCGTGGCGATCCCGATGTTCTCGAGGAACCCGCCAATGAACTCGCCCAGCGCCGGCTCGTACGTCGACTCGGTGCGCTGGCCGTAACGGAACTCGAGCGGCCGGCCGCCGTCGGGCATCTCGCGGACCCCGTCGTCGTCGGTGTCGAGGTACCCCGCGTCGTCCAACATCTGGTTCGCCGAATCCGGGTCGTAGGCCAGCGAGATGTCCTCCGGGATCTCCTCCGGCTGCCAGGTGGGGTCGGGCGATGGCGAGATCGTGCTCCCGGCCTCTCCGAGGCCCAAGACGATGCGCTCGAGCAGCGCGTCGCGGTCGATGGCCTTGTTGATCGCCTGGCGCACCGTCACGTCGAGCAGCGCCGGGTGGCCGTCACCGATCCCGCCTTGGCCGGCGTTCAGCCCCATCTCCGAGAACCCGCCCTGCTGGCCGACGACGGCGACGATGTCCTCGTCGGCGTCGAGCTCCTCGAACGACTCGGCCGGGATGCTGTGGGCGGCGTCGAGCTCGCCCGCCTGCAGGGCGGCGGCCATGGCCTCGGCGTTGTCGAACACGCGGAACACGACGCGGTCGATCGTCGGACCGTCCTCGCCCCAGCCGTGGTAGTTCGGGTTGGCGACCATCGTCCACGACTGTCCCTGCTGCCACTCCTCGAGCGTGTAGGTGCCCGAACCGACACCGTCGAGGCCGTCGTACGTGGCGATGTCCTCGGCGGAGATCGGCTCGTAGATGTGCTTGGGAACGATGTAGACGTCCATCGTCGGCAGCTTCGGATCGGGCTCGGTCGAACGGATCTCGACCGTGCGCTCGTCGATCGCCTTCGCCCGCAGGTTGACGGTCGTCGCCGAGTGGTTCTGCCACTCCTCCTCGCGTGACCGGTTGACCGTGTAGGCGATGTCCTCGGCGGTCAGTGGCTCACCGTCGGACCACTGCAGGCCTTCCTTGAGCGTGTACGTGTAGGAGAGCCCGTCGGCCGACCCCTCCCACGACTCCGCCAGACCCGGGATCGTCTCGAAGTCGTCGGCCGCCTTGTCGGTGAGCGTGGCGTACTGCAGGTTGTAGAGCTCGAACGACGAGACGAGGAACCCTGCGGTGACGTTCGGGCTGTCCAGATCCTGCGTCAATCCGATCGTCATCGTCACCCGCTCGCCGTCGTCCTGGGCGGCGGCGCCGCCCGTGGACGCGGCGAGCCCGACGATCGCCATCGCGGCGGCGATGGCCATGCGCCCGATCCTCACGATCCCTCCCCATGTCCGCATGCGGGTGCCGCGGTTGGCACGATTCTTCCCGTCATCGCCCAAATTGGCAAGTGCCGACCATTCTCCTGGCGCCGGCTCCGCCGGCGCGTCCGTCTCGTCGCTGACGCTTCCCTCGCCGGTTCCGGCTCTCATGCTCACTGCGGCACGGGCCCAAGCGTCGGGAACTCAGTTCAGGCTTCGAAGCCTGTGAGGACGGACAGGACGAGGGCGCCGAGGGTGGGCAGGTGGTAGCCGCCTTCCTGGACCAGGACGGTCGGCAGGCCGAGCGCGCCGAGGCGCTCGCCGGCGGCCCGGTAGCCGTCGGCGGTGATCTCCAGCGGGCTCTCGGGGTCGTCCGCCGCGGCGTCGACGCCGAGCGAGACAACGAGCGCGTCGGCGTCGAACGTCCGGACGGGTTCGAGCAAACCGTCCAGCGCGGCCAGCCACTCCGTGTCGCCGGCGCCGGGCGCGACAACGGCGTTGCGGTTGCAATCGGCACCGACACCGTCACCGGTCTCGTCGGCGTGCCCGACCAGGTGCGGGAACCACCCGGCCGCCGGGTCGACGTGCACGCTGGCGTAGAAGACGTCGCCGCGCTCGTAGAAGATCTCCTGCGTCCCGTTGCCCTGGTGGGCGTCGATGTCGACGATGACGACCCGCCGCACCGCCGGTGCAACGTCGAGCAGTCGCTGGGCGGCGATGGCGGCGTTGTTGAGGTAGCACGAGCCTCCGAAGAAGGCCGGCCCGGCGTGGTGGCCTGGCGGGCGCACCGCGGCGTACGCAGCCGGTGCGCCGTCGGCGACGAGGTCGGCGGCGGTGAGCGCGCAGTCGGAGGCGGCGACTGCGGCGTCGTAGGTCCCCTCGCTGATCAGGCTCATCGTGTCCATCGCGTACAGCCCGACCTCCGCCCGGATCGTCGCCGGCCGACGGTCCTTGCGATGCCGGGCCGAAAACGGCGCCGTCGCGAACAGGTACGGGACGACCTCACGCTGGCCCGGTTCCTCGAGGTGACCTTCGGCGACCCAGGCCGGCCACGCCCGGCCGAGGAAGTCGACGAAGGCGGCGTCGTGGACGGCGAGAATCGGGTCGAGCCCGTGGACGTCCGGTTCGGTCAGCTCGATCCCGGCGCCACGGAGCTGCTCGGCGAGGGTGTCGCCGCGCTCGGGCTCCTCGTCGCCGGCGATGCGTGCCCCGAGCCAGTACCCACCGTTCGGCGCGTGCCCGCGATGCCGAGCCGTCCACACCACCGGCATCACAACCGGGGCGATCGAGTCGACCGAGCGCACGCCGCCGAACGCTAGCCATGCGCCTCGAACAGCCTCACCGCCGCCGCTCCCCCAACTGGGCGCGATCCGACCACTCTGCGATCTGGTCGCCCGCCGTCCCATTCATGGGACGCTGGCCGTCCAGAAGGAGGCACGAACCGTCTCTACGATGCGGCCGTGACGACACCGCCCGCTCCCCGGCGCCGAGCCCGCGACCTCGGGATCGAGTTCGGTCGACTGCCGACCGGCACGCACAACGCGATCACCGACGTGGAAGGCGTGATGGTCGGGCATCGCACCCTGTGGTCCGACGGGCCCGATGGGATCGCTCGTACCGGGGTGACGGCGGTGATGGCGGCCCCGCTCGACGACCTGTTCCGCCGCTCGGTCGCGGCCGGGATGGCCGTGCTCAACGGATGCGGCGAGCTGACCGGGGCGATCACGATCGCCGAGTGGGGAACCATCGAGGTGCCGATCATGCTCACCGGCACGTCGTCGGTCGGGCGGATCTTCGACGCCACCGTCGAGGCGATCTTCGACGCGGTCCCGGAGGCCGGTGTCGACGACCAGATCGCGCCCGTCGTCGGCGAGTGTGACGACTCGTGGCTCGACGAGGCCCGCCGACGCCACGTGACCGTCGCCGACGGTCGGGCGGCCATCGACGCGGCCACCGACGGTCCGGTCGCCGAGGGCGTCGTCGGCGCCGGCACCGGCATGATCACGATGGAGCACAAGGCCGGCATCGGCACGTCGTCGCGGGTGCTCGACGGTTTGGGCACCGTCGGCGTGCTCGTGCTCGCCAACTTCGGCGGGTTGCACCAGCTGCGAGTCGGCGGCGCGCCCGTGGGTGCGACGCTCGCCGCCGAGCGCGACGCCGCCCGGGCCTCGCGTGCGGACGCCGGCAGCTGCATCGGCATCGTCGCCACCGATGTGCCACTCGACGCCCGCCAGCTCACCCGCGTCGCCCGACGAGTCGGGCTTGGTCTGGCCCGTGTCGGCAGCGTCGCCGGCCACTACTCCGGTGACATCTTCTGCGCCTTCTCGACGACCAACCGACGCCCGCGCGTCGTCGAGGGCCTCCAATCGGTCGAGCTGCTCGGCGACGACTCGATCGACTCGGTGTTCGCCGCAACGGTCGACGCCACCGAGGAGGCGGTCTGCAACGCGATGTTCGTCGCCGACACCGTCATCGGCCGGGACGGCAACACCGCCCCCGGCCTCCCCGTCGACCGCATCCTCGAGCTGTGTCTTGGCGCCGCCTCCGGCGGCACCTAGCCGGCTCGTCGCTAGCGCTTCCCTCGCCGGTTGGCTTTTCATGCTCGCTGCGACGGGGGCCCAAGCGTCGGGAACGTGAGCCGAGCCGACCTCAACCCACGATGGTTCGCGACTGCTCGCGGAGGTACTGCTGGAGGTAGTAGGGGCCGCCGCCGGCCTTGCCGCCGGTACCGGAGCGCTTCCAGCCGCCGAACGGTTGCACGCCGGGCCAGGCGCCGGTGGTGGCACCCGCCGGGCGGTTGACGTAGACGACCCCGGCCTCGATGCGGTCGAGGAAGCGATCGATCTCGGCCTGCTCGCCGGTGAACAGCCCTGCCGTCAGGCCGTACGGCGTGTCGTTCGCACGCTCGATCGCCTCGTCGAGCGAGTCGACGGGCGCCACTGCGAGGAGCGGGGCGAACAGCTCGGTGCTCCACAGCGGGCTATCGGCGGGGACCCGCACCACCGTCGGGGCGACGAAGTTGCCGCAAGCGAGATCGCCGTCGACGAGTCGTGCGCCGCCGACGACCACCTCGCCCGTCGAGCGCGCCTGCTCGACAGCCGCGGTGTAGCGCTCGACGGCCTCGCCGTCGACGACCGGCGTCAGGAACCCACCACGGTGCAGCGGCCCCAGGCGCTCGATCGCCTCGGCACGCTCGGCCAGCCGCGTGCAGAAGTCGTCGACCAACGACGCGTCGACGAACGCTCGCGACGCCGCCGAGCACTTCTGGCCACCGAGCCCGAACGCCGAGCGGGCGACGCCCTCGACGGCCAGGTCGAGGTCGGCGCTGGCGGCGACGATGACGGGGTTCTTGCCGCCCATCTCGCAGATCGCCGGGCGCGGCCACGGAGCGCCGAACGTGCGATGGATCTCCATCCCGACCTCGCTCGATCCGGTGAACGTGATGCCGCCGAGGCGCTCGTCGGCGACGAGCGCCGCACCGGTCGTCTCGCCGGGCCCGGTCACGAGGTTGACGACACCGGCCGGCACGCCCGCCTCGACGAGGCTGTCGTAGAAGCGGTGCGCGCACCACGAACCGATCTCGGAGGGCTTGAGCACGACGGTGTTACCGGCGACGAGCGCCGCCCCCGCCGGGCCGGCCACGAGCGCCATCGGGTAGTTGAATGGGCTGATCACGCCCCACACGCCGTACGGACGCATCACGTCGTACGTCGCCTCGGCCGGCACCAACCGCTCCATCGGCTGGGCGAACCCGTCGTGCTCGCGCATCGCGTGCGTGTAGTAGCGGATCAGATCGGCGGCCTCCTCGACATCGCCGAGCGCCTCGAGCCGTGACTTGCCGACCTCCCACCCCATCTCCGCCGCGAGCGCGACGCTGCGCGAGCTGATCAGATCCGCGGCGCGGTCGAGCAGGATTGCTCGCTCACGCCAGTCCGTCGCCGCCCACGACTCGAACGAGTCGGCAGCCGCCGTGACCGCGTCGGCGACGTCGCCGTCGGATGCTGTGGCGAAGTCGCCGATGACGACGTCGCGATCGACGGGTGAGACGGTCGTGAAGGTGGTCGCCCCGGCCCGGCGCTCGCCGCCGATGTGCAGCGGGTGGGTGCCACCGAACGCGCGTCGTGACCGCTCGACCTCGATGTCGTAGGCGGCGTGCAGCTCGTCGTCGTCGGCGCTGAGCGTGGCGTAGGTGACCCGGAAGCCGGACATCGGCTCAGTGTCGCGCGGTGACCTCGACGTCACGACCGCCGTCCACGGCCCGGCCGACCCAAGCCGGTGCACCGACGATCACCGTCAGCACCACGCCGACGGCCACACCGACCCCCGCGCCACCGACGACGTCGAGCGGGTTGTGGGCACCGAGATAGATCCGTGCGATGGCGTTCAACGCGGCGATCACGGTCACGACGACGCGCCACCTCGTCGTCACCCATGGCCACACCAGCGCCGCGACGCCCCAGGCGATGATCGCGTGCCCCGAGACGAAGGAAAGCCCTTCGAGCGGCGCATCGCGGAAGTTCGCGCACGACTCGTCGAGATCGCAGATCGACGTGCCGGGGCGCTCTCGCTCGACGACCTGCTTGACGATCGCCTTCTCGACGAGCAGCTTCAGCGGGACGAGCGCGACGAGGGCGATGGCCAGCCGGTAGCGACGCAGCACGAGTGCGACGACCGCAACGCCGACCGGGACGAACAGCAGGCCGGCGAGCTGGAACACCCACATCAGCGGCTCCAGCCAGTCGGGTAGCCCGTTGATGGCATCGAAGATCGACCGCTCCCAGTCGGGGACGTCACCGCCGGCGGCGATCGCACCGGACAGCGCTGCCACCGCCACCGCAGCGGCGATCACCACCACCCGAGTGGGCGTCAGATGCGGATGCGGCGGCGCGACGTCTCGAGCGCCGGGTGCCGGTCGGTCGACCTCACGCACCACCACATTCCACCACACGCACCACGTGTGGCTGCCAGAGTCGCGACCATGTTGGCCGAGGCACTGGAGATCGTCGGGTGGATCGTGCTCGGGCCTCCGGTCGCGACGCTCCTGACCGTCGTCGCCGGACGTCTGCTCGGCGCACGACGTGGGTGGGTTGCCCTCATCGCGTCCGGGATCATCGGGTTCGCCGCTGCGGTCGTCGCCGCCGGCGAGGTCACCGGGTGGGACTGGAACACCCTCGACATGGTCCTGGTGGCGATGTTGCTCGGGATGAACTTCACGATGTCGGTGGCGCTGGCCCTCGATCTCGTCGCCCCGTCGGACCGCTCGCCCGAGGGGAGGCGGCGGGACTCGTCACCGTGCACAACCCGGTCACCGGGCTGCGCCGCGCCCTCAACCCGCTGCGTCGGTATCGCGAGGTGCTGGGCATCGCACGGGCCAACGGTGTCGTCACCCGTCGGGTCTCGCACGAGAACCTGCCGGCGGGCGTCCGGCGCACGCTCGAGGAGGCGGGCGGGATCTTCGTCAAGCTCGGCCAGGTGGCCTCGACGCGCGGCGACGTGCTGCCGCGAGCCTGGTGCGACGAGCTGGCGACGTTGCGCAGTGCCGCTGCCCCGGCGCCGGCCGAGCTGATGCGCCCGGTCGTCGCCAGAGCGCTCGGCGAACCGGAGCGGACGTTCGCCACCTTCGAGTGGACGCCGATGGCCGTCGATCTCGCAGGTGTACCGAGCGCAACTCGACGACGGCACCGACGTCGTCGTGAAGGTGCAGCGACCCGGCCTCGACGAGACGATGGAGCTCGACGCGGCGACGGTGATGCAGATCGCCCACCTGATCGAGCGGCGGACACCGCTCGGGCTGTCGATGCGACCGGCCGAGCTCGCCGCCGAGTTCCTCGACAACGTGCGCGAGGAGCTCGACTTCACGATCGAGGCAGCCAACGGCCGAGAGCTGGCGGAGGCGCTGACGGGCGTCGACGGGGTGCGGGTGCCGGCGACCATGCCGGAGCTGTCGAGCCGTCGCCTGCTCGTGCAGGAGCGGATCACAGCGCGCAGCGTCGGCGAGCTGATCGAGCTCGGTGTGCCGGAGCACGAGCGCCGAGCACTCGCCGACCGTCTGGTCGACGTGTTCATGCAGCAGGTCTTCCGCATCGGCGTGTTCCACGCCGATCCGCACCCCGGCAACATCCTCGTCGAGGACGACGGGTCGATCGTGCTGATCGATCTCGGCGCGGTGGGCCGGCTCGGCCCCGGCCATCGGTCGGCGGTGCTCGACATGCTGGCCGCGGCGTCCGTGGGTGACGCGGCTGCGCTGCGCCATGCGCTCGACCGGATCACCGTCTTCGACCGTCGCGTCGATCCGCAGGTGCTGGACGATGCGATCGAGACGTTGCTCGTCAGGCACCTCCGTGCCGGCGGCGGCATCACGACAGCGGCGTTCGAGGATCTCGCCGTCGTGATCGGCCGGTTCGGGATCCGCCTCCCGCGGTGGTTCGGCACGCTCACCCGTGCGCTGGTCACCCTGGAGGGGACCCTCAGGACGATCGATCCGTCGTTCTCGCTCGTCGACGCGGCGAAGGCGCACGCGGCGGGTCCGGCCGGCCCGGGCGACAATTGGCGCGAGCTGGTCGAGCAGGAGGCGATCCGCCAGCTGCCACGGCTGCGACGCGTCCCGGAGCGCGTCGACGAGCTGCTCGGTCAGGTGGTCGGCGGACGCCTGTCGGCGCGCCTGTCACTGTTCGGCGACGAGCACGACGAACGGTTGGTCACCCGCCTGGTCAACCGGATGGTGCTGGCGCTGGTCGCATCGGCGCAGGGGATCGGCTCGGTGCTGCTGCTCGGCGTCGATGCCGGTCCGCAGTTCGGTCAGGCAGTGACGATCAACGAGATCATCGGGTACTTCGGCCTGGCGTCAGCCGCGATCCTCCTGCTCCGCGTGATAGCCGGAGCCATCCGCGACGGCCAGACGTGAGATTCGACGCTCGTTCGTTCGAGTTGATCGGAAGGCGGCCTGCGGCCGCACGAAGCGTCGTGCTGGTCGGACCGGCAGAGCCGGATTCGACCAGTTCGAAGGGGGGATCGCGGAGCGCCCCCCTTCGAGCATCCCCCCAATGCGAAGCTCGTTTGTTCGCTTCGCTCGCTTCAGTACGGGGCGACGGCGGGGTTGTCGTCGGTTGTGGCGCCGATGCGGGCGGCGGCGCTGTTGGCCTTGCCACGCGCCGGGAGGTGGCGGCCGGCCTTGGCGAGGCCGAACTCGGGCATGTTGCCGTAGATCGCCTCGTACTCACCCGCTCGGACCTTGTACGTCTCGTGCCAGATCCCCACGTCGCCCGATGCGGCGATCGCTCTGTTGAACCGCCGCCACGGCTCGAGGTGCGGCAGCTCGCGATCGCGAGCGAAGCGGTCGAGGTCTTCGAAGCTGCGCCAGTACTGCAGGAGGATGGTCGTCCGCCCGAACCACGCCTGCGTACCGAGGCAGCCGAGCTCGGGGTGCTGGCCGATCGTGCGCAGCATCTTCGGCATGGCCGTGAACACCGGCCACCACTGGTGCACCTTCCACGCCTTGTTGAATCGCATCCCGATCAGGAACACGACGAAGTCGCCCTCGATGTCGGCGGTGTAGCGGCCGGGGTGGACAGCCATGCGCGTCACCGTACGTCCGACGATGCGGTCGGTCGGCGGTCAGTTGCGGCGCCGCTCGCCGGCGAGGAGGAGTCCGACGGCGGTGGCGGCACCGATCAGCACGACCAGGATGCGGGCCAGCCATACGTCGGTGTCGACGCGATCGCTCGCTGCGTCGACGCGCTCGCCGAGCCGCTGCGCGGCGGCGGCGATCCGATCGAGCGACGGCGTCAGGCCGTCGATGTCGTCGCCGAGCCCTGCGACCGTTGCCTCGAGCTCGGTGAGGTCCGCTTCGACGTCGGCGAGCTGCGATGCGGCCTCGTCGAGCTCGGTGCCGAGCGCGCGCAGCTCGTCGGCGGCAGGCGCGAGGTTCTCGGCGATCTGGCGGAGGTCCTCCGCAGAGGAGTCGATGTCGCCAGGGATGAAGTCCTCGACCGTCTCGAGCACGTCGGCCACGTCGTCGGAGACATCGGCCAACGCCTCGGAGATCTCGGCCAGCTCGCCTGCAGCTGCGCTCGACAACCCGCTCGCTGAGCCCTGCGCCACGACGACCACATCGCGGGCGTCGGCGAGCCCTTGGCCGAGCACGTCGGTGAGCTCGACGAGATCGGCGGCGATGCGCCCGATCGGCACCGCAGCATCGGCGACGATGCCCGCCGACTCAGCGGTGACGTCCAGACCGTCTCGGTAGGTGGTCGCCGCCCGCTCGACGAGCACCAGCCCGAGCGCCACCGCCGCCACGACCCCGGCCAGCCCGACCCACAGCCACCTCGGCCGTCGCTGCCGCCGGGGAGTCGGCGGGGGCAGTGCCATCGCTGCACTCTGCCATCGCGACGACCGAGCCGTGCGGAGTATCCTGGGAGGTCGATGCAGACGATCGCCAACGCGCCGACCACGTTGCCGCAGGCCAACGACGCCTGCTGGTGCGGGAGCGGCCGGAAGTACAAGCGCTGCCACCGTCGGAGTGAAGGCCGGGTGCTGCCGGGCAGGGTCTCACCGATGCGGGCCGTGCCGCCGCACATCGGCCGTCCGCCGTACGCCGAAACCGGCGAGGTCCGCCACTGGGACGAGGCGCGGGTCAAGTCGCCGGAGATCATCGAGCGGATGCGTCATGCCGGCGCCGTCGCCGCCGAGATCCTCAGCCTGGCCGGTGATGCCGTTCGGCCCGGGTTGACCACCGACGAGCTCGATGCCTACGTGCACGACCTGTACATCGAGCGCGGCGCCTACCCGTCACCGCTCAACTACAACGGGTTCCCGAAGAGCCTGTGCACGTCCGTCAACGAGGTGATCTGTCACGGCATCCCCGACTCTCGGGCGCTGATCGACGGCGACATCGTCAACCTCGACGTGACCGCGTACATCGGCGGCGTTCACGGGGACACCAACGCGACGTTCTTCGTCGGCGACGTCGTCCCGGTCAGTCGCGAGCTGGTGCGGGTGACCGAGGAGTGCATGTGGCACGGCATCGAGACCGTCCGTCCCGGCCGGCCGGTCAGCGACATCGGGCGGGCGATCGAGGAGCACGCCAAGGCTCACCGCTACGGCGTGGTGCGGGCGTTCATCGGCCACGGGATCGGCGAGCAGTTCCACTCCGACATCCAGATCCTGCACTACTACGACTCGCGGGCGTCGACGATCATGCGTCCCGGCATGACGTTCACGATCGAGCCGATGATCGCCCTCGGTACGTGGCAGCACCGGATGGTCTTCGACGACGACTGGACGGCCGTCACCGCCGACGGCAAGCGCACCGCCCAGTTCGAGCACACGATCCTCGTCACCGACGACGGCTTCGACGTGCTCACCGCCGGGCCGGGCGCGGCGTCACCCGCCGCCCCCTGGAACCGCTGACGACGTCGGTCAGTAGGAGAACAGGTCGTCCCAGCGCCGGCTGGCGACGACGACGGAGATGAGCTCCTCGCCCTCGTCTCCCTCCCCCTCCGCGCCGTAGACATCGGCGCGCGGGTCGTCGTCGTGTAACCGCCAGACCATCTGCACGGCGTCCCTTCGCGCTGAGCCTGCCTTGTAGGCGCCGAGGATGTTCTCCTTGGCCGACTCGAAGGCGTCGCTGGTGTCCAACTGGGCCAACCACTCTTGGTTCTGCTTCTTCAGCCCGAGTGCCTGAGCGAGCGCCAGGAGCGTGGTGGCGTCCCCGACCGCATCGTTGTCACCGAGGAAGGCGGTGTCGCCAGCCTTGGCGTTGACGTCCGTCACGATCTTCATCGCTTTGTGTGGCATGCCCGCCGCTCCCTCCGTCGTGAACGCGTGATGGTAGTTCCGTCGCCGATCGACCCCGACCGGCGCCGTCGGGGCCTGGAAGAATCGCCCGATGGTCGGCACGGGAGGCAGCTCGTCGCCCGTCACGCGGTACGCGAGGTCGGGCGACGAGCACGTCGCCTACCAAGCCGTCGGATCCGGCCCTCCGCTGGTCCTCGTCGCCGACTGGTTCGGCCACCTCGACACCCGCTGGGAGTGGCCGCCGTACGCACACGCGCTCCGACGCCTGGCGTCGTTCTCGCGACTGGTGGTGTTCGACAAGCGCGGCACCGGGCTGTCGGACCCGGTCGTCGCCGGCGGGCTCCCCGGCCTCGAGGACTGGATGGACGACGTCCGCGCGGTCATCGACGACGAGGGTGCGGAGCGCGTCGACATCGTCGGCGTCGGTGCCGGCGCGCCGATGGTCCTGCAGTTCGCTGCGACGCACCCGCAGCGCGTCGACCGCCTCGTGCTCGTCAACGCCTACGCCCGGTTGCTGCGTGCCGCCGACTACCCGGCGGGGATCCCCGACACGCTCCGCGACCGGATCCTCGCAGAGCTGTACACCGATCCGGGCCCGGCGACGGTGCTCGCCGGCGCAAGCGGCGATCCGCACTTCCTCGCCTGGTGGCAGCGCTTCCAGCGCCAGTCGGTCAGCCCCGGGATCGCCGCGGCGATGCGGCGGATGATGTTCGACGTCGATGTACGCCAAGTTCTGGCGTCGATCCAGTCGCCGACGCTCGTCCTGCACCGCGCCAGCGACGACTGGATCCGCCCGGCGCACGGCCGCTACCTAGCCGAGCACATCGCCGACGCGCGGTTCGTCGAGCTGGCGGGCGACGAGGACCTGTTCTTCCAAGGCGACGTCGACGGCCTCCTCGACTGCGTCGAAGACTTCCTCCGCGGCGCTCGCCGACCCGTCGACGTCGACCGCGTACTGGCCACGATCCTGTTCACCGACCTCGTCGACTCGACCCGCCTTGCGTCAGAGATCGGCGATCGCCGGTGGAGGATCCTGCTCGACGATCACGATGCGATCGTCGGTCGCGCCGTCGACGAGCACGGCGGCCGCAAGGTCAAGGCGACCGGTGACGGCATCCTCGCCCTGTTCGACGGGGCGGCGCGGGCGGTGCGGTGCGCGGCCGCTGTCCGCGACGAGCTGCGCGGCATCGGGCTGCAGGTTCGGGCGGGCGTGCACGCAGGCGAGGTCGAGCGCCGGCACGACGACATCGGCGGCATCGCCGTGCACACCGCGGCGAGGATCATGGGCGCCGCTGGCGCCGGCGAGATCGTCGCCTCACGGATGGTTCGCGACCTCGTCGCCGGATCCGGACTCGTGTTCATCGACCTTGGACCGGCGCAGCTCAAGGGGATCGACGGCGAGCTCGAGCTCTTTCGAGTCGCCCTGTGACGGGCGACGATCAGCCGACGCATAAGAGAACCGCTTCGGAGCACGGGTGAGCAGTTCGCCGACCGTCGCCTGGTCGCTCGCCCCGTCGGGGTCGGCGGCGACGAGCAGATCGGGGCCGGCGAGCTCGAGCGCCACCTGCAGGCATGCGCCGCAAGGGAACGTCCGCGCAGCCTCGGTGCGCCGTGACCACGAGGGCGAGCGCGACGGGCTCGAGGGCCATGGCGACGACGCCGAACAGGGCCGCCCGCTCCGCGCACATCGCCAACCCGAGCGACGTTCTCGACCAGCGCGCCCGGGACCACGGACCCGTCGGCGCACCTGACGGCCGCGCCATCTCGAAGTCGCTGTAGGGGGAGTACGACCGACCCCTGGCGGCCGCCGCCCCCCTGACGAGCGCAGCGAGATCGTCGGTGGACGGTGCGGGGGTGGACGGAATCGGTCACGTCGGCGGTCTACGACCCGCCGGCAAACTCAGCCGTCGACGCGGAACAGGCCGACCACCGCCGACGCTGCCGCTGCCACGGCGGCCACCCCGGCTGCGGCCGTCACGCCGCGGTCGAGCCAGAACGGGGCCTCCGTGGGCAGGATCGCCCTGGTCAGGCCGTCGCGCCGGATGAACACCCACGCACCGAGCTCGAGCGCGCCCAGCGCGATCAGCGCATGAGACGTCGCCCGCCGTCCGAGCAGCAGACCGAGCAGTGCCGAGCCTGCGCCAACGGCCGGCAGGATCCACCACAGCGCTCGCGGCTCGGTCTCCGGAGGCAGCGACGAGAACTGCCACCAGCCGATGCCGCCGGCGGCCACCGCAGCAAGGGCGAGCGCCCACGCCATCCTCCGCCGGGAGAGCACCGTCGACACGACGACCAACCCACCCGCCGCGGCGCCGGCGACGAGCGGGGCGGACGATGGCGCCGGCAACCAATCGGTGACGATGGCGACCTCGACCGTTGCCCCGTCGACCTGCAGCGGGATCCGACTGCGCTGCACGCGCTCGCCGGGCTCGGCGTTCGGCGGGTCGCCGCGCACCATCAGGTGCGAGCGGTGGTCGTGCCACACGAAGCGGCCGCCGCTGCCGACGACCTGCCACTCGGCTGCGGCATCGGCGGAGGCCTCCGGCGGCAGGTCACCTCCGCCGTAGCGCTGCTGGCTGAGGTACAGCGACGGTGAACGGCGGTTCTCCTCGACCGTCCCGTCGGGTCGGAATCGCAGCCACGGCTCGCCGCGGTACCCGACGACGACGACCTCGGTCCCTCGCTCGGCCGTCAGCTCGACGAACGAGTCGCCACCGACGATGTCGACGTCGATGCTCTCGGTCGGCGGCGTCACCGAGCGAACGGTGCTGCGGAAGTCGGTCGGTGCCGCCGGGTCGGCGTGCGCCGCGCTGGACACGCCGAGCCCCAGCAGGAGACCGGCGGCGATGCCGATGAGCAACCGCCGCGGCCACCCGCGGGCCGTGCGGCGACCGTCTCGAGACGTCATCTCGACGGGAGGTGGGTGAGCCACCAGTCGAACAGGCCGTCGTCGGCCGGCACCCCGTAGGCACGCTGCACGGCGCGCCCGCACGATTCGACGTCGCCGCCACGGAGCGCATCCACCGCTTCGTCGAGCTCGCCCGACGGCCACGGCAGATCGGCGAGCAGACGAGGCCCGAGCCGAAGCACGCGGCCCGACAGGCCGGTCCCGGCGGCGTATCGCCACGCCCATGCGCTCGCCGTCGGTGAGGTCAACACCGCAGCGATCGCGGACGCGTCGATGCCGGCACTGGGCGCGACGGTGATCAGCGGGACGCCCGGCAACCATGACCCGGCGTCGTCGACGACGGCCTCGATGATCCGGGTCTGGTTGGCGACGAGCACTTTCGGCACCAGTCGGGCGTCGGCCCACCGCCGCATCCGCGGGGTCAGCCGTGCGAGATCGACGCGCGGCCGCTGGTGGATCGTGCGGGCGAAGCGCACCGGGCGGTCCCCCCACCGGCAACGACCCGGGTCGACGAGCCCGCTGGTGATCAGCGGTGGTCCGTCGACGTCGTCGCCGACGGCTGGCACCAGCCCGTAGTACTCGTCACGGAAGTTCGCCGTCGTCGTGGCGCGGTCCCCGAGCACCCCGGCGGTCGAGAGCGGCGGCAGCACCGGCACTCCCAGCACGTCGGTCACGACCCGCGTCCACGAGTCGTCGTCGGGCGTCGTTCGGACCGTGCCGGCCACCTCGAACGCCAGCGCGCAGACGACGACCTGCGCATCGGCGAAGGCGCGCCCCGGCGTCCACCACGACCATACGAGGTCGGCGACGGCGGACACCTTGCGCCGGATCGGTGCGGCATCACGCGAACCGAGGATCGACTGCGGCAGCACCAACCCGACGCGGCCACCATCCGCTTGCGCAAGGTCGACGGCGAGGGCCAGGAACTCGGCGGCGGCGTCGGCGTAGGGACCGCCGCCGTGGCGACTGGCACCGCCGCGCGTGGTGCTCGCCGCCATCTGCGACAGGAACGGCGGGTTGCCGATCACGATGTCGAACTGCTCGCCGCCCCAGTCACGACGAAGGGCGTCGGCGTGCTCGATCGCCGCCGGCCAGCGGGCCAGCGCACTGCGGGCGCTGTCGACCGCGTCACGATCGATGTCGACGCCGTGCAGCTCGGGGATCGCGCCGAGGGCCCCCAGGTGCACGGCGGCGGCGGCGAGGAACCGGCCGTCGCCGCACGCCGGATCGAGCACCCGAACACGCTCGCTCGCGCCCACGTTCGGCATCGTGGCGGCGACCACTCGCTCGACGAGGTCGTGGGGGGTGAGCCATCGGCCGAGCCGCTTTCGCCTCGTCCGAGCGTCGAGATCGGCATCGGGAGCGGATTCCCGAGCGACCACATCCCCAGCCTAAGTTCCGGCTGCGTGGAGGAGGCGTCCAGTCGGTTCCTCACGTTCGGGCGGGACGAGTGGGCATCGCTGCGGGCGGCGACGCCGCTGACGCTCCAGGAGGACGATCTCGTCCGGCTGCGCGGCATCAACGAGCGGATCGACCTCGACGAGGTGCGGGCGATCTACCTGCCGATGTCGAGGCTGCTCAACCTGTACGTGAGTGCGACGCAGGACCTCGGGCGGGTCTCGTCGACGTTCCTCGGCACGTTCGCGCCGCGGGTGCCATACGTCATCGGCGTGGCCGGCAGCGTCGCCGTCGGGAAGAGCACGTTCGCCCGCATCCTGCAGGCGCTGCTCGCCCGCTGGCCCGACCACCCAACGGTCGACCTGGTGACCACGGACGGGTTCCTCTTCCCCAACCGAGTGCTCATCGAACGCGAGGCGATGCACCGCAAGGGCTTCCCGGAGAGCTACGACACCCGCCGGCTGCTGGCGTTCCTGCGCCAGGTGAAGAGCGGCGTCGACGAGGTCAGGGCGCCGGTCTACAGCCACATCGTCTACGACATCGTGGACGGCGAGGAGGTCGTCGTCCGCCAGCCCGACATCCTCATCCTCGAGGGGCTCAACGTGCTGCAGGTCGGCACGTCGCAGTCGGCATCCAAGGAGTTCGTCAGCGACTACTTCGACTTCTCGATCTACCTCGACGCCGACGAGTCCGACATCCGCGCCTGGTACGTCGAGCGCTTCCTCGCCCTGCGCGAGACGGTGTTCCAGGAACCCGACAGCTTCTTCCGCAACTACGCCCACCTCGATGACGCCCAGGCCGTGGCGACCGCCGAGCAGATCTGGGCCGGGATCAACGGGCGCAACCTGCGGGAGAACATCGAGCCGACCCGCGAGCGGGCGTCCCTGATCATGCGCAAGGCCGCCGACCACCGAATCACCGAGGTCCGCCTCCGCAAGTTGTGATGATTTCGCGCTCGCAACCGGAGGTTGCTCGGCGAGTTGAAGGAGCCGGCCTCCGGCCGGCACCGAAGAACTGCAGCCGATCGACCGGCTGCGGATCGATCGACCATCGGGGGGCTCCGGCCCAACGGCCTCTGCCCCCCAAACCCCCCGCCTTGCGAGCGCGAAACTAGCTGCGGGTGGTGGGGGCGAGGCGGCCGGGGAG
>Ga0136617_10001551_pt1 | contig 20344 bp, 19 predicted proteins | sample AntDrymUQ3222106_2_FD_129672 | JGI IMG/M metagenome (GOLD analysis project Ga0136617, IMG submission 129672) | Polar desert sand microbial communities from Dry Valleys, Antarctica - metaG UQ322 (21.06) | ecosystem: Environmental > Terrestrial > Soil > Desert | place: Antarctica: Dry Valley...
CTATCTCCACCGTCTTGCCCGAGTGCATCCGGAGTACATCGCCAGGCTTGAAAGCGTCCCCGCCCGGCAGGTTCTCGGTCGCCGGCACGAGTGCGACGACGTTGAGCGGAAGGTCGATGGCCCCTATGGCCTCCATCGCCCCGAGGACGGCGGCGCCACCGCCCATGTCGAATTTCATGTCCTCCATTCCGGCCGATGGCTTTATGGAGATCCCTCCAGAGTCGAAGGTGACGGCCTTCCCTACGAGGACGATAGGCGCTGAGTCGCCTCCCCTGCGATGCTCGAGCACGATGAACCGCGGCTCGTTGGAGGCTGAGCGGCCTACCGTAGCGAGGCCTGTGAGTCCCTCCTCCTCGATACCAGCCCGGTCGAGGACCTCGACCCCCATACTGTACCTCTCGGCGATCGTGCGAGCCCTCTGCGCGAGATACTCCGGGGTTGCCACGTTGGAGGGCTCGTTGGCGAGGTCGCGGGCCAGCACGGTGCCTTCGGCCACCTTCCGACCCAGTTCGGCTCCCTCTGCGGCCTCTTCCAGCGCCGCTTCGTCGGCGACGAGCCAGAAGGTTTCGAGATTCTGGCCATTCGCCGCACTCTTGTGCCTGTCGAAGCGGTACAGACCAAGCCTTGCCCCTTCGGCGACGGACCGCGCGACCTCCCTCGTCCCGGTATCAGGTAGGGCCGGCAGGGAGAAGGCCGCGCTATGCAGCTCGAGGACCCTGGCGCGTCTGGCGACGGTGGCCACCGCTCGGCGCAGCTTCTCCATGGTGAAGCGTTCCCTCTCTCCGAGGCCGACGAGCATGAGGCGGGGCGCAGGGCCCCGCTGCCCGTAGAGCAGGGCCGTCTCGTTTGCCTTGCCGCCGAAATCTCCTTCCGATGTGACCCCGGCGGCGTCTTCGCCGAGGTCCTGCGGAGTCTCCCCTTTGTAAAGGGCTACCGCGAGCAGCTCCGGTGCGAATCCTTCGGCTGCACGGCTCGTAGCGCCGATAGTGACCAAGTCCGGACCACCCTTCTACGCAAGACATAGGACCACATAGATTATAGGGGAAAGGTCGAGGCAGTCTAACCCGCGGGTCCTGTGGCCCTACGCGAACGGGGCTGTTTCGGCATCTCGGGCGCAGGAAGGATGCTATCTTGAGCGTGTGAACCTGCGGCCTTACCTCGAGTTCGGCGTCCAGACCGCGTATGAGGCTGGACGGCTCACGCTCGGGTACTTCGGGACCCAGGCGGCGCGTCCCGAGTTCAAGGCCGACGATACGCCCGTGACTGTGGCCGACCGCGAGGCCGAGCGGCTCATCCGTGAGAGGATAGGGGCGCGCTACCCGAAGCATGCGATCCTGGGAGAAGAGTACGGGGAGGCAGAGGGGTCCGACCCCGACCACCGCTGGATCGTGGATCCCATAGACGGTACCAAGTCTTTCGTACTCGGCGTCCCCCTGTACGGCGTCCTGATCGGGCTCGAGATAGAGGGCGTCTGTGAGGTTGGCGCCGCCTACTTTCCGGCCATCGACGAGATGGTTTGCGCCGCCACCGGCGAGGGATGCTTTGGGAACGGCCGTAGGGCCAACGTCTCGACCACACGGAGCCTCGCGCAAGGGGTGGCTTCTTACACCGACGCGGCCAGCTTCGAGGAGCACGGTCGCTGGGAAGCCTGGTTGCGGGTTATCTCGGCCGCCGGAGACAGCCGCGGCTGGTCCGACTCCTATGGCCACGCCCTCGTCGCCACAGGCAGGGTGGAGCTCATGCTCGACCCTATCATGGACCCCTGGGACTGCGGCCCTTTCCCACCCATCCTGCGCGAGGCCGGCGGGTACTTCGGCGACTGGTCAGGCAACGAGACCATCTACGCAAACGAGGCGATAAGCACCACAACACACCTCCTCCCCGAGGTGCTCAGCCTGATCGAAAGCCGTTAGAGCGGTTCGTTGTCAGGGCGGTTCGCGAACCGCCACTACAGGCTTCAGCGAACCACACCGCCGGGGCCGCGCCACAAACGAGGGGCGCGGCGAGAGCCGCGCCCCTGGCTGACACCTGATACCTGTAGCCCGAAACCTACAATACAGGCAGGAATTTCTCGAGCTCGTACGGGGTGACCTGCACCCTGTAGTCTTCGAACTCCTCGCGCTTGAGCTGCAGGAGACGGGTGTAGGTGTGCTCTCCGAGCGCCTTGTGCAGCAGCTCGGAGTTCTCCGCCTCTTTGATCGCCTCCCCAAGGTCCGCCGGAAGGCTCTGGATGCCCATCTTCTCGCGCTCCTCGGACGTCAGGTGGTAAAGGTTGCGCTCCATCGGTTCGGGTAGCTCGTAGCCCTTCTCGATGCCCTCGAGGCCAGCGTGCAAGAGCGCAGCGAAGCAGAGGTAGATGTTCGCCGCGGGGTCTGGGCAGCGGAGCTCCATGCGCGTAGCCTTCTCCTGGCCTGGGTGGTAGAGCGGGACCCTGACCAGTGCAGAGCGGTTGCGGCGGCTCCAGGCGATGTAGACAGGCGCCTCGTAGCCGGGGACCAGGCGCTTGTAGGAGTTCACGTACTGGGCGAAGATTATGCTGATCTCGCGCGCGTGACGGAGCTGGCCGGCGATGAAAGCCTGCGCCTCGTCCGAGAGGTAGTACTCGTTGTCCGCATCGTAGAAGGCGTTCTTGCCACCCGAGAACAGGCTCTGGTGGGTGTGCATCCCCGAGCCGTTCTGGTCCTTCAAAGGCTTGGGCATGAACGTGGCGTAGACGCCGTGGCGGGTGGCGACCTCTTTGACCACCGTCTTGTACGTCATCACCTTGTCGGCCATCGCCATGGCGTCGTCGAAGCGGAGGTCGATCTCGTGCTGGGAGATGCCGACCTCGTGGTGGGAGTACTCGACCTTTATGCCGAGTTGCTGAAGAGACTGTACCGTCTCACGCCTCAAGGCCGTCGCCGCGTCGAGGGTCGTCAGGTCGAAGTAGCCGCCGTAGTCGAGCGGCTCGGTGCCCTTGGAGTCCCTGAAGTAGAAGTACTCTAGCTCAGGCCCGCAGTAGAACTTATCGAAACCCATCTCGCCAGCCCGCTCCAGGGCGAGCCTGAGAACGTGGCGTGGGTCGCCGACGTAAGGGTCGCCTTCTGGCGTCCTTACGTCGCAGATCATGCGCGCCGTCGGCGCCTCCTGCGGGCTCCAGGGGATGACCTGGAACGTCGAGGGATCCGGCATGGCTATCATGTCGGACTCCTCGATGTCCTGGTAGCCCGTGATCGAAGATCCGTCGAAGCCCATGCCCCCGTCAAGGGCGTCCTCTAGTTCCTCGACCGTGATCGCGAAGCTCTTGAGCGTCCCTAGCACGTCGGTGAACCACAGCCGGATGAACTGTACGTTGTTCTCCTGTGCCTGCTGCAACACGCTCTGCCTGTCAGCCGTCTCCAAGCTTACCTCCTCGGATATTCGTTCTTCTCTCAGCCCCAGGGTAGGGACTTACCTGCAACACCCGCCATGATATGAAGGGCAGCACCCTTTGCATATGGCCGCGCGTACAAGCCAGGCGGCGCGATCCGGCCCGATTCTCGGCCTGATGTACAAAAACGAACCCTGGCCCGGTTCCTAATGGCTGCGTCTGGTCGGCCTCGTGGGTGTCCAGGACGCGTGCAGGGTAGAATCTACAACTGTACTACAGACGGTTGGCCGACGATTTGACGCAAAGGGGCAGAGATGACCGACAGGCCGGAAGAAGGTCGCGAGGAGCGCCGCAGAACGGGTCCGCTGGGAGATAACGATGAGACGCGCCGTGTGCCCACCGGGAACGACCCTGAGGCCACGCGCCAGATCCGGTCGGGTGGGGAGGAGGCTGAGTCTCCCGAGACTCAAAGGGCGCCCCAGGAGAAGGAGACCCGCGTTGTCAGGGCGTCTGGCTACCCCGACACGACCAGGGGGGCGACTCCCTACCCGAGGGGTTACTTCGAGCAAGCGGAGGAGCGTGAGGACCGGCTCAGGGACATGTACGGGGGTGTTGATTGGCTGGCGAGCTTTCTCGGGCTCGTCTTTGCCATCGTCCTCGGGGCGGTCTTCTCGGCCATCGCCGGGCTCGGGCTCGTCCCTTTCGGCATAGCGCCTGACCTTTCGGGCGGGCAGATCGGGGCCTCGGCCATCACGGGTCTCGCATTGCTCGGAGTCTTGATCTTCCTGACTTATTTCTTCGGCGGGTACGTGGCCGGCCGCCTCGCGCGTTTCGACGGGGGCCGCAACGGGGCGATGGTGTTTGTCTGGACGTTTATCCTGGTTCTGATCCTCGCCCTGGCCGCACTGGTCTTCAGTGGCTTCCTGCCCGACGGGGCAGCCGGGCGCATCGCCAACATAGTCGACGGGGTGCTGTCTACGGCCAGGAATCTGGCCGAAGCCGGCCTCGTAGGCATCGTCACCGGCCTGGCTGCCGTGCTCATTGCGCTTCTCGGCGGCTTTCTGGGTGGACGTTTGGGCAGCAGGTACCACACCGAGATAGACCGAGCGACCTGACCGGAGGTGAGAAGGCGCTCCGCCGCGATCCCGGTAAAACCGCGTAACAGAGAACCCGAAGGAGAGGCAAGTCGTGAAGAAGGCTATCGCCCTAAAACTGATCAAGAGCAAGACGGCGCGTCACGTGGCCATCAAGGCCCTGAAGAACCCGAGGGTCAGGAAGATCGTCGTGAACCAGGCCAAGCGCAGGGTGCTTGGGAAATAGCAGCGCTAGAGCGATTTGCACGAGTCTTTACCCGCTGCGAAACCAAAAGCTGACAAGCCGAAAAGCTTACAAAGAGGTCCTCGCGACCAGGTCCCTGGCGACCTCGAGGGTGGATCCCGTCTCTCGCCACACCTCTAGCTGGCGCACGGATTCGGTCGGCTCGCCGAGAACGCGCTCGAGCCCCGAGAGCTCCCTGGTGCTTGCCTCGGAGAGCCTGGCCACGAGCGTCTCTACGGCGGTACGGGTCTCGACGGGTTCATGGGTCTTATGGTCTATGAAGATGCCTTCGAGGCCGTAACGTTGGGCGCTCCACTTGTTCTCCTCGATCTCGCGGTTCGGGATGACGGGCATCGGCGCGCCCGAGTCGTACTCGAGGGCAAGCATGTCGCACAAGGCCGCGGCAAGGGCGATGAGGGCCTCGTTGCGGGCCGGGTCTGTCTGGGCGTCGAAGGCCCTTATCTCGACGGTATCGAGCCCGGGGTGGAGCCTCACGTCCCACCAGATCTCCCCTAGGGTGTCTATGAGGTCGGCGCGCCCGAGGTAGTCTATGTAGTCCGTGTACTCTGTCCAGGAGCCAAATGGCCCGGGGAGGCCGGCGCGGTGGTAGGCGCGCGAGAACATCAGGACGCGCACCGAGTGCATGTCCGTATACTCGCGCTGCCAGAAAGGAGAGTTGACCGAGAGCGCCAGCATGTGCGGCACGTACTCGCGCAGGCGATTGAAGAGGTACACGGCCTTTCCGCGACCCTGCACAGCATAGTGGACGTGTAAGGAGAACGTGTTGTTGCGTCGGATCAACCACCCCAGTTTCTTCTTGAGGCGCTGGTAATGGGGCTTGTCGATGATCTCCTGTTCCCGCCAATCTCCGATCGGGTGGGTCCCGCTGGTGCCGAGAACCCTGCCCAGCCGCTCTGCGTGCCCGAGCAGGAGGCGCCTGCGGGAGAGAAGGTCGGCGAAGACCCCTGCGGGTTGTTCGTGCACACCCGTATTCGACTCGATCTCGCAGTCTATGAGTTCCCCCGAGAACCTGGTTTCGGGCTCGAGGGACAGAATCTTCTGTGCCCCGTCGGCTAGCTTGAAGGTCTCAGGATCGGCGAGCCACAGCTCCTCCTCGGCGCCCAGAGTACCCTCCCGTGTGCCCTTCTCGAACGCGTCCTCAGGTATGAGAGAGGTGCCTTTGGCGGTGTTCAAAATCCTCCTCCGCGGAGCACCATCCTATCCACCGTGGCTTCTATCGACTCTACGCCGGCAGGAGCCGGGCAGTTCCGGGGAATGGGGTGCGTGATCCATGGCGACGAGTATATTACTTCGTCTGTGGGGAGAGGTAGCAGCCTCGGGTTAGAATGGGCGTCTGTAACTATGCAGGAGGTGCTCGTGTCGGCGGACGTTGGTAGTGAGGGGATCATACTGGACAGGGCGCTCTAGGCTTGATGGGGCCTCAAGGCACGGAGTTTGTACCCGAAGGTCTTGTGGCAGCGTGCGCCGCGACGGCCATGATGCTCGTCTACAGCGCCCCCACTCCAGGGACGGGATCCCGCTACCTCGACGGCCGCATCGCGCACGAGTCCAAGATGCTCTCCGTGCTATCCGTCAGGGATGCCCTTGGCGGGTCGGGCCGTCGGGGCGTGGGGGAGACGGTACTCGAGGCTACTGTCTCCTCGATCTCTTTTGCCGGCTTCGCGGATCCGCGGGCTGCTGGATATCTGGCCCCACTCGCCCGCGGCGCTTTACGCGAAGAACCATCGGCCCGCGTCCTCGCAGGACTCGGTCACGACGAGATAGCTCCGTTTGCCCGGGCGCTCGAAATAGCCGGCGGCGAGGAGGCCCTCGCCGGTGCGTTGTCTTACGCCCTCGGGGCCGGCAAGGACGCCACGCTCCGCGACGCCATGCGCTTCTCGGCGTCGCGCCACGCAATGGCCCGAGAGTACGCCAGGGACTTCGAGGTCACCCGCGAGCTCGCCAGGCCGGCGCTGCTCTCCGCCCTCTCCCGCGCAGACTCCGTCCGCGGCGCCCTGGTCCAGTCTTACATGGAGGTCCTCTCGGAGGTGCCCGACCTCGATGTGGCCGGCCGCGCAGGCCGCCAGGAGGCCGAGGAAGTCTCCCGCATGGCGCACGGGGTCTTGAAGGCCGGAGGCGTCCACTCGAGGCGCGGCCTCGAAGGGATAGCCAACCTCGGCGGCCTGCTGCGCGCCGACCCCCGCCTCTCTCCGACCACGACCGAGTATCCTGTCATAGCAGCAGCCTTCCTCGTCGCCCTCGAGTACGGTCCCGATGCCCTGAGTCACAGGGTCAGGCCGGCCACGGGAAGGTGAAGCCTTTCGCCCGGCCCACTCTCCCGATTGGTAGAATCTGCCGGCACATCGGCCGTAGAGGAGGAACATGAGGGCTCTCGTCATCGTGGGACACGGTTCGCACCTCAACGAAGACTCTAGCCTGCCCGTCTACGAGCACGCAGGCCGTATCAGGGAGACAGGAGAGTTCGACGAGGTCGTCGAGTGCTTCTGGAAAGAGGAGCCTTCCATGCGCCACGTGCTCGACACCGTCGAGTCGGAAGATGTCTACATCGTCCCTGCCTTTATCTCCGAAGGATATTTCACCCAGCAGGTCATCCCGAGGGAGCTAGGCCTTACGGGACCCGTCTCAAGGAAGGGCGGGAAGACCGTCCGCTACGCAGGACCCCTTGGCACCTTCGAGGGGATGCCTGACGTCATCCTGGAGCGTACGGAAGACCTCATGCGCGGAAGGGAGGTCTCGGGGCGCACGGCCCTCGTCTTGCTCGGCCACGGGACCGACCTGAACAAGAATTCAGGCGGCGTCATCTACCTGAACGCCGGACGCATCAGGGAGCGCGGTATCTACGACCTCGTCGAGGTCGGGTTCCTGGATCAAGCCCCCGAAATAGGTCGGGTCGTCGATGGTGTCGAGGCGGAGAACGTGATCCTGATCCCGTTGTTTATCGCGGAAGGCTGGCATACCCGCGAGACGATCCCCGAGGACCTCGGCCTGACCGGCGAGGTGACTGTCCGCGACGAAAAGACGATCTACTACGGCGCCCCTGTCGGAACGCATCCTTCCATGGCGAACCTCATAGCGGCCCGCGCCCGTGAGACGATGACGGAGCAGCATCTTGTCTGAGGCCCGCTCCGGGCGGCTGAGAGTCGAGAACGCGTCGGCAGGTTCGCGGGAGGCCTTCGCAGCGTGGGTCGATGGCGCGCCCGATGGGCGCGTCTTCGGGCAGGTGATCGTACGCCCTGCCCCACCTTTTGGATACTCGCTGCGTCACACCGACGACGCGAGAGAGGCCGTCCTCAGGGTCAGCGAGGGCCCGCGTGCGGCGCGAGAGATCGCCAAGCTAACCGAAGGCGGGGATTACAGGCCGCTGAAGAGCTCCCCTAACCTGCGGCGCGGCTGGGAGCTCAGGGTCGCTGACGCACGCGGACTCGTAACCGCGATGAACTACCTCTATCCCGCCGGCGTAGTCCACTGGTACCTCAACAGGGAGGGGAGGTTGGATCTCACGAGCTTCAGGGAGAACGCGGCGAGGCAGAGCGGGATCTATAAAAGGGTTCAGCGGCTCTCGGACGAGGGGGTGCTCGACGCTGCCCTTGCCTGCTGCGAGGATGCGGTATGCCTCAAGAAGACCCTCTGGGACGTCGACGAAGATACGCCGCTCGAAGTAGACCGGGGAGAGGGTGAGATCCCCTGCCCCGAGCCCTGTAGCATCTTCGTCTCATTCGCGCGGCGGGTCAGGCTCTTCGAGCGGGAGAACGAGGCTGATGGCCTCTCGCCCTCGGAGAAAGAAGACCTGGCCGCCCTCGTCGAGGCCGCCGCCACAGGAGAGGTCGGGTTCGCCCGCGAGGCCGAGTTCGAGAACCCGCTGAACGAGAGGAGAATGCGCTACAGGAGGCTCACCCTCGTCCCCAAACTGCGCCGGAACGGATAGAGTGGCATCTGAAGCCCCGATCCACGCGACGGCGCTCGTCCCCGTGCTGTTTCCGAACGGGCCTTTCGGGGTATCTCGTTGTTTCGAGAAACCAACTCCGCGAAGATGGAGGTAGTGAATGGCACGCAAGAAGAGAAAGGCTGCCAGGGCTGGCGCGAAGGTAGGAGCGAGGGTGGCGCCCGTGGCCGGCAGGACCGCAGGCAAAGCCGTGTGGAAGCTCGGCAAGGGTGAGGCCAGGCTGATCCGCCAGGCGATGAGCTCCCAGGAGCCGAAGAAGTCCCGGTATCTCAAGTACGGATTCTTCATCCTGATCGGGCTCGCCATCGGGGCCGCCATCGCGCGTTCCAAGAAAGGCGAAACATCGGGCGAGTCCTCGTCCTACACGGGTACGACCGGCCCCCATGCTCCCGACCCAGGGAGCCCTGCAGGCGAACGGGGTGCGACCTGGGGTAGCGGCACCCCGACGGGGACGGCGGGCGGCGGAGGCCACCAGAGTCCGGGAGATGCGAACCGCACCGGCGCCGAGCGAGATTACTCGGACCCCTCGTCTGGGCCACTGATTGGCGGGCAGCATGGTGACGTCGAGGGTGTAGGCGGACAGCAAGAGGAGATAGAACAGCGCATCCGAACCCACATCGGTGAGGACCCACGCACCGCGGAGATGCCACGGGTGAACGTCGAGGTTAATGACGGGATTGCCGAGCTGCGCGGGGTCGCGCCCTCAGAGGACGCCAAGCTGGCGGCGGGCGAGATCGCCCAACAGGTCGAAGGCGTACGCGAAGTGCGAAACCTGATAAGTGTAAGCTAGTCAGCATTTCAGCCGGTCAGCACGCCGCTTGCAGCGGCTTGTCAGCCAGTCAGCAGTCGCTCGTAGTACAGACGCCCCGTCAATACGACGGGGCGTTTCCTTTACCTACGGTTCTTCCTAATGGCCGAAGCGAAGTTGACAGCTGACAAGCTGAAGTGCTGACAAGCGACTCAACCTCGGATGAGGTTGAGCAACTCGTCGCGTTGGCGCTCCATCGTCGCGTTGTCTTCCGCCTCCACATTGAGGCGGAGGAGGGGTTCGGTGTTCGAGGGGCGGAGGTTGAACCACCAGTAGCCCAGGTCGACTGTGAGGCCGTCGAGGTGGTCTACCTTCGCTTCTTCGTTCTTCGAATAGTGGTCCTCGACCTTATCCAGGGTCGCTTTCTGGTCTTCTACTTCGGAGTTGATCTCGCCGGAGCGGATGTATGGGTCGATGGGGGCGAGGAGGCTGGAGACAGGCTCTTGTTGGCGGCCGACGAGCTCGGCGATGGTTAGCATGGCGATGATGCCTGAGTCGGCGAAGTAGTTGTCCCTGAAGTAGAAGTGGGCTGAGTGCTCTCCGCCGAAGGCCGCATCGTGCTTTCTCATCTGCGGCTTGATGATGGAGTGGCCTGCCTTGGTCCTTATAGCCTTCCCGCCCTCGTGCTCGACGAGCTCGGGGAAGGCCTTCGAGCAGACAGCGCTATACAGTATGGTCGCGCCCGGCTCCTTCTCGAGCACGTTCTTTGCTATGAGAGTGGCCGCCAGGTCGCCCGAGATGGTCGTGCCCTTCTCGTCGATAATGAAGCATCGGTCCGCGTCGCCGTCGAAGGCGACCCCGAAGTCCGCCCCTTCTGCGACCACACGCTCCTGCAGCTCTCTGACGTTTTCGGGCTCGATCGGGTTCGGTGGATGGTTCGGGAAGGAGCCGTCGAGCTCGAAGTACATCGGGACGTACTCGAAAGGGAGGTGCTCGAAGATGGGTGGGACCATCTTACCCGCCATGCCGTTGCCGGCATCGATCACGATCTTGAGCGGTCTCAAGCCATCCGTGTCTATAAAGCTCAGGCAATGTTTCGCGTAATCTACGATTATGTCCGTCTCCTCCACGGAACCCGGATATTCCGCCGGGTCGGGGAGGTCCCCCGAGACGATGAGGTCACGGATCTCGCCAAGCCCGGCCTCCCCCGAGAGGGCGATCGCTTCCTCCATGCACAGCTTGAAGCCGTTGTAGTCCTTGGGGTTGTGCGAGGCCGTCACCATGGCCCCGCCAGGCTCCTCGAGGTGCCCTACGGCGAAGTAGAGCGCGTCGGTCGAGACCAGTCCGAGGTCGAGTACGTCGGCGCCAGCCTCCGTGACCCCCTGTATAAAGGCCTTCTCCAGCGCCTCGCCCGAGAGGCGCATGTCGCGGGCTACGACGACGCGGGAGCCCGAGAGATCCAGGTGCGCAACGAACGCGCGGCCGATGTCGCTGGCCACGCCCTCGTCCAGGCTCTCAGGATAAACGCCACGGATATCGTAGGCCTTGAATACCGACTCGTCGAGCATCTCCTACCTCCGACTCCTCCCGGTCTGTGTGCGACCTGTGGTTTTCGGCTTCCGGTACAATAACGGGTTATGGTCCATCGTGCAGACCGGCCCGCGGCGTACCCCTGGTAGGCGCGCGTTGGGCCCCCGCTTCGTCAAGTTCGCCGCCCTGTTCTACGGTTTTCTTGCCGTCGTCGCCGCCCTGTGGTGCGGCCTCAGGGGCTTCGATGTGCGGCTACTCGGCGAGAGTCCCGCCGCGAGCGTGCTACTCGGACTCCTTACCGCAGGCTGCACGGTCTCTCTGGGCCTCCTTGCCTACCGTTTTCTACCCGCTTTGCGTGAGATCTCTGAGGAGCTCGCCCCTCGCTTGGTCGACGGCGCCGATTCGACCAGCCTCGTACTGATCTCGATCTTCTCCGGGGTGGGCGAGGAAGCGTTTTTCCGGGGCGCACTCCAGCAAGAGTTCGGCCTGGTTGTCGCCTCCCTCCTGTTCGGCGTGGCCCACATTGGTCCAGACCGGCGATATCTCGTATGGACGGCGTGGGCCGTACTGGCCGGCTTCGTTTTCGGCTTCCTCTACGATGTAAGCGGCGGCCTACTCGCCCCCATCCTCGCCCACACCGCGCACAACTCCGCGACGCTCCTGCTCTGGAAACGCTCCAGGGAGGGCTTGAAGAAGGCCGGTGGCCCCTGAACAAGCTCCCTAATACCACCACGGGCAAGACCGGAGACCGCTACCACGTTGGTCCTGTGCTGGCCGCAGTTTATTTCGGGGTCCTGTTGCTCGCTGCGCTCGTATCCCTCTGGCCAGGGGACTTCTCGCCGGGGGAGGAGTTGATCTCGCCCGGGGCGGAGGACATCGCGGTGAGCCAGGAGGACACGATGTACCCGACCTCGGACAGGCTCCGTTTCGACGGGGGCCCAGAGGTGGTCTACGTCTATCTGAGGGTCGAGAACCTCGCCACCTACGGCGACCTCGAGGGGAGGGTCGGGCTAATGTCAAGGACCTCCGCCCTTGGCCGTCTTCTCGGCGGCGGTGGCGGGCTTGTCGTCGAGAACGAGGGTGAGGAGCGACTCGCAGTGTCGTACGGCGGGGCCTCGGGGGTGGTAAAGTTCGCCGTTCGCCCTGAATCGGGAGGGCGGCTGCCTTCCGGCGATTACACGGTGGCGGTCTACGCCGCGTCCGGAGGAGCCGGTGAGAGTAGCGCGGTGGCCAGAAAATACTTTGTGGTCGGCTCCAGGCACGGCTAGTAGTCGTCGGCTTTTGGGATACAATGGATTGTGATCGAGGCGACGGTCCGCAGGACTGCGTAGGGAGGGAACGATAGCGCGCTTCACCGAAACGGTCATCAACGTGTTGAGCCTGCTGGTTGTCGGCGTGGGGATCGTGGTGACCGTGAGCTTCTTCTTCGTCGGCTCCCCGCGGCAAGATGTCGCGGCTGCCGAGAAGGTCAGCACGGCTACCGAACAGCAGAGAGTACCCGTGGCCGCTGGGAAGATCGAGAAGCAGCGAGAAGAACCGCAGAAAAAGGGCTCAGGCGGGCCTGTGGTCAGAAAGAAGTTCGTCAGCAGGGGACCGGATAACAAGATGCTGCGGATGACTATCCCGAAGATGGCCCAGATACGCAACGACAAGGTACCTTACTCCGTCAGCGACGACGATAAAGCGTTCCGTAAACACGCCGCCGTGCACCTCCGCGGGACCGGCAACCCCTGGGACAGGCAGGCGAACGTCTACATCGCCGGCCACCGGCTCGGTTTTCCAGGAACCGACAGCTGGCTGTCGTTCTGGGACTTGAAAGTGCTCGACAAGGGGGACAGGGTCTTTATCATCGACTCGGCGGGCAAGCGTTACGTCTACAGGGTGTTCAAGACCTTTATCGTGGATCCGGATGAGGTGTCGGTGACGAGGCCGCTCGAGGGCAGGAACATAGTGTCGCTACAGACGTGTACGTTGCCGGATTACTCCAAGCGTTTGATCGTCCAGGCCGAAAAAGTGGCCAAGCGGTAGTGCTCGCTAAGGAAGAGGGGGGAAGGTAGAGGGTGCTCCGGTTGCCGGTGAGAGAGCAGAAGCAGGCGAGTCCCGCGAAAAAGCGTGTGGAGACGCCGCCGATGACCAAGGGCAACATGCAGGTGCGCGTCGTCACCCTCGCGGTTCTTATCGCCGTGGTCTTCCTCGTCCTCGGCGCAAGGCTGTGGTACCTGCAGGTCCTCACGGGCCAGGACTACACGCTCGCCGCGCGGGCAACGCAACACACCAACATCAAGATCCCCGCCCAGCGCGGTGTGGTCTACGACCGAGACGGCAAGATCCTCGCGAACAACGTCCCCGGGCTGAACGTAACCGTGATTCCGGACGAGATCTCCAGGGACAAGGTGAGGGAGCTTGCGAGGGTCGTCGGGGCCGACACCGAGTCTGTCCTGGCCCGCTACGACGCGGCGAAGGAGACCGGTAGCCAGTACAGCCCCATCCTGGTGAAGGAGAACGCGGGCCGCGACGCGGTGACTTACGTCAGCGAGCGCACCGGGGAGTTCGAGGGCGTCGCCGTGAACGACGACTGGGTCCGAAGCTACCCCGAAGGCAGGCTAGCCTCCCACATCCTCGGGTACACCGGCGCCGTAACCCAGGACGAACTGAAGCAGGAACTTTTCGATGGTCTGCTCCCGGATTCCATCGTCGGCAAGAGCGGGGTCGAGGTATCTTACGAGGAGGTACTGCGCGGCAAACCGGGCCAGAGGACCTACAACGTGGACGCCCTCGGACGCATAGTTCCCGAGGGGAGCAGGGTCGATTCCATGGGCAGGTTCGTGGACGAAAACGGTAATCCCATAAACGTGAACCCGAGCCAGGAGTTACCCGACCACGTCACCGAGCCCGAACCTGGCAACAACCTCACCCTCACTATCGACGTCGATTTGCAGAAGGTCGTCGAAAAAGAGCTCGATGGGGCCCTGGAGCGCACCCGGGAGGTAGGCTACGAGGGCAGGGGCGGGGCCGTCGTCGCGATGGACCCCCGCAACGGCGAGATACTTGCCCTGGCCAGCCGTCCCGACTTCGACCCGCAACTGTTCGTCGGCGGCATCTCCGGCGGAGAGGAACTCGCCACGTACAACCACCTCGTATCCAAGAGGTCGAACGATCCGTTCCTCAATCGCGCGATCGTCGGCGGGCAGCCGGGTGCCTCGACGTTCAAGATCTTCACGGGGATAGCCGGCATGGCCGCCGGCGTCATAGACGACTACACGATCGTCAACGATACGGCCGCCATGAACGTGGCGGGCTGCTGGATTCCTTCGAGCGTCTCGGCGAGCCCGTGCTACAGGAGTTGGCGGCAGAACAGCCCCAACTACCAGTTCCTCGGCGACCACGGCCCCCAGAATTTCTCCGAGGCCATCGCCGACTCCAACGACATCTTCTTCTACCAGGTCGCCGACTGGATCTGGAACCAGACCGCGGATAAGGACTGGCTGCCGCACTACTATGAGCGGTGGGGCTTCGGTAGGGTCACCGGCATCGACCTCAGCGGCGAGACCGAGGGGCGCATCCCCACCGAACAGGGAGAGAAGGAGCTGTACGAGGCGTTGCACGGTACAACAGAAGGGGCCTACTGGAGCGTGGGGGACTGGGTGAACCTCGCTATCGGCCAGGGCGATCTGCTCGTCTCCCCGATCCAGATGGCCCGGGGCTACTCCGCCCTCTACAACGGCGGCACCCTCGTCACCCCGCACGTCGGCAAGGAAATCACGGACCAGAGCGGGAAGGTGGTCGAGAAGATCTCCCCCAAGCCCGCCGGACGGGTAGACACGAACCAGAACCAGATCGACACCGTGATACAAGGCCTGAGGGGCGTCACGAAGAAGGACGGCACCGCGGGACCGGTCTTCGAGGACTCGACCCTTCCGGTCGTCGCGAAGAGCGGCACCGGCGAGCTGCCGGCCGGGAAGGACTACGTGAACTGGTTCGTCGGCTGGGCCGAGGGCCAAGAGGAGCAGCCGGTGGTCGTCGTCACGATGATCGAGGGCGGCGGCGCCTTTCAGGAGGGCTCGGAGATGACGGCCGGGCCGGCCGTGCGCCACATACTCGAGGCCTACTATGGCGTCGAGCAGTCGCCCGAGGATCCGCACCCGACGAACACCCCCCCGATGGACCCGGCGGACCGCGCTTCCACGGAGAGCGAGTCGGACGCGGCCCCGGCTGAGTAGCGTGAACCTTCTCTCGCTGCCGAGCCCGCCTTCCCCCGTAATGTTCGAGGTAGGGCCTTTCGCCCTCCGCTACTACGGTCTGTTCATAGCGCTAGGCATCATCGTCGCGACCTGGCTCTCAGGGAGGGAGTTGGAGCGCAAGGGCTACGACGGCACCCTGGCCCTCGACTCGCTTTTCTATATCGTGCCTTTGGGCTTCGTCGGCGCAAGGGCCTACCATGTTATTACCGACTACGGGCTCTACTCGGGCGACCCTTTCCCCGGCGTGTTCGAGGTCTGGAACGGGGGCCTCGGAATCTACGGCGGCGTCGTCGGAGGGTTTGTGGGGCTCTTGATCTTCGCCCGGATACGGGGCATAAACCCATGGGCGTTCGCCGACGCCGTCGCACCCGGACTAGTCCTAGCCCAGGCGATAGGCCGCTGGGGCAACTACTTCAACCAGGAGCTCTTCGGACGGCCCTCTGACCTGCCCTGGGCCATCAGAATAGCTCCGGAGAATAGGCCGGTCGGTTACTCAGACGCCGCGACCTTTCACCCCACCTTCCTGTACGAGTCGATCTGGGACGTTGTGGTCTGCCTGATACTGTTGTGGGTGGCCCGCCGCTTCGCAGAGCGCCTGAAGAACGGCGACGTCTTCGTGCTCTACGTGAGCCTCTACTCCTTCGGACGCTTCTTTGTGGAGGCCCTGCGCGTCGACCCGGCATTCCTCATCGGCGGAACCATCCGCGGAAACCTCTTCGTCAGTAGCGTCCTCGCATTGGGCTTCGCTATGATCCTGCTCCTGAGGCACTCAGGGTCCAGGCGCAAACGTCCTGAGTCCCGCTGAGCGGCTACTCTTGCCCGGGATTTCGCCTCTCATACGTGGCGTTGACCTTCGAGTACCACGCGAGCACCTGCAGGCGTTTGTGCTTTAGCTCTTGCCTGCTCTGCTCGTTCGCGATGCTGTTCTTCTCCAAAGGGTCTGAGGCCAGATCGTAGACCTCCTCGGGCTGGTTGCCGAAGAAGTAGATGTACTTCTCGGTCCCCTGTATGCTGGCGAGGCACCTGTACTCGTCAAAGCAAGAAAAAAACAGCGTGCGGTCCTCCTCCGGCGGAGCGAGGAGGGATCTCCCCGCGTAATGGCCGCCCGTTACCTTGTAGCCGAGCAAGTCGACCAGGGTGGGGAGTATGTCGAGCTGGTTCGTCAGGGTCTGTGCGCGTTTGCCGTCCTCGAAGCGTCCCGGCTCGTGGATGATAAAGGGTACCTTGAGCCCCTCCTGGTAGATGGTGTTGTCGTGCTGGAAGAGGTCGTGCTCCCCGAATCCTTCCCCGTGATCGCCGTAGATCACGAAGATCGTGTCCTCGTAAAGCCCAAGCTCTTTGTACTGGTCAATGACGTTTTTCACGAAGAAGTCGAGGTAGCGCATCTCGTTCTGGTAGTGGTCGAGCGGGGGAAAGTTCGAGTAATCCTTCAGCCCGTAACGGTCGACTGGCCGGTAGTCGTGGTGGCCCGTGACCCCGAGGTAGGTCGCAAGGAAGGGTTTGTCTTTGTGTTGCTCTATCCAATCCCTGCTCGGCTGGAGCATGATGTCGTCCTCGTAGCCGAAGTAGTTGGATTTCTGGAAGCCCTCCTTCTCCATCGTCTCGACGGGCTGGAAGTCATCGTATCCGAAGTTCTCGACGAGGTCTCTACGGTCCTCGAAGTGCTCGGTCGCCGAGGAGAACCAGACGGAGTCATATCCCTGCTCTTTCAAGAGATCAGGCAGGCACCTGGCAGGGACGCCGCCAGGCTCAGCTTCGGTGATCTCACGCACGAGGTGCGCATCGATGCCGCAGTTTATTGAGGTAATGGCCTTCGAGGTGTGGGGGACGATCGTGTATGCACGCTCGGCCAAAAGACTATGCTTCGATAGCGTCTCGAGGTAGGGCGTCGTGTCCAGGTCCTCGCTGTAGGCCGTCGTGGAGCGAGCCCTGGCAGACTCGAGGTGGATCAGGACGACGTTCTTCTTCACCGTCTCTGGGGTCTTCTGCAGGCTGGTGTCCACAGGAGGCTCTATCGAAGTGGCGTTGGCGGTAAGGTCTCTGATCCTCGCGTGTTCCACCTCGGACATGACAACGTTGACGACGGCGTCCCTGGAGAAGGATTTGCCGGCCACTCCGGCACCGACCGGCAGCGAGAGGAAGATGAACCCTAAAGACGCAGTGAATGCCCCGAGGGCGAACAGCCTGGATGTGGACAGGGAACCGATGGACCTATCCCGCCCACGCTTTCCACATACGAGCGTGGCTATTATCCAGGGACCAAGCATGATGTAGCCAACGATCACCAGAGCCCAGGCCCAGGTAGCCAGCGACGTCACGCTACCGATCACGTCTGTGATCTCTCCCAGCGTGCCGATCGAGTACGTGATGACGTTGAGGCTGAGCGTCGAGCCGGTCTCCTGGAAGTACCCGTGGGCCGAGGTCGTCGTCGCCAGGACGAGTATCGTGACCGCGTGGAAGATGACCACCACAGGCCACCGAAACCGGCTCTGCCTCGTCAATGCGAATAGCCCGACCCACAGGAATACGTACCCAAGGTTGAAGAGCAGGTCAGAACGCATAAGTGCCAAGGCGGCGAAACCCCCCGGAAGATCTTCCTGAGACTGTATCCGGATCACCTTCAATACCAGGTTGTAGACCACCAGAGGAACAAGCAGGCCGGACAGGTAGACCCAGTCGCGACCGCTCAAGATGGAGCGGAAGCGGGCTACTAGCGCCAGCCGCATGTTCTTTTTGGAAGCCACGAGTCGAGAGAGTTTACAAAGATTTCGCAGAGCTTGTCGTAGCCGGCCGCTTTGACGCGCCGGAACCTGACTGCTATCTTGTAGATGAAAAAATCTTTCAATTGGAGTATGATGTCTGGCTTGAGGTACGAGGCTGCTGTCGGGAAGCTACGTGGTTGCGGGTACAAGGCCACGCCCCAGCGGTTGGCTGTACTGGCGGCGATCTCGGCTGGTCAGCATCAGAGGCTGGAGGAGATCAGGGCCCGCTGCCCCGAGGTTGGGATGGTGACGGTGTACAGGGCGCTCGACCTTTTCACCGGGCTTGGGATCGTGCGCAGGCTCGACCTTGGTCAAGGTCCGCGCTACGAGCTGGCTGAGGACCACCACCACCACCTTGTCTGTGAGGACTGTGGAAGCGTCAAGGAGTTCGAGCGGTGTCCCGTGGACCTGCAAAGCCTCTCCCGTGTCGGCGGCGACTTCGAGGTACGTGCCCACAGCCTCGAGCTTTACGGGAGGTGCTCCGATTGCAGGTAGCGGGGCATGGTCACACGGGCGCTACGAAGGGTGGCGGGTGGAGGCTGTGAGTGCGATCCTGATGGCTTCGCTGGCCGCTCTGGGCTTCTCGGCGGCGAGCCTTCTCGCCCTACTCGGTGGAGAGTTGGGGGCCAGGGGCCGGTCTTACGCCGCCGCCTTCGCCGCGGGGATACTGCTCGCGCTCGCGTTCGTCGACCTCTTCCCCGAGGGTCTCGAACTCGGCGGAGAGGCCGCGGTCGCCGGGTTCGTCGGAGGGTTCGCCCTGCTTTTCATGACCGAGGCGTTCACCAGGGCCCACACGCACCACCAGCCCGACGAGCACGTCCACAAACACGCGCTCGGGCCCTTCGTCCTCGGGCTGGCCATCCACAACCTCGCAGATGGCTTCGTTCTGGGCGTAGGCGCCAAGGCAGGAGCCGTCACGTCCTGGCTCGTCGGGCTCGGGGTCCTCGTTCACCAGATACCCGTTGGGATCTCCCTCGCCGCTGTCCTGCTCGCCGCGCGCGTAGGGAGGGCCGGGGTCATGAGGACGGCCGTCTCTCTGGGGCTGGCGATCCCTGCCGCAGCGGCGTTGACCGTGGCCTTTCCAGCACCCGGTGAAGGCACGCTCGGTCTCCTGACCGGTGTCGCCGGAGGGGTGCTCGCGTACATCGGCGCCGCGCACCTGCTCCCCGAGGCCCAGGCCGAGGATACGAACAGGACTGCCGGCATCCTGTTCGTGGCGACGCTCATCGTCACGGCCGCAGGGCTGCTAGCACTTCCGCACGGTTAGAGCGATTTGCTTGTAGGGGCGATTCGCGAACCGCCCAACTTTCAAAGGAGCCAGAGTGCGAGCAGGATCAGTTCGGCGCCGAACAGGATGATTGTCGGGGTCGCTGCCCGGAGCTTCTTGCCCGAGTAGACGGTGGGTGCTGTGAGCCATCCGAATGCGGCCCCGCCGACGAGGCCGCCGATGTGTGCCGTGTTGCTGATATTGGGGACGGAGAACCCGAAGTAGAGGTTCAGGGCGGTCAGGATCAGGAGCTGGCGGATCAGCGGGTTCTGCCAGGAGAAGGTGCCGCTGCGCAGAGAGTACCCGAGGACGCCTCCGAGAAGACCGAAGATCGCGCCGGAAGCCCCTACGGCGAGCCCGTCGAAGGCACCGAAGTAGAGGTAGGCGATGCCGCCGGCGAGCCCGCTACACAGATAGAGCGCGAGAAAACGATTTCTTCCGAACGCCTGCTCCACGAACGAGCCGAGGAAGTATAGAGAGAGCATGTTCAGCGCCAGGTGGATGAACCCCGAGTGCAGGAACATGCTCGACACCAACAGCCACACTTCGCCACCGGCGACGGCGGCTGGCAAGAGGCCGCCCTGTGCGAGCACCTCGTGGGGCTGCGTCACGAGCCCGACGTTCAGCGGGTAACCGTAAGTTTGGCCAGCGAGCGCGACGGCGATGTAAACGGCCACGCAGGCGGCTATGAGGCCGAACGTCACCGGTAGGCGGGAGAGGTCGTTCAAAGCGGGTGCATGCGTCGAGTCTAGCGGTGTTTGATCTCGCGCACGGCGTCCCCGACCCGCACCTGTGAGAGGTCCTGCAGGGGGCCGCCGACCATCGACTCGAGGTCGGGGTCGTCGCCCGAGGTAGTGCCGAAACCGCGGACCTGGACGTCTTCGCCGAACATCTGCCCGAACATACGCTGCAGGTTCTCCTGCATCTCCCCGATGTTCACGGCCCCGAACGGCATATCCTGCGTATTCTGGAGGCGGGCTACGGCTAGTCTGTCCTTGACCTCCGTAACCTCGGCCTTCGCCTTTACGTCCTCGACCGTGCCGAGCGTCTCGCCAGTATCAGGGTCCCAGACCTCCTCGCCCTCTGGGGCGAAGACCTCGAAGAGCATGCCCTGACGGACTCCCTGGCCTCTTCCGCGGTTTATAACGATCTCGCTGTTGCCCAGA
>Ga0136617_10001552_pt1 | contig 20333 bp, 4 predicted proteins | sample AntDrymUQ3222106_2_FD_129672 | JGI IMG/M metagenome (GOLD analysis project Ga0136617, IMG submission 129672) | Polar desert sand microbial communities from Dry Valleys, Antarctica - metaG UQ322 (21.06) | ecosystem: Environmental > Terrestrial > Soil > Desert | place: Antarctica: Dry Valley...
CCGAGGAGACCTCCCTGGGCGACCTGATCGCCGGCTCGGAGCCCGGTCCCGCCGAGGAGGTGGGCGAGGGCATGGCCGGCGAGGCCGTCCAGCAGGCCGTGGAACAGCTGCCCGACGCCGAACGCGACGTGCTGCGCCTGCGCTTCGGCCTCACCGGTTCCGAGCCGGCCGCCCTGCGCGAGACCGGCAAGCAGCTGGGCCTCTCCACGGAGCGCGTCCGTCAGCTGGAAGACCGGGCCCTCAAGCGCCTCTCGCGCGACGAGGACCTGGCAGCGCTGCGCCAGGCCGCCTAGCGGCGGCCGGCGCGGCTCGGCGGAGCCGCCCCTCTCCTACGTCGGAGCTGCTCGCCTAGATTGCGGCGCGATGTCGCTCTCGCGTGGCCTGAGCCTAGGCGGCTTGAGCCGAGCCCATCAGGGCGGCGGGCACACGCACGCGAACCCCGAGCTTGCCGAGCGCGGAGAGGAGGTCGAGGTACTCCCGGCGGTCCGCGACGGCCTTTGCTCCCCCGTCGCCGGCCTGCTCGGCGATGACGCTTGCGTGGTACTTGGCGTACCAGGTGCCGGCCGCACTCAAGGTGTCGAGCTCGCGCGGGGACAGAATGCTTAAGGGGTCAGGGGCGTTCCATTGCCGCGAACCCAGCCCCCTTCCGGACACAAGACAACATCTCCACGCAAACTGCGCGGGAAAGCTTCGTGAGAGAAGAGCTTCTGTCGCGCCTGCGGGGTGTCCTGGACCGCTCAGCCGGCCGGTACCGGCAGCTCAACGGCGCACGAAACCTCGGCGAGTACCTGAGCCGCGACCGCAGGCGAGAGGACGAGGAGGTGCTCAGCGAGCCGCTCTTCGCCGACCTCCTCGAGGGCCTTCTCGGCTTCCCTCACGACGCCTACTTCCCGCAGCTCGGGCGAAGCGGGCTCAAGCCGGACTTCACTCCTCAGGACCTCGTGGCTCACCGTTTCGTGCTCGACGCGAAGAACTCGACGCAGGAGCTGGCGCCCCACGAGCCGCAGATCCGCGCCAAGCTTCGGCAGACCGGTGACTGCGAGTCACCTCAGCTCAGCTCTCGCGCCCCATGCCACCGCCAGCCAGAGGTCGTCCATCGTGTTGTCCTTGAACAGCAGCTTCACGGAGCCGGTGGGCACTTTCGGCGCCCCGATGTTGTCGAGCTTCCCGGCGTGCAAACCAAGCGTGACGTCCTTATCGAGCTTGTCGATCTTCCCGGTCCCGTCTGGCTTCTGAACGATCTCGATCGAGCCCGTCTTCGACGTCCGCGCGAACAAGAGGAAGTCCTTGACCTCCTCGAGGCGCTCGCGGCTCCAGTAGGGGAAGTGCTCCGGACGGAGCTCGACCTCGAGCTCAGCCGTCTTGGTCGCGCCCGCGACCTTCACCGTGGTAAAGCTCGCCCACTCGGACGGGAATTCGTGGCGCACCGAGAACAGCCGCAGCGAGCCCGCGGCCTCCGCCTCGGCGATCTTCGCCTCGAGGTTGGCCACGGCACCGGAGCGCAGCAGTCCGCCACCCTCGCGGGCCGTGTAGCGGATATGGAGGATCACGTCCGCGATCGTGTCGTAGTCGAACTGCCGCACCGTCGCAGGCAGCTCGAGCTGCCATTCGCTGATCGCGCCCGACAGCTCGAACGGAAGCTTGCGCTCGTCGCCGGGCGCGTCGAACACGCCCGAGTCGTTCTGGGCTGAGCTCGTCACGATCGTCCGTAGGCTGCCGAAGTGGTCGTCGAAGCGGCTGTCCTCGCCCGGTGCCCGGGCGTACTCGCCGTCGCTGAGCAGCGGCGACCTGCGGATGCTGCTCTTCAGCAGACTGAGCGTGCAGTTCACGCTCGTGTACGGCCCGGTGACGGACGGGATGCTGAGCGCCACCGACTTGATCCGGCGGAAGTAGTGACCCGGGCCGTCCATGTCGAACAGCTCCTCGGGCAGCGCGACCGTGCAGCGTCCGGTCGCCCGCAGCTGCAGCAGCGCCCGTGGGTCGACCTGGGCCAGGCTCACGTGCTTGTTCAGCTCGTACTCACGCTGGTTCAGGTCGTGGTACGCCATCTCCATGCGCTTGACGTCGAGGTGCAGTTTCTCGCCCGCCATCAGCCCCTCGCGGCCGCCCATGTAGCCCATCTGCACGAAGCTGAGGCTCGAGTCGCCGAGTTCGTGCTGAAGCGCCCGCTCGGCCTTCTTCGCGACGTCGAAGGCGAGCTGGAAGCACTGGCCATAGAGCCCGCGCACCTCTCGCTTCATGTACGCATAGAACGCGTCGTTGGTCGTCTTACCGGTCTTCTCGCTCTTGAGGAACTCCTCGATCTGCTCGGCGTGCTCGATCTGCTTCTTATGGTTCTGCCACTCACGCTCGGCCACGATCTCGCGAATCTGCGCCGCACGCAGTTGCTTGTAGGTCTGCTCGATCTCGGCGGCCGCGGCGTTGCTCTGGAACGCCCAGTCCTGCTCGCGCCGGTCGTAGCCGCCCATCTTCCCGGCCTGGCTCGCCTCGTACTCGAAGCGATCCGCGATCGCGCGCGAGACCGCGCCGAGCGCGGCCATGAGCTGTGAGAAGTTCATTCCGCCGATCTGGATACCGACGCCGACGCCCATCGGCGAGCCCTTGGCCTCGAACATCGGAATCACGTTCAGCAGGGAGCCGATGCCCTCCATCACGCCCGCGACGTCCTGCGCCGTCTGGGCGTTGCTCAGCTTGTCGAGCTCGCTGATCTCCTTGCCGCTGAGCTTTCTCCCCTCGGCGACCGTGTCGTCCTCGATGTCAACGTCGATGTCGCGCGGCGTGATCTCCGGCTCCTCCGGCTTGAGCCTGAGCTTCTGGAGCTCGGTCTTGTCCAGCGCCTCGAGCTCCGGAATCTCGATCTCGGCCTCCTGCTTGCCGAGCAGCCGCTCGTAGTAGACGTGGCGGTGCAGCGCCGACGCGAACGACTTCTCCACGCCCTCGCGCGCCTTGATCGCCTCCTGCCACTGCCCGTAGCGCACCGACTCGGCGAGCCCGAGGATCACTGTCTCCTGCTCGGCGCGGAGGATCGCGAGCTTCTCGCCGTCCTCCTTTTCGATCGTCGAGAGCAGCTGCCCGCCGAGCGACTTGACCTCCTGAGTGATCTCGGCCGCCTTGTCCGCCAGCAGCCGGAACCGGACCAACGGCAGCGGCTGGTTGGCGCCGCTCACCACGGCGCCGATGTCCAGGCCGGACGCCGCCGCCTTGGCGAGCAGCGCGGGGTCGATCGGAGGGTCGAACAGCGCGAGCTGCCTGAAGATGCCCTGGATGTTCAGGCTGTTGCGGATCTTGAACAGCCGGTCGGCGACGGTGTCCCAGTAGCCGAGCAGCTTCTCGTTCCGCGGCACGCAGAAGTAGAGCGCCTGCCCGATGCTGGCGATTGTCCTCATCAGGTCCGAGTCGGTCGTGTCGCCGGGGTGCGGCAGCAGGTCGAACGGGATCTCGGACTCCACGTCCCTCAGCGCGTTGCCGAACTCGTCGAGGTCGGCCCGCAGGTTCGCGTAGGTCTGGGGGCGTACGGACCCCTTCCGCGGAACTGCCTGCGGCCGCGGCCCGAGGATGTTCGCCGCCAGCACGTAGAGCTGCGTTGCCTCGTTGATCGTCTCGCGCGTGTCCTGGCGGAAGAGTGAATCTCCCCACGCGATCAGGTTGTCGAGGTACGCCATGACGGTCTTGAACATGTAGGCCGTCGGGCGATGGCGGGCCACGGCGTGCGGCCGGAACGGCGCGTCCTTCCACGCCGCGATGCTCGCCACCGTCTCGTCGCGCAGCTCGGGGTCGGCCCCAGTGGAGAGGTTCACGAGGATCCGCTGGATCTGCGTGACCGTGTTGTAGTGGAACGGCTTGACCTTCCAGAAGCGCTCGGGCGTCGGCCCGTCGCTGTCGTCCGTCGGGTCGAAGATGAAGTGGAGCCAGCGCTGCGCCTCGGGATAGCGCTGGTTGCGGCTGAGGTGGATCGCCAGCGTCAGCGGGATGTGAAAGAAGATCTCCCAGTTGTAGACCGAGTACGGCCCGGTCGAGGCGAAGTCCAGCTCGTTGAGCGGCTCCTCCTCGACGAGCGACGTCGGGTCGTACGACCCTCCCGGCCCAAAGATCTTCGAGTAAAGCACCGGCCGCGGCTTGTCCTTGGCGAGCATCTCGGTCGAGCCGTCCGCCTTCCGGACGTACTCGGTGTCGGCGCCCTGAAGGCCGGGGACCGACCGCTCGACCAGCCGCTGCACGAGCGACCCGACGTACGGGTGGAAGTGGGAGCGGAACCTGAAGCCGAGCGTGCGCTCCTGTTCGACGTAGTGCTTGTTCCAGTACAGGAGCTCCGGGATCAGCCGCGCCTCGTGATCGGAGACGTAGTTGACCTCCTCGAGGAAGTGGTGGAACTTGTCGGGCTTCACGGCGTGCCCCCGATCAGGCCGGTCAGGCCGAAGACATCGGGTCGCGCCCCTAGTTGGGTCGCGACGTTCTCCAGCACCATCGGATTCACACCCCCGGTGCCCACGACGGCGATCGTGCCGCCGCGCGCGATGTGCTCCCCCGTCCTGCCGAGGCCGAGCGCCGCCATCCCGCGCCGGCCCTCGGGCATTACGAGCACGTCGTCGGCGTCGACCTCGCCGGCGACGTCGAGGCCGCCGGGGACGCGCGCGCCACCCACCACGACCCCGCGACCGAGTGCCTCGCCGTCCACACCGGCGGGCCCTCCGAGGCCGGTCACGACCTCGATCCCCACGAACCCCTCATGTCCGACGAGGCCCCCGTCGAATTCGAGGAGCGTGCCCGGGTTGGTGATCCAGTCGTCCTTCAGGTCCAGCTCGAACTCCGAGTACGGGTCGACGGGGTCGACCAGCGGGTCGTCGGGCCAGGGCCCCTTTGGGATGACTAGGATGAGCTCGGGTATCTCGGGGACGATGTAGATGTCGTCGATGATCCCCGGGTCGATGATCACCGGATCCTGGGGGGCCGCGTCGATCGCCCAGTGCTCCCAGTACTCCATGGTCTTCTGCCGCAGCTCCGGCTCGACGTAGAACGTGTGATCAGCCCCGATGAAGAAGAACGGGGCGACGAGCGCCGCGACGTGATCCCTGTCCACCTCGCCATTGGGCAGCTCCAGCGCCTTGCTCGGGCGCAGGATGTCGAAGTAGCCCGGGTAGTCGAGGATCTTCTCCTTGACTGTCGTCGCCGTCACGGTCCCGTCCTCGATGTGGATCTTGCGGGTGTAGTCGACGCTCAGCGCGATCCGCCCGGTGTACTTCGTCGCGTTCGCCGACTTGGCCGAGTAAGGGTGGAGGGGCTGGGGTTGTTGGTTGTCGGGCTGCGGCGGGCTGTTCTTGCTCACCAGCCGGAAGCACTGACCGATCAGCCCGCCGAGGTTGATGCGGACCGCCCGCTCCTCGCCGTCACCGTACTCCTTGGTCACGTAAATCATCACGTTCGACGCCTGCCACTGGACGCCGGACGGGACCACGACCGGGTTCCCGTTCGCGCCGGCCTCGCGCGTCGTCCACTGGCCCTGGAAGCGCTCGGTCCAGTGGAGCTGGAACTCGATGCGCTTGGCGGGCATGCTCGAGGCGGGCAGGCTCGAGAGGTCGGCGATCGTCTTGTTGTGGGGCTGCGCGTTGTGGGCCATCTCCATAAACGTGACCCAGAACACGTGCAGCCGGCCGCGCCAGACGACGACGGCCACGTGGTCGCTCTCGATGTCCGCGTCGATCGGCTCCCACGGCATCCAGGTCTGGTGCGCATAACGGCGGTAGTGGTACTGGTACGGCCGCGAGTGGGTGCGCCCGATGACGTGGAGCACGTTGTTGACCGGGTCCGGCTGCTCCTCGACGTACATGCTCACGACGTCCAGCCGTGCGATCCGGCCGAGCCCCTGGAGGTAGGTGAAGAAGGCGGTCTCGGCGAGGTCGGTCGACATGTCGCCCTGGAGCAGCGCCCCCTCCAGCTCCTGGAAGAGGTTGCTCTTGTCGTCGCGGAACTCGGGCTCGAGCCAGTTCTCGGGGAACAGGAAGATCTTTCGGTTCGCCTCCCAGACGCGATGGCGCTTCATCCAGTCCCAGTGCTTCGCGTTCACGAGCGCCGCCGGGTGCACCTTGGGCTCGAGGTTCAGCAGGCAGCGCTGTACGAAGAGCTGAACCGAGGCGATCGCGAGCTGGATACGCGATGTCTGCACGACCGGCTCCATGCCGGGATCGACGAGGAAGTACTCGAACAGCTCCTCGAGCCGCTCGAAGCCCCCCTGCTGCATCACGAACGCGACGAGCGCGTCGCGCTGCCGGCGCCGCAGGACGTCGAAAATCGGCTGCGCCACGCGCTGCCACGCCTCCGGCTCATACCGCGCCTTCGCGGTGTTGCGGAGGTCCTTCGCGATGGCTGCCTGCTCGTCCGGTGTGGCGGTCACCACCTTGGCCCAGCCCGCGATCGAGGCGACGGGCACCCCGAGACGCTCGACAATCGAGAGCGCGTCCCAGAGCCGCCGCAGCCCGGCTGGGGTCGCGAACTCCGTGACCGCTGTCAGACGCGAGCTGGCGGCGGTGGTCGAGCTCGGCTTGATGCCGAGCTGGGCGGCTGTGTCCGCGACGACGGCCGGCTCGCGGCGGGTGATCGCGCCGAAACGCGCACAGAGGTCGGCCATAACCTCGGCGCCGGCGTCGGCCGCCGAGACCGTGCTGGGGTGCACGCGCCGCGCGCGCTCGAGCACGTCCACCAGGTCGTTCGCCGGCGCAGCCGCTTCGCGCTTGAGCCGCGCGTAGGCGATCAGCTGCGAGAGCCAGCCGAAGCGCGCCTGCGCGTTCGCGAGCGCCGCGGCGCCGGTCTTCCCGCCGTCCTCGATCGTTGGCAGCGAGTTCAGGTCCAGCGAGCCGAAGTCCTCGGGGTGCGCGACGAGGTAGCGCAGCTCGCGCTCGCCCAGGTCGACCCGGACCATCAGCATGATCACCTTCTGGACCAGCGCCCGCGCGCGGGCTACGCGCTCGATGACCGCCGCCGGGTGGAGGGTGAGCCTGGACAGCGGGCCCTTCGGGAGCCCTCCGGCCTTTATGCGGAGCCTGGCGTTGCCGCCGCCGAGCTTGCGCGCGACGATCTCGACCCCGTACGGCACGCCGGCCGTCAGCTCGATGGCCACGTGCAGATCCGACCCGTCGTCACCGGCGACTCCCACGAGCACCGGGTCCGGGAGGTGACCGAGGCGAAGCTCGGCCTCGGCGTCTTTCTTGTCCAGCCCGACGAAGAGGTGGTAGGTCCCGGAGACCGGCACCTCGACGTGGGCCGCGAGCCGCACGCTCTTCGTGCCGGCCGGCGTGTCGCCGGCGCTGTCGGCATCGGCCCGGTTCTCTTCGGCGAGCGGGTTCCCGCTCACGTCGTCCGAGCCGTAGAACGCGACGGTCACCCCGCGCTCGCCGGTGGCGGCGAACGCGTCGAGTAGGGGCGAACCCGGAACGGTGGGGTCCTCGAGCAGCTTGACGTCGGTGATCAGCGCCTCGGTGGTCGCCGGGTCGGAGTCGAGCTCAGTGGCCAGCGCCCGCACCGCCAGCTGCCGGATCAGGCGTCGCCGGAGGTAGGGGAGGAACGCCTCGGCCAGCCGTCTGCGCTTGGTCAGCTCGGCATCCTCCTTGTCCTTCTCGCTCGCCTGGGCGGACACCGGAGCGAATAGCAAGTTGAAGTCCGCCGTCGTGAGGAAGTCGTCCAGCTCGCGTTCGAAGAACTCCTTAGCCTGCGCCTGGACGGCGTCGAGAAGCCTTGCCAGCACCGCGCTCGGGTGCGCGGCTGCAAGCTGCGCCTTCTTCGGGCCGAGCAGAATGCCCCGGTAGCGGAGCACCTGCACCTTCGTGTCGGGGTCGTAGCTGACCGAGATCTCCGGCCGTGACGCGAACTCCGCCGGCTTCAGCGCGTCGGCCTCGGCCACGTTCTCCTCGATCGCCTCGTACACGATCCCCCCGGTCCACATCGCGAGGAAAGTGTCAACGACCTCGGGCGGGTAGATCAGCGCAAGCCTCTGCCTCAGCACGTCGTCGGTCAGCTGTACGAGCTCGTCGCGGCTCCTCGGAATCGCGTGCTCGACCGTGACCCGCCGGACCTCCGCACCGAGGGTCCGTACGAGCGCGAGGGCCGGCGCCGGGTCGTCCCGGTACGGCCCGACAGGATCGGTGCGGTGGCGGAGCAGATACTCGAGGTCCTCGGCAGAGAACCCGGAGTCGCGCACGGCCGCGGCTGCGTCGACGAACGCGAGGGTCTGGTTCAGCGGGTGGTCGTCGGCGGGCGAGGCCAGCGGCGCGGCCGCGAGCGGCTTCATCGGGTCGAGGCCCGTTAGTGCTTTCAGCGCGACCAGCTCGCGCACCGAGATCTTGAGCCCCTTCGCGAGCAGCGCGTAGCGGTACAGCAGCGAGACCAGCTCGAGCGACAGGTCGGCGCCCTCCAGGCTCTGCCCCGCGTCGGCCAGGATCCTGTCGACGTCGTCGGCCGTGAGGTTGAGCGCTCCCTGGATGCCGAGCAGGTGGTCCTTCACCGGGACGTTCGGCCTCGACAGGTAGTTGCCGAGCGCGTCGTCGAAAGCTGGGTCGTTCTTTAGCACGCTGCGCGTCAGGAAGAGCTGCGCGTACAGCGGGTTCTTGCCGGAGGTCGACAGGCTCGACCACAGCGTGAGGAGCTTGAGCCGGGTGTTTTTTCCCGCCGGCACCTTCTCCGCCAGCTCATTCAGGTGCGCCATGTAGACGAGCGCCGTCCCCAGGGCGTCAGCCAGCTTCGCGGCCGTGAGCGGCTGGGACCCCGACGGAACGAAGACCTCGAGGCCGCGGTCGACCTCCGCGATCGTCCAGCCGAGCCGGCGCCACAGCCGGACGAGGACGTTCAACTTGAGGAACAGGATCGGGTCAGCCGCCGTGCCGTCCGCGTAGCGTAGGATGGTCTTGTCGAAGTCGCAGCCGGCGTCGGGGTCCGCGAGCACGACGACCTCGTCGAACTGGCCGTTCGAGTACGCCGCGTTCAGCCATGCCTTCGCGTCGAAGCCCGGGTACTCCTGGCTCAGCTCCGCGAGACGATCCTCGAAGGCCGCCTTATCGACGGCGGTCAGCGGCGTGTACTGGGCGTGCCCCTTGTAGCGGAACACGTCGGTCACCTCGATGTCGAGCTTGCGCAGCACCACGACGGTGTGCAGGCGCGGGTTGACGAAGCCGCCCGTGACCAGCTCGATGAGCTGCTTGTAGGTGACGCCGAGCCGCCGCGAGAGCCGCTTGGCCGACGACAGCTCTGTCTTCGCGGTCGCTGCGCTCGTGAGGCCGTAGAGCTCGTACCACTTCGAGCTCAGGTCCGAGCCCGTGAGCACTTCGTGCTCCACCGGGGTCAGCCCGAGCGGCTCGGTGAAGCGGGCGGTCGTCTCCGCGGGGCGGAACAGCTCGAGCACCTTCCAGAGCGGCGCCTGGAAGTGGTCGAAGAAGGCGCGGACCGTCTCAGTCCAGAGGTCGAACGGGAGCCCGATCGGGTAGCGGGCCTTCTGAAGCTCGCCGTACGCCGTCGCCACGACGTTCTGCGGCTCGGCGAGCAGCTCGGGGGTCGTGGCGTCACCCGTGTCGTACGCCTTCGGAGCGCCGTCGGCGATGTAGTGCTCGAGCATCTCGTTGACAACGTCGATGTACGGCAGCGCGGTGTTCGTGTTCTCGCAGGTCAGCGGGAGATTCGCCAGGTCGGGGCGCCGCTCGATCAGGGCGTCGTACGGGTGCGCGTACTTCGCCGTGTAGGACGCGTTGTTGTGCGTCGTCTTCCAGCGTGCGAGGAAGCTGTCCCAGAGGAGCTTGTCGGGGTTCACGAACTGGAGCAGGTCGACCAAGTACGCGGCCGGGCTGAGCACGGAGCGGCAGTGCTCGCACTCGCAGAAGTCGAGCGACCCGAAGAGCGACTCCATCGTCGGGTAGTGCTTGATCAGGTCGTTCTTCGCCTCCTCGAGCGCGTCGGCCTGTGGCGCGGCGGCGTAGATCGGCGGCGCTGACTCGAGCTGCTTGGCCGCGCCGTAGAACGTGTACGTCACCGCGGCTACCTGGTCCGCCTTGCGCGAGAGGAGGGCGGCCTCGCCGGGCCGGAAGAACTTGTCGAACTTGTCGACGAAGTCCAAGTGGTCGAACTTCCGGACGTCGTAGGCCGACTTGAACCCGAGGTTGAGCAGCGTCTGGAGAGCGTGGTCGCTCGGAGTGATCTGGTAGAGGCGGTCAAGCGTCTTGACCGACTCGAGCATCATCGTGCGGCGCTCCGCCGTGGCATTGCCGAAGACGGCGTCGCCGTGCTCGCGCACGAATCCCTCGACCGGGGCCCGCCCGAGCTCGTACCCGTGGTCCGGCGCCTGCTTGAGGAACGACGCGACCCCGGCCCGCAGCTCCTGGTGGCCCTCGCCGAGGTCGAGCTCGTCGTTCGCAACCATCTGGCCGACGACCTGCGTGGGGAAGCTCAGGCGCACCTTGCGCGCGAGGTCCGCCGCGTAGGCATCCAGCCGGTCAGTGGGCTTCTCCCCCCCGTACGCCGGAGGGACGAACTTGTCGAGGGCGGCGCCGCCGCCGGAGACCTGCTTGATCTTCTCCGTCCAGGCGTCGGCGCTGTAGAGCCCCATCTCGACGAGCCCGACCAGTCCGTCAACGGACCCGATTTCCTCCTGGAGCGACTGTGTGAGGAGCGCGTTGTTGAGCGTGAGGTAGGCGAGCTTTCCCTGGAGGCGCAGGCTGTCGACGCCCGCTTCCGACACGCCGTTCGCGCGGGCGCTCTCCCACAGCTGCTCCGGCGCCCCACGGTGCTCGAAGAAGACCTGCTCGAATGCCTTGCGGTCCGCGGCCGCGACCGGGGCGCGCTCCAGCAGGTCGCCCAGCGGCGACGCAGTGCCAGGCGCCGTCACCGTCAGACGGCGCCTGGCCGCAAACGACTCGAACGCGCTGCGCGACTTCTTGATCGCGCCCTCGCTCAGCGAGACCACGCCGGCCTCCTTTGCCTTGGCGAGCGCTTTGCCGACGGTCTCGGAGGGCACCAGCGCGAGCTTCTGCGGGTCGGCCGGGAGCCCGGCGCGGAGCAGCGCGTAGATCGCGGCCTGCGGCGCGCCGGTCTCCTCCTCCAGCCGGCTGGCGCGCGCCGCGAGCCCGACGATGCGGGCATCCCAGCCCGTCGCCTGGCGGAGCAGCGTCAGGTCACGCTGGTCTCCGGCCTCGCGCGCCTTGGCCAGCAGGGCGAGGTCCTCGAGCTGCCCCCCCAGGTCGCTCATGAGCCGGTCGAACTCGGCGTCGAGCGGCTGGACCCCCTTCGGGGCGACGACGTTGAGCACCTCGTTGGCCTGCACCTCGTACTTGGCCTTCGACAACCGGAGCTCCTCGCCGTCCGGGCCTGCCGTGCGAAGCTCGATGCCCGCGGCGCGCTCGCCGGCCTCGTACGAGATCGCGTAGAAGCCGTCGGCGTTCGTCTGGACCTCGCCCAGCCGCACTTCCTTGCCGCCGAACCCGCGCCCATAGAGGAACACGGGCAGGCCGGCGGCGACGCGGCCGTCCTCCAGGTAGACCCGGCCGAAGACGCTCTCGCCGGGGGCCGTGGTCGCCTCGACCGCGACCGCGACGGCTGCGGCTGTGGAGTTGTCGACCTCGCCGGTCGGCGGGAGCCGGAACCGCCGCTGTAGGTCCCGCACAGCCGCCACCGTCCCGTGGCCGAACATGCGCGCCTCGAGCTCGTGCGCGGGGATTTCCGCGCCGAGCCGGCGCAGCGACAGATGGAGGTTCTCGACCTCGACGCCTCCCGCGTTGGCGGCTAAGGGCTGGGTGCGCTCGGGCATCGACGGTCTCCTGCGCAGTCTCGACGCGGACCTGCTGCGCCACTGCGCGGACGCATCAAGCGGAGCACCGCTCCGCATTCTGGTTGGACGCTACCTGAATAGTCAACCAACTTGGAAAACGCGAGGCGGCTACTTGAACAGCCCGCCGATGGTGTTCCGGAGAGCGAGGCCCGGTGCGACCGTGATCGAGCTGACGCCCGCCGTGATCGCGCCGGCGATGAGCGCCCCGTCCTCACCGAGCCCCAGGCTCTTCGCCGCTCCCTGGACCGCCAAGCCGTGCTCTGTGGCGACGTCTGAGATCCCGAGCCCCTCGTCCAGCGCCTCGCCGATTGCGACCCCCGCCCGCGCGGCGTCGAGCAGGTCGCCGGCGATGGGGATGAACCCCGCCTCGTCGAGGACCGCTTCCGTGTAGTTTCCCTGGCTGACGTTGTAGCCCGCCGAGGCCTGACCGGCGGCTATGCCGAGGAGCGGCACTGCGGCCGCGATGTGACGCCCGGCCTTGCCGAGCTTGGCCAGCACCTTCGCTCCCTTGCCCATCTTCTCCACGGCCTTGACCTCGGCTTTCACGGCCTTCGCCTCCGCCTTCAGCGCCTTCGCCTCCGCGGTCACCGCCTTGGCCTCGCTCTTCGCCGCCTTTGCCTCGTCGGCGACCGGCATGGCGCCCTTCGCGTTTTCGGGGGCGGCGGCCGGCGCCTTGTCGGGCGCCGGGCCCTTGTCGGGCGTCCCCCCGCCCTTCTTGCCCGATGGCTTGCTGTCGTCCACGAGACCGCTCTTGCGCTTCGCCTCCACCTCGCGCTGGTCCATCCCGGTGCCCTGCGTGCGCCACTCGACCTCGGCCGCGGCGTCGAGTTGACCCTGCGGCGTCAGCTTCCCGCCGTTGGCCTTCTTGACCCGATTGACGGCGTCGTCGATAAGCCCCTCCTGGGACGTGTGGCGGGTACGGATCTGCTTCTTGCCCGCCTTGTCCGTCACGGTCACGTCGAGCCCTTTGCCCTTGCGGCTGTGGAGCTGCTGCATCGGCTGCTTGTCCCAGTCCGGGGCCGTGATCCCCGACTCCTTGACGTGGCGCTTCGCGGCGGTGTGCCCGGCCTGCACGCTTGCGCCTTTCATGTTGTGCTGCTGGCGGTACTGCTTGGTCTGCTTGGCGTGGGCCTTCTTCGCCTCCTTCCGGCTCAGCGGTGCTGCGCCCGGCTGCGCATGGGTGCGCGTGTCCTTCGGCTCGAGTCCCTCGAAGAACTCCTTCATGTCGTTGAAGTCGTCGCCCCCCGTCCCGCCGGGGTCGTTCATACGGATCGGGTTGCCGTGCGAGTAGGCGTAGAGGTTGGTCCCGTCCCCGGGCCCGAGCGGGTCCGGGCTCGTCCAGCGCCCGAGCCACGGAGCGTAGTAACGCGCGCCGAAGTGGTAGAAGTCGCTCTCCTCGTCGCGCTCCTTGCCGCTCCAGCGGTAGCGCTTCGGCGTCTCGGTGGCGCTGCGCACAGCCTGGTAGGCGGTGCCGCCGAAGGGGAAGTACTCCTCGTACGACACGATTGCGGCGGCGGCGTCGAGTTCGAGCGCCGTGCTGCCGAGGTGATTCGAGTACTGGTAGCGCGCCAACTGCGCCGGACCGGGGTCGGCGCCGGCGGTGCGTGTCTCGACGCTGCACGTCCGCTGGCCGGCGAAGTCGACATGGAGGGTCTCGCGCTCGAGGGTCACCGTCGCGCCGTCCGCCGCGAACTCCCTGTAGACCTCGATCGGGCCGAGGTGGATCCGCTCCTTGCGCCGGCTCGGGACGGCGCCCGCGGCCGTCTGCCGGTCGGTTGCCTTGCGGATCCGCTGGCCGCCGCCATCGTATCCGTACCAGGTCGTCTCGGGCGTGCCCGCGTTGACCACCTGGGGGGTGGTCGAGCGGAGCCGGTCGCGCTCGTCCCAGCCCATCGCGGGCAAGTGCGGCATCCGGACCGCGTTGCCGTGCTCGTCGTAGTCGTAGGTCGCGCTGAACGGTCCGCCCGCAGGGTCGCCCGGCGCGCTCGAGCTCGAGAGCCGGTTGCACGTGTCGGCCGGATCGATCTGCGACGGCTCCGAGTAGTCGAACCGGCGCCTCCACGAGCCGGAGCTCACGCTGTGGACGATCTCCTCGAAGTTGCCCGCTAGGTCGTACGCGTAGGTCTCCTGGTACGTGCCCACGGCGTTGACGTCGCCGGGATGGAGCAGGCGGATGCGGCCGGAGTCGTCGTCGGACTGCTGCGGCGGGCTCAGGGCCCCGCCGCCATTCTGCGCAAGGTGCTCACGGCCGCGCGCCTCGGTCAGCCGGTAGAGCGCGTCGTAGGTGTAGTCCGTCGTGGGCTCCACGCGCCGGTTGCGAAAGAAGACGACGTTCTGCGTGTCGGCTGTGTCACGGATGCGTGTGATGTTGCCGGCGGGGTCGTATGTGTACGCGAGGTCCTGGACCACGCGCTCGCCGGTCGGGAACGACGCGCCGCGCTCGGTCCGCAGCCGCGTGAGCCGGAACGTCCGGTCGTCGAACTCCCACGTCGTCTCGGTCCCGTTCTCGAACACGAGCCGGGTGCGCTGCGCACGGGCGTTGTACTCGGAGGCTGTGACCGCGTGGATGTCCGCCGTGCTTCTGTCGAGGAGGCCCGCGGGGGCGCTCGCGCGGCGTACCCACACGTCCATGCCGTCGGGCAGGCCGCCCTTCCCGTACGCGGGTCGCAGAACGTTCGGCCGCATCCCCGCGCTGTGCGGCGTGACCACCTGGACCGGCCGGTTGAGCGCGTCATAGGCGGTGGTACTGACGAAGCGGTCGTCCGCGGAGAGCAGTGGCGCGGCGGCGGCGTCGAGGTCGCCGGCGTCCGTCAGTTCCTCGAGCGGCGCCCAGTCGACACCCGGATGGTGATCGGCCGCGAGCTGCCGTGAGCTTTCGAGCAGGTTGCCCTTGAAGTCGTGCCGCTCACTGATGGCCACGCCCGCGTCGTCGTACTGGCGGAACACCTGACCGCACAGGTTCCGCTCGGCCATCCCTTCGCCGTAGACCGCCCGCTCGAGCAGCACCTCGCCGCCGGCCGGCCCCTCCACGTAGCGGTGGGTCGGCCGTTGAAGGGCGTCGTAGCGGGTCCGGAAGCTCTGCCCGCGCCCGTCCCAGCCCCTGACCGGCTGGCCGACGACGTTGACCAGCGCGCGGCGCGCGGCGCCGTCCATGCTCGCGCTGTAGAGGCCGAAGCCGGCGATGTCGTAGCCGGCCACGTACGTCACGCCGCCGTTCGGCGCCGGCTCGCGAATCAGGTACTCGGTCACCGACCTGCCAAGCGCATCGATGACGGCGAGCGGCTTGTTCTCGGCGTCGAGCGCCACGCGGACCCCCAGCCGGTTTCCCGCCCCGTCGTCGGAGACGTTGAGGCACGTGCGCCCCACCGAGTCGAGGTGCGAGACCGACGGCGTGCCCGAGTGCTCGGCGGCCTTCTCCGCGGCGTCCTTCTCGGCGGCCTTCTGCGCCGCCGTCGACCCTTGCCCGCCGCTGATCCGCCGGTCGTGCCACGAGGTGAACACGTTCGGGGCATCGCCCAGGAAGCGCCGAAACCACGGCCCCACGTCCGGGTCGTCGCGCGGGTCGCCGAGGTCCACGGTGTCGTTGGAGTCCCAGCCCTCCTGCCTCCAGTTGTCGAAGACAACCTTCTCCCAGGAGTCGTCGGGATGGAGCGTGGCGACGACGCGGCTCGTCGGGTCGTAGAACAGCACGGTGCCGACGCCTGCCGTGCGGGCGAACTCGAACTGGTGGGTGGCCGAGAAGAACGGCTCATACTCGCGCACCGGGTTGCCCTTGTTGTCGAAGATGGTCCAGCCGGAGCCGACCCAGCGCGGGTCCGCGTTCGCCGGCCCGTCTGGCACCGGCCCCGGGGCGGCCTGCGCCTTGCGCTGAATGTCGCGCCCGGTTCCGTCGGAGTACGCGAACGCGTGGTCGAACGCCGTGGCGCCTCCCGGGTCGCCTGCCGCATGGGTCTCTCGGGCGAGCGAATACACCGCCGGCGGCTGGGGATCGTCGTCATCGCGGGTCCGGTGGTAGGCGAAGAGGTCGTAGAGGATGCGGCGCGATGCGTCCTGGAGCATCGACGCCGGGTCCGCCAGTGGGTCCTCCAAGTGAGCGAGCATGTCGGCCTCGTCCACATCGGGCTCGAAGCCGTCGAGCGAGTCGCCGAGCGACTCCGTCTTCTTCCCCTTGACGGCGGAGCCGACGACCAGCCCGAGCGCGTCGAACGCGGTCTCCGTGCGGTTCCCGTTCGCGTCGGTGGTCCGCCACGGCATCAGCACGCGATAGTCGTTCTCCGCGCGGCTGGTGTTTCCGACTGCGTCGACCGTCGCCACCAACATGAGGTCGTAGTCGTCGTAGGTGACGCTCGCCTGCGCACCCAACGCGTCCACCGACCGCCGCGGCAGGTAGAAGCTCGCGCGCGCCTCGGCGCGCTCCTGCGCGGCGCTGGCGGCGGCGGAGCCCGAGTAGAACACGCGCTCGCTCGGAACCCACCAGTTCGGGCTGCCGGCCAGCTTGACGTAGCCCGCCTCGGTGAGCACCGGGGCGGGCGCGCGGTCGCCCAGGACACGCTCGACCAGTTGAGGCGTGAGCGCGAGGCGGTAGGTCTGGCCGGACAGCGCCAGCGGCTCGAGGTCGTGGAGGGCGAGCAGGCCCGTCAGGTCGTCGCGGCGGTAAAGCGACCGGCTGTGCTCCACCACGCGCCGTGCCGGCGCGCCCGCGGCGACGCTCGTCCCGTCGAGGTCTCCGGCCGGGATCTCCTCGTACGGGGTGTCGTGGGCTCCGGGCCAGAGCGCGTTCCACGCGTCGTCGAGCTCTTGCCAGCTGAACAGGTTCGTGGCCCCGGGGCGGTTCGCCTTGGGGGCGACGCCGGTCAGCTCGGCCACGATCGTCTCCGACGGCTCCGGCGTACGGTGGACGTCCGGGAACTCGTGCGGGTCGTGGAGCGCCTGGGTGAAGCGCTCCTCGGTCCCGGAGACGTGCAGCCGTGTCTGGTCGTGCTCGAGCATCGCCTTGAACTTGGGCTGCAGGTCGGGCTCGGGCTCGCCGAAACCGGGGCGCCGCGGGTAGGCGACCGACATGCGACGCACCGGGTTGCCGAACCGATCGACCTCGAGCGTCAGGTCGTGGGACACCCGCGGGTCGCCGGGCCGCCGCTCGTAGTCGAAGTCGAGCGATTCGCGCGGGTGGGCGCGGAACACGGCGTGCCGGTTCGGCCCGCGCTCCTGGACCCGCGTCACCTCGAAGTTCTGCTCGGTGACCGTATACGGGTGGTCCTGTCGGTCGGAGCCGTCCCGCGCGTAGACCTCCCGCCGCAGCGTCATGCCCTTCAGCGCGCGGCAGGCCTCGCGCCGCTCCTCCGCGGGGATATCGGGGTCGAGAACGGTGTCCGGCAGCAGCATCGCCTCGCGGTCGGCGGCGCGATCCTCCGCGCGCAGGTCGGGCTCGATCCAGTACTCGCCGGCATAGCGGCGCGACAGCTCGTCCGCGTCTTCGTAGGCGCCCGTGTGGAACCAGGTGCGCGCAGCCAGCGGCGGCGACCAGACGGCGGCGTCCCAGTTGACGGCCTCGACGTCCGGGAAGGCGACGTCCTCGCCGCGGTGCTCCTCGGTGTCCCACTGCTCGACCATGCCGAACCCGCGGAACTCGCGCTCGATCCCGTCGAAGTGGCCATGGTGGTACGCGTAGCGAGTGACGAAGCGGCTGCGCCCTATCCAATCGTACGTCTCGACCCGCTCCACGACGTGGACGGGGAACGGCAGTCGCGTGGCCCATGGCTTGCCCGCCCGCTCGTCCGCGAGCATGAAGCGAGTGGAGGGCGCGTACCGGAGCCGCGTCTCGGAGCCGAGGTTGTTGCGCGAGCGCACCATCAGGTGCGGTTTGCCGCTCCCCATGAGGTCGACGTACCGCAGCGGCGCTCCAGCCGCGGCGGGCAAGGGCGACGACCAGACGAGGCACGCGGTGCCGGTGCCGAGCAGGTCTGTTACCTCGAGCGAGCCGAGCTCGTCCGCGCTTGGGAAGTGCGCGAGCGTCCGGGGCTCGGCCCACGAGTTGCCCGAGCGGTTGAAGCATGCGACGACGCCGTCAGGCCCCTCGTAGATCAGGTCGGCGGTGCCGGACCCGTCGATGTCGGCCAGATGGACACGCTCGGGGTCAAAACCCTCCGGCGGGGCGAGCACCGGGGCGTCGTCCATCGTCACCTTCGGCCCGAAGCGGCCGTAGCCGAGGTTCGGCCAGTAGCACGTGTCACCGTTGCGCACCCGAACGAGGTCCACCAGGCCGTCGCCGCACATGTCGGCGAGGAACACGGTTGAGGTGCCGTCGGCGAAGACGAGGCGAGGGCCCTGATCGTCGTCGAGCGGGTGTGACACGGCCTGCGCGTCGCCGAATCCCTCCTCGCCGAGCGAGGGATGGAAGCGGAAGCCGCCGGACTCGGCGATCAGGACGTCGGCCCGTCCGTCGCCCGTGAGGTCGGCGAAACGCAGGTTGGGATCGGCCCAGTCGATCCGGGGGACGCGTGCGAGCGGCTGGAACGGCTGCCAGCCTCGGTCCTCGGTCCGCTCATAGAAGCCGGGGAGAGAGCCCGCGAGGGAGACCGCGTCCAGCGATCCGTCCCCGGCGAGGTCGAGGAGTTGGAGGCGCTCGCCGGAGCCACGGAGAGAGGGGGCCGGGTCGACCGGCTCGAGTGGCCCGAAGGACGCGTCCGGTGCGGCGCCGGGCTCGGAGGCGGCGTCCCCGCCCAGCGGGCTCAGGTTGCGCTTGTAGTGCCAGGCCTCCCCGTCGTCCACAAGCATGCCCGAGAGGCCCTCGCCGTCCAAGTCCGCGAGGGTGGCGCGCGTGCCGTCGATCCCCTGGGGGAGGTTGACCGCGCTCTTCGGGCCGAGCGTGCGGATTCGTGGGTCCATCTCCGGCTGGCTGTACTCGAACTCGAGCGGCGGCAGCGACCGGCTGCGGTAGCCGGGGCCGTCGCGGCGGTAGCCGGTCTGCACGACCGACTCGACGAACGTGTAGACGGGGTTACGCGGGTCGTGCGGGGCGGTCTCGTCGGAGTAGGTGATGTCCGTCGAGCGCACGAGGCAGTTGGCGCGTACCCGTTCCTCGGCGGGGAAGTGGTGGAAGAGCAGCGCCCGCTCGCAGCGGCGGTAGGTGCGCACCTCGAAGCCACCCCGGTGGGAGGAGAACGGGTCGGGCCGCACCGGCCAGGCGCGATCGGGGTCCGGGACCGGCTTGGCGCCATCGTGGTCGCCGTAGTCGAGCACGACCTCGAAGTGCCACTCCTCGGGCACCGGCGGCTCGGCGCCGGTGCCCGACCAGGTCGGAAACCACGGGTCGGCGAAACCGAAGCGGACACGCTTCAGGTAGCGCTGCGTCTCGCGCGCCGCCGTAGGGCGGTTGGCCTCGTGCGGGCGGGCGACGTCGATGTTGCGGGCGTCCTCGGGCTCGTATCCGTAGACCGCGAGGTTCCCCCGGTCGTCGAAGGTCCGCGAGATCAGGTACGTGAAAACGCGCCGCGCGTCGCTCGGATCCGCGACCCGGCTGTCGTCGTCCTCGCCGTACAGTGTGGTGACGTTGTCGGGGCTGATCGTGCGCCAGTGGCTCGTCCCCGTGTCGAGCCTGAGCCAGCGCTCGATCCGGGCGTTGAGGCCCTCGAGCCGGGGCCGGTAGCGGGCGATCTCGTAGTCCACGCCGTGCACCGTCCGCGCGGTCCGAACTCGATCGCCGGCGCCGTCCAGGAACGGCACGAGGTCCTCCGCGCCGCTCAACACGAAGACGTCCGACTCCCTCGCGTCGTTGTAGCGCGGGAGCCCCTTGTCGGTCTTCCGGCTGACCGAGGGCAGCCCGATGTCCCAGCCAAAGCCGAAGACGCCGTTCCCCGCGCCCGAGTCGTAGCTCAGGCTCAGCTCCGGCGCGAAGCCTGCCCGTCCCGGACTGGACGCGAGCGGCACCGTCAGGACGCCGCTCCCCGTGGCTGGCGCGACGTCGAACTTCTCGCCGATGGAACGTATGGCAGCGCCGCCCTTGGGGGTGGCCACTGCCGGCAGTGCCGACGCGCGCGGCAATTCCCCACCGCTCGCGGGGCCTCCGCTCCCGGTCGGCGAGGCGCTCACAACTTTTTGGTCCGCCGCCGTCGCCTCCTCGAAGGTTGCCGACCGCCCGCAGGCTAGATCAGCACCGCCGAAGGGTCAAGCTCCGGGCGGCCGCCAACCAACACCCCGCGGAAACGCCGGCAGCGAGTGTGCGACGACTTGCCGGCATGTTTCCACCGAGAGCGAGATTCGTCCGGTCAATCGTCGCCGACTGCTTCCGTGCGCACCTTTGTCCGCGGCTCGGCCGCACTGTGAAGGACCCCTGGCGCGCACGGGTGCCCGCCCTGGCGGAGGTGGCGGCGATCGGGGCGCTGCCCGAGAGCGAGAAGGCATCGGTGCGAATCGATCCGCAGCTGTCGCTCGAGCTGCGCACGGACGGTCCGCTGGGTCGCACGTCCTCGTCGAACGAGGGCATCGAGTTCAAGCGTGCGCGCCAGACGACGGCCCGCGTCACCGGCCCGCTGCCCCG
>Ga0136617_10001553_pt1 | contig 20324 bp, 17 predicted proteins | sample AntDrymUQ3222106_2_FD_129672 | JGI IMG/M metagenome (GOLD analysis project Ga0136617, IMG submission 129672) | Polar desert sand microbial communities from Dry Valleys, Antarctica - metaG UQ322 (21.06) | ecosystem: Environmental > Terrestrial > Soil > Desert | place: Antarctica: Dry Valley...
GCCGGTCAGCCCGGCATTGCCGAACTTGTTGCGGACGGTGACCGATATCACCTCGGCGTCGCCGGCCGCCATCAGCGCGCGGATTTCGGGCTCGGCATAGCGGCGGGTGGTGAGGTTGAACTGGTTCGACTTGAGCGACAATTCGCTGATCCGCGGCGCTTCGGCCGCGTGGTCGATGTGGAGCTCGGCTTCGAGGTCCAGCGACGCCAGATAATCCTCGTGGGTCGCGAAGGCGGACACCGCTTGCGCGGCGGCGGCGCGCTGGCGGTATAAGTCGGTCTTCGAAGCGGCGTCGGCGGGCGCTCCGCCGGCGAGATAGAGCCGCGCAATCTCTTCGATCGCGGCCGGGTAATCGGGCAGCGCGGACGGCACCTGGACCATCCTGACCATCGGCAGGCGGGTCCGCACCTCCTCGGCCTCGACCGGCGAATCGTCGAGGAAGATAATGCTGTCGAGCCCGATATTGAGCTCGGCGGCGAGGCTCTCGAGGTTGGCGACCTTGTCGGTCCAGTTGATCCGCCTGGCCGCGATCTGCTCCGCCTTGAGCACCATGTTCGGGTGCCTGGCGAACACTTCCTCGACGTCGGCCGGGTTGTTCTTGGTGCACAGGCACAGCAGCAAGCCCGCTTTCTCGAGGCCCGACAGCATCTGCTGGACCCGCCAGAAGATAGTGCCGGGCGCGTCGAACGGGTCGAGCTTGATCCCGCCCAGCAGATCCTCGCCGATCACGCCGCCCCACAAGGTGTTGTCGCAATCGAGCGCGAGCGCCTTGTAGAAATGCGTGTCGAAACCGCGCGAGGCCGCGGCGATGCGAACCGCCAAAGCGGACAGGAAGGGCGCCGAATAAGGCGCCTTGGAGCGGAAATAGAAACGTGCGTCGAAGGCGGCGTCGCGGCCTATGTCGGCGACCAAGGATGCGAGGTCAAGGAACTGCACGCCCGGCGTGGCCGCCGCTTCCTCGCGCAGCATGAGATTGAAGCGCTCGACGATCGCGGCGACCGGATCGGCGCCGTCCGCCGCCGCAGCGCGGCCGAAGCGATGATGGAGGCCGCACTGGACCGACTTGAATGCACCCGCCTGGCCGAACGCCAGGCGGGTGCGGGCGCGAAGCTCGGCGTGCTTCGCGTCGAGCATAATGGGCGGCATCGACCCGAGCTGCGCCTCGAACGCGGGCAGGATATTGTCGAAGAAGGGGATCAGGACGACGCGCTCGACGCCGGCCTCCGCGAACCGCTCCATGTCGCCGATCGGGTCGTCATACTCGCCGGGCACGATCCGCGCGCGCACGCCCGCCAGCAACGCCTCGCGCCGCAGGAACAGCCCGAGCAGGTCGATCGTGACGTTGGACGACAGGCCGATGACGATCTCGGGCAGATCCTCCGCCGCCGCTTCTCCGGCCGACACCGCCTTGACGACCTGGGCGAGCGGGCTCGCCCGATCCGCGAGAACCGCCTGCGCTTGCGCGTTCACATCGCGAGCCCGCCGTTGACGCTCAGCGAATGGCCGGTGACGAAAGCGGCGTCGTCCGAGACGAGATGCGCGACCGCAGCGGCGATATCTTGCGGCGTCGCGAGCCGCCGCAGCGGGGTCTGGCGCGCGACCATCATCTGCAGCTTTTCCGGGATGTCGCCGATCAGCGAGGTTTCGGTCATGCCCGGCGCGACCGCATTGACGGTTACGCCCTGCGGGCCGAGCTCGGCGGCGAGGTAGCGGGTCAAGGTGGCCAAGGCGGCCTTGGCGACCGCATAGCCGGTCCAGCCGATCGACGGCGGCCCCTCGATCACCTGCGAGCCGATGTTGACGATCCGGCCCCATTTGCGCGCCGCCATTTCGGGCACGCAGAGCTTGCTCATCAAATAGGCGCCCTTGAGCTGGACATCGATATGCGCCTGGAAATCGGACCATGTGCTGGTCGCGAACGGCTTGGGATTGATCCGCGGCGAGGCGTTGTTGACGAGGATGCCGACAGCGCCATAGGCCTGCGTCGCGGCTCGATAGAGCGCTTCCGCGCCGGCCTCGTTCGAGATGTCGGCCTGGACCGCGATCGCATTGCCCAGCTCGGCGGCGAGCGCCTCGGCCTTCTCGCGCCGGCCGCGATAGTTGATCACCACCGCATTGCCGTCCGCCGCGAGCCGGCGGCAGATCGCCGCGCCGATCCCGCCCGCCCCGCCGGTGACGATCGCGACCGCGGGCCGTTCGCCCGGCTCGGGCTTGGCTGCTTTCGCGGCTCCGGTCAGCAATTTGACCTTGCCCTGCCCGGACAAAACAATCTGGCCGTTCTGGTTGACGATGTTCGTGTCGAGCTCGAGCAGCCGCTCGCGCTCGTGCTTGCGGGTCACCGTGCAGGTGACCGTAAGCTCGTCGCCGAGCCGAACCGGCAGCAGGAACTCGATATTCTGCGACACCCACAGAGCGCCGGGACCGGGCAATTGGGTGCCGATCACGGTCGAGATGAACGAGGCTCCGAGCATCCCGTGAACGACGACATCCTTGAAGCTTGTCTCCTCGGCGAAGGCGCGGTCGACGTGGAGCGGATTGTCGTCGCCGGTCATCTCGACGAAGCGGCGCACGTCGGCTTCGGTGATGGTCCGGGTCAGCGAGCGCGTCTCGCCGACGTCGATGCTGTCGAAATCCGCGAACATGGTCAGGCCCCCCCGCCGATCCCGTGCCAACGCCAGACGCTCGCGCCGAAATTGAACCCCGCCCCGACCGCCGACAGCACGAGCAGATCGTCATGCTTGAGCAGTTTCTTCTCCACCGCCTCGCTCATCGCGATCGCGGGCGAGGCCGCGCCGGTATTCCCGACCTCGCGGACATTGGTGTAGGTTTTGGACATATCGGCGCGCATCTTGCGGACGATATAGTCGATCATGTTGTAATTGGCCTGGTGAAACAGGAAGAAGTCGACATCGGCGACCTCGACACCGCTTTTCTCGCAGGCGCGCTTGATCGCCTTGGGGACGTTGGTGATCGCCTGCTTCCAGGTGGCTATCCCGTTCATCTCCATATGGTCGACCGAGGCGTCGAAGGCGCGGCCGATCGCATTGTGGCTGGATCCGCCGCCGCGCATCCGCACCGCTTCGTAATTGGAGCCGTCGGCGTGGAAGGCCGAAGCCTTGATGCCGTAGCCGGCCGGGCCGCGCGACAGCACGGCCGCGCCGGCGCCGTCGCTGAGGAAGATGGCGGTGTCGACGTTCGAGCGATCGACATAGCGGCTGTTGAGCTCGACCCCGATCACGAGCGCGTGGCGGACCGTCGGATCGACCCGCATCCGGTCGGACGCGGTCGTGAGCCCGGTGACGAAGCCGGTGCAATTGGCCTGGATGTCGAAAATCTGGGCGTGGGTGGCGCCGAGCTCGACCTGGACCTTCGCCGAGACCGGCGGGAAGATATAATCGCCCGAAAAGGTGCACACGATGATCAGGTCGATCTGGTCGGCGGCGACGCCGGCCATGGCGAGCGCCTTCTTCGAGGCGGCGATCGAGAAGCTCGATGCGCTGTCGCCGGGCCCGGCGATGTAGCGGCGCTCGATGCCGGTCTTCTCGACGATCCATTCGGGCGTGACGTCGAGGTTGCGGCACAGTTCCTCGTTGGTCTCGATGGTGTCAGGCAGATGATGCCCGACCCCCGAGATGATGATGCCCGGTTGCTCAGCCACGAGCGGACGCGTTTCGTGGCTCGGCCGCGAGGCCGAGGAAATCGCGCAGCGCCGCATTGTCGCGCTTGATCGCGGCGCCCGCCGCGCTCGGTCCGTGGCCGGGATGCACGGTGAAACCGTCGAGCCGGTCCCACAGGCCGGCGATGCTCGCGCGGAGCTGGTCGGGCCGCTCGCCGGGGAGCTTCGAAAGGCCGATGCCGCGCGCGTAGAGCGTATCGCCGACGAAGAGATTGTCGCCGAACGACAGGACGCAGCTTCCCGGCGAATGGCCGGGCGCGTGGAGGTAGCGGAGCGTCTCGCCGCCAAGCGCGATCTCGAAACAATCCTCGACGAGCGTGAAGTCGGGCAATTCGATCCGGTCGGGCAGCTTCATCGCCGTCAGCAGGAAATTGCCCATCTTCGCGGTCTTCGCGTCGGCGGAATGGAGGTGGACGCGCGCGCCATAGGCGTTCTGGAAGTGGCTTGCCGAGCCGACATGGTCGAAATGTCCGTGGGTGCAGAACAGGTGTGCGGGCCTGAGGTCGAGCGCGCGGAACGCGGCGTCGATCGGGGCGGCGTCGAGCCCGGCATCGACCAGGATCGCGCCGCCGGGCACGTCGGCCGCGACAATGTAGCTGTTCGACCGGAACGCGCCCGCCGTCACCACCCAGACGCCCTCGGCGACCTGCTTCACGCTCAGTTGACCCCGCCAAGGAAGACGGTCTGCGCGGTGATGTAGCCGCTCCGCTCGGAGGCGAAGAAGTCGATCACGTTCAAGATATCTTCGCCCTGCGCGAAACGGGCGACCGGCAGCCCGGCGATGATCGCCTCGATCTTGTCGCGCGGCAATTGCGCCAGCATGTCGCTGTCGATCGCGGTGATCGCCAGCGTGTTGCAGGTGACGTTGAGCGGCCCCAATTCCTTCGCCATCACGTTGGCGATCGTCGACAGGCCGGCCTTGGTCGCGGCGTAGAGCGAATCGCCGATCGGCTCGAGGCTTGCCGCCATCGACCCGATATTGATGATCCGCCCCCATTTGCGCTTGCGCATCAGCTTCGACGCCTCGCGCGACACCATGAACGGTCCGAGCAGATTAACGTTGACCATAGCCTGCGCGGCCGCCGGCGGCATGATCATCGCGTATTGCGAGGTCAAAACGGCGGCGTTGTTGACGACGATATGGACCGAATCGACCACCTTGGTCAGCTTGCCGAACGCGGCTTGGACCTCGGCCGGCACGCCGACATCGACCTGGAAATGGTGATAGGAGGGATGGTCGCACGCGCTCTCGCCCTTGGCGAAGCCGACCACGGTCGCGCCGTGGCTGAGAAAATGATCGGCGATCAGCTTGCCGACGCCGCGGCGGCTGCCGGTGACCAGCGCGACCTTGCCCGCGTAGAGGGCGCCCGGAGCCTCAGGCATTTTCGGCCGCCAGCACGAGGATGTAGTCCGACAAAGCGTCGGGATCGGTGAACGGCGACACCGCTTCGTTGATCGCACGGTCGTCGGTCAGCATGACCTGAAAGCCGAGCGCGTCGGAGGCGGCGCTTTCGACATCGACGATCACCGAGACGAGGGATAGCGAATCGATCGTCGCGTCCGCGCCGAACAATTTGGTGTTTGGCTCGAGCGCAATCTTCTGGTCGTCGTCAAACTCCTCGTTGAGGCTTTCCATCGCGCCATAGACGATCGCGAGAACCTCATCCTTCGTGGGCATTCAAATCTCCTTCGCCCGCCCGCGCCGGGGCCTGACCCATCTTGATCAGGGCCCGCATCCGCGGGAGCGACGTTTCCCGATATTCGTCGACCAGCAGCCCGAGGATGATCGCATCCTGATAGGCGCCGTTGAGAAAGTGGTGGCGGCGCATCCGGCCTTCTTCCTTCATGCCGAGATATTTCTGCCATTTGACCATCAGCATATTGTCCGAAGTGACGTTGCCGAAAATGCGCTGCAACCCAAGCCGGTCGAACGCGAATTCGTAGAGCAATTTCATCGCCTCGACCGCGGCCGGCACGCCTTTGACGGCGTCCTCGTCGCCGATCAGGAAGCGCGCGGTCTCGCCATGCTTGCTCAATGCATTGACGCCGATCAGCGAGAGCATGCCGACCGGCCGCCCGTCCTTGAGCTGGATCATGAAATTATATTCGTTGGCGGGCCGCGCCGCGATCCACGCCGCCTGCTCGGCGGCATCGGCCGCGCCCGGATTGAGCAAACGCGCCCGCGCGCCCTGCCGCCACGCCAGAGTCAGCGCGGCGTCGCCCGCCTCCAGCGGGCGCAAATCGACATGGTCGCCCGATAATGTGATGTCATGGCTCATGCTTAAAGCTTTCCAGGCCCGGCCCCGAGGCCGCGCGGATAGCCCAAAGCCGGCGGAGAGGAAAGCCGTGCTTGCCGCTTCCCAATCGGGCAAAAAACAGTAAGGGCATCGGCTGCGAACAGCAGCGTCTCGAGCGCCGCCCGATCGGGCCGCGCTCCGCCAAGCAAGTGGAAGGGCAGAAGTTGAAGATTCTCGTCACCGGCGGCGCCGGCTTCATCGGCTCGGCGCTGGTCCGGCATTTGATCGCGCATACCCGCCATGGCGTCGTCAATGTCGACAAGCTGACCTATGCCGGCAACCCGGAATCCTTGCTGCCGGTAACCGATTCGCCGCTTTACGTGTTCGAGCAGGCGGATATCGTCGACGCCGGCGCGGTCGCGGCCTTGCTCGACAAGCACCGACCCGACGCGATCATGCACCTCGCCGCCGAATCGCATGTCGATCGCTCGATCGACGGCCCGGCCGAGTTCGTCCAAACCAACATCGTCGGCACCTATGTGCTGCTCGACGCGTGCCTGCGCTACTGGCGCGCTCTGGAGGGGGAGGCGAAGGACGCGTTCCGGTTCCTCCATATCTCGACCGACGAGGTGTACGGCGACCTCGGCAGCGGCGGCGGGCTGTTCACCGAGGACACGCCCTACGACCCGAGCTCGCCTTATTCGGCGAGCAAGGCGGCGTCGGACCATCTCGTCCGCGCCTGGGGGCGGACCTACGGCCTGCCGGTGCTGATCACCAATTGCTCGAACAATTACGGGCCGTATCAATTCCCCGAGAAACTGATCCCGCTGATGATCCTCAACGCGATCGAGGGCAAACCCCTGCCGGTCTATGGCGAGGGACTGCAGGTGCGCGACTGGCTCTATGTCGAGGATCATGTCCGCGCGTTGCTTTTGGTGCTGGCGCAAGGCTCGGTCGGGCGCACCTACAATATCGGCGGGCTCAACGAGATGCGCAACATCGATGTCGTGCGGCGGCTGTGCGAAACGCTCGAGCGGCTGCGGCCCGACAAGCCGGCGGGGATCGTGCGCTACGAAGACCTCGTGACCTACGTCACCGACCGGCCCGGCCATGACGCGCGCTACGCGATCGACGCCGACCGGATCGGCGGCGAGCTCGGCTGGGCGCCCCAGGAGAGCTTCGAGACCGGGCTCGAGAAGACGGTGCGCTGGTATCTCGACAATCCTTCATGGTGCGCGCATGTCCAGGACGGGTCGTACAGCCGCGGACGGCTCGGCCTCACCGGGGAAGATGTGCGATGAAGGGGATCATATTGGCCGGCGGCGCGGGCTCGCGGCTCCATCCGATCACCCGCGGCGTCTCCAAGCAATTGCTGCCGGTCTACGACAAGCCGATGATCTATTATCCTTTGTCGGTGCTCATGCTGGCCGGGATTCGCGACATATTGATCATCACCACGCCCGAGGACCGCGCTGGGTTCGAGCGGCTGCTGGGGACGGGGGCGGAGTTCGGGCTGGCAATAAGCTATGCGACGCAGGACCAGCCGAGAGGGCTCGCCGAGGCGTTCACGATCGGCGAAAGCTTCATCGGCGCGAGCAACGTCTGCCTCGCGCTCGGCGACAATATTTTCTACGGGCAGGGCTTCACGGCGATGCTCCAGCGCGCGGCCGAGCGGACCGAGGGCGCGACCATCTTCGCGCACAAGGTCGTCAACCCCAACCAGTTCGGGGTGGTCGAGATCGATAGCGGCAACAAGGCGGTCAGCATCGAGGAGAAGCCGGCCCAGCCCAGATCGGATCTCGCGGTCACCGGCCTCTATTTCTACGACAACGACGCGGTCGAGATCGCCAAGGCGGTGAAGCCGTCGGCGCGCGGCGAGGTCGAGATCAGCTGCGTCAACCGCGCCTATATGGAGCGCGGCAAGCTCCACGTCGAACTGCTCGGGCGCGGCTTCGCCTGGCTCGACACCGGCAGCCACGAAAATCTGATCGCGGCGGGCTCGTTCATCCACACCGTCGAGCAGCGCCAGGGGATGAAGATCGGCTGCTTGGAAGAGATCGCCTGGCACAATGGCTGGCTGACCCGCGAGCAATTGCGCGCGGCCGGCGAACAGATGCGCAACGGCGGCTACGGCCAGTATCTGATCGCGCTCGCGGACAGCGTTTAGTGGCATTTGGCGCGAGGCGATGAATCCACGGCACTGGCATGTCGCGCATCTGGCCGCGCGCGATTATTATTCGGTGCCACGCTTCCTTCATGAGCGCGGACGTCTGGCTGGATTCTATACCGATTTTTGGCTGCCCTCGCCGCTGAGCCGCTTTGAGCAATTGCTTGGCAGGATGTCCGGCCGCTACCATCCCGAACTGCCGGGGAGCATGGTCAGAGCAGAAAATTTTCGCAGTCTTTTTCGGCACTTCAAGACCGGGTCTTCGGTGTTCGCGGACTGGGTCCGCATCGGAAAGGACTTCGCGGAGCGCGCCGCGGCCGATATCGTCCGGCGCGGCCTGCGCCCGGACCATGGGATCCTCGCCTACACGTCGGGTTCGCTTGAACTGCTCGAATTGGCCGCGGCGCACGAAATTCCGGGCGTCCATGTCCAGATCGATCCAGGACCTGCCTGGTATAGGACGCGCGCGGCCGAGCTTCGGCTCTGGCCGGGCGCCGAGTCCGATCCCGGAATGCCCGACGCCGCTTATCTGGACCGGGTCCAAGCGGAATGGCGCGCCGCGTCGATGATTATCGTCAACTCCAACCATTCCGCGGACAGCCTGATCGACGAAGGCGTTCCGCGCGAGAAAGTCAGAATCGTGCCGCTCGGGTCGAATCTGGTTCCTCTTCCAAACCCGCTTGTGGCCCCGACCAAGGGTGAACCGCTTCGAATATTGTTCGCGGGAAGTGTGTCCGTCGCGAAGGGTTTTCCATATCTGGCCGAGGCTGCGCGGATGCTCGGCAAGGGATTCGAGCTTCACGCCGCCGGCGGCAACCGGCTCCACCGGGATTTCATAGACGAGAAGCAATGGCCCGTGCGTTTTCACGGACATGTTTCGCGCGCGCGCCTGTCGGAATTGATGCGGTCGAGCCATGTCCTGGTTTTCCCGACATTGTCGGACGGCTTCGGGTTGGTTCAGCTCGAAGCGATGGCGCACGGGCTTCCCGTTATCGCGACGCCGTGCTGCGGCGGCGTGGTCGAGGACGGCCTATCCGGCTTTGTCGTGGCGCCGCGTAGCGCCGAGGCGATCGCCGACCGCTTGCAACGGCTCCGCGCGGACCCCGCACTGCTCACCCGGATGTCGCGGAACGCGCTGGCCCGGATCGGCGCGTTCGACGCTGCCACGACGGCCGGGATGCTTATGGAAACGCTGGACGCGGCGGCCTGATGTTGCTTCACTCGAATTATCGCATTTGGAGGCCGGCGCTGACCAAAACGACGTGCTTGACGCGATTGCGACCACGGCTCGCGCGCGCCATTCCGCATTGGCGTACATGGCCGTGACACGCGTCGCCTTCTCGTGGAACGGACTTCCCCAATATGGCGCGCGGCTGATCAGGCAGGCGATCGCCGAGCTCGGCGGGCCGTGCGCGGTGATCGGGACCAAGCCGACGGTTCCGGTTCTCGGCATGGAGGCCGCGCTCGGCCAGCCGGTCCACTGGATCGATGCCGACAGCCGTCCGCGATGGGCGGACCTCGGCCTGGAGCCGCCGGAGGTCTTTCTGCAGTCGGGCTGGGCCTATCCCGCATTCAACGCACTCGGGGCCGACACCAAAAGCCACGGCGGCCGGGTGATCGGCCTGATGGACAATAATTGGCGCGCCAGCTTTCGCCAGCTGGTGCTTGGTCCGGCCGGGTTCCGATTGCTCTACAGGCACGGGTTCGACGCGATGCTGGTTCCCGGCAAGTCGGGACGGCGGCTCGCGCGATATTATGGGATGAAGCGCGCGCGCCTGCGGATGGGCATGTACGGCGCCGATCCAGCATTGTTTTATCCCGAGATACCGATCTCGCAGCGGCCGAAGGAATTCCTGTTCGTGGGCCGCTTCACCGCCATCAAGGGCGTCGCTTCCCTCTGTGCCGGATTCATCGAATTTTCGAAGGCTCATCCGGAATGGACGCTGCGTTTGTGCGGCAGCGGTGAGATGCGCGTGTCGCTGCCCGACCATCCGGGCATCATCGTCGAAGATTTCGTGCAGCCGGAGGCGCTGAGGGCGCGGTACAACCGCGCACGCTTCTTCATCCTGCCCTCGATCGAGGAGGCTTGGGGCCTGGTCGTCCACGAGGCCGCCTTGTGCGGATCGGCGCTGATCCTGAGCGACAAGATCGGCAGCACCGACGATCTCGCTGGCTGCAGGAATTCGGTGCGATTCGCCGCCGGCGACAGCGGCGCGCTCGCCCGAGCCCTTGCGCGCGCGGCAGCGTGGACCGACGCAAGGCTGGAGGAAGCGGGCAAGGAATCGCGGCTGCTCGCGCGTCGGTTCGGTCCTGCCCGGTTCGCCGACGAGGTAAAGCGGCTGGTAAACTCGTTCGCCCCCCGATAAGCCGCGCGGCTGAGCGAGGGTTTGTCGTGAAAGCCCGCTCGATCCGGTCCCGGCAATCCCACCAAAGAAAGAATCGGTGCAATGGCGCGTGTTTATGGCAGCAGGAAGAAGGTTCTCGTCACCGGCGGCGCCGGTTTCGTCGGGTCGCATCTGATCGACCGGCTGCTGGCGCGCGGCGACGAGGTGTTGTGCGTCGATAATCTGTTCACCGGCACCAAGGACAATATCGACCATCTCCACGCCAACTCGCGCTTCGAGTTCCTGCGCCACGACATCTGCTACCCGCTTCAGGTCGAGGTCGACGAGATCTACAATCTCGCCTGCCCGGCTTCGCCGATCCATTATCAGCACGATCCGGTGCAGACGACCAAGACCTCGGTGATGGGCGCGATCAACATGCTCGGCCTCGCCGCCCGGCTGAAGTGCAAGGTGCTGCAGGCGTCGACCAGCGAGATTTACGGCGATCCGACCGTCCACCCGCAGGTCGAGGGCTATTGGGGCAACGTCAATCCGATCGGCCCGCGCTCCTGCTACGACGAAGGCAAGAGGTGCGCGGAGACCTTGTTCTTCGACTATCGGCGGCAAAAAGGCGTCGCCATCAAGGTCGCCCGCATCTTCAACACCTACGGCCCGCGCATGCACCCGTCGGACGGAAGGGTGGTGTCGAACTTCGTCATACAGGCGCTGAATGGCGATCCGATCACCATCTACGGCGATGGCGCCCAGACTCGCTCCTTCTGCTACGTCGACGATTTGGTCGAAGGCCTGATGCGCCTGATGGACACGCCCGACGACTTCACTGGCCCGGTCAATCTCGGCAACCCGGTCGAATTCACGATCAGGGAGCTGGCCGAACTCGTCATCGATATGACCGGCTCTGTGTCCACGCTCGTCGCCAAGCCACTTCCGCAGGACGATCCGCGCCAGCGCCAACCCGACATCGGACTGGCGAAAGACGTGCTGGGCTGGGAGCCCCGCGTGGCGCTGCGCGAAGGGCTGGAGAAGGTGATCGCCTATTTCCGGGGCGTGGCGGACGGCTGATTCAACGTGTCGCGAGGCCAGATCTCTTGGCCGGCTCGCGCCTCCTGAAGCCCGGCCAGTCCCTCGCGGGCTATCCGCGAAGTCGTCCGCCGAAGCCGCGCCAGATAGAGTCTCGGCAGGAAGAGCGTCGATAGCCAGCGGACCGAGCGGCGGCCCAAGCCATCCTGCCGAAGCATTCTCGCCGTGACTGCAAGCCTGGTCGCGAAGGACGATCCTCCGAAAGCCAGATCGGTCGCAACCGCGCGCTCGAGACGGCGCTGGGTCAGCTGCCGAAGCTGTGCGAATTCGCCGGTGCGCTGTGGAAAAAGCGCGGTTGCTCTTTCGAGATCCGCAATCACCGCCCGAAACCCGGCTTGCTCGAGCCGCGCGCGGTGCGCGAGCGCGCCATGCCATTGCGACGCCGCCATGTTTTCCGATGCGGTCCCGAGATAGACGTTGGCGCCATGCTCGCGATAGTGGACCAGTGGCTTTTCGAGATAACGGATTTCGCCGAGGATCGCGGCGCGGAACGGGATCACCAGATCCTCCATCGACAGCCGGTCCGGCAATGGGCCGAACAGGTCAAAGGCGTCGCGATGCCAGCCCATGGTGCAGCCGAAGATCGAGAATTCCTCGGCCGCCGCCCAGGCGAGGTCGTGCCGGCGCGGATCGGGGGATTGGGGGTAGAGCCGGCGCTGCGGCCGGCCCTCGGCGTCGGTCACGTAGGCGTCGGAATAAATGAGCGTCGCCTTGCCGTTCAAGGCCCGATAGGCGTCAAGCAAAGCCGCGACGCGATCAGGCAGCGAAACGTCGTCGCCGGCGGCGCCGATGACAAACTCTCCGGCCGCCATCGTCATCGCTTTGTTGAGCGTGGCGCTGAGCCCGATATTGGCGTCGTTCGTGAGCATCGAAATTCGATGCGGGCCGCTATAGCCTTCGAGCGCGCCGGAGATCGCCTTTCCGGTTGCATCGGTCGAGGCGTCGTCGCAGATCAGGATCTCGAGCGGCTGGTAGGTCTGGGCGAGCGCGCCGCGCACGGCCTCGGCGACGAAGCGCTCGTGATTGTAGGCGCAGATCAGGAGGGTCGCGAGCGGCGGCATCGCGGCTGGGTAGACGACCGCAAAGGCTTTGAAAACCGCGCCGCCCAATAACATTCTTGCGTTCGGCGCGCCGAACCCGGAGAAGGTGCGCGCCGTCCGGCGACGAATAAACGGAGCATCCCCATTCAAGACGCGTTCGAGATCGGCTTCCCGACGCGCAACCGCTGGGCGCAGGTCGAGGATACGCTCCGGCAGCTGGCCGCGTTCGGGCTGGGCCAGACCAGGATCCTGATCTTCGACGATGGGTCCGACCACCCATGCCCGTTCGACGCCAAGGCGATCTGCGCCGGCGCTGAGGTTTTTCGATTCGAAGAATCGCGTGGCATGATCGTCCGCCGCAATCAAATCGCGCGGGAAATGCGATCGCGATTCTATCTGGGAATCGACGACGATTCGTATCCCGTCGCCGGTTCGATCGCGGCTGCGCTCGAGTTCGCGACATCGCGGGAGGACATTTTCTGCCTTTCCTTTCCGATCCACAATCCCCGGCTCGGGATCGACCAGATCGGCTCGTTGCGGTCCGAGCCCTACCCGGTCCAGGGCTTCGTCGGCTGCGCGCACATGATGGATCTTCGAATATTCCACGAGCTCGGTGGGTTTTACGAGCCCTTCGGGTTTTTCCTCGAGGAGCCCGAGGTGGCGGCGCGCGCCTACCTCAAAGGCCTGGATTGCTATCATTTCCCGGCGTTGCGTTTTCACCATGTCGAGACCCTGGCGGCCCGCAATTGGGCGCGGCAGGATTATTACGGAGCCCGCAACAGCTTCCTGTGGAACGACTGGTATCTGCCTGCCAAGGCGAAGGCGCTGAAGCAGCTTCGCGGATTGGCCTCGCGCTGTGTTCAGGCCGTCCGTACGCGGCGGCTCGGCCAGTTGCGGGGCTTCTTTTCGGGCTGGAGCTCGGCTTCAAACGAGCGCGCTCGGCGACGGCCGATGAGCGCCGCACAGTTTCGCCTCTGGCGGGGGCGCCCGCCCGCCTGAGGCCGGCGGCGGACGTGGAGGGGCCAGCACGCGCTGGCATTGGGCGGCCGTTTCTTCTATGGGCGCGGCGTGACCGAGCTGCTCCCCTTCATCCTGATCGACATCGTCATTCTGATCGCGGTTGGCCTTTTTTACCTGCGCCAGTCGTCGTTCTTCCATCCGCTGTCGCTCTACCTGTTTTTCCATCTGTACTCGTTCACCCTGCGAGGATTTGAGCTCTACAGCGGCAAGTATCCGATGTATTTTGGGCTAGTGACATCGCGTTACTATAGTGCGGTTAGGCCGGAGGAGTTCGTCAGGGCATTGATCGTCGCGGACATCGCGCTCGTGCTTTTTGCGGCAGGATGCTTTTTGGCCGCGGGCGTCAAACATGTTCGAACGGCCCAGCCCTTCGACAATAATTTGCTGATCGTCTTCCTACTGACTTTACTACCGGCGAGCTTCTATTTTCTTATTAGTCGCCGCTTCGGTGGCGAGCAGTCGGAATTGTTAAATGTCCAGCTTTTGCTCATGATCGGTGTGTGGCCGATCGCGTGCATCGGCCTTGCCGTGGCACGCTGGGGGTTTAAACTCCATTGGCTGGTGCTGGCGGCGATCTACATGTTTATCGTCGGGACGCAGGGCTACCACAGGTTCATGCTGCTCCTCCCGCTGATCCTGCTCGTGGGTATCTATCTCGCCCGCCGCCGGCAGATGTGGCCGAGGACCGGCGTTTGGGCGTTTCTCGTGCTCGTGATGCTCGCATTCCCCGTGATGAAGACGTTTGGACAAGAATATAATGCGAGCGGCGCCACGGCCGCCCTGGAAACGGCGACCTCGACCGCGATGGCGGCCGGGGACGACCCCTTGGTTACCCGGACCGAAATGTTTCTCGATCAGTTCGCGGGCGCGTTGACACTCGCGGACGGCCTCGAGGCGCCGCTGCTCGGGAAGTCCTATCTCGCCATTGTGACTTTGCCGATACCGCGCAGCTGGTGGCCGGACAAGCCGACCTTGGGCGAGACGACGGTCGCGATCGAAGCGGCCGGGCGACCGTTCACCGAAGAGGGCAGAATCGTCACCCTGATCGGCGAATCCTACATCAACTTCGGCTATGTCGGCATCGCGCTGATCATGCCGCTGCTCGGCTATCTGCTGTCGCGCTTTTATTTCAAGGCGTTCGCGGTAAGCGCGCTGGACCCTTACAAGCTGGCCTATCTCGCGCTCACGACGACCTACCTTCAGGTTTACCGCGATGGGCTCCTGTCGCTCATCCTGTTCAGCTTCATCGTCGGCTTTCCGATCTATCTCTATGCGTTTGTAAACGGCTTGATGCAGCGCGCCCGCGCCGCCGGGGCGACACGCTGGCCGAAGGCGAATCCGACTGCGGCGCGGCGCGCCGATCATTGGACGTCCCCGCTTGGCGACGATTCGGCGCCCGTTACCGCTTCGAAGCCGCTCCAGCCCTGATCTTGCTCTCTCCGCACTATCCTATGATTCGTCCGCAGGCATGAACGCTCGACGCAAAATCGCCCATATCGTCTTTCGCTGCGTGCCCGGCGACTATCGCGGCGGCGTCGAGAAGATGGTGCTCGAGCTGGCGAAGGCGCAGGCCGCGGCCGGCCACGCGGTCGACATCCTGGCGGTGCGAACGGCGGACGAGAGCGACGTGGTCGAGGATGGCGGAGTCTCGATCCGCTACTTTGCCGCGCGGCGCGTCGCCGGAAATGTCTGGTCACCGGCGATGGCGGATTTCGTCCGGACCGAGCCGAAACGCTACGATGTCCTGCACATTCACAATGTATTTCACCTGCTGAACGCGCAGATGCGGCGGATCGCACACGATCTGTCCTGGCCCTTGTTCGTCCATGCGCACGGCGCGCTCGATCCCAAGCTGCTGCGCGGGACAGGTTTGAGGGCGCTCAAAAAGAAGCTCTATATCGCGGCTGTGGAGCGGCCCAATTTCAATCGGGCCAATGCGGTGTTCGCGCTGTCCGCGGAGGAACGCGACCAGCTCCTCGCGCTGGGGATCGTCGCGCCGATCGAGATCGTCCCCAACGGGATCGCGCCGCCGCCGGCCCGCGACCCCGCCGCCGGACTGACGCTGCGCGCGCAATTGGGCATCGCGCCGGGCGACCCGCTGATCCTGTATCTCGGCCGGATCGTCGGCAAGAAAGGGCTCGACGACGTCATCGAGGCGCTGGCCCTGGTCCGGAACCGCCACCCGCGCGTCACGCTGGCGCTGGCCGGCAATCCTGTCGAGGAGCCCGCTTATGGCGCCCGGCTCAAGGAGATGATCGCCGCGCGCGGGTTCGAAGCGAACGTCCATTGGCTGGGCTTTCTCGACGAAACCCGCAAAGCGGACGCTTATTCGGCGGCCGATATGTTCATCCACGCCTCGCATTCCGAAGGCATGGCGATGGCGATCCTCGAAGCGATGGCGGCGGGGCTGCCGACCTTGGTGACGCGGGGCTGCTATATGGGCGAGGCGGCGGCGGCGGGCGCGGTGATCGAGGTCGCGGGCGGCGCCGGGCCGGTCGCGGATGGGCTGGTCCGGCTGATCGAGGATTCCGGCGCGCGCGAGCGGATCGCCGCGACCGGCCGCTCCTACGCCGAAACGCGGCATGGCTGGCCGGCCTTGGCAGAGCGCGTGCTCGCGGCCTATGGCCGTCATTCAGGCGCGCGGGCCGGCTGAAGCCGGGCAAATTTGGATCGTTCGAACATGAAGCAGGTGCTGCAGGACCTTCAAAAGGGTTCGACCTATCTGATCGACGCGCCCGCGCCGCAGGTCTCGCCCGGCAATGTGCTGATCGACACGCGGGTGTCTTTGGTCTCGGCGGGGACCGAGCGGATGCTGATGGAGTTCGGCCAGGCGTCTTTGCTCCAGAAAGCGCGCCAGCAGCCCGACAAGGTCAAGCAGGTTCTCGGCAAGATCCGCACCGACGGGCTCGCTGCGACGGTCTCGGCGGTGCGCTCCAAGCTCGCTCAGCCGATCCCGCTCGGCTACTCGAACGTCGGGGTCGTGCGCGAGGCCGGGGCGTCGGCTGGCGGGTTCGCGGCCGGCGAGCGGGTGGTCTCGAACGGCGCGCATGCCGAGGTCGTAAGTGTGCCGAAGAATCTGTGCGCGCGGATCCCCGAGGGGGTGAGCGACGAAGAGGCTGCGTTCACCATACTCGCCAGCATCGGGCTGCAGGGCATCCGGCTCGCGCAGCCGACCTTGGGCGAGAGCGTCGCGGTGGTCGGCGCGGGCATCATCGGGCTGCTCACCGTCCAGATGCTGCGCGCCAACGGCTGCCGGGTGCTGGCGATCGACACCAACGAGGCGCGGCTGCGGCTGGCCCAGAGCTTCGGCGCGGAGACCTGCAACCCGGTGGCGAACGATCCGGTGAGCGCGGGGATCGCCTTTTCGGATTCGTGGCAGGGCATGGATGCGGTGATCGTGACCGCCGCCGCCAAGTCGAACGAAGTGATCGCGCAGGCCGCGAAGATGGCGCGCAAGCGCGGCCGGATCATCCTGGTCGGCGTGGTCGGCCTCGACCTCGACCGCGCCGATTTCTTCGAGAAGGAATTGAGCTTCCAGGTGTCCTGCTCGTACGGACCGGGCCGCTACGATCCCGCCTACGAGCAAGGCGGGCAGGATTACCCTTTGGGCTTCGTGCGCTGGACCGAGCAGCGCAATTTCGAGGCGGTGCTCGAACTAATGCGGATCGGCGCGCTGCGGCTCGACGACCTCATTACCCACCGTTTCGACATCGAGGAGGTGGGCGCGGCCTATGCGGCGCTCGGCTCCGATCCGGCGGCGCTCGGGATCATGCTGCGCTACGCGGCGCCCGCGGCGGAGCGGGCGGCGACCCGGATCGTGTGCGCGCAGATTGCGCCGTCCTCCGGCGCGCCCGTGATCGGCGTGATCGGCGCGGGCAATTTCGCGTCGCGCACATTGCTGCCGGCGCTCAAGCAAGCGGGGGCGAACTTCCACATGATCGTCTCGGCGAGCGGGCTGTCGGGCGCGGTCGAAGCCGGCAAAGCGGGCTTCGGCACCGCGTCGAGCGACGTCGAGGACGTGCTCGGCAATGACGCGATCGACGCCGCCTTCATCCTCACCCGGCACGGCAGCCACGCCAGGCTCGCCGCCGACGCGCTGGCGCGCGGCAAACATGTGTTCGTCGAGAAGCCGCTCGCGATCGACACAGCCGGGCTCGACCAGGTGCGCGCTGCCGCCGCCGCGCGGCCCGACCGGCTGCTGATGGTCGGCTTCAACCGCCGCTTCGCGCCGCTCACCCTCCGCGTGAAGGCGGCGCTGGCCGGCGCCTCGGCGCCGAGCGCGATCGTCATCACCGTCAACGCCGGCGCGCTTCCGGCCACGCACTGGACGCTGCACGAGGCCGAGGGCGGCCGTATCATCGGCGAGGCCTGCCATTTCATCGACCTCGCCCGCCATCTCGCCGGCCACGCCATCACCGGCGTGACCGCGACCGGCCAGGCGGCGCATCCGGGTACGCACGGCTCGGGCGACACCGCGTCGATCGCGCTCGCTTTCGCCGACGGCTCGGTTGCGACGATCCATTATTTCGCGAACGGCGCGGCGTCCTTCCCTAAGGAACGGATCGAAGTCTTCAACGCGGGCCGCGTCCTGCAGATCGATAATTTCCGGTCGCTGACGCCGTTCGGCTGGCGGAGCGTCGGCAAGCAGAAAAGCTGGAAGCAAGATAAGGGCCACGCCGCTTGCGCCGCAGCCTTCCTCGCCGCCGTGTGCGAAGGGAGGCCGTCGCCCATCCCCGCGGACGAATTGTTCGAGGTGTCCGGCGCGACGATCGAGGCGGCGCGCCAGCTTCATCATCAGACCTAAAGGATCGAGCGCAGCACCATGAAGGCTTCGGCGGCGGCGACCCCGATTTCGGCGCCCCGGACAGTCGCCTGCGCTCGCAACGCCTCCATCGACCGAGGCGTCGGTCCTTGCTGGTGCTGAGACGCGTAGCAATTCCAGGCTGCCAGCTTGGCCTCCAGCGTATCGCTGACGTCGATCCACATGCTGGGCGCGAACCCCGGCGCCAGCTGCGCCGGAAACAGATGCGTCTCGGTCGGCGTCTCGTACATCGCGATCAATCGAATGGAGCGGCCCGGCTCAAGATAGGCGCGGGCGTGGACGAGGCTCGCATAAGCGACGATGCCGTGATCGCGATGGAGGTCGTGGTAGAAGGGCAGATAAAGCTCTTGCGGGTTCACGCGCGCGATCAATCCCGAGACGATCTTGTTGACCGCGTGGACCGGCGTCTCCGAAAGGGTGACCGCCGGCAAATTCTCGAACAACAGATCGGTGACGCCAAGCGCGCGCATCGCCTCGGCCGCCTCGGCGCGGATCGCGTCCCACGTCGAATGCGGCCAGATCGGGTGCGGTTCGTCGCCGGGCCCGGTCATGATCGCGACCGTCACTTTCTGTCCTTCGCGCACGAAGCGGGCGATCGACCCGCCCATGCCGAGCGTCTCGTCATCGGCGTGGGGGGCGATAATCAGGATACTCATGCTCTTGCTCCCAGGCGCGGCTGGCCGCTGATCCTTGCGTCCGGCAGCGGGTCTCCGGTCTCGCCGTCCACCAATTGGTAGTCGCTCAGCACCAGATCGGTGTCGCCGCCGCAGCGCGCCACCGGCGCTTCGCCCTCATAAGTGAAAACCTGCCCGATTTGCGCCGCCCATTGCGGGTAGTGGGCGACCCGCGCCGCCCATATGATCAGCTTGCGGCCGCGCCACCACGTGAAGGCGCCGGGATAAGGGTGCGACACGGCGCGGGTCAGCCGCTCGATTTCCGGGGCGGGGCGCTCCCAGTCGATCGCGCCGTCTTCGGCCCGCCGAACCGCGAGATAGGTGGCGTACTCGTGCCGCTGCGGGGCGGCCGGCCGCTCGCCGGCCGCGAGCTTCGCCGCAAGGCCTGCCGCCATCGTCCGCAGCGCGTCGAGATGGCGGTTGTAAAGCTGCCGAAGCGTCTCGGCGCCGCTGAGGTCGAACGCCTCCTGCGCCACGATGTCGCCCGAATCGATACCCTCGTCGAGCCAGAAAAGACTGCCGCCGGTGCGCCGGACGTCGCGCAAGATCGTCCAGGCGAGCGCCGCCCGCCCGCGCATGCTGGGCAACAAGGCGGGATGGTAGCCGATCGCGCCGAGCCGCGCGGCGCGACGGAATTCGGGGCCGCAGACGCGCGACCAGCCAACCACCATCAGCAAATCGAGGTCGAGAGTGGCGAGGAGGGCCAACACCGCGTCATCGTTGACGTCCTGGACGCGCTCGACGTGCGTGCCGACCGCGTCCGCCAGCGGGGCAAGATCGACGAAATCCGAATGGCGCGCCCGCTTCTCCAGCGGGAGCGTCAGCAGGATCACCGGCGCATGCCCGGCCCCGGCCAGCGCTTCCAGCGCCGCGGCGGTCGATTCGACCGCCCCGACTAGGCCGATCCGCAGCATCAGGCGCGATCTCCCTTGGCCGCGCGGAGGACAAGTTCGATCAGCGGTTCGTCCCTCTTCTCGCCCGACGCGATCGTCGCCACGGTCCGAAGCAGGATGGCGAGGTCCCATGCCAGCGTCCAGTGGCGGACGTAGTGTATGTCGAGCGCGATCTTCTCGCTATTGGTCAGCAGGGTGTTGCCGCTGACCTGGGCCAGGCCTGTGAAGCCGGGCCGCATTTGGCTCCGCTCCGCGCTCCCCGCGATCGTGTCGAGCACATAGGTCGGCAGCGGGCGCGGGCCGACGATCGCCATCCGGCCGGTGACGACCGCCAGGAAGCCGGGCAGCTCGTCGAGCCGAAAGCGGCGGA
>Ga0136617_10001554_pt1 | contig 20321 bp, 17 predicted proteins | sample AntDrymUQ3222106_2_FD_129672 | JGI IMG/M metagenome (GOLD analysis project Ga0136617, IMG submission 129672) | Polar desert sand microbial communities from Dry Valleys, Antarctica - metaG UQ322 (21.06) | ecosystem: Environmental > Terrestrial > Soil > Desert | place: Antarctica: Dry Valley...
CGATCCCGCGATTGCTTGCCCGCCACGACGAGCCGCCGTCGTCGGACAGATAGACGCCCGCCGCCGAGATGGCGATCAGCAAGCGATCCGGATCGTCCGGATGCACGAGCACGGTGTGCAGGCACAGGCCGCCGCCGCCCGGCTGCCACTGCGCTCGATGGGGGTGGTCCCACAACCCCTCCACCAGCGAGAAGCTGCGCCCACCGTCCTCGCTGCGAAACAGCGCCGCCGGCTCCACACCGGCGTACATCACGTCCGGCTCGTCGGCCGGACCGGGTGCGAGCTGCCAGATCCGATCCAGCGAGGCATCGGAACCCTCCGGGAAGCGCAGCGCCGCCGTCTCGTCCTCGGACCACGTAGTCCCCAGGTCGTCGGAGCGACGCAGTACCGGGCCCCAGTGGTTGCTGACCGATCCGATGATGAGTCGCGTCGCGCCCGAGCGGCTGTCGATGCACGTGGCGTACACCTCCTCGCCGGCGAACGTCGGCCCCGTCAACTCGAAGTGCTCCCGACCAGAATCGGCGCGGAGAGTGAACAACCCCTTCGTCGTGCCGAGCAGGACGATCGCGTCGGCCGTATCCACGGCCTCGTCGGATGCAGCTGTCGTCGTCATGCAAGTGGCCTTCTCAAACGTCGGAACCGATCGCTCCCGGGGAACTTCCCACCATGTTGCCTCAGCGAGATCGTGGCCGGGAACGGATTCGAGATCAACTTCGAGTACGAGGAATGGCGCCACAAAGAGCTCGGTGTCGCCGCCGACCAACCGCACCGCATCAAGTACAAGAAGCTGGCCTGACCGGCGCGCCGGGGGCGGCCGGGAGCGAGCGATACCGTGCCGGCATGGCGCACGGTGACCGGGACCGGCTGATCGCCTTGCTGCAGTTGGCCCACTCCGGTGAGCTGGCCGCGGCCCACGCCTACACGGGACATGCGGGCTCGCTGCGGCGGCGCCACCCGGACCAGGCGGCAGAGGTCGACGCCATCAAGGCCCAGGAGATCGACCACCGCGGCCGAGTGCGGGCGATGCTCGACACGTTGGGAGTCGAGCCCGAAACGCGCCGAGAGCGCAAGCTCGATCGCATCGGCCGTGTGATCAGCGCCTTCTGCTACGTCGGCGGCTGGTTCGGCCCGATGTACGGCGCGGCGCGGCTGGAGCGCAAGAACATCGGCGAGTACGAGCGGGCCGCCGGCTACGCCCTCGGCTGCGGCCGAGAGGAGCTCGTCGAGGACCTCATCGAAATGTCCGAGGTCGAGTGGGACCACGAGCGCTACTTCCGCGAGCACTGCGAAGGCCATTGGCTGTGGCGCCTGTTCCCGCACTGGAACCCGCCACCGCCGAGGGACGAGATCCGCGCCGGCGTGGAACGGTTGGTCGTGGGCTCGTCCGGCGGTGCTCGATGACGCGGTTCGTCGTCGACGCCGGGGTCGTCCTGCACCTCGCCGCCGAGGGTTTGAGCGTGCCGGCGGGCCACCAGGTGTTGGCGCCGACGCTGATCCGATCGCAGGCCCTGTCGATGTTGCACGAGTCCGTCCATCGGGGCGAGGTCACGGCCGACGATGCGCAGCGCATGCTGGGCCATGTCGGGCGGATGAAGATGCGGCTGCTCGGTGACGCCGTGCTCCGGCGGACGGCCTGGAAGCTGGCCGACCAACTCGACTGGGCGTCGACCTACGACGCCGAGTATCTCGCCCTGACCCAGCTCCAGGCCAATGCGTTCGTCACCTTGAACAAGCAGCTCGCCCGCCAGGCCGCCAAGATCGTGGCCGTCGCGTCGGTCGAGAACCTACTGCGCGCCCGCTCGTGACGCGCCGTCGGCGGTGAGTTCGAGGCGGGCTTCGGTCTCGCCGTCGACGACCTCTCCGGTAGGCACGAACCCGAGGCGCTCGTAGAACGGCCGCGGGCTACCCGGGCCCTCGCCCCAGCTGGTGATCAGCGTGGCGTGACCCTCCGCCCGCAGGCGCTCGAACAGCAGACGGAGGGCCCGACCGGCGATGCCGCGACGCTGGTGCAGTCGATCGATCAGCAGGCGCCACAGGTAGGGCTCGGGGTGGTGCTCGGTGACCTCGGCGATCATCAGGAAGCCGACCGGCTGGCCGTCGGCGTCGATGCCCCGCATCCACGGCACGACCGGCGCGCCGTCGATCTCCTCCGGGAAGTGGGCCTCGACGATCGACAGCCAGGTCGGGTCGACGAAGCGCTCCTGGGAGTGGTGCGTCCGCAGGTGCCGGTACGTCCTCTCGGTGCGCCAATCGAGCTCGACGAGCTGGACATCGCCCGGCGGAGCCGTCGGGCGGTGGCGCCACTCGTCGTACTCGGAGCGCGTCGCCGCGTACGACATGTTGTCGGTCCACTCCCCGCGCCACAGGAACGACTGCTTCGTCGTCGCTTCGTGGATCAAACCGATGCGCTCCAGCACCCGCTGCGAGGCAGTGTTCTCTGGGTCCAGCTCGCCGTACACGCGGACGCAGCCGAGCTGGTCGAACAAGGCGGCGACGACGGCACCGGCCGCCTCGCTGGCGTAGCCGCAGCCCTGGTGTGCGGTGGCCAGCGTGAAACCGATCTCGGCCGTGCCCCCGGTCTCGTCGATCGCCGTGAACACGTCGCCGACGACGACGCCGTCGACCTCGATCGCCAACTGATACTTGCCGCCCGGTACGAGCTGGTCGTCGGCGGTCTGGCCGTCCAGCATCTTGCGGGCATCCTCGACGCTGTAGGGCAGGTCCCACAGCTGGTGCTTGGCGACGGCCGGGTCGTTGCGGTAGGCAGCCAGGACCTCGGCGTCGCGTGCCGGCGTCATCATGCGCACCGTCAGCCGAGCGGTGCGGATCGGCAGGACCTCCCCCATGACTCAGAGCGCGAGGCCGACGTACTTGGTTTCGAGGTACTCGTCGATGCCCTCGAAGCCGCCCTCGCGGCCGAAGCCGGACTGCTTGACGCCGCCGAAGGGCGCGGCCGGGTTGGAGACGATGCCCTGGTTGACGCCGACCATGCCGTACTCCAGCGCCTCGCTGACGAGCAGCGCCCGGCTGAGGTCGGCGGTGAAGAGATAGGCGACGAGGCCGAACTCGGTGTCGTTGGCCAGCCGTACGGCCTCGTCGTCGTCGGCGAACGTCGAGATCGGCGCCACCGGGCCGAAGATCTCCTCCTTGTGAACGCGAGCGTCGGACGGCACGTCGGCGATCACGGTCGGCTGGAAGAAGTAGCCAGGCCCGGACTGGGGCTCGCCGCCGGTCAGCACCGTGGCCCCCTTGGCGACGGCGTCGTCGAGAAGCTCGGTGACCTTGGCGACTGCCTTGGCGTCGATCAACGGTCCGACCTCGACGCCGGGTTTGGTGCCCTTACCGAGCGTCAGCGCGCCCATCCGTTTGGCGAAGCGCTCGGCGAACTCGTCGGCTACCGACTCATGCACGTAGAAGCGGTTGGCCGACGTGCAGGCCTCGCCGATGTTGCGCATCTTGGCCAGCATCGCCCCGTCGACGGCGCGGTCGATGTCGGCGTCGCCGAACACGAGGAACGGGGCGTTGCCGCCGAGCTCCATCGAGATGCGCAGCAGGCCTTCGGCCGACTGCTCGACGAGGCGCCGGCCGATCTCCGTCGAGCCGGTGAACGTCAGCTTGCGCAGCCGACGGTCGCGGATGATCGGCTCGCTGACCTCGCCGGTGCGCTTCGTCGTGATCACGTTGAGCACGCCGTCGGGCACACCGCACTCCGTCAAGAGGTCGGCCAGGAGGAGCATCGTCAGCGGTGTCTGCTGGGCCGGCTTGACGACCATCGTGCAACCGGCGGCGATGGCGGGGCCGATCTTGCGGGTGCCCATCGCCAGCGGAAAGTTCCACGGCGTGATCATGAACGTCGGCCCGACCGGCTGCTTCATCGTCACCAGGCGGGTCGCCCCGTTCGGGGCGGTGGCGTAGCGGCCGTGGACGCGCACCGCTTCTTCCGAGAACCAGCGGAAGAACTCGGCGCCGTAGGCGACCTCGCCCCGTGACTCGGCCAGCGGCTTGCCCATCTCCAGCGTCATCATCAGCGCGAACTCCTCGGCCCGCGCCGTGATCGCCTCGAAGGCGGCGCGCAGGATCTCGCCGCGGTCTCGAGGCGGTGTCGCCGCCCACGACACCTGGGCGGCGGCGGCGGCGTCGAGGGCCGCCACGCCGTCGCCCTTGGTGGCGTCGGCCACGGTCGCCAGCGTCCGCCCGGTCGCCGGGTCCTCGACGGCCAGCGTCGAGCCGTCCCCCGACTCCCTCCACGACCCCCCGATGAACAAGCCGGTCGGGACCTTCGCCAGCAGCGCCTTCTGCGTCAGTGCCATGCCCCCTTACTAGTCCCTCCATCCGAGGGTTGGGCGAGGGAGGCCCCCTCACCCAGCCCTCGGATGCGGTCCAGCCCTCGGATGCGGAGACGGGTGGGGTCAGACGGAGGCGGCGAAGGCGGCGTCGAGGAGGTCGAGGCCGGCGGCGACGACATCGTCGGGGATGACGAGCGGCGGCAGGAAGCGGAAGACGTTGCCGAACGTGCCGCACGTCAGCGTCACGAGGCCGGACCGATGGCAGGCCTGGTTGATGCGGGCCGTGAGCGCCAGGTTGGGGGTGTGGTCCTCGGCCGACTCGACCAACTCCACGGCGAGCATCGCTCCTCGCCCGCGCACGTCGCCGATCTGCTCGTACTTCGACGCCAGCGCTTCCAGGCGAGGCCGGAACAGCTCCTCGAGGTGGCGGGCCCGCCCGGCCAGATCGTCGGCGCGCATCGTCTCGATCGCCCCCAGGGCGGCCGCACAAGCGACCGGGTTGCCGCCGTAGGTGCCGCCCAGGCCACCGGGATGGACGGCGTCCATCAGCTCGGCCCGCCCGGTGACGCCGGCGAGCGGCAGACCGGCGGCGATGCCCTTGGCCGTGCAGATCAGGTCGGGCACGGTGTCCTCGTGTTCACAGGCGAACCAGTCGCCGGTCCGGCAGAACCCGGTCTGGATCTCGTCGGCGATGAAGACGATGCCGTGCTCCCGGCACCACGACGCCACGGCGGCGACGAAGCCGGGCGGCGGCACGATGAAGCCGCCTTCGCCCTGGATCGGTTCGAGGATCACGGCCGCCGTGTTCTCTTCGCCCACCTGGGCGTGGACTTGGCTGACGAAGGCGTCGAGCGCCTCGGCCGCGCAGGCCTCCGAACCACCGGGCCAGCGGAACGGGTAGGCCATCGGCACCCGGTAGATCTCGCCGGCGAACGGCCCGAAGCGGTGCTTGTACGGCACGTTCTTCGCCGTCAGCGCCATCGTCAGGTTCGTGCGCCCGTGATAGGCGTGGTCGAAGGCGACGACGGCCGGCCGGCCGGTGGCGTGGCGGGCGATCTTGACGGCGTTCTCGACGGCCTCGGCCCCCGAGTTGAACAGGGCCGAGCGCTTCTCGTGGTCGCCAGGGGTCACTTCGGCCAGCTGCTCGCACACGGCCACGTACTCCTCGTAGGGCGTGACCATGAAGCACGTGTGGGTGAAGTCGCCGACCTGGCGGCGTACGGCGTCGATCACTCGCGGGTTGGCCGCGCCGACCGACGTGACGGCGATCCCGGCGCCGAAGTCGATCAGCTCGTTGCCGTCGACGTCGACGAGGACGCCGTCGCCGGCGTGGTCGATGTAGACCGGCAGCCCCGTGCTGACGCCGGCCGAGACGGCCGCCACCTTGCGGGCCGCCAGCGCCTCCGACGCCGGGCCGGGGATGGCCGTACGCAAGACGGGGACCGTGGGCGCGTTCATGAGCTCAGCGTGCCACGTCGTCGTCACCGGTACGTTCGGGGCCGCATGCCCGGCGAAGACGATGTCGAGAGCGACGCCGCACTGGCCGCCCGGCTGGCTACCCAGGCCGGACGCGGTCTCGTCACCGTGCGTCAGCACCTGGAGGAATCCGGCGCCCATTCGTGGCAGGTGATGGACGGTGGCGACACGGCCAGCCAGCGCTTCCTGGCCGACGAGCTGGCGCGCCTGCGCCCCCATGACGCCGTCTTGTCCGAGGAGGGCCTCGAAGACGCGCGCCGTTTCGCCGGCGGCCGGGTGTGGATCATCGACCCGCTCGACGGCACCCGCGAGTTCGGCGAGCGCGGCCGGCACGACTGGGCCGTCCACGTCGCCCTGTGGCACGACGACCACTTCGTGGCGGCCGCCGTGGCCCTGCCCGCCGTCGGCATGACGCTGGCGACCGACCCGGCGCCGGTCGTGCCGCCGTCTACCCGCGCCCGGCCCCGGGTGGTGACCTCGCGCTCGCGGGCGCCCTACGCCACCGCCGTCGTCGCCCACGCTCTCGACGCCGATGCTGTGCGCCTCGGCTCGGCCGGGGCTAAGGCGATGTCGGTGGTGCTCGGCGAGTCCGACATCTACGTCCACGACGGCGGCATGTACCAATGGGACTCGGCGGCGCCGGCCGCCGTGGCCCTGGCCGCCGGGCTGCACGCCAGCCGGATCGACGGATCGCCGCTCGTCTACAACGAGCGCGACCCGTGGCTGCCCGACTTCCTCGTCTGCCGGCCCGAGCTCGCCGAACCCGTCCTGCGAGCGTTGTGGGCGTGACGACGACATGGAGTTGAAGGCGACCCGCCTCGACGTCGACGGGCATGTGGCGACGATCTGGCTGCACCGGCCCCAACGCCATAACGCATGGACTGGCCGCATGCACGCCGAGTACCGCTGGCTGCTGGCCGAGCTGGAGGCGAACGCCGACGTGCGGGTGGTCGTCGTCACTGGCACCCCGCCGGCGTTCTGCGTTGGCGGTGACAGCGAGGCGCTCGCCGGCCACGCCGATCGTGGTGGCTACGACGACGGTCTGCCGCCGGAGCCGGCCCGGCCGGGTTACGGGGTGCGACCGGAGTTCGATCACGACCTGGCTTTCACGTACGGCCTGCGCTTCCCCGTGATCGCCGCCGTCAATGGCGCCGCCGCCGGTGTCGGCCTGGCCGTGGCGCTGTACTGCGACCTCCGCTTCGTCGCCGCCATGGCCAAGATCACGACGGCGGCGCCCAAGCTGGGCTTGCCGGCCGAGTACGGGATGAGCTGGGTCCTGCCCCGGCTGATCGGCGTGACCCGGGCGGCCGACCTGCTGTTGTCGGGGCGGGCCGTCAGCGGCGCCGACACGGCGGAATGGGGCTTGTGGAACGGCGTCGGCGGCGACGGCGCGGCCACGCTGGCGATGGCCCGCGACTACGCCCACGCGTTGGCCGGCGACGCCGGGCCGAGGGCGGTCGCCATGACGAAGCGCCAGCTCTACGACGACCTGTTGCGCCACGACGTCGGCGCCGCCGTCGAGGACGCCGGCCGGCTGCTCCACGAGGCGATGGGCACGGCCGAGTATCGCGAGGGCGTCGCCGCCCTCCGGGCCAAACGGCGACCGCGCTTCTGACGCGTGGACGCCGACGTCGCGGTCGCCGGCGACGGGCGTGATCACCGCCTCGCCGCGTAGGATCACCGGCATGGGCGACGGGGTGGATCAACAGACCGGACACGAGCAGGTCGACACGCCGGCGGTGGGGGCGCACCGACCCTGGATCTCGGCCGTCGCCGTCGCCGGGCTGGCCTCGATCGGCGCCGGTGCGATCCATGCTGCCGCCATCGGTATCCACGCCGAGCACCCGACGCTGAGCCGCTTGTTCGTCGCCGTCGCCGCGGCCCAGCTGATCGTCGGCGTGCTCACACTCGTGCGCGGCGGCCGAGCCAACCTGGCGCTCACCGAGCTCGTCAACTCCGTCGCCGTGGCCGGTTGGCTGATGACCCGCATCTCGGGCATCTCGTGGATCGAGGGCCTCGAACAGGCCGAGTCGCCGCAGTTCGCCGACTCCGTGTGCGCCGCCCTCGGGGCTCTCGCCTTCGGCGCCGCCGTCGTGGCCCTGCTGCGCGGCCGCACGAGCCCGGGCGAGGCGCGCCTCGGGATCCCGGCCGTCGCCGTCGGCGCCCTTTCGGTGGCGGCGATGATGTACGGCGCCACCCACGTGCACAGCCACGGGGGCGGCACGGCCGAAGCCGCCGCCGGCCACGACCACGGCGTCGCCGCGGCCGAGCCGGCGACCGACGAGTCTGACGACGCCGCCATCGCCGCCGCCGGCCGCAGCAACGACGCCACGGTCACCGAGGAGGCGGCGGCGACGCCCACCACGCTCCACGACCACGGGCCCGCGACCACCGAGGCAGCGGCCGACGACGAGGCGGCGGCGACCAGCGAGCCGGCGGCCGCCGCAGCGGCCGCGCCGGCCTGGCCCCGCCCGTTCGACCCGGCGGCACCGATCAGCTTCGCCGGCGTCCCCGGCGTGACGCCGGAACAGCAGGGCCGGGCCGAGGCGCTCGTCACGGCCACGCTGCGCGACCTCCCTCAGTTCGCCGACGTCGCCACCCTGCCAGCGCTCGGCTTCCGTTCGATCGGCGATGGCGGCACCGGCTTCGAGCACTTCATCAACTACGGCTTCATCGCCGACGACCACTTCCTCGACCCCAACTATCCCGAGTCGCTGGTGTACCGGGTCGAGGGTGACACCCGCACGCTCGTGTCGGCGATGTTCATCGCCAGGCAGACGGCGATCGACGACCCGACCCTGGTCGACTACGGCGGTCCGCTGATGCAATGGCATGTGCACGCCAACTTGTGCTGGGCCGGCTCGGACGACGGACCGAAGGTCGTCGGCATCGTCGACGCGGCCGGCAACTGCCCGCCGGGCAGCGTCAATGCTGGCGGCGACAACCCGATGGTGCACGTCTGGATCACCCCGCACGAGTGCGGGCCGTTCGCCGCGCTGGAGGGTCACGGCGCCGGCCAGGCGGACCCGAACGCCGCCACCCGCACGGACCAGTGCGGCCACGACCACGACTCCGACGGCGTCAACGACCCTGCCGCCGCTGCCCCCGATCACGCCGGCCACGAGACGGCGGCCGCGGCTCAGCCGTACGACCCGACGAAGCCGATCGACCTGTCCGGGACCGCTGGCGTGACCCCGGAGCAGCAGGCGTTCGCCGAGAACCTCGTCGCCCGCACGGTCGTCGACCTGCCCCAGTGGGCCGACCCGGCTGCGGCCGAGGCGGCCGGGTTCCACTCGATCGGTGACGGCCCGACCGGTCATGAGCACTTCATCCAGTGGGACTGGATCAACGACGACGTCTGGCTCGACCCCGACGCGCCGGAGAGCCTCGTCTACGAGCCGCAGCCCGACGGCACCCGCAAGCTCGTGTCGGCGATGTACATGCTGGCGGACACGATGACGCTCGCCGACGTGCCCGACTTCGGTGGGGCGCTGATGCAATGGCACATCCACGACAACCTCTGCTTTACCGACGACCCGGTGGCGCCGCTCGTACGGGGACTGACCAACGCCGACGGCACGTGCACGGCGCCGCTGGTGCCACTGGCCCACGCACCGATGATCCACGTCTGGATCACGCCCAACGAGTGCGGCCCGTTCGCCGCCCTGGAGGGCGTCGGGGCCGGCAGTCCCCCGCCGGGCCAGGTCACCTTGTGTGACCACGCCCACGGCAGCGGGCCCTGACCCCTTCCCGGCCGGCCGATCTCGCGTGGGCCGCGTTCGACGATGTCGCGCCGTGGGTCCTCGACCTGGAACACATCGAATGGGCCGGCGATGCGGCCGGGCACCGCCGGGCCGCTGGCGCCGCCGTCCCGGCGCTGATAGCGCCCCGGCGGCTGCCACCCGGTTGGCGCGGCGTCGTGACCACCGCCCGCCTGGCCGCGGCCGTCGTCCCGTGGGCCGTGCGCAAGCGGCGGGGGCGGGTGGCCGGGGCCGCCAGCACGGCCGAGCTCTCCCGGCGGCTGCGGCGGGCGGCCGAGGCCCTCGGGCCGACGTTCATCAAGCTCGGCCAGATCATCTCCTCCGGTGAGGGCCTCTTCCCGCCCGAGCTCGTCGACGAGTTCAAGCGCTGCCGGGACCAAGTGCCGCCCGAGTCGTTCGATGACGTACGGCGCACCGTCGAGGACGACTTCGGCCGGCCGCTGGAGGACGTGTTCGCGTCGTTCGCCCGCCGCCCGATCGCCGCCGCGTCCATCGCCCAGGTCCACGCCGCCCGTCTGCACTCGGGCGAATACGTCGTCGTCAAGGTGCAACGGCCCGATGTCGCTCGCCTCGTGCGCACCGACCTGCAGGCGATGGCCTGGCTGGCACCCCACCTCGTCGGGCGCATCCCCGTCGCCTCGCTGGCCAATCCGCCGGCCCTGGTCGAGCTGTTTGCCGACACCATCGTCGAAGAGCTCGACTTCCGCGTCGAGGCGTCGAACATGATCGACGTCGCCCGCATGCTCCACGACCTCGGCCAGACGGGCTACGTCGTGCCCCGTCCCCACCCGACGCTCGTCACGCGGCGGGTGCTCGTGATGCAACGCCTCGACGGGTTCAAGTTTGACGACGTCGCCGGTATGCGTGAGGCCGGGGTCGACACCGAAGCCGTCGTGCGCACGGCGATGGTGGCGCTGATGGAAGGGGCGATGCTCGAGGGGATCTTCCACGGCGACCTCCACGGCGGCAACCTGTTCGTGCGGCCCGACGGCCGCACCGCCCTGCTCGACTTCGGGATCGTGGCCCGGTTGCCCGACGAGCGGCGGCGGGCATTCCTGCGCCTGATGGTGGCGGCCACTACGAACGACCTGAAGGGACAGATGCGGGCCCTCCAGCAGCTCGGCGCGCTGCCGGCTGACGCCGATGTCGTCGAGATCATCCGCGAGCTCGGACTCGACCAGCCGCCCGTCGACCCGACGACGCTCACCGGCGACGAGATTCTCGGTGAGGTCCAGCGCGTCGTCAAGGCGCTGCTCGGCTACGGCGCTCGGATGCCCAAGGAGCTGATGCTGTACGTCAAGAACATGGTGTTCATCGACGGCGCCATCGCCCGGCTGGCGCCGGACCTGGACATCCTCGCCGAGGTCGCCAGCATCTCGCTGCGCTTCGCCACCCGCCACGGCGCCCGGCTCGGCGCCGACCTCGGCGTCGACGCGCTGGCCGACGTCGACCTGACGGCGGTGAAGGCCGGGTTCGGGCTCGACCAGAGCGTCGAGCGGCTGACCCACCGGGAGCTGCAGGCCCGCCGGGCCCTGATCCAGCAACGGATGCGCCGCCGGTAGGTTCGCTCGGTGCGCCTGGTGATCGCCCGCTGCTCGGTCGACTACGCCGGTCGCCTGGCTGCCCACTTGCCGGAGGCCGTCCGCCTCATCATGGTCAAGGCCGACGGCTGCGTCGCCATCCACGCCGACGGCGGCGCCTACAAGCCGCTGAACTGGATGAACGCGCCGAACGCGTTGACGACGGGCGACGGCGTCTGGACGGTGACGAACCCGAAGGGTGAGACGCTGACGATCACCCTCCACGAGGTGCTCTCGGACAGCGCCCACGAGCTGGGGGCCGACCCCGGCCTGCAGAAGGACGGCGTCGAGGCGCACCTGCAGGAGCTGCTGGCGGTGGCGCCGCACACGATCGAAGGGGGCCTGACCCTGATCCGCCGGGAGTACCCGACGGCGATCGGACCGATCGACCTCGTCTGCCGGGACGCCGACGGCCAGGTCGTCGCCGTCGAGGTCAAGCGGCGCGGCGAGATCGACGGGGTCGAGCAACTGACCCGCTACATCGAGCGGCTGCACCTCGACTCGTCGCTGGGGGCGGTGCGCGGCGTGTTTGTCGCTCAGGTCGTCAAGCCGCAGGCTCGGGTCCTGGCCGAGGCGCGCGGCTTCCGCTGGGTCGAGATCGACTACGACGAGCTGCGCGGCCTGCGCCCCGCCGACCTCCGCCTGTTCTGAAGCGTTTCGCGCTCGTGGCAGGCTGCTCGTCGTGACGTGGCTCGACGTGCTGGTGGGGGTGGCGATCGCCGTGGGGCTGGTCGGCATCCTCGTCCCGTTGGTACCCGGCGCTCTCCTCGTGCTGGCGGCGATCCTCGTGTGGGCCATCGATGTCGACGAGACGACCGGGTGGGTCGTGTTCGGGCTCGCCGCAGCCGCCATCGCCGTCGGCCAGGTCGTCAAGTACACGATCCCGGGCCGGCGATTGAAGGCCGGCGGCATCCCCAACCGCTCGCTGTTGTTCGGCGGCGTGCTCGGCATCATCGGGTTCTTCGTGGTGCCCGTCGTCGGTCTGCTGATCGGCTTCCCGCTCGGCATCTACCTGGCCGAGCGGGCCCGCCTCGGCCAGGCTGGCGCCTGGCCGTCGACGAAGGCGGCACTGCGGGCCGTCGGCGTGTCGATCCTCATCGAGCTGGCCTCGGCCCTCGTCGCCACCGCCGTCTGGGTCGGCGGCGTCATCGCCACGTGACCGCCTAACTTGCGCTCATGGCGCAAGAAGTACGGGGCATCGTGGCGCGCGCCAAAGGCGCGCCGGTCAGCATCGAGACGGTGGTCGTCCCCGACCCCGGGCCGGGCGAGGTGGTCGTGGCCATCCAGGCCTGCGGGGTCTGTCACACCGACCTGCACTACCGCGAGGGTGGGATCAACGACGAGTTCCCGTTCCTCCTCGGCCATGAGGCCGCCGGCGTCGTCGAGACCGTCGGCGAGGGCGTGGCCGAAGTCGCCGCCGGTGACTTCGTGATCCTCAACTGGCGGGCGGTCTGCGGGAACTGCCGGGCCTGCCTGCGGGCCGAGCCGTGGTACTGCTTCAACACCCACAACGCCAGCCAGAAGATGACGCTGACCGACGGCACCGAGCTCAGCCCGGCCCTCGGCATCGGCGCCTTCGCCGACAAGACGCTGGTCGCCGCCGGCCAGTGCACGAAGGTCGACGCCGAGGCGCCGGCGACGGTGGCCGGTCTGCTCGGATGCGGCGTGATGGCCGGCATCGGCGCCGCCATCAACACCGGGGGCGTCACCCGCGGCAAGTCGGTCGCCGTGTTCGGGTGCGGGGGGGTCGGGGACGCTGCCATCGCCGGCGCCCAGCTCGCGGGGGCCGGCACGATCGTCGCCGTCGACATCGACGATCGCAAGCTCGAGTGGGCCAAGCAGTTCGGCGCCACCCACACGTGCAACTCGACCGAGACCGACCCGGTCGAGTTCGTCAAGTCGGTCACCGGCGGCTTCGGTGCCGACGTGTGCATCGAGGCCATCGGCGACCCGCACGTGTACCGCCAGGCCTTCGAGGCCCGCGACCTGGCCGGCACGGTCGTGCTCGTCGGCGTCCCCCGGCCCGACGACGTGCTGGAGCTGCCGTTCATCGAGGTGTTCGGCCGTGGCGGCTCGTTGAAGTCGAGCTGGTACGGCGACTGCCTGCCGTCGCGCGACTTCCCGATGCTCATCGACCTGTACCGCCAGGGCCGCCTGCCGCTGGACAAGTTCGTCACCGAGACGATCGCCCTGGAGGACGTCGAGGAGGCGTTCCACAAGATGGAGCGGGGCGAAGTCCTGCGCTCGGTGGTGGTGATGGACGCCGCCGCGCCATGACCGTCGAGCTCGTCACGACCGATGGGATCTTCGCCCTCGACGGCGGCGAGTGGGAGGTCACGAACAACATCTGGCTCGTCGGCGACGATCGTGAGGTGGTCGTGTTCGACGCCGCCCACGACCACCTACCGATCGTCGAGGCCGTACACGGACGCCGGGTCCGAGCCATCGTGCTCACCCACGGCCACAACGACCACATCAACGCGGCCGTCCCCCTCCGCGACGCCGTCGACGCGCCGATCTGGTTGCACCGGGGCGACCGCATGCTGTGGGACGTCGTGTGGCCGGACGCCGAGACCGACGTCGACCTCACGCCCGGCGACATGATCGACATCGGCGGCCACACGCTCGGCGTGCTGCACACGCCCGGCCACTCCCCCGGCTGCTGCTGCTTCCACGACGCCGACGGCGGGATCGTGTTCAGCGGCGACACGCTGTTCTGCGGCGGACCCGGCGCCACCGGCCGCAGTCACAGCGACGAGCCGACAATCCTCCGCTCGATCCGCGACGTCCTGCTCGCCCTGCCCGACGAGACGATCGTGCACACCGGCCACGGCGAGTCGACCACGATCGGCGCCGAACGTGCCGGCGTCGTTGCCCGCGTCGCCGAACATGGGCTCTGACCGCCGGGGCAACGGCGTAGAGGTAGATGTGCGGTACCAACGCCGACGAGCCGTTGCTCTTCGTCGGCGACGATTTCACCGCCACCGACCTCGTCGCGGCGTAAGACGGAACGTCCCCACGTCGGTCCGGACCCGCGGACGGCGGCCGTGTGTAGCGTCGCCGGGATGCAGGCGGTCGCGGGCGTCGTCCAACACTACGCCTGGGGGGACACGGCGTTCATCCCGCAATTACTCGGCGTGGAGCCCGACGGCCGGCCGTGGGCCGAACTGTGGTTGGGCACGCATCCCAACGGGCCCGCCACCATCGCTGGGGAACCGCTGGCCGACAGCACCGGGCCACTGCCGTACTTGCTCAAGGTGCTCGCGGTCGCCGAGCCGCTGTCGCTGCAGGCGCACCCCACGAAGGCCCAGGCCGTCGCCGGGTTCGCCGCCGGGCGCTATCCGGATGACGAGCCGAAGCCGGAGCTGTTGCTGGCGCTCACGCCATTCGAGGCGTTCTGCGGGGTGCGGCCCGTCGACGCCACGCTCGATCTGCTCCATCGCCTCGGCGCCCGCGACTTGGCCGCCGCCGTCGCCGGCGACGGAGCGGGTGGCGCCCTCGACGGCCTCTACCGCGGCCGGCTCGCCGTCCAGCCGATCGTCGACGTCTGTGGCGACGCCGCCGGACCGGAGGTGGCGTGGGTGCGCGAACTCGCGACGCGCTACCCCGGCGACGCCAGCGTTGCCGCCACGCTGCTGCTGAACTACGTCACGCTGGAGCCAGGCGAGGCGATCTTCCTCGGACCCGGCAACCTCCACGCCTACCTGCGCGGGGCCGGCGTCGAGCTGATGGGCGCCAGCGACAACGTCGTGCGCGGCGGCCTGACGACAAAGCCCGTCGACATTGACGACCTGTTGGCCGTCGTCGACCCGACACCGCTCGCCGATCCGGTCCGCCCGCCGGCCGACGTCTACGCCCTCGATCACACCTCGATCCGCCTGCACCGCGTCAGCGGGCCGGCTGCGTACACGTCTGCCGGCCACGAGCTGGTCGTCACGTCGGCCGGCGAGACCGGCTACCTCGCCTCAGGTGAGACGCTCACCGTCCCCGCCGGCGTGACGGGCTACATCGCCGCCGCCTGATCATCCGAGGGCTGGCTGCGGGGCTTCCCCGCAGCCAGCCCTCGGATGCACGCCAGCCCTCGGATGAGGAGGCGTCAACTGGTGACGGTCTTGCGGATCTCGACGATCTTGTCGGCGGCGTGGTTGGCGTCGGCGCCCTGGGCGGCGAGCAGCACCGAGCGGTCCTTGGCTGCCTCCCGCTCGGCCTTGACCGTGTCGGCCCGCGCCATCGCCGCCTCGATGCCGTGCTCGTTGATGAACTCGGCCCACTCGACCAGCGTGTCGACCATCTCGTCCTCGGGCACGACGGCGACGTTGCGGCCCTTGACGAACAGGTGACCCCGCTTGTTGCCGGCGGCGATGCCGATGTCGGCGTCGCGAGCCTCACCAGGGCCGTTGACGACGCAGCCCATCACGGCCACCTGCAGCGGGATCTCGCGCTCGCCGAACGCCTCCATCGCCTCCTTGGCCACGGCGATGACGTCGATCTCGGCCCGGCCGCACGACGGGCAGGCGATCAGGTCGACGTTCTTGCGCTCGCGCAGCCCCAGGGCCTCCAGCAGCTGACGACCGGCGCGCGCTTCTTCGACCGGGTCGGCCGTCAGCGAGTAACGGATCGTGTCGCCGATGCCCTCCATCAGCAAGGTGGCGATGCCGGCCGTCGACTTGACCAGCCCCGCCGGCGGGGGGCCGGCCTCGGTGACGCCGAGGTGCAACGGGTGGTCGGTCGCTTCCGACAGTTGGCGGTAGGCCTCGATCATCAGCGGCACGCTCGACGCCTTGACGGAGATCTTGACCAGGTCGAAGCCGACCTCGTCGAAGTAGGCCAGCTCCTGCTGGGCCGACTCGACCATCGCCTCGGGCGTCACGCCCCCGTGGCGCTCGTAGAGCGCCGGGTCGAGCGAACCCCCGTTGACCCCGATGCGGATCGGCACGCCCCGGTCCTTGGCCTCGCGGGCTACCGCCTTGATGTGGTCGGGCTTGCGGATGTTGCCCGGGTTGAGGCGCAGGCCCTGAACGCCGGCCTCCATCGCCGCCAGCGCCATGCGGTACTGGTGATGGATGTCGGCGATGATCGGCACCGGCGAGCGGGGCACGATCTGGGCCAGGCCCTCGGCCGCCGCCTGCTCGTTGCACGTGCAGCGCACGATGTCGCAGCCGGCGCCCGCCAACGCGTAGATCTGCTGCAGCGTGCCCTCGACGTCGGACGTCTTGGTGATCGTCATCGACTGGATCGAGACGGGCGCGCCGCCGCCGACGGGCACCGACCCGACGTGGATCTGGCGCGTCGGGCGCCGCTCGGTCACCGTGCCGGTCTGCATCGGCTGCTACCGCAACGGTCGGGCGATGTCGAGGTACAGGCCCGACATGAACAGGAACAGCAGGAGGGCGATCACGCCCATCGCGAACGGCATCAGCCGCTCGACGTCGGCGAAGTAGCGGCGCCGGCTGCGGCCCTCGCGGACGCGCTCGTAGGTGGCGATGGCGGCGTGACCACCGTCGAGCGGGAGCAGCGGGAACATGTTGAACACGCCGACGAAGACGTTCAGGGCGGCCAGCAGGTAGGTCACCCCGGCGATCCCCTCGGAGGCGCCGATGGCGCCGCTCACCTGGGTCACCCCGACGACCGTCGTCGGGCGGGTCGTGATGTCGTCGGTCGCACCGGTCAGGTGGTTCCAGATGTTCACCGGGTTGAGCACCTTGACGACGCCCTTGGTCGACTCCCACGCCACCGGGAACAGCTCGGTGACGCTCGCGGCGGCCGCCGATCCCAGCGACACCTCGCGCCACTCGGTCGCCGTAGAGCTACTCACGCCCAGGAACGCCTCGCCGACATGGGGGGACCCGGCAATCTCGTTCGTGCCGAGCACGGCGGGCAGCGTCAGCTCGTCCCCGTCGCGCTGAACGAGGATGTCGACGGTCGTCCCTGGCTCGAACGTGCGGATGACCTCGCCCATCTCCTCCGGACCGTCGACGGCCTGGCCGGCGATGGCGAGGATGACGTCGCCCTCCCGGACACCGGCGGCGGCCGCCGCGCCCGCCGGCGCGGCGCCGACCTCGGCGCCCGGCACCTGCTCCAGTTGACCCTTGGAGGCGAACACGGCGAAGAGCAGCACGATCGCCAGCAGCATGTGCATCAACGAGCCGGCCGAGATGACGAGCATCCGTCGGGGATAGCTCTTCTGGCGGTACGTGCGTCCTTCGTCCTCGCGGTCCACCTCGTCCATGCGGGTCATCCCGAGGATCTTGACGAAGGCGCCCAGCGGGAGCAGCCGCACGCCGTACTCGGTCTCGCCCCGCTTGAAGCTCCACAGGCGTGGGCCGAACCCGAGGAAGAACTGCGTCGCCTTCATCCCCGTCAGCCGGGCGGTGAGGTAGTGCCCGGCCTCGTGGAGGAACACGGCCACGAGCACGCCGACGACGAACAGGAACATCCATCCGTTGGTGACCGCCAGCCAGGCAAACAGCCCGAGGATGGCCAGCCCTGCGAGTCGACCGGCCCACGTCCCGCCGATCGCCTCGTCGTCGGGGTCGACGGGATGCTCGGTGCCGCCGGAGACCAGCTCGGTGCGGATCCGGTCGTAGCGACTGGGCGGCGGCAGGGCGCGGCCGGGCTCCAGCTCGGCGGCGGGATCCTGGTCAGCGGGCGGGGTCGGAGTCGTCGTCATCGGGGAGAACTGTTCGTCGGTGGTCACACCACGCTTGACGCTACGGCCCGCGCCGCCGCATCGGCGGTCACGACATCGTCGACGGTCGTCGGCAGCCACGGGTCGTGGCGGCCGAGCACCTCGTCGCACACGTCGGTGATCCCGCACCACGGCAACCGTCCGGCCAAGAAGGCGTCGACGGCCACCTCGTTGGCGGCGCTCAACGTCACCGGCGCCGTGCCGCCGGTCCGTCCGGCGGCGTAGGCCAGATCGAGCATGCGGAACGTGGACCGGTCCGGGACTTCGAAGTCGAGCCGCTCCAGCCGGCTCCAGTCGATGCGCCCGAAAGGCGTGGCGGCGCGGTGCGGGTAGCCCAGCGCGTAGCCGATCGGCAGGCGCATGTCGGGCAGGCTGAGCTGGGCGATCGTCGAGCCGTCCGTGAACTCGACCATCGAGTGGACGACCGACTGCGGGTGGACGACGACGTCGATGTGGTCGTAGGCGATCCCGAACAGCTCGTGGGCCTCGATCACCTCGAGGCCCTTGTTCATCAGGGTGCTCGAGTCGACCGTAATCTTCGGGCCCATCGCCCACGTCGGGTGGGCCAGCGCCTCCTCGACGGTGACCGTGGCCAGCTCGGCGGCCGACCGGCCGCGGAACGGCCCACCACTGGCCGTCAACACCAGCCGGGCGACCTCCCGCTCCGGCTCGTTGGACGATCGCAGGCACTGGTGCAGGGCGCCGTGCTCACTGTCGACCGGCACGATCTCGGCCCCCGGCGTCGCCCGCAACGGCTGGACGATCGGGCCGGCGGCGATCAGGCTCTCCTTGTTGGCCAGGGCCAATCGTTTGCCTCGGCGCAGCGTGGCTATCGTCACCGGCAGGCCGGCGAACCCGACGACGGCATTGAGCACGACGTCGGCATCCTCGACGAGGTCGGCGGCGCCGTCGACCACCGTCGCCCACGGCAGCGCGGCCGCCACCTCGGCCCGGCGCGCGGGATCGCCGACGGCAACGCGAGCCGGGCGGAACTCCTGCGCCTGGGCGATCAGCGTGTCGACTGACGTCGCCACGCCCAGTCCGACGACCTCGTAGGCGCCGGTCTCGGCCCGCACCACGTCGAGCGCTTGCGTGCCGATCGAGCCGGACGAACCGGCGATCGCCACCCGCACGGCGGTCACCTCGTGCAGAGTTCTTCGCGCCGCTGGGCTGGCGCACCGGCGGGGATGTTCGCGGGATGGCCGGGGTGCGGGGGCAGAGGCCTTCGGCCGGAGCCCCCGCTTCGGCGGTCGAGCCGGCTCCGCCGGTCGACCGCCAGCACGATTGGGTGCCGGCCGCAGGCCGGCTCCATCAACTCGCCGAGCAACCTTCGGTTGCGACTGCGAAACACCTGTCAGAAGACGCGGAAGTCGAGCAGCACCATCGACAGGTAGTAGGCGACCGGCAGCGTGAACAGGAAGCCGTCGAAGCGGTCGAGCACGCCGCCGTGGCCACTCATCACTGTGCCGAAGTCCTTCACGTCGAGGTTGCGCTTGAACATGCTCTCGGTGAGGTCGCCGAGGGGCGCCATCACGGCGATGGCGACGCCGAGGATCAGCAGGTCCGACATCGACGTCCACGTGTCGGAGCGGCCGACGAGGTTGAACACGAACATCGCCAGCAACGTGGCGAAGGCGCCGCCGAGCAGGCCCTCGATCGTCTTGGACGGGCTGATCCACCCGCGCAACGGGGTCCGCCCGACGGCCGAGCCGACGGCCAGCGCCCCGATGTCGTTGGCCACGACGCCGAGCACGACGAGGAACAGCGTGTCGGTGCCCAGCGAGTTGCCGCCGCTGAGGTTCGACCAGCGCACGATCAGGGCCGCGAACGAGCCCAGCAGGCCGATCCACACGATGCCGAGCGTGGTCACGGCCATGTTCGGCAACGGGCCCGATTCGACGCTCGTCGCCCCCAGGAATCCGGCCGCGGCGGCGATGAAGGCGAAGGCGACGACCAGCGGCAACGAGGCATCGCCGACCCAGTACGCGGCGAGCGGGGCGGCGACGACGGCGAGCAGGCCCGGGGCGACGGCCGGTCGGTAGCCCTTCTCGGTCACCTTGCCGAAGTACTCGAAGCCGGCGACGCCGAGGATGGCGACGATCAGGACGAGGACGCCGACCGGGCGCCACAGGATGGCGGCGATGAACAGGGCCGCGATGACGGCGCCGGCGGCCACCGCGGCCGGCAGGTTGCGAGTCGAGGCGGGCGTCGCCGCCGACGTGCGCGCCGGACCGGCCGGGCGCCCGGAACGCTGCGGGCCACTTCCGCGACGGCGCGGCGGCGGTCCGCTGGACGGGCGGCGCATCCCCTCCGAGGGATCGGACGTACCGATGGTGATGCGACCGGGTGAACGGGCGGCCGGGAGCTCACCGGTGCCCGAACCGCCGACCGGCTCAGACAGGCCGTCGGAGCGCACCTCGCCGGTGGCGTCGACGTCAAAGCTGCCCGACGGGTCGCGCCCGAACCCGCCGCTGGGATCGCGCTCGAAACCCCCGCTCGGGTCGCGCGGCACCCCGCCGCTGGGGTCGCG
>Ga0136617_10001555_pt1 | contig 20320 bp, 20 predicted proteins | sample AntDrymUQ3222106_2_FD_129672 | JGI IMG/M metagenome (GOLD analysis project Ga0136617, IMG submission 129672) | Polar desert sand microbial communities from Dry Valleys, Antarctica - metaG UQ322 (21.06) | ecosystem: Environmental > Terrestrial > Soil > Desert | place: Antarctica: Dry Valley...
CGGCGGCACCGGTGTTTCCTGTCCTGCGGGCATCGCTGCCGCCGACAGCTGAGCCGAACGACAGGCGGGCGACGCGGCGACGCGGGCGCACACCGCGAGGGCGGCCGGCACCGCGACCAGCATCGCGACGACCGGGATCGCCACGCCTGAGTCATTGGTGGCGAATCCCAGCCAGGCCAGCGCCACGACCGCGACCAGCCCGTTCCGCAGCGACGGAACCTCCGCGTAGGCCACCCACAGCGATTTCGGCGGCCGGAACACGACCGCGGTCAGCGCCACCACCAACGCCAGGGCTGCCAGCGTGTGCGGTCCCGCGAACAACAGATTCACGTTGGCCAGCAGCTTGCGCTCAATAGACTCTCCGGCGGTCCCGTCAAGTACCGAGGCGGCAAACCAGCCAAAGTGGCTGCGGTACTCATCTGGCCGCAGGTAGTCGGCGAAGCTGACCGCGCCGACGAGCAGTGCACCGCCGGCGCAGCCCAGGAGGACCGGCAGCACCCTGATTCGCCCCCCCGTCACCAGCATCGCCAGGACCACGAACGCGGGAACGAGAGTGAGTACGCCACCGAAGTCCGCTCCCAACGTCGGCGCCCCGTCCAGGATGACCGTGGGTACCGCCATCGCCACGACTACCCCCAGCGCCGCCCTTCGGCGAGATACCCGGGCCGCGAAAGCTGCGGTCAGCAGCATCACTGCGGCGCCGAAGATGGCGAACGCAATGTTTCCAAAGCCGATGAACCGCCCGGCGACCAGCGGGTTGTAACCGAGGAGGCTGTTGATCTGCAGGGTGGTTCCGCTCAGTGCGTCGACGGCCCCGACCAGGAGTGTCACCGCGGCCACGGCGGCCACCGGCCCCCCTGCCTTGCGCCGCCAAGGACCGGCGTAACCGACCATGACCGTCACCGCTGCCAAGAACAGCACGGCTCCGACAAGGGCAAGTAGCGGCCATGGTGACCGCCACCACGGCAGCATGTTCGCCGTGAAGGTGCAGCCGGGTACTGCGGCCAGAGCCGTCGCTATGAGACCCAGCCGACGCAGGGTGAACGGTGAGGTCGGCTTCGTGTTCGTGTGCGTGGCGACCGCCGTACGAACGCTCGCGCGTCCATGTCGCCACAGCAGCCATCCCAACATGGTGTACACGAGCAACGACAGGATCCCGAATCCGATGAAGAACGTTGCCGTCACTGTCCGGTGCGCCGTCGCGGCGGCATCCGTGTCTGTCAGCGCCCGAGTGGCCTCCATGAGATCCGCCGGCCGATCGGTACCGCAGCTGGTTATCGGCCGGCCCGCCATGGTCGGTGACGCCCGACCGCCCACGAGTCCGATGGCGGTGGGCGCGAGGTCCGACAGCTGCACGTACGGCACCCGCCGGGTACTTGATGAGCAGAGCCAGCCACCAGCGAATCCGCCACCCGTGGCTGCTGCAAGATGCAGCCGCGGCTGCTGGCCGCCGACCTCAGCCAGACCCACGACGACAAGCACGCTGTTGGGCGGGCGGTAACGGTCAACGCGGGTCAGCGCGCTGTCGAAATCCATGAGCGCCCGGTGCCGCTCCACGCCGGTCGGCAGTACGCCGAGGTCCACCGCGGTCAGCGGGCAAGCAACCAGCAATCGGCTCGGGTCCGACGGCAGCGAAGCGGTATAGGCGTCGACGCGGCCGTGCCGATCGGCGACCGCCAGCGCGGCCCCTGGCCCAATGGCGGCACCGCAACTCACGGCGTCGCCGAGTGAACCGGGTCGGGCGCCGAAGCGCAGGCTCGCGTTGAGCCGGTACAGCTCCGGCATGCCGGACACGTTCGCGCCGCGCCCGGCGGGGCGTCCGCCCAGGGATCCATCGGGGGCAGCGTCGACCTCGACGGCTGGTGGCTGACGCTGGTCGCAACCGGAGGCGGCGCTGATCTCGTTCGGGTGCCGGATCGCGGCGTACGTGCCAGCGCTGAGTGTCAGCCATCCTTCGCCCGGGCACGTCACCTGCGGTGGCTCCGGTGCGGAGCGCACCGACAGGGTCCCGACGGATCCCCTCTGGGCGATCCGGGCCAGCGTTGGAGTTCGGTCAGCGGAGACGTCGGTCCAGCGCAGGTCGGCGACCCCCACGACGATGACGTGAGTGGTTTCGTCATCGGCGAGAGGGGGGCCGTACTCAGAAACCGACGCCGACGCGGGAGCGACGACGCTACCGACGCCGAGGAGTGCGACGCCGAGGACACCGAGAGCACGGTGTCGGCCCCCGGCTCCCCTCACAACGCCTCCTTGAGATGACCGCGCCCGAGAGGAAGATCTTGACGACCGCGATACGGCTCAACCACCAACGAGGCAGGCTCCAGCAGGGTTCCACAATCGGCATCGCTGCCGTCGGGGCCGCACCGCACTCTGGTGTGCGAACCGATGTGGGTACGGTCGCTTCCATGACCGAAAACCAGGCCAAGGACAGTTTTCCCGATGACCAGGGTGGTGCCCTGCACGGCTCTGAGTACCCGACGATGCCAATCGCCGCGTTCGGCTCGGGGGCAGCAGTCTCACCCACTGAGCCGCTACTGGTGTCCATCGGTGACATCGGAGTAACTCAGTCGTGGGTCATCACGCCCAGCGGCACCCGACCCGTTGGGCAGGTCCAGTGGATGTTCACTGACATGTCCCGGACCACAACCGCCATTCCGGTCTGGGCGATCGTGTGTGCCATCGTGTTCATCTTTCTCTGCTTTCTGAGCCTCTTGCTTTTGCTGGTCAAGGAGACCCGCACCGAGGGAGCGATTCAGGTCATCGTGCAAGGACCGAAGTTGGTGCACACGACACAGCTTCCGGTGTCTTCGCCGCAGCAGGTCGCCGACTACAACGCCCGCGTGAACTACGCCCGGTCCATCTCCGCCTCGGCTGGCATGGCCTAGGCGAGTGAGCGAAGCGAGACGCGGAGCGAGCTGACGGCTAGCCGGCTGGCCTCATCGGCTGGCACGCCCCAACCGGCCAACACCGCCCAGCGCGTCCGGACCGTGGTCCGACAGCCGATTCACCTAGCCAGGAAACCCAGCACGTCCTGGCGGGTGATGACCCCACGCGGTTTGCCGTCATCAAGCACGACCGCGGCATCGGCCGTCTCCAGTGCGTGCATCGCCGCGCTGACCGGCTCACCGGCACCGACCAACGGCAGCGGCGCCGACATGTGGCGTTCGAGTGAATCAGCAAGCTGCGCGCGACCTGCGAAGAGCGCATCGAGCAGATCGCGCTCGCTGACAGACCCGACGACCTCGGCCGCCATCACGGGGGGCTCTTGCTTGACGACCGGCATCTGCGAGACCCCGTACTCCCGCAGGATGTCGATCGCCTCCCGCACAGTTTCGGTGGGGTGCACGTGCACGAGCTCGGGCATGACGGCGCCCTTGCGGCTGAGTACGTCGCCCACCAGCAGGTCGCCGGCCATCCTCAGGAAGCCGTAGTCAGCCATCCATTCGTCACTGAAGATCTTGGACAGGTAGCCACGACCACCGTCGGGCAGCAGCACGACGACCACATCGTCGGGGCCGGCGCGGTCGGCCACTCGCAGCGCGGCCACAGTGGCCATTCCGCACGAGCCGCCAACCAGCAGGCCCTCCTCGCGGGCCAGCCGGCGAGTCATCTGAAACGAGTCGCGGTCGGACACGGCCAGGATCTCGTCGCAGATCGTACGGTCGTAGGTCTCGGGCCAGAAGTCCTCACCGACCCCTTCGACCAGGTACGGCCGGCCGGTCCCCCCGGAGTACACCGATCCCTCCGGATCGGCCCCGATGACCTTGACCCGGCCGTCGGAGGCCTCCTTGAGGTAGCGGCCGGCTCCACCGATCGTGCCGCCAGTGCCGATGCCCGCCACGAAGTGCGTGATCCGGCCATCGGTCTGCTTCCACAACTCGGGGCCCGTGGAGTGGTAGTGCGACAGCGGGTTGTTCTCGTTGGCGTACTGATCGGGTTTCCATCCGCCGGGGGTCTCGCTGGTCAGCCGCTCGGACACGCTGTAGTAGGACTCGGGATGCTCTGGTGCGACGGCTGTGGGGCAGACGACGACTTCAGCGCCGTACGCCCGCATGACGTTGACCTTGTCGGCGGAGACCTTGTCGGGGCACACGAAGACGCACTTGTAGCCCTTGCTCTGGGCCACAATTGCCAGGCCGACCCCGGTATTGCCAGAGGTTGGCTCTACGATCGTCCCGCCGGGCCGCAACTCGCCGGAGGCCTCTGCCGCTTCGATCATCCGTACGGCGATCCGGTCCTTGACTGAACCACCGGGATTGAAGTACTCCACTTTGGCTAGCACCAACGGCGAGTGACCAGACGGCAGGTCGTGAGTGACGGCGTTGAGCCTGACCAACGGCGTATTGCCCACCAAGTCGACCAGCGACTCGTAGTAGTCCACACCGCTCAGCCTAGCTACGCTCTCGCTCCGCGCCTCGCTACGCTCGATGCCCACTCGACCAGCCCTCATCTCGCTCCGCGCCTCGCTACGCTCGATGCCCACTCGACCAAGCCCAGTTAGCCTGCGAAGGTGAGATCTACGCGAAGGGGAGTAAAGCGATGAGTCGGGCTAGCCGGGCGCGCCGCGTTGCGATCGCGGCGGCGTACGGCGGTGGGACCGTCGGCGCCGCCGGCGCCATTCTGTTGGGAGTGCTCGTCGGTGAGGCTAGGCTGGCGCGGCGAACCGTCGGGGAGCCGAAGACGTCCCCACCGGTGGCCGACGGCCGGTACGGGCCAGCCGGCACCGGTGCCCCCCTCCTGCTCGCCATGCTGGGCGACTCCAGCGGTGCGGGCTTCGGCGTCGACCTGGCTGAGCAAACTCCCGGGGCGCTGCTGGCAAAGGGCCTGGCCGAAATGACAGATCGGCCGGTGCTGCTCATCACCGCCGCGAAGGTTGGCGGCCGCTCGGAGCACCTGCTCGACCAGGTGGGCGCCGTGGTCGACCACTGCCCGGACGTCGCCGTCGTCATGGTGGGCGCCAACGACGTGACGCACCGGGTCCGGCCGGTCAACTCGGTCCGGTACCTGTCGGAGGCGGTGCGCACCCTGCGCAAGGACGGCATCGAGGTCGTGGTGGGCACCTGCCCGGACCTGGGCACCGTCGAGCCGATCGCCCAGCCGCTGCGGCTCATAGCGCGGCGCTGGAGCCGCATGCTGGCCGCGGCGCAGACGATCGCCGTGGTCGAGGCCGGTGGCCGCTCGGTGTCGCTGGGAGATCTCCTCGGTCCGGAGTTCGCCGCCGCCCCCCGTGAGTTGTTCAGCGCCGACCGGTTCCACCCGTCGGCCTCCGGCTATGCCAGGGCCGCCTCGGCGTTGCTGCCCTCGGTGGCCGCGGTGCTCGGCGTCGGCCCGGATGCCGGCGAAGAGCAAGAGCTCAGCGCCAAGCGCGGTGAGGTGGTCAGCTCCCTGCCCGAAGCGGCTGCGATGGCGGCGAGCGAGCCCGGCACCGAGGTCAGCGGCATCGAGGTGGCCGGTCGCGAACGCGGCCCGTGGGGGCGGTGGGTCGTCCTGCGCCACCGCATCCGGCGGGTTACCCGGTGGCCGACCGGCCCCCGGCGCGAAGAGATGCAGCGGTGAAGGGACGCCGAATGCTGTGGTGGATGACCGGCCGGGTGCTCGCAGTCGGCGTACTCGGATTGGTGGTGATCGCGGCCGAGGCCGTCGCCGTGACGATGCGGGGATACCTTCCGGCCGAGTCCGCCCCACCGATCGACACCGTCATCGGACAGGAGACCGGCGCCCCCCTGCGGTTGGCCATCCTCGGCGACTCGACAGCCGCCGGCGTTGGCGTGAATGACCGCGCCGACACCGTTGCCGCGCGGATCGCTGCCGGTCTGGCCGCTGACGGGCGCCGGGTGACCGTTGCCGGTGTCGCAGCTCCAGGCGCCCGGGCAGCCGAACTGAGCCGGCAGGTCACTCGAGGACTGTCTGGACAGCCGCACATCGCGGTGATCCTCATCGGGGCCAATGACGCCACCCACGTGACCCGGCTGTCCAGCGTCGAACGCGATCTCGCATCCGCCGTGCAAACGTTGCGGAAGGCCCATGTCCTGGTGGTCGTGGGTACCTGCCCCGACATGGGTGCCGCTCGTGCCTTCGCCCGCCCGCTGCGCGATCTGGTCGGGTGGCGGGGACGCCAGGTCGCCGAGGCCCAGATCCGGGCGGTCCGGCGTGAGGGCGGGGTGGCGGTCGACCTGGCCGCTCAGACCGGGCCGGTGTTCCGGGCCGATCCTGGGACGCTGTCCAAAGACCTGTTCCATCCATCCGCCGACGGGTACCGACTGTGGGCGGCGGCGCTGCTACCGGCCATCCGTAAGGCCCTCGGCACCCCGGCCATGCCGCAAGGGCAGCACCGTAGCTAGCCTGCCGTAGCGGGACGCCCGCCCTGCCATTACGGGCACATCCCGCCGAGAAGATGAGGAGCCAGCATGACCGAAGCCGTGATCGTGGCGACCGCGCGCTCGCCGATCGGCCGAGCCTTCAAGGGGTCGCTCAAGGACCTGCGCCCAGATGACCTGACGGCGACGATCGTACGGGCCGCCCTCGACAAGGTTCCCGAGCTCGACCCTCACGACATCGACGACCTGATGCTCGGCTGCGGCCTGCCAGGCGGCGAGCAGGGTTTCAACCTGGCTCGGGTCGTCACCATCCTGCTCGGCTATGACCACCTGCCCGGTGTCACCTTGACCCGTTACTGCTCCTCATCGCTGCAGACCACCCGGATGGCCTTCCACGCGATCAAGGCCGGCGAGGGCGACGCGTTCATCAGCGCCGGCGTGGAGACGGTCAGTCGCTATGCCCGCGGCAACTCCGACGCGCTGCCGCCGGAGGCTCAGGAGGCAGTCGGTGGGCCCTGGCAGAACCCGGTGTTCGCCGCGGCGCGGGAGCGCTCGGAGGCGGCCACGCAGGGCGGGGTGACCTGGCACGATCCGCGCGACGACGACGCCGTGCCCGACATCTACCTCGCGATGGGGCAGACCGCCGAGAACCTCGCCCAGGTCAATGGCGTCACGCGCGAGATGCAGGACGAGTTCGGCGTACGCAGCCAGAACCTCGCCGAGAAGGCCATTGCCAACGGCTTCTGGGAGCGTGAGATCACCCCGGTCAGCACCCCGTCCGGTGACCTCGTCTCCCGCGACGACGGTCCGCGGCCAGGCGTGACCGTGGAGGGTGTGCGGCAACTCAAGCCGGTGTTCCGCCCCGACGGCACGATCACCGCCGGCAACTGCTGCCCGCTCAACGACGGGGCGGCCGCGGTCGTCGTCATGAGCGACACCAAGGCACGCGACCTTGGCCTCACGCCGCTGGCCCGGATCGTGTCGACCGGTCTCTCCGCCCTGTCACCGGAGATCATGGGTCTCGGCCCGGTCGAATCCTCGCGCCGGGCGCTGGCCAACGCCAAAATGAACATCGGCGATATTGATCTGGTCGAGATCAACGAGGCGTTCGCCGCTCAGGTGATCCCGAGCTACCGCGATCTCGAGATCGATCTCGACAAGCTCAACGTCAACGGCGGAGCGATCGCGGTCGGTCACCCGTTCGGGATGACCGGCGCGCGCATCACGGGCACCCTCATCAACAGCCTGCAGTTCCACGACAAGACCTACGGGCTGGAGACGATGTGCGTCGGTGGCGGTCAGGGCATGGCGATGGTCCTCGAGCGACTCTCCTAGGCCCGCCCCCCGCCCCAGCCGCCCCGCCCCCCTTTTCATGATCCAGGGAGGATTAGTCCGACACTCACCGGACGAACCTTCCCTGGATCACGCCGAGTTGCGCCATCCGGGCGGCGGGACATCGGTTACGAGCGCGGTGGGCCGAGCCAGGCCGTGAGTGAGCGTGCGGCGAGGTCGACGAAGCGGTCGGCGCAGGCGAGGGCGTAGCTGCGCCGGCCGTGTTCGCAGGCCAGTCCGAGCAGCGCGAGCAGTCCGGCGAAAATGACGACCAAGAGTGCGGGCAGGGCACCCGCGACCGCCTTTCAGGCCGGCCAGCCATGTCGGGATCATCGGCCTACCTCGCCATCTACTCGCCAGGCGTGTCGGACGGCGCATCCGACTGGCGCGGGAGCGTTCGCTAGCCGGCAGCTTCCGCCTGCGGCTCACGATGTATGGGAGTCTCGACCACTTCGAAGCGCTCTGCGAGCCGGCGGGCTCGAGGGCTGTCCGCAATGGCCTGAGTAGCGTCTGCAGGCATTCCTGCTCGAGCTCGGTCACGGGTTCGCCTTCATCGGCCGGCAGGGACCACTTCACGGTCGACGGTGACGACTTCTACATCGACCTATTGTTCTACAACTGGGCGCAGTCCCGGTTCGTGGTCGTCGAACTCAAGATCGGTCGGTTCGAACCCGAGCACGCCGGCAAGCTCGGCTTCTACGTCGCCTGGGTCTGATCGGACCGTTCCAGAAGGCCCCCGGCCACGATAGAGATCCGGGTGCGGCGCAACGGTGCCGGCCGGTGAGCGGGCGCCGCCCGGTAGCCGTAGCCACCTACACTCGAAGGAAGCTTGATAATCAGTCGCCTTACGAAGGGAGCTGCTCGTGGATGGCGTGACCGTCAGCCGAGACGAGCTACGGCACCTGGTCGAGGATCTGCCTGACGATCAGGTGTCGGCGGCGATCGCGCTAGTCCGCCAACTCTCCCCCGCTGAGGCTGACGAGCATTGGCCGCCGTCCTGGTTCGGTGCGATTACAGCCGGTCGTGACGACACATCCGAGCGAGTAGACGACATCTTGCGAACTGAGTACGGCCGCTCCGTTTGATCATTGTTGATACCGGCCCGCTGGTAGCCGCCGCGGTCGCAGACGACCGGCACCATGCGCAGTGCGTCGGGATGTTCAACCGTGCCCGCCGCGAAGGTCGCCGGCTGGTCGTGCCGGCCTTCGTCGCAGCTGAGACCTGTTTCATGCTCGCCTGCGGCGGCGGCAGTGCGATCGAGGCAGCGTTCCTCCGATCGTTCAAGCCGGCAGGCCCACTAGAACTCGCACCGCTGCAGCCGGAAGACCTGGAGCGCATGGCCGCCCTGGTTGTCCAATACGCGGACCTGAGCCTCGGCGCCGTAGATGCCTCAGTGATAGCCCTGGCCGAGCGGCTGAACGTGACAGAGATAGCAACAGTCGACCTTCGTCACTTCCGGGTCGTGCGGCCACGCCACACGCCGGCGTTTCACTTGCTCCCTGGCTGACTCTTACACCGAGGGCGCGGGTCGATTGGGGGGCTCGGCGTGGTGGGTGTCGGTCCAGCCGATCGCGGCGGCGATCTTCACCAGGTTCTGGATGCCGTGGTGCGACGCGCCGTGGACGATCATGTGGCCGAGCACTTCGGCCAGGTCGACGAGCGGATGCAGCCGCTGTAGTCGATCCCGCGCCCGCTTCTCGCCGCGCTGGTCGCCCCAGCCGTTGTTGCCGACGAAGTCGAACATGTCGAGGAGTTCAGCAGCGCCAGGTCGAGCGGGGGCGGCATCTCGCCGGTGACAGAAGCACACTTAGACCGCCGGAAGAACCACCTGCCATAGTCCGCTGAGGCACAGTCGGTGCTCGATACCCGCTCAGGTGACCCCGCACGAGAGGGCTTGCGGGCGAGTCACCAGGCCGTGTTGTTCGGCGGCTATCTCATTCAGCGGCGAGGCTAGCTGGTTTGGCGCTGGGGACAGGCCGCGGCGGCGCGCACCAGCGCCTCCGGGTCGGCCCTGGCGCCGTCGATCTCGGCCCGGTGCAGCATCACCTCGTCGAGTGCGGCCTGTAGCAATGCGTCGTCGGGCTCGGCCTCGGCGATGTCGTACGCCATCACGAGCAGTTGGTCGGGCAGCGCCAGATCGGACTCTGATCGGGGGACTTCTCGGCGTGGCCGGCCCTCGGCGTCGGCACCGAGATCGGCCAGTACCTGCACGAGGTGGTAGGCCACCCCGGCGCACGTGGTGGATGTCGGCAGCAGGTTGGGCAGCGGGCGGGGAGTCGCGGCCCAGCGGGCAGCCGACCAGACCGACACAGATCTGCGCAACCGCCCGGTCTGGCGCAGCAGTACGTCCACCGTCATCCGCTGATGGTGGCAGAGCAGCATCCCCGCGGAGTGGGTCAGGGGCTAGAAGGCACGCGTCACGGTAATGGTGTTGTTGGGGCAGCCGCCAGCCAGATCGGCCAGCGCGTTCTGCTCGGCGGTGTCCACCGTCAGCCGCCAGCGCAGCTTCACCGCAACCCAGTCACCGACGTACCGGCACTGCTCCAGCGCCGGTATCCACGTTGTCGGGTCCTGATCACCTTTGGACTGATTGACGTTGTCGGTCACGGCGATCAGTGGACGGGCGTCGTGGAGATCGTTGGCATAGGACTGCCGACGGCTCGTGGTCCAGCCGCCGGCTCCGGAGTCCCAGGCCTCGGCAAGCGCCACGACGTGATCGATATCCACGTCACTGGTCGCGGTCCAGGTCGCACCGTCGTAGTACGAGTACCACTCGCCGCCTGACAACGAGCAGCCGGAGCCGACCGTCGGTGCGGTAGTCGCCTCCGCGATGAGCACCTCGTAACGGGTGTTGCAGCCATCACCGTCGGCGTCGACCCACAGCGGAAAGAGGTCGCGGTCGTAGCCGGTGCGATCCTCAGCGGCGACCGGCAACGACGCGACAGCGTCGCGGAGTGGCAACGAGACGGTGTCAGCCCAGGCCGGCGAGGCCAGCAGGCTGCCGCCCAGAACGACGGCGAGGACGATGGCGAGGCGCGCGAGGATTCGGCTCATGCCGTGCAACAGTAGGCAGTCAGTCACTAATCGTGGCTTATGCCCGGTTTCGGGGAGATTGCCGGCGTGTGAACAACTCCCCTGGGGTCGGCGCGGATGACCCTAGGGTTGTTGCCGTGAACCTCGACGAGGCAAGAACGCTACGGGCCGGGCAGCATCATGCGGTGCTCACCACTATGCGCCAGGACGGCACCCCGGAAATGTCACCCGTGCTGGTGGTGGTCGATGACGAGGGCCGGGTCATCATCAGCGGCCGGGAAACGGCCTACATGGTGAAGAACCTGCGGCGCGACCCGCGCGTGGGTGTGCGTACTTCCCGCCACGCAGGCTGAACTCAGGTCCGCTCGTCAGTCGAGCGAGCATCGAAGCGAAGCGAAGCGAGGCGCGGAAGCGAGATGACGGCTAGTTGAGCGAGCATCGAGCGGAGCGAGATGACGGTTAGTCGCTGAAGTACGACAGCAGCCGCAGGAACTCCAGGTACAGCCAGATCAGGCCCATGACGATCCCGAACGCGCCGTACCACGCATAGCGCTGCGGAGCGCCGGCCGCGATGGCCTTCTCGATCCCATCGAAGTCCAGGATGAAGGTCAGCGCCGCGACAGCGATGCAGACCAGGCTGAAGATGATGGCGATCGGCCCGCCATCGCGCAGGCCCAGGCCGTTGCCGCCGCCGATCCAGCTCATCAGCGCGTTGGCGATCATGAGCACGATGACGCCGATGAGGGCACCGGTCACCCATCGGGCGAACTTCGGCGTGGCGCGGATCCAGCGCGCTTGGTAGGCGAACGTCATGCCAGCGAACACGCCGGCCGTGGCGATCACCGCCTGAAGCACGATGCCGCCGCCGAACACGGCGTTAAAGAGCCCGCTGATCGCACCGAGGAAGATGCCCTCAACCCCGGCGTAGGTCAGGATCAGGGCGGGGCTGGTGTTCTGCCGGAAGATGATCACGAGGGCGAGGATGAACCCGACGATCGCCGCGGGCAGCGCGAGCATGAGCCCGAAGTCGCCGAGCAGCCAGGTGATGGCGCCAGTCACCGCCAGCAAGCCAAGCATTCCCAGGGTGCGGACGACCACGTCGTCGACGGTCATGGTGCGCTCGCGCACCGGCGTGTAGGAGGGGGACTCGTAGGACCGCTGCAGATCCTCCGGTGACATGTCGGGGACCGTGCCCAGCCGCTGGCCTCGTCCCCAGTCGCCGCGGTTCAGTGCCGGATTGTTGCTTTGCACGTCAGCTCCTCGTAAGCGTGATTCGCGTCCCCCCATTGGTCAGCAACGCTGAGAACCACCGTACCGTTCCCGGCCAGGCGCTGTGCGGCTCTTAACCCACAGGCCAGGGTTCAGCCATCAGCCTCCGGTCGGGCACGCCCGCAGCTGGCGAGCAGGATCGCCGCTCCGAAAAGGCCGGCGACAAGCGACCCGGCGATGATCCCGATTTTGGCGGTCTCGGTGAGGGCGGCATCGGCATAGGCGAGATCGGCGATGAACACGGACACGGTGAACCCGATGCCGCCCAACGCGGCCACTCCCCAGAGCTGGCGCATGCCGACGCCATCGGGCAGGGCACCGAAGCGCAGCCGCAACGCAAGCATCGCCGCGCCGGTGATCCCGAAGACCTTGCCGGCGACGAGGCCGACTGCCACCGCCCAGGCCAGGCGACTGTCCGCCGCGGCGCGCAGGGTGTCGGTGCCCAGCGCGACCCCCGCATTGGCCAGGGCAAACAGCGGGATCACCACGAAAGCCGAAAATGGGTGCAGCCGGTGTTCGAGTTGCTCGAGCAACGCACGGCCCTTCACCGGCCGGGCCGGCGTGAGGAGACCCAGTGCGACACCGGCAACGGTGGCGTGTACCCCGGACTCCAAGGTGGCTACCCACATGAAGATCCCGATCGGTACGAACGGCCAGATGGCCGTCACACCGGCGGCGCGTAGGCCGACGACCAACACCAACCCGCCAACGGCAGCCGCCAACCACCCGATCGAGAGGGTCGCGGTGTAGGCCACGGCGATGACGGTGATGGCGATGATGTCATCGACAATCGCGACAGTAAGCAGCAAGAGCTTCGCCCCGGCCGGAACCCGACCATCGAGGAGCGCTAGCACGCCAACCGCGAAGGCGATGTCGGTAGCCATCGGGATCCCCCAGCCGACCGCTGCTGGCGTGCCCCAGGTGATAACCAGGAAGATCAACGCTGGAAGAGCGACGCCGCCCACCGCGGCAACCACCGGCAGCGCCGCCGACTTGGGGTCTCGTAGCTCCCCTGTGACCAGCTCCCGTTTGATCTCCAGGCCGACGACGAAGAAGAACACCGCCATCAACCCGTCATTGACCCAGTGCCGCAGGTCTTCGGTGATCGCCACGGACCCGGCCCCGAGGGTCAACTCCCCGTTCCAGAAGGTGTCGTAACTCTCGGCGATCGGGCTGTTCGCCCAGATCAGCGCCGCTATCGCGGTCGCAGCGAGAACGAGTCCGCCGACTGCCTCACTGTGCAGAAAGTCCTGTAGCGGATCCAGCACGCGCCGGGTAGCCGCGGCAGTGCGCGCGCGCCGGCCCATCAGTGAGAGTCCGACCGGATGGGGCAGAGAGATCGCGAGTGCATCCAGCCGATGTTATGCGGTGGTTTGCCAGTCACGTACCCGCCCCGCTGCGGGTCGGGTACGTTGTCTACCGGTGTGCCGGGAAGCCTGGTCGGCATCGTGATGTTTGACGTCCGAGCAGGAGTGATGCCGGTATGCGTGCGCGCGAGTTGGCCGCGGAATTCCCGACGGTGAGCCTGGACACCGACGCCCTGCAGGCGGCTCGGTTGCTGGCCCACGGGCACCTGCCCGGCCTGATAGTGGTCGACACCCGGGGCCGGCCGGACACGATCCTGCCGGGGACGCAGGTTCTGCGCTTCGCGGTCCCCAGCTACGTCCAGGACGACCCGAAGCTGGCCCGGGTGATCGACGAGGCGACCGCTGACACTATGTGGCAAACGCTGAGCGGGACCCGGGTGCGCGACCTCCTGCCTGCCAAGACCCGCGATCTGCCGGTGGTCAACGGCGACGACACGGTGCTGGAGATCGCTGCGATCATGGCCCGCACTCGGTCACCGGTTGTCGCCGTGGTTGAGCATGATCGGCTGCTGGGAGCGATCACTCTTGACGCCCTGCTGAGTCGGGTACTCCCGGCATGAGCGGCGTACTTCCCTGGGTGGCCATCGTCGTTTTCGTCATCGCCTACATCCTGATCGCCACCGAACGTATCCACCGGGTCGCCGCCGCGCTCGGTGGGGCGGCAGTGATGCTCGCGCTGGGGATCACCGATGCGGAGACAGCGTTCTTCTCCACCGACGCCGGTGTGGACTGGAACGTCGTGTTCCTACTCCTCGGCATGATGATCATTGTTGGGGTGCTCGCCCAGACCGGGTTGTTCGACTACCTCGCGATCTGGGCAGCCAAGCGGGCCCGCGGGCGGCCGTTCCGGGTGATGGTGCTCCTGGTCCTGATCACCGCATTCGCCTCCGCCCTGCTCGACAACGTCACCGCCGTCCTGCTGATCGCGCCAGTCACCCTCTTGGTCTGCGAGCGTCTCGGCGTGCCGGTCGTGCCGTTCCTCATTGCCGAGGCGATGGCATCGAATATCGGCGGAACGGCCACCCTGGTCGGTGACCCGCCGAACATCATCATCGCCAGCCGGAGCGGCCTGACTTTCAACGACTTCCTGCTCGTGTTGGCGCCCCTGGTCGTCGGCCTGCTGGTGGTGTTCGTGGGCCTGTGCCGGATCATGTTCCGGCGCTCGTTCGCCTACGATGCCGTCCGTGCAAAGGCGATCATGGAGTTGTCCGAGCGCGAGGCGATCAGCGATCGGCGACTGCTGATCAAGTCCCTTGTGGTGCTCGCCGGCGTCACGATCGCGTTCGTCCTGCACACTGCCCTGCACCTGGAGCCATCAGTCGTTGCCTTGTTGGGCGCCGGCGTCCTGGTCACCGTGTCACGGTTGCCGATCAGTGACGCACTGACTCACGTCGAGTGGCCGACTCTGGTGTTCTTCATGGGGCTGTTCATCATGGTCGGCGGCCTCATCCACACCGGAGTCGTCGAGGCGCTGTCCAAGGCCGCTGTCGAGGCCACCGACGGTCGCCTGCTGCTCACCTCGATGGTCTTGCTGTGGGCCTCGGCGATCCTGTCGGCAATCGTCGACAACATTCCGTACGTCGCCACGATGAGCCCCATCGTGGCCGACCTCGTCAGCGCCGCCGAAGGAGGGCGCCAGGACCCGAACGTGCTCTGGTGGTCGCTGGCGCTGGGCGCCGACTTGGGCGGCAACGCCACCGCTATCGGCGCTAGCGCCAACGTCGTGATCCTCGGCATCGCCGAGCGCAACCGGCACAAGATCTCGTTCTGGGAGTTCACCAAGTACGGACTGATCGTGGCCGTGATCACGGTTGCGCTGTCGGTACCGTACCTCTACCTGCGTTTCTTCGCTTTCACGTAGCCCTCTGAACCATCCCGCCAACCAACCTGCCATGAGGATCGTGGGCGTGGACGCACGGTTTCCATGACACGACGGAGATGTGGCAGACCGAGTGCGGCCTCAGCAGACTAGAGCTCCTCGTGTAGACGCCGTGCGTACCCCCGGTCGGACTCGAACCGACACTTACATCGCGTTTAAGGCGACGGCCTCTGCCATTGGGCTACGGGGGCACCGTCCAGCGTACGAGATCGGGCCCCCGCCGACGTGTCATGGGACTCGTGCGCAGGAACGCACGTTCTACATGACACGTCGGCTACTTGGGCTACGGGTCGGGTGTTGCCGCGCTCTCGAAGGCTTGTCTGGGGTTCTGCAGCTGGCCGAGCGAGACGATCTCGCGCCGGAAGAACAGCGACAGCGTCCAGTCCAGTGTCACCCGCAGCTTGCGGTTCAGCGTGGGCACCCGGCTCAGATGATACGTACGGTGCATGAACCACGCCGGATATCCGCGCAGCTTGACGCCGTAGACCTCGGCCACGCCCTTGTGCAGGCCGAGGCTGGCAACCGAGCCGACATAGGAGTGCCGGTAGTCGGTGAGCGCCTGGCCGCGCAGCGCCGCGACAAGGTTGTCGCCCAGCTTCCTGGCCTGACGTACGGCGTGCTGCGCGCTGGGCCCAGTCAACTCCCCTGGCTTGGTGAGGTCCGGCACCGCTGCGTTGTCGCCGGCGCTCCACACGTTGTCCAGGCCCTGCGCTTGCAGGGTGGCAGTGCAGAGCAGCCGGCCCTTGTCGTCGTGCGGCAAGTCGGTGGCGGCGATCAACGGGTGGGACCGCACCCCCGCGGTCCACACGACGGTGTCGGCATCGAACTCGCTGCCATCGTCAAGCACGACGTGACCGTCCACACAGGACTTGAGTCGGGTATTGAGGTGCAGCTCCATGCCCCGGTCGGACAGCCGCTCGGCTGTGTACGCACTCAGCCCGATGCTGACCTCGGGCATGATCCGGCCAGTCGCCTCGACCAGCACCCACCGCATGTCGTCGGCCGTGATGCCGTCGTAGAAACGCAGCGCCCCCTTGGCCATGTCCTCCAGCTCGGCGAAGGCCTCGATCCCGGCGTAGCCGCCGCCGACGAACACAAAGCTGAGCGCCCGCTTGCGTACCCGCGCATCCAGTGTGGTCGCCGCGAGATCGAGCCGGCTCAGCACCGAGTTGCGCAGGAAGATCGCCTCCTCGACGGCCTTGAATCCCACGGCCACCTCACGCAGCCCGGGTATTGGCAAGGTGCGTGCCACCGATCCGAGGGCGATGACGAGGTGGTCGTAGGTCAGCTCGCGAGGAGGGCCGGCGGGCGGTTGCATCGTGACGCAGCGGCGGCCGTTGTCGATCTGCGTGACTTGGCCGGTCAGCACCTCGCATCGTTTCAGCACGCTGCGCAGCGGCACGACGACGTGTCGCGGCTCGAGGCTGCCGGCCGCGGCCTCGGGCAGGAAGGGCTGATAAGTCATGTACGACTGCTGATCCACCACGGTCACGTGCGCTTCGCCGCGGCGCAGTTTGCGTTGCAGCCGAATGGCGGTATACATCCCCACGTAGCCGCCACCCACGATCAGGATCCGTGGCGCCGCCATGCTGCCAGCGTACGAGGAGGCCGCGCATCAGCTGGCGGGCAGCCCCGCCAGCTCCTTCGCCCGGGCGAAGACGGTGTCGAGCATGGGCTCGGTCAGCCGGCCGGTGAACGTGTTCTGCTGGCTGACGTGATAGCAACCAAGCAGCGTCGCCTTGCTGCCGGGCAGCGACACCTCCACCCCATGACCGAACTCCGGCCGGGGCCGCGGCAGCTCCACCCCGTTGTCACGCAGCGCCAGCCACAGGGCCGTCCAGGCGAAGCCGCCGAGCACGATCACGGCGCGGGTCGTCGGCCAGCACAGCTCGAGCTCGCGGCTCATCCAGGGCCGGCACGTGTCGCGTTCGCTCGGCGTCGGTTTGTTGGCCGGTGGAGCGCAGCGGACGGCGGCCAGGATCCGGGTGTGTGACAGCTTCAGGCCGTCGTCCGCGTGCACCGAAGTGGGCTGGTTGGCCAGCCCGGCCCGGTACATCGCCGCGAACAGCCAGTCGCCGCTGCGATCACCGGTGAAGACCCGGCCGGTCCGGTTGCCGCCATGCGCCGCCGGTGCCAGCCCGGCCACCACGATGCGCGGGTCGTACCGGCCGAGGCCGACGACCGGCCGCCCCCAGTACGTCTCCGCCGCAAACGAGGCTCGTCGCGTCGCCGCCACTTCCTCGCGCCAGGCGACCAGCCGGGGACAGGCCCGGCAGACCGAGACCCGCGCGTCCAGGGCGGGCCCGTCGGCCGACGATGTGGCCAGCCGGCCGACGTCTGTTGCCGTACGGGCAACGGGTGTGTCGGCGCGGGCGGGGTCACGCACCGGGCTCAGGACAGCTTGGCGCGGAACAGGTTGAGGGTGCGCGACCAGGCCTCGCGGGCGGCCGTCTCGTGATAGACCTCAGGGCGATCGTCGTTGAAGAAGCCGTGTTTGGTGCCGGGGTAGTCGAAGCAGGCGACCTCTCCGCCGGCCTGCTCGATCGACGTGATGGCCGTTTGCAGATACTGAGCCTCGCACCCGCCCGCGGCCTCGTCGGCGTGGAGCATGGCGTGCTTGCCAACGTAGTGAGCCCAGGCAGGATTGATCCTGCCCCACGGAACTGCCGGGTAGAAGCCGACGGCCGCGACGATCTCCTCGGAGAGGGTGGCCGACCACAGTGCCAGGCTGCCGCCCATGCTGAACCCGACACAGCCGGTCCCCCGCCCGGAGTTGGCGGCCAGCCCGGCGAGATAGGTCGCCGCGCCGGCGATGTCGCGGCCGGCGGGGTCGATCTCCATCCCCAGCATCAGTTTCTCCGCCTCGTCGGGCTCGCGGGTCCGGGCGCCGTGAAAGAGGTCCGGCGCCAGTGCCAGGAAGCCTTCGGCGGCGAACCGGTCGACGACCGACATGATGTGGCCGACCAGGCCCCACCACTCCTGGATGACGATCACCGCCGGTCCGGCACCGGACTCAGGCTCGGCCAGGTAGCCCTCGGCCGTACCTCCGTTGCTCGTGAACGTCACCAGCTCGCCCAACTGACTCACACTCCTTTCTGCCAACTCGACAACGTTGCCGCCTTTCAGCTTCTACCCTCGCTGGTCGGCTGATCCAATGCAATTCGCACGCGGTGTCGATCCGGCACCAGCTAGGTCGCCGCTGCGCCGACAGCGCCAAGGAGTACGGCGAAGCGCAGCCACCGGCCGAGCAGTCCAACGACGACGAAGGACGCGACCGGGACCCGGACGACCCCCGCGAGTGCGCTGATGACCGCAAAGGGCGGCAACCCCACCGATGCGCTCACGGCCACGACACCCACGGCAGTTGCCGGTCGGCGTTCCATGCGCTCGCGCCAGCGCAGCAGCCCAGCGAGCTTGCTCGGCTTCTTCTTCACGGCGCTGACAATGACGGCCTCGTCGTCTTGGGCGATCCGCGCATGCCGCTGGAGCCGCTTCGGGAGTTGGAGGGCGCCTCGACCAGCGAAGTAATAGAGCATCTTGCCGGCCATCTGCCCGACGGCGGCGATAGCGCCGATCGCGAGCGTCACCCAGATCGTGCCGTTGTCGACGAGCACGGCGAGCCCGCCCAGATAAGCCTCCAGGTTGACCACCGGGACGACGGCGCTGACGAAGGACACCGCGAGGGTGAGCAGGTACTCGGTCACGGCAGGTGCGCCAGGCAGATGTCCACCCGGCGCCCCAGCGTGAGGGTGACCCGGAACAGGCAGGCCGACTTGAGTAGCAGCAGACCGATCGCGACGGCCAGCGCCAGTCCCGGACTATCGAGAACGACACACAGCAAGGCGACGAGCGCGGAGTTTAGAGCCTTCGCCGGCGGCCACCAGTTCAGCCGCCAGACCAGCCGGTCGACGCGATCGAAGTAGTTCGGACTCGAGATGGGCCAACGCAGGAAGATCAGCGACAGGGCCATGTCGACCAGCATGAACTCCACGAGGTATACCCCGAGCGCCGCGGCGAACTGCGGGCGATCAGCGAGAAAGCCGAGGTAGACGACCGCGACGCACAACCGATCGGCGCAGATGTCCAGGACCGCCCCGCTGACTGTCTCCTCGTCGCGCCGGCGCGCCACCGCGCCGTCCGCCACATCACCCACCCAGTACACGATCAGCGCGGCCACCAGCAGCGCCTGCTCGCCCGCGACAAGGCCGGCCAGGGCCAGACACACGCAGGCAATCGTCCGCGCCACCGTGATGACCGAGGCGGAAGTCAGCAGCCGATCACAGCGATGGCCGGCGCACCCGCGCGGGCAGCCGGTGCGGCCGCCCGGCTTGCCGGCCGGCCGCACCAGCGGGGTGGCCACAGCTCCGGTCATCAGGCAAGCTCGGTTCTGCGGGTCAACGCGGTGTTGGGGTCGGCGACGGCGTGACCGTGCCGCCGCCCGGCGCCGCTGACGGGCTGGTCGGAGGCGTGAGCCGAGGCACGATGACCTGCGGGCGGCGCACGCTGAACGGATCGGTCTCCCGCGGGTAGACGTTGTAGACCTCGTTGCCGTTCGCGTCGACGTACGGGCGCACCGTGACCGGCACCCCGCTGGCGTCGTACAGGTCCTGGTCGACCCGCAACGGATTGCCGTCCTGGTCGAACAGCTGCACTCCGGTCAGCGGACGGCCCTCACTGTCGAAGACATAGACGTTGCTCACCCCGACCAAGCCCGTCTGCTGACCGCCGTCCGAGTAAATGGGCCCCGACGTCTCGCTGGCCGACATAAGCACGCCGAGAGGCAGGCCGAGAGTGATGATCAGCAGCAGGACCATACCGGCGATGCCCCAGAACCGCCGACCTCCCCGGGGCGGTCGCAACTGCGCGCGCTTGCCCGACCGCACAGAGGCCCAGATCGCCAGGCCGGTAGCCGCCAGGCCGATCAGGGCGCTGTTGAGTATCCGCGGCACGAGCCCCAGCGCCGGCTCGTTGAAGAAGATCCCCGCGATGGCCCACGCGACCAGATAGCCACGCAGCACCCACCATCCCGGCCGCAGCTCAGGCAGGAAGCTGCGAAATGACTGCCACCAGTGAGTGCTCGTGATGCGTTCGATTCCGCGTCCGGCAGCGGAGTTGGCGAGGGC
>Ga0136617_10001556_pt1 | contig 20318 bp, 19 predicted proteins | sample AntDrymUQ3222106_2_FD_129672 | JGI IMG/M metagenome (GOLD analysis project Ga0136617, IMG submission 129672) | Polar desert sand microbial communities from Dry Valleys, Antarctica - metaG UQ322 (21.06) | ecosystem: Environmental > Terrestrial > Soil > Desert | place: Antarctica: Dry Valley...
ATGATGCTCACTTCGACCCGGCCGATTTGCGGCATCTTCTTGCCTTTCATTGCCGCAACCAAACGGTCATCCCACGATGGATCGCTCACCTTGAAATCCCAGACGAAACCGCGATAGGCGGGATTCGCCTCCATGACGATTTTGGAAGCCCGCTTCCACTCTTTCAATACATAGGGTCCGGTTCCGACCGGATGCGCGTCGGAATCGGTGCCGTAGGCTTCGATGACTTCGCGCGCGACCGCGCCAAAGGGAACGTGCGCGACGATGTAGCTGAAGTTGTAGTCGGGCTTATTCAAGCGAATGCGCAACGTGTGGCTGTCGACCACTTCGAGGCCGGGGACGCGCGCGTCGTAGTCGAACTTGCCCGACTTCTTCGCCGCCTCGGCGAGTGCATCCAGCCCCACGATCTTGCCCTCGAACATGAACGCCCATTGCGAGCGGTTCGCGGGGTCCATGAATCGCATATAGGTATAAACATAATCCTGGGCGAGGAGCTCACGCTGTTTGCCCTTGAACGCAGGATCCGGCGTGAAATAAATCCCTTTCTTCAGCCGAAACACGTACGTCTTGCCATCATCCAGCACCTCGGGCATCGCTTGCGCCGTCATCGGTACGAGCCGCGCCGGGCGGGCCAGATAATCGTAGGTCAGGAGCCGCTCGTAGATCACCTCGTTGATCGTATTCGAGTACAAGTCGATCACGCGGACGGGATCAAATCCAGTTTCAGCCGTCGGGAAAGCAACCCGCAGAACCTTGTTCCGATCGGCGGCGAACAACGGGAATGCGCACAGCAGCGCGAAGAGCGCGAACAGGAAGGCTGTGCGATTCGTGGAAAACCGCGCGAACTCGATGGATCGTCCCGACATGACCGCTCCTTAGATTCGCTTGTCTTGATAATGTAGCATTCTGACCGTTTTCGCTCGAAGCCGTTCCGTTTGGCTCACTTCGACCCAGAGATGATGCCTGCGGGGTCGCAAAGGATGCCCGGCCGAGGCCATTTTGAGCGTACCTATCCTGTCTCGATCAGTGCTATGAAACCGGTTTACTGGGACGATGCCGCGCTCGCGCTGGGCAAAGCCGACCGCGTATTGGGCAAACTGATCGCGGCGTATCCGGGCATCCACATGACGCGGCGCGGCGATCCCTTTACCACTCTTGCACGGGCGATCGTCGGCCAGCAGATCTCGGTCAAAGCTGCGCAATCGATCTGGAACCGCCTGGTTGCGGCAACCAAGGGCAGCGGCGAGCCAGTTCGCCTCGACCCCGCGCGAGTCGGTCGCACGCGCTTGCCGACGCTGCGCCGGGTCGGCCTGTCCGCCCGGAAAGGTGAATACATTCGCGACCTCGCCCGCCATTTTTCGAGTGGCACGCTCGATCCACGTGAATGGCCGCAGCTATCCGACGAAGAATTGATCGCCGCGCTCGTCGACGTCAAAGGGATAGGACGCTGGACGGCGGAGATGTTCCTCATGTTTCATGAATTGCGCGCGGACGTGTTTCCAGTCGACGATCTGGGACTGCAAAAGGCCATGGCGTTGCACTACAACGCAGGCGTACGGATGTCGCTGCCGGACTTGCGCCGACTCGGGGAACAATGGTCGCCATATCGGAGCGTGGCCACGTGGTATCTGTGGCGGTCGCTTGATCCGATACCGGTCGAGTACTGAATATCGGATAAACTCGGAAGTGTGCTTTTAGGGCGCGGCGCGCGATCTTGTGGCGAAAGTATTTGGCCGCCGCGCAAGCTCAACGTTTGGCGGGTGCACGTAGCGTATCCGCGAAGCAATAGACCCGCCAATGCGCCTCGCGCGCGAGACCGCCGATGTCGTCTGATCAACCTCCGCAGTATGCCGGTCCGCGCGACCTCGCGCAGTCGCTGTCGGCGTTCGCGCTCTCTTCGGCCGATGGGGCGGTGTTTACACGCGACGGACCACGCGCGGACGTCGAATACCGCGATCTTGGACTCGCGAATGCCACGAACGGCAAGATAGGCATCAAGCACATTCGCGCCATCATGCCGCTGCCCAAGGCCACGGGGTGGCATTGGCACGACATGACGGCGCACTACGTCTACGTGCTCAAGGGTTGGATCGCTTTTCGCTTCGCCGGAATCGACGGCGAGGTCAAAGTGCCCGCGGGCTCGGGATTGTCGCAGCCTGCCGGCGTTGCGCATAACGTTGTCGCCCGCTCCGACGATCTGGAAGTTCTCGAGATCAATGTGCCAGCGCAATACGGAACGTGGGATCTACCCGATCGTGAATGACACCGTGGCGGGCACGCTGCCTGACGGGGCGGAGTCGGAGCGCGGCGCCGCGCTCGTTGCCTGGCTCAAGAAACGGGGCGGGGCGATCCTGGTGTTCGCGGCGCTCTTCCTGGCTTGGGAATTCGCCGTACATCTGACCGGTATCAAGGAGTACCTGCTACCGCCGCCATCGAAGGTGTGGAGCGAGTTCGTCCGGCGGTTCGATCCGGTCATGGCGAGCGCGTGGGTGACGTCGCAGGAGATCATTGCCGGGTATTTGTTAGCCGTCGTCGTGAGCATCCCGCTGGCGATGTCGATTGCCTATTCGCGGCTCATGGAGAACTCGGTCTACCCGGTGATCGTGTTCCTGCAAATCGTGCCCAAGATCGCGATTGCGCCGCTGTTCATCATCTGGTTCGGCTTCGGGTTCACGCCTAAGCTGTTGCTCGTCTTCCTCTTGTCGTTTTTCCCGATCGTCGTGTCGAGCATCGCCGGCTTCAAGTCGGCCGATTCCGATATCATGGATTTCGCCCGTACAACGGGCGCAGGTCAGTGGCGGATGTTCGTCAAAATCCGTTTGCCGCAGGCGCTGCCACAAATTTTTACCGGCCTGAAGGTCGGGGCGGCGCTGGCCGCGACTGCGGCCGTCGTCGCTGAATTCGTTGCATCCGACAAAGGTTTGGGTTACCTGCTGCTGCAGTACAACGGCCAACTCGATACACCCATGGTATTTGCGACGATCATACTTCTGTCGTTGATCGGCTTGATCGTGTACTACGCGGTTGAATTGATCGAGCGCTTCACGATTCCCTGGCACGTCTCGCAGCGGCAAGTCACGGACCAGGGGACCGCTTAAAGACACGTCAAGAAGACCGCTTAACTTTCGGAGGAAGCATCATGCGTGAATGGAAATTAATTGCCATACTCGCGGCCGCATTCGCCGCTTGGCTCGTTGCGAGCTCCGCATTTGCGGCGGACGCCGTCTCGTTACGCTTGAATTGGTACCTGGGCGGCTTGCACGTGCCGTTTTACTACGGCAAAGAGCGTGGCTTTTATGCTGCGGAAGGTATCGACCTCACGATCAACGAAGGTCGCGGCTCGGCCAACACCGTCCAAGTCGTGGCAGCGGGCTCGGACACGTTCGGTCTCGCAGACTCGAGCAGCGTGATCTTGACTGCGTCGCGCGGGGCTGACGTGAAATCGGTCATGTCGCTGCTCAACTCGACCGGCTTTGCTGTCGTATCGCTCGCGGAAACCGGCATCAAGACGCCGAAGGATCTCGAAGGCAAACGGCTTGCCGTCTCGCCGGGCGATCCACTCGGACAGCTTTTTCAGGCACTCGCGGCGCACAACAAGCTCGACATGAGCAAGATTACGATGATCCAGGTCGATCCGGCCGCGAAGGTCGTCGCGGTGCTGGAGAAGCGCGCCGACGGTCTTTTGGGCGGCGCCGATGATCAATACTTCCTGATCAAGCAGCGAGGAATCGAGCCGGCGGCGCTGCGCTTCGCTGACAATGGCGCAAACATTGTCGGCATGACCATCGTCACTAAAACGGAGACGATCAAGACCAAGCCCGATCTTGTGAAGCGCTTCGTGCGCGCGACGGCCAAGTCGTGGGAAGAGGCGAAGAAAAATCCTGCCGCGGCGGTGGATGCAGCGCTCAAGGTCAAGCCGGATTTGAACCGCCAGTCGACACTCGATCAAATGCTGGTCGATTTCGAGCTCCTCGACTCGAAGAACTCGAAGGGCCGCGTCGGCTGGGGCGTGCAAGCCGACTGGGACCAAACTCTCGACCTGCTCAAAAAATATCGCGAGTTAAAGACTGATCAGGCGTGGACGACATTCCACACGAACGAGTTTGTGACGCAATAGATGGCCGCGACGGTCCAAGCGCTTAAGTCGCCGGACCTTGGTCATTCGGCCCCGGCGCACCTCCCACGGCCGGCCTATATCGAGGTCGCAGGCGTTACCAAGCGCTTTCGCCGCGGCAAGACGGAGACGCATGCGCTCGACAACATCGATCTCAATGTCGGGGCTGGTGAATTCCTCGCGATCGTCGGGCCATCCGGCTGTGGCAAGAGCACGCTCTTGCGCCTGGTCGCAGGTTTGATCACACCTTCCACCGGACGCATTACTGTCGACGGTCATGCCGTGACCGCGCCGCAGACCGCGCTCGGAATTGTTTTTCAGAGCCCGGTTTTGCTCGAATGGCGCACCGTTCTCGACAACGTGTTGTTGCAGCTCGAGCTGCGCGGCCTCGACCCGGCTCCGCAGCGCGACCGCGCTTTGCAATTGCTTGGGAGCGTAGGACTCGGGGAATTCGCCGACCGTTTCCCGCGCGAGCTCTCGGGCGGAATGCGGCAGCGCACGGCCATCGTCCGCGCGCTGATTCACGATCCTCCGTTGCTGCTGATGGACGAGCCATTTGGTGCGCTGGACGCGTTGACGCGCGAGCAGATGCGCATCGATCTGGAAGCCCTGTGGCTGCACAGCGAAAAGACCGTCGTGTTCATCACGCACAGTATCGACGAAGCAGTATTGCTCGCCGACCGCGTCGTCGTCATGTCCACCCGGCCCGGACGCATCGAGCAAGAATTGGCGGTGGCGCTGGCCCGCCCGCGCGGACTCAGCGCACGCAAAAGCGAGCGCTTCATCGCGTTGACCGAGCGCATTACACAGATTTTTCTCGCCCGCGGCGTGCTGCATGGCGCGGGACCCGTCAAACCCTGATTCGGAGCTCGTTATGGCCGCCTTCACATTGCAGGGAATCGTCGCCGCGCCGGTGCTGCCGATGCAGCCCGATTACGCGATCGACTGGCCGTCGCTTAAGTCGTATGTCCGCTGGATTGCTGCACAAAAGCCCACGGCGATCGCGATGAACATGGATGCGAGCGAGGGACCCTCGCTCGATCGCGACGAGCAACTCGAAGTCGTTCGCGTCTGCAAGTCGGAGATTCGCGGCGCCTGTCCTCTCGTCTCCGGTCTCATCACGGGCTCGACGCGCGAAGCGGTGAGTTGGGGCAACGAGCTCAAGACTACCGGTGCCGAGGGCCTTGCGGTATTTCCGCCCTTTCCGACCTTTCTCGGCAACCCGGTGCCGACGGAGATGATCTATCGCTACCACAAAGAGATTGCCGATGGCGTCGGGTTGCCGCTCATCGCATTTCAGTTTCCCAAGGCTTGGGGGCCGGACTTTCCCCCCGATGCACTCGCACGGCTAGCAACGATTCCTCAGATCATCGGGCTCAAGGAAGCATCCTTCGACACCACGAAAACGGTCGAGACCATCGCCGCGGCCAAAGAGCTGCCGCGCAAGCTCGGCATCATGACCGGCAGCGATACCTTCATCTGCGAGGCGATGGTGATGGGCTGCGACGGCGCATTGATCGGCTTTGCCGCTACCGCCACTGCGCAGTTGATCGAGATGCAGCGTTGCGTTGCTGCCAAGGATTTCGACCGCGCGTTCGCCATCTGGGAGAAGCTGGGTCCGCTTGCCCGTTATTGCTGGCGCGCGCCGCTACGGGATTACCGGCCGAGGATGAAGGAAGTGCTGAAGCTGCAGGGGTTGATCGCGCATGCGACGGTGCGGCCGCCGCAGCTCGGCGTGGATGACGCCGAGCGCGCCGAGCTGCAACGCTTGGCGCAATTCGCGGGGCTTCTGGATGCGACGCCGAGGCGGGCGGTCGGCGACTAAAATTTCACACGCCGGAGTGGCCGTGGCAGCTCTCGGCCTTACCGCAGCACCCCATCGACCAAATGCAACGTCCGGTCGGTCCGCCCAGCGAGCTCTGGGTCGTGCGTCACGATGACGAGCGCCGTGCCGACGACGCTGTTCAATTCGAGCATCAAATCGAAGGTGATGGCGGCGGTCTTGCGATCGAGGTTGCCAGTCGGCTCGTCCGCGAGCACGCATTGCGGCTCGGTCACGAGCGCGCGCGCCAGAGCAACGCGTTGGCGTTCTCCGCCGGAGAGTTCCCCTGGTCGATGCTTCAACCGGTGTCCGAGGCCAACTCTTTCGAGCATCGCCGCAGCGGTTGCGTATGCGTCGCGCTCGGGCATGCGCCGGACCCGCAGCGGCATCGACGTGTTCTCGACCGCAGAGAACTCGGGCAGCAAATGGTGGAACTGATAGATGAAGCCGAGGGCGCGATTGCGTACCTGCCCTCGCTCAGCCTCGGATAGCGAGGCAAACGTCACGCCCGCGACGCGCACCTCGCCTGCCGTCGGAGCGTCGAGGCCACCCAAGAGATGCAAAAGCGTGCTTTTGCCTGAGCCGGATGCGCCGACGATCGCGATTCGCTCTCCCGGACCCACGTCGAGATCGACGCCGTTCAAGACGCGAATATCGGTCGGCCCGGTGCGATAGGTTTTTTTGAGGTCACGGCACGCGAGCACGGGAGTTTTCGCCGTCGCGGTCGCCGCTCCTTCATTCATACCGCAAAGCATCCGCGGGATTGACGCGCGAGGCTTTCCACGCAGGATACACGGTGGCGACCAGCGCCAGCCCAAGCGCGATCGCGGCAATCGTGATGACATCAGCGCTCAGGAGGTCCGAGGGCAAGTCGCTGATGTAATAAATCGACTTGTCGAGGAACTGCATGTTGAAGGCACGCTCGATCGCCGGCACGACGACGTCGATGTTGAGCGCAAGAAGCACGCCGCCGATGACACCGATCGCCGTACCGATAAAACCGATCAGCGCTCCCTGCACGATGAAGATCGCGAGAATCGACCCCGGTGCTGCGCCTAATGTGCGCAGGATCGCGATATCGGCCTGCTTGTCCGTCACGACCATCACCTGTGCGGAAACGATGTTGAATGCCGCGACCGCGACGATCAGCGTCAGGATGATGAACATCACCCGTTTTTCGATTTGCACAGCGCGGAAAAAATTCGCATGGTTGCGCGTCCAGTCGCGCACCTCGACGGCAACCGGCAGCGTCTGCCACAGCTCGCGTGCGACGCTCGGCGCAGCGAACAGGTCGTCGAGTTTTAACCTGACCCCGGAGACCCCTTCGAGCCTGTACAGCTTTTGCGCGTCTTCCAGATGGATGAGCGCCAGGCCGCTGTCGAACTCGAACATTCCCACTTCAAAAATACCGACAACCTTGAAGCTGCGGACCCGTGGCAGCGTTCCCGCAGGGGTGACCGTTCCCTGCGGCGTGATAACGACCACGGAATCGCCCGGGATAACGCCCAGCCCGCGGGCCAGGTCGGCGCCCAGCACGATTCCGAATTCGCCCGCGCGCAACGCCGCGAGCGAGCCGTTTCGCATGTGCCGGCCGATATCGGCGACGGTGTCCTCGCGCGCGGGGTCCACACCCCGGATCAGCGCCCCGCGGTTTGCCTCCCCTGCCGTCACCATTGCCTGTCCGAGCACATAGGGGGCGGCCGCGATGACCCGCTGATTCTGCCCCGCAAGCTGCGCCACACCCATCCAATCGGCGAGCTGCGGAATTCCGCGAATTTCGATGTGCGACGCAACTGCCAAGATGCGCGTGCGCAATTCGTGCTGAAATCCATTCATCACCGACAGCACGACGATCAACGCCGCGACACCCAGCGCGATGCCGGCCATCGAGATGAGCGAGATGAACGAGATGAATGTATTGCGGCCTGATCCCTTGCGTGCGCGCGTGTAGCGCAAGCCGACGGCGAGTTCGTATGGAGACAAGGTAGCGCAGGCTTCTGCGGTAGACGCAAAAAAACGCGTCGGCATCCGAGCGCTTTTTGGGCGCGCGATTATCGCATGCTAGACTCGCCCGCCGTTCTGCCGGTCGAAGCAGTTCCCACGGCCCGCTCTTGCGCTCCGATGCACTCGATTCTGGTCGTACCGCGCCTACTTGCCGTGGGCGACGAAGCGCTTGCCGCAGCACCCGCGCTCGCCATCTTCAATCAATATGCGTCGCGGCCGACGATCGAACGCGCAAGCATCGGGCGGGCGCTTATGAACCTGTTGCGGCAACCGCAGGACAACGCCGTGACACCGCTCGCCGCGCTCGGCGCTGGGTTCGACCCGCATTTCGAGTTTGTGTTCCACGCCGATCCGATCACGTTGATTGCCGGGCGGGACGATGTCTTGCTCGCGGGCTGCGTCGCCGATCTGACGATGAGCGAAGCCAGCGCGTTGATCGCGCTTCTCAATGCCCATTTCCGCTGCGACGGCCTCGAATTTCACGCGCCGCGACCGGACGCTTGGTTTCTAACCGTCCGCGAACCCCCTGAGCTTGCGACAACTTCACTCGATCGAGTTCACGGCAGCATCTATCCCTATTTGCCGAGCGGCGCGGATGCGGCCAAGTGGCGGCGGTGGATGAGCGAAATGCAAATGCTGCTGCACGAGCATCCGATCAACGTGCAGCGAGAAACACGCGGTCAGGCCCCGGTCAGCGGCATCTGGATCGGTGAGGGCGGAATCAAAGGCCAAGCGGAAGCGATCCCGGCATTGACGATCGTCGCAACCGCTGATACCGCCGGCGACATCGTTCGAGGCGTCGCACGACAGCGCGGCACCGATGCCTTGCCGTTGCCGCCCACCTGGCAGGACCTCGAGAGCAACGACACACTAGCCGTACTGTCCGCCGCAAGCGACGCCGCGCATGTCGCTCTCATCGATCGCGACTGGTTCGCTCCAGCGACGGCGGCGCTCGAACATGGCACGCTCAACGCGTTGACGTTGCTAGCCGATGGAAACGGCGCGGTCATCACATGGACGGCGCAATCTCCGTCGTGGCTCGCTCGTCTCATAGCGCGTTTGAAACCCTCCTCTTTTCTGGCGCCCGTGCTCGACGAGGACACCTGAGCTCGATGGAAATCGTCCGCCGCACGGTGCCCGCTTCGGCTCGATTACTAGAAGCGGCAGGGGTTCCGCCGGTGCTCGCGCGCATCTACGCCGCGCGGGGAATCGCGGGTGCGGCAGAGCTCGACCATCGGCTTGCCGCGCTACCGTCGTTCGCAATGCTGAAAGACATCGACAGAGCCGCGGAGCGGCTGTGTCGAGCAATCGGCGTGGGAGAAAAAATTGTCATCGTTGCCGATTACGACGCCGACGGTGCAACGGCGTGCGCGATCGGGCTCAAGGGACTGCGCTCCTTCGGCGCCGATATCGATTTCATCGTGCCGAACCGGTTCGAGTTCGGCTACGGCCTGACGCCGGAGATCGTCGCGCTCGCGGCGCAGATGGCACCGCGGCTATTGGTCACGGTGGACAACGGAATCGCGAGCGTCGAGGGAGTGGCCGCCGCGGCAGCGCGCGGCATCGACGTGCTGATAACCGACCACCACCTGCCCGGTCCAGCGTTGCCCACACCCGCGATCATCGTCAACCCCAATCAACCCGGCTGTCCCTTTCCGAGCAAGCATATCGCCGGCGTCGGCGTCATGTTCTACGTGCTAAGCGCGACGCGGGCGTTGCTGCGCGCGCAAGGGGCTTTCCGCCTGCGACAGGAACCGAATCTGGCGCACCTCCTCGATCTCGTGGCACTCGGCACCGTCGCCGACGTCGTTCGGCTTGATCAAGTCAACCGGATTTTCGTGACGCAGGGGCTGGCGCGAATTCGTGCTGGACGCGCCCAGCCTGGCGTTGCGGCACTCTTCGCAGTCGCCGGACGTGATATCTCCCGAGCCTCCGTCCACGACCTGGGCTTCGTCGCCGGGCCTCGCTTGAACGCCGCGGGCCGGCTCGCGGACATGTCGCTGGGGATCGCCTGTCTAATGGCCGAGGACTCGGAGCGAGCGCTCTCCCTTGCGACGGAGCTCGACCGCCTCAATCACGACCGGCGCGAAGTCGAAGCGACGATGCAGGAGGAGGCGCTTGCCGACTTGGAGAGCATTACCTTGGCTCGCGAGCAATCCTCGCTCTGTCTCTATCGCGCCGACTGGCATCAGGGTGTCGTCGGCATTGTCGCCTCGCGTCTGAAAGACCGTTTTCATCGGCCGGCGATCGTCTTCGCCCGCGGCGGCGATGGCGAACTGAAGGGCTCCGGCCGGTCGATTGCCGGCTTTCATCTGCGGGACGCACTCGATCTCGTGAGCAAACGGGCGCCGGACATCATCTCCAAATTCGGGGGGCATGCGTTCGCCGCGGGTCTTACGATTGCCGAGGACACCTTGCCGCGGTTTGTCGCAACGTTCGAGAACATTGCGCGCGAGCAACTCACACCGGCGCAATTGCAACGCACGTGCGACAGCGACGGTCTCCTCGCGTCCGGAGACCTGACCTTCGACCTTGCGAGCACGTTGGGCCGGGGCGTGTGGGGGCAAGGCATGCCCGCGCCGACCTTCGACGACTGGTTCGACGTGGAAAGCGCGCGAGTGGTCGGCGGCAAGCACACACGCATGACCTTGCGTCGAGGTGACGAGCGCTTCGATGCCATGCTCTTTCAGTGCATCGACACGCTGCCCTCACGCATCCATGCTGCATTTCATGTCGGGGTCAACGAGTGGCAGGGTCTCTTTTCACTCGAACTCTGCATCGAGCATTGGCTGCCGGGCTAGCGGCCGCGATTTTTGCGCGATTGCAATATAGACTGGCCAATCCGCTAACGAGTCGTTTGCCGCCCCACGCGACGTCCTTCCCATATCTCATTGATTTATATTTGCTATAGCATACAAATCCACTCGTCGCCTTGTCTCGTATCCACGTCAAAGAGCATCTTGTGCAATGCACCATTATTCGCTAAAGTAGGCTCGTTTTGCCCTGCCCACGGCCACCTCATGGGCGCACCATTTTCGGGCATTCGCTAAGGAGCATCCATGCGACTGACAGGCAAGGTTTCGATCATCACCGGCGCAGGCCAGGGCATCGGCCGGGCGACGGCGTTAAAGTTTGCTCGGGAAGGCGCCAAAGTCGCGCTGTGCGACATCAATCTCGAGGGTGTCGCTGAAACAGTCAAGGCGATCGAAGCCGCCGGAGGCGAAGCTGCGGCGTTTCGCATCGACGTCACCGACAAGGCAAGCATCGCGCGAATGGTGGAGAGCGTGATGGCCAAATGGGGGCGCATCGACACCCTCGTCAACAACGCCGGCATCGTCGAGGACGCCCAGTTCAAAAAAATGAGCGAGGACCAGTTCGACCGGGTCATCGACGTCAATTTGAAGGGTGTTTACAACTGCACGAAGGCGGTCGTGGACATCATGCTCGAGCAAAACTCGGGGTGCATTCTCAATGCATCGTCGATCGTCGGGATCTACGGCAACTTCGGTCAAACCAATTACGCCGCGACCAAATTTGGCGTCATCGGGATGATGAAGACGTGGGCCCGCGAGCTGGGCCGCAAAGGCATTCGTTCGAATGCGATCTGTCCCGGGTTCATCGAAACCCCGATCCTGGCATCGATGCCCGATAAGATCGTCAAAATGATTCGGGATAAAGTCCCGATGGGACGCTTGGGCTTACCGGAAGAAATTGCCAACACCTATGCTTGGCTTGCATCCGATGAGGCGTCCTACATCAACGGCGCCGTGATCGAAGTTTCAGGCGGCGTGACCATCTGATTCGCCGGTAGCCCCATCCCGTTGCGCATCGCGCAGGCTTGCGCCGACCATCCTTCGAAAGTAGGCTAGCCGTTGCCGCGTGAGGCACGGTAGCATGCGGCTGTTGCCATACACCGGTCAGCTTTACCCATGCTCCCTCGCCTCATTGCCGCCGCCATTCTTCTCGGCACCGCGCTGATCACGCCGAGCGCACAGGCGCAAACGCCAAAGAAGAAATTCGTCCCGGCCAGCGCCTACATCTGCCCGAACCAGGCGGAGACCGCTCTCGATTGCTACCTCGATGCGGTGACGCATCTCTACACGATGTGCCGTCAGGTTAAGAGTATCGAGATCATCGAGTTTGGCCACGAGAAATCCCAAGACGGCACGAACGGCGCCAAAAGCGAATATTGCATCGTCAAGCACAAGCAGAGTATCGCCCCGCCGCTGCAGGCGGCGCTGCTTGAGGCTCACGGCTGGCGCGAATCGGTGGACGGTTTGCGCACATTGCAGCAGTTCTGGGTCGATGCGCTGGCCGCGCTCAATTGGCAACCCGGCGAATCGGGCGAGGACTATGAAGCACGCGTGCTCACCTCGTACGCCGACTTGAGCGCGTTGATCGATTCGGTGCGAATCGGCTTTTCAACGCCGCCGGATGCCGTGGCCGCCGGCAAAGTCATCTCCGCCAGACCGGTTTCTGCCCGCACGCCCCCTCGCAAAGCTAAAAACATCTGAACGACTCCGTGCCCGTCACAGCGGCAGCGGCGCGCGACATTTCCGCGGTCAGCTCGGCCCAAGCCGTGCGCGGCAACAACGGGGCTCTCGCGGCTATATTTGGCGATGGCGGCACGTTGGCCCGGGCGCTGCCCGGGTTCCGCTTTCGCCCGCAGCAGCTCGCAATGGCACAAGCCGTGGCAGCGGCGATCGACGCCCGTACCACGCTGATCGCTGAAGCTGGAACCGGCACGGGGAAAACGTTCGCGTATCTCGTGCCTGCGCTCCTCTACGGCGGCAAGGTCATCATTTCGACGGGAACCAAGACGCTACAAGACCAGCTCTTCGGGCGCGATTTGCCACTCGTGCGTGACGGCCTGCGGGTGCCGGTGACGCTGGCGTTGCTCAAAGGTCGCGCCAACTATGTGTGCCACTACCATCTCGAGCGCGCGGCCCAAGAAGACCGGCTTTCGTCGCGCGACGATGCGCGGCATCTGCAAAAGATCATCGCCTTTTCCCGCGCGTCGCAGCGTGGAGACCGGGCAGAGCTCGCCGACGTGCCGGAAAACGCCTCGATCTGGCCCCTGGTGACGTCCACGCGCGACACCTGCCTTGGCCAGAATTGCGCGTATTACGGCGACTGCTTTGTGATGAAAGCACGCAAGGAAGCGCTCGACGCTGACGTCGTCGTCGTCAACCATCACTTGTTTTTCGCCGATATCGTGCTGCGCGATGAGGGCATATCGGAGTTGCTGCCCAGTTGCAACACCGTCATCCTGGATGAAGCGCATCAGTTGCCGGACACCGCGACCTTGTTCTTCGGCCAGCAAGTGAGCTCGAGCCAGCTCACCGAGCTCGCGCGCGATGCGGAAGTGATTGCCAACACGACGGCGCGAGATGTTCCTGACTTGCCGAGTGCCGCGTCGGAGCTCGTTCCGGCGCTACGCCGGTTGCGGCTTGCCGCTGGGGGCACGCCGGGAAAGTTTGCGCACGAGTTCGCCATCGCGCGTCCGGATTTCCGTGAGGCGCTGGATGCAATCGCGGCGACCCTCGATCGCCTCGCCAGCGAATTGGGCCATTTGGCGGAACGCGGCGAGGAAATCGCACTGGTTGCGCGGCGCGCCGAGGATGCGGCGCGCCACGTGGCTCGGTGGCGCGACGGCAGGAGCAGCATGCCCGAAGCCCCGCACGACGAGCATTGGATTCGCTGGCTCGACGTCTCGCAGAATGGATTAGAGCTTCAGGCGTCACCGTTGTCGGTGGCTCCATTGTTCAAGCGGCAAGTCGAGAATTCGGGGCGCGCCTGGATTTTCACTTCGGCGACACTTGCCGTTGGCCGAGATTTTTCGCACTACACGCAGCAGCTAGGACTCGAGTTCGCCACGACCGACGCGTGGGACAGCCCGTTCGAATATGCGGAACAGGGCCTACTCTATGTACCACGCGGCCTGCCGACGCCCAATTCGCTCGACCATACCGACGCGGTCATCGCGGCGACCTTGCCGCTCCTGAAAGCCAGCGGCGGCCGCGCGTTCCTCCTATTCACGACGCTGCGGGCTTTGCAGCGCGCGCTCGAAAGCTTGATCGAGGCGCGCGCGCGCGACGGCATTGATTTTCCCTTGCTCGTGCAGGGCGAAGGGTCGCGGTCAGAGCTGCTCACGCGTTTTCGCCGCTTAGGAAACGCCGTGTTGCTCGGCAGCGCGAGCTTCTGGGAAGGGGTCGACGTTCCCGGCGACGCGCTATCGCTCGTCGTGATCGATAAGCTACCGTTCGCCCCACCCGATGACCCGCTGTTGGCTGCCCGTCTCGAGCGCTTGAAAGCCGAAGGCGGCAATCCGTTCATGGGCTGGCAGGTGCCGCAAGCGGCGATCAGCTTGAAGCAAGGGGCGGGGCGATTGATCCGGACGGAGACCGATCGCGGCGTGCTGGCGATCTGCGATCCGCGCCTCGTGGACAAGCCCTACGGCCGGCGGATCTGGCAGAGCCTTCCGTCGATGCGCCGCACCCGGGATGAAGGCGAGGCGATCGCGTTTTTGATGGCCTGTAACGGCCAAATCGAAAGTGTCCGGAAATCGGGGTCAGATACGTAACAAAGGAGTACTCCGGACAGGACGTTGCAGCGTCTTTTACGTATCTGACCCCGATTCGCACGATGGCTGCGTTGCGTTGACGAAGCCCGAACTCAACGCACACCTAACGTCTAGGGCGCGTCGCGCGCTACCGCCCCTCTCACCAAAACTTCCACCATGGCTTTTTCGCCTCGCCGACGACGAACTTGCCCGAGGGGAATGTTTTTTCCATGATCCGCTTGGAATCGTCGGCAAGCTGCGGCAGCTTGAGTTTTTCGTAACTCTTCCCGAGGAGGTCGAGCGCCGGTTCGCTGGCGGGTGTCTTGGGGAAATTGACGATGGCCGCTTGCGCGCGATTAGCCGAGGCAACGTATGCGCCGCGGTTGTAGTAATAGCGGGCGACATTCACTTCGTACATGGCGAGCGCGTTGTTCAGATACAGCATGCGCGCCGAGGCATCTTCCGCATAGCCGCTGGAAGGGAATTTCGTGACCAACTCGCTGAAGGCAGCGTACGATTCGCGCATGAGCTTGGGATCGCGTTCGGCCAGATCGAGCTCATAGACGTAGCCGAAGAGTCCTTGATCCTCACGGAAATTGACGAGACCCTTTAGGTAATACGCGTAATCCACATTGGGATGATTGGGATACGTGCGGATGAACCGATCGGTTGCTGCAACGGCGGTCGTGGGCTCGCCGGCGCGCCAATTTGCGTACGCAGTTTCGAGAATGGCCTGTTGCGCGTAGCGGCCGTAGGGAAAGCGCGACTCGAGCACCTCGAACAACTTCGTCGCCCGCGTATAATTTCCTTCGAGCATGGTGTCGTGCGCTGTTTTGTATAGGCGATCGGCGGACCAGCCCGCGGTTTCCTCCTTGACTTCAGGCAGCAGTCCGCAGCCAGCGAGCGCGATCGCCAGCGCTGCGCCGGCTACCCATGCGGACCACCCGGTCCGCGACGGCACACTCCACCACTTGATCATTTTGCGCATCGCGTCTTTCGCCCAATATTCGGTCGCAAATTATAACTGACGCTTCGCTTGCGACGCGACGTCTTCATGGTGCAACGCTCGTTCAGCGACGACAACCCTCCGCGGCACGAGTTTGCGATTGGCGAGGCTTTCGGCGGTTCGCGGCTCGACCGGGCGTTGGCGCAATTGCTGCCGCAACATTCGCGCAGCCGATTGAAGGGCTGGATCGAAGCGCATCGCGTGGAGGTCGATCAAAAGGTCGTGAGCGAGCCCAAGTTTAAGTTGCGTGGCGGCGAAGCAGTCAGCGTGCGCGAGCTTGCGCCGCCGCGAAACGCGTCGTTTTCCGCGCAGCCGATTCCGTTGGCAATCGTCCACGAGGACACGGCAATCATCGTCGTCGCCAAACCCGCTGGGCTCGTCATGCATCCGGGCAGCGGAAACTGGAACGGCACGCTATTGAATGCTCTCTTGCATCATGCGCCGCAACTTGCGACGCTACCACGCGCCGGAATCGTCCATCGTCTCGACAAAGATACAACCGGAGTGCTAGTCGTCGCGAAAACACTCGCGGCCCAGACCGATCTTGTGCGCCAGTTGCAAGCGCGCAGTGTGCGGCGGGAATATCTGGCAATCGCCCATGGCGACGTGCAACGCGCGACAACCGTTGACGCTCCCATCGGACGGCATCCGACGCAACGGACAACAATGGCGGTCGTCGCGTCCGGCAAGCCTGCGCGAACGCATCTGACCGTCGTCGAGAGGTTCGGCTGCGCAACCCTCATTCGCTGCCGCCTCGAGACCGGACGCACACATCAGATCCGGGTGCATCTCACAGCGATCGGCCACCCATTGCTAGGCGATCCAACGTATCGCGGTCGCAAGCTCGCCAGCGCCACGCTGCCGCAGGTCGTGCGCACATTTGCGCGGCAGGCGCTGCACGCACAACGACTCTCATTGGTCCATCCGGAATCGCGCGCGCTCTGCCAATGGGAAGTCGCCCCGCCCACCGACTTTGAGGGCTTACTCTCCGCTCTGCGAAGCGTCCGCCCGGTACTGTCATGAACGGGCTCGCGCGCCGCGTCGCTGACGCCGGGCTCGACTGGATCATTCCGGATTGGGACGTCTCACCGCGCGTTCACGTCTTGTCAACAACGCGCCACGGCGGCGTGAGCTCTGGCGCGCAGGCGACTCTCGACCTCGGCGCCGCAGCGATCCCCAGCGGCGATGGCGCAGCCGCGATCCTTGAAAACCGGCGAATCCTGGCGCGATTTCTTCCTGCACCGCCGGTGTGGCTTGCGCAGAGGCATGGAGCGGAAATTGCGAAGGTCGACGCGTCCAATGCTCCCGCAATGATCGTGTCGCCGCCTACCGCCGACGCCGCGGTGACACGCGAGCCGAATCTCGTGCTCTGCGTGCGCACTGCGGATTGTTTGCCCGTCGTGATCGCTGACCGAGCGGGAACGACCGTCGCCATCGCGCACGCAGGCTGGCGCGGACTCGCCGCGGGCATTCTCGAAGCGACGGTGGCGTCGCTACATTGCGTTGCCGATGATGTCGTTGCTTGGCTCGGTCCGGCGATTGGTCCCCGCTCCTTCGAAGTCGGCCGCGATGTTTACGATGCCGTCTGCGCACGCTACCCCGACATCGCCGAGTGCTTCATGTCCAAGGGGAACGGCAAATGGCTCGCGGACTTGTACGAAATCGCCCGCAGGCGCCTCGCCGGCGTCAGCGTCCCTCGCGTCACCGGCGGTGACTACTGCACGACGCTCGATGCAGCGCGTTTCTTCTCGTATCGCCGCGAGCGCGATACCGGTCGCATGGCAACACTCATCTGGATCGACGCGGAACCTCGACCGTGACAACGCTTGCCTACACGCTCGCCGCTGCATTGGCCGGAGGAGTGCTGGCGACGATCGCTGCCGCTGGGACGTTGGCTCTGCCTGCCAGTTGGATTTCGCGGCTTGTGTCCTTCGCGGTGGGGGCGCTCTTGGGCGCAGTATTTCTCGAGCTTCTTCCTCACGCGCTCGAAGCCGGCAGCACCGAGCGCGTGATGGCCACGGTGCTCATCGGCCTTCTTGCGTTCTTTCTGCTCGAAAAGATGGTGTTGTGGCGCCACGCGCACGGCCATGCCGGCGCCCACCTCGATGCTGCCGCAAGCGAGCACGATCACGCGCTTCACGTACGGGACCGCGCCATTGCCGGCCGGCCGGGTCTGCTCATTCTGATTGGCACCAGCGTGCACAACTTCTGCGATGGCGTCGTCCTCGCCGCCGCGTTTCTGGCGGACACGCAGCTGGGAATTGCGACAACACTCGCCATCGTCGCGCATGCGGTGCCGCAACATGTCGGTGATTTTGCGATCTTGATCGAGTCAGGGTTCGGGCGCGGCAAAGCGTTCGCGTTCACGATCGTCGCTGGCTTCGCGACCGTAATCGGTGCGCTCGCGGGTCACTTCGCGCTTGCCGGAATGCACGAGCTTCTGCCGACGGTATTGGCCGTCGCTGCAGCTAGCCTGCTCTACGTGGCCGTCGCCGATTTGATTCCTGGATTGCACAGGCGGTCTGAACCGCTCGAAACCCTAAAGCAGATGGCATCAATCGGGCTCGGCCTTGCCGTCATTGGCGGCGTCGACCTGCTGCTCGCGCATTGATGACCGCATCCGCTGCTCGCGCAAGCGGGTGTAGCGACGCACCGCGAGTGCCGCGAAGAGCAGCACCGGTGCCACGCCAACGAACAGAAAAAACGCCGCGCCAGCAAGAGCGCCCGATAGCGTCAAAGACATGAGGAGCGTGACATATAGCCACGCGATCATCACAATGTACATTCAAAGGCTAGCAATTCGTCGTCGCGATTGCGACAATAGCATCGGCGTTTTCAACGCGACGAATGGTTTTTAGTCAACCCGACCTTTTGCGTGAACGGTCAATGTCCCGACGCGACGGTTCATTTCTCGTATCCTGGGCCGAGCTGGCAGGGGAATGGCACGCGCTCGGTGGCGCCTGGGCGCAGTGGTGGGTGCAGGTTGGACAATCGGAGCTCGGGGCAACGGCCCATCGAACACCGCCGTCGGTCAATGAGCTTCGGGACAGCGCGGCGGCAAACTCTTTGTCGCCGAACTTCGACACACACAAACTGCACGAGCTCAACGCACGTTTTCAAGCGCGTTTTCACGCGCTCGCGGATGCAACGCGGGATGGTACGGCGCCCCCGGACGAGCTGGTGTCGGCCGTCAATGCGGATCGCCGTTTTCACGCTTCAGCCTGGCGGGAACAGCCTTACTTCGCCTGGCTAGCGCAATCCTATCTGCTCTACGCTGACTATCTCGGCGAGATGATTGCGCTCGCCGGGTTGCCGCGACCCGAGCAACGCCGCCTCGAGTTTGGGATGCAGCAACTGATCAACGCTTTGGCGCCGACCAACTTTCTGGCGACAAATCCCGAGGTCGTTGCCCGGGCGCTCGCGACCAACGGCGAAAGCTTGGCGCTTGGCGTCAAGAATTTGCTGGACGACGCGCAGCGCGGGCGCATCACGATGAGTGATGAGCGCGCCTTCGCCGTAGGCCAAAACCTCGCCGTCACGCCTGGCAGCGTCGTGTACCGAAACGAGTTAATCGAGCTCATCCAATACGCTGCGGCCACGAATCGCGTACACCAGTATCCGCTCGTCATCATTCCGCCGTGCATCAACAAGTACTACGTTCTCGATCTTCGGCCCGAGAATTCATTCGTCCGCTATGCGGTCGCGGCAGGTCACACGGTGTTCATGGTTTCCTGGCGCAATATTCCCGCCGAGCTCGGTTCCCTGACCTGGGACGACTACATCGAGCGCGGAACGCTGCAGGCGATCCACGTGGCCCAGCAAATTGCCCGCAGTAAGACAGTCAATACCTTGGGTTTCTGCGTCGGTGGGACGATGCTTGTCGCGGCGCTCGGCGTGTTGGCGGCGCGCGACGACCGACGTGTCGGTAGCGCCACACTGTTGACGACGATGCTCGACTTCGATGATCCCGGCGACATCGGCGTCTACGTGTCCCGCGAGTTGCTCGCCGCTCGCGAAGGAGCGCTGCTGGCTGGACAGCGCGTGCATGGGCAAGAGCTCGCCAACGCCTTCGCGAGCCTTCGTGCGAACGATCTCGTCTGGCACTACGTGGTCAACAATTACTTGAAAGGTGCGACCCCTCCCGCATTCGACCTCCTGTATTGGAACGCCGATTCCGCAAATTTGCCCGGACCCATGTATGTCTATTACCTGCGCAACCTGTATCTCGACAACCGGCTGCGCGTTCCAGACTCCTTGACGATGGCCGGAACGGCGATCAAGCTGAAGCGCATCACCGTTCCCGCGTATGTGCTGGCGACGCGCGACGATCATATCGTGCCGTGGCGCTCCGCGTATCAAACAACGCAACTGCTTTCAGGCATGACAACGTTCGTGCTTGGCGCATCCGGGCACATCGCCGGCGTCATCAATCCTCCAAGTCCGGTGCGTCGTCAATTCTGGACCAGCGAGCGGGTTCCTGAACACGCCGACCAATGGCTCGAGGCGGCCAGCACCACACCAGGAAGTTGGTGGCCGCACTGGGCCGCTTGGCTTGAACCGCGGGCAGGTGAGCTACGCAATGCGCGGCACCGCCTAGGAAGCGCCAAGTACCCGCCACTTGCTCCGGCGCCAGGCAGCTACGTTCTTGAATGAGCGAATGACAGGCTAACTAGGGCCTGTTAACGCCATGGACGCAAACGCGAACGGGTGCCCTGGGGCGCCAATCGCGGCAGCCGACGAAGCCAAGACTAGCGGTCTTGGCGAGGAGAGCAACAAAGAGTGGCGCCCCAGGGCACCCGTTCCCTTCGGG
>Ga0136617_10001557_pt1 | contig 20316 bp, 15 predicted proteins | sample AntDrymUQ3222106_2_FD_129672 | JGI IMG/M metagenome (GOLD analysis project Ga0136617, IMG submission 129672) | Polar desert sand microbial communities from Dry Valleys, Antarctica - metaG UQ322 (21.06) | ecosystem: Environmental > Terrestrial > Soil > Desert | place: Antarctica: Dry Valley...
CAGTCGTCCTGGTGCTGGACACAGAGCACCGTGCGAGGACCACGTCCCATGTTCAGCTCCAGGGAAACGGGGAGTTGCTGACCGGGTGCAGCTGACCGGTGGCGTACCGGGAGAACCGGAACGGCTCGAGCAATTGCGAAGGCTCCCCCAGCAACTCGCCGGCGACCAGATCGCCCACACCGATCATCTTGTAGCCGTGGTTGGAATCTGCGATCACATAGGCGTTGTCCCGGAAGGTGTCGAAGACCGGAAAACTGTCCGGGGTGAATGCGCCGATGCCGCCGGAGGGATCCTTGCGATAAAGCGGCCGGGTGCCCTCGAACCGCTTGTGGCAGTGCGCCAGCGCCGAGGTCCACATCCGAACGAAGTCCTCGCCCACGACGAACTCCGGACTCTGCGTGCCGTACGGGTCGACCGCGACCTGACCAGCCGGTCCGTCGACCAGCTCCGGCGAGGCGCCACCCTGAACGCCACCGAAGTGGAAGTCCGGCTTGTAGTAGATACCCCACATCTGGTCGGTGATCAGGGTGCCGTCGACGTCGTCGTACAGCGGCTGATCGGAATCCACGTGCACGACAGGCGGAGTGCGCCCCTCGTTGTCGACGAACTCACTCGGGTCGACGCCGAGGGTGCCCTCCTGAAGGGCCCAGTACGTCCACATCGGAGTGTCCGGGTGCTCGGTCCCATCCGAGCCGGTCACCGAGATCTTCTCCGGAAGGTCGAGCATCGCCCAGAAGTCGCGGATCCACGGCCCGACCGCGATGACCAACTGCTCACAGGCGAACTCCCCCTGATCAGTCTCGACCGCTCGTACGGCGTCACCGTCCATCTGGAAGCCGGTGACCTGCACGCCGGATCGGATCGTGACGCCCTCGGCTTCGGCCTTGGCCGCCAACCCGCGCAGTGACGCGGTGTTGTTGGCGTAACCGCCGCGCTTTTCGTGCAGCACGACCGAGATGCCGGGCGCCTGCCAGTCGGAAAACATGTCGAGCAGGTACGCGTGGCACTCGTCGACACCCTCGATCAGTACGGAGTCGTACCCGATGGCCTTTTGCTCGGCAGCGATCTGCACGACGTCGGCGCGCATGGACTCGGGAGCGATCTGCAGATAGCCGACCCCGTGATAGGCGAAGGCCTCGGGGTCGGATTCCCAGACACCCACCGAGTGCGCCATCAGCCGCCGCATCGCTGGCTGGAAGTAGTTGTTGCGAACCACTCCACAGGCCACTCCGGAGGCACCGGAGCCAACGCCGGTCTTGTCCAGGACGAGGACATCGCGGCCATCGCCCTGACCGCTGGCTTTGAGTCGACGGGCCAGATGCCACGCCGTCGACAGCCCGTGGATACCTGCTCCGACGATGACGTACTTGTACTTGGCCTCAGTCGGGGCCTGCGGTTGCGATGCCATTGGGTTCCTGCTCCGTGTGGTTGACTGTAGTGGAATTGCCTATATGGCAATGCTATGTCCATCTTTCGAGGAGCTTACTATTTCGCGTACCGGACTACCAGCCACCCGGCAGGTCGGATCGGTCCAACGGGCCATTGCCGTTCTCGACGCGCTCGCCGAGGGCGGGGCCGAGGTCGGCACCAACGAGATCGCCCGTCGGACCGGGATCAACGCCAGCAGCATCTCCCGGCTGCTCTCGACCCTCACCGACGCCGGTTTGGTGCAGCACCTGCCCTCGACCGGGCGCTACCGGCTTGGCGTACGGATCCTGCAACTGGCCAGCGCCGCGCGGGAGAATCTGGACCTGCGCGCGGTGGCCCGTCCGCTGCTCGAGGAACTGGCCGAGGTCAGCGGCGAGACGGTCACGCTGTCCCTGCCCGGCGAGCACGACGTGCTGACCGTCGATTTCGTACAGAGTTCTCGGTCGGTGCGCAGCGTGGCCGAGATCGGCCGTAACAGCGTCGCGCACGCGACAGCGACCGGAAAGGTGTTCCTGGCCAGCGGAGGGCACCTGCCTGAGGGCCAACTGCCGGCCTTCACCGACGTCACGATCACCGACCGCAGGGCACTGGCAGCCACGATCAAGGAGATCGCCGCTCAGGGGTACGCCTTGGCACTGCGTGAGCGCGACAACGACCTCAGCGCCGTGGCCGTGCCCGTGCTCGACGCAGGTCAGCAGTTGATAGCCATCGTCGGGATCCAGGGACCGGCGACACGTTTCGACGTCGCGACGATGACCGCGCTGGTGCCCGCCTTGCGCGACCGGGCCGCGCTGATTGCGGCGGCGTTCTGAGTGCAGACTCTGGACGCGTTACCGGCGACGCCACTAGCATCCACTGCGAGTAAACAGAGTCTCCCCACAGGGAACACACAGCGCGAATTGCCGTGTCAAGACTGGCGCGGCATGCGGGACAGGGAGAACCACATGTCAGGTCGGGTAGCGATCATCGGAGCCGGGCCCAGTGGGCTCGGACAACTCCGTGCCTTCGAGCAGGCACGTAAGGCTGGGGCGGAGGCTCCCGAGGTCGTCTGCTTCGAGAAGCAGAGCGATTGGGGCGGCCTGTGGAACTACACGTGGCGTACCGGCCTCGATCAATTCGGCGATCCCGTCCACGGCAGCATGTACCGCTACCTGTGGTCCAACGGACCCAAGGAGTGTCTGGAGTTCGCCGACTACACCTTCGATGAGCACTTTGGCAAGCCGATCCCCTCCTTCCCGCCACGGGAGGTGCTGGCCGACTACATCACCGGGCGGGCCGCGGCCAGCGGCATACGCCCGCAGGTGCAGTTCCAGACCGCTGTTCGCTGGGTCGCTTTCGACGAGTCCAACGACCGCTTCGAGGTCACCGTCGAGTCGCTGTCCGACAAGAGCACGCAGGTCCAGCACTTCGACTACGTCATCATCGCCACCGGTCACTTCTCGGTTCCGAACATGCCTGACTACGAAGGGTTCTCCCGGTTCCCCGGACGGGTGCTGCACTCCCACGACTTCAGGGACGCCAACGAGTTCGCGGGCAAGGACCTGCTGGTCATGGGCAGCAGCTACTCAGCCGAGGACGTCGCCCTGCAGACGAAGAAGTACGGCGCGAAATCGGTCACGATCAGCTACCGCAACCGGCCGATGGGCTTCGGCTGGCCCAAGGGCATCGAGGAGGTGCCGGGCCTGCTCAGGATGGACGGGAAGACCGCACACTTCGCTGACGGCACAAGCCGAGATGTCGATGCGATCCTGCTGTGCACGGGATACCAGCACAACTTCCCCTTCATCGAGGAGAGCCTGCGGCTGAAGACGTCCAACGTGCTCTATCCGCCGGACCTCTACAAGGGCGTCTTCTGGATCGACAACCCGAAGATGATGTACCTCTCGATGCAGGACCAGTACTACACCTTCACCCTGTTCGATGCTCAGGCTTGGTGCGCGCGGGATGTCGTCCTGGGCCGCTCCACCCTGCCGTCGAAAGAGGACATGGCCGCCGATGTCGACAAGTGGCGTGCCCGTCAGGATGAACTCGAGGACCCGGAACAGGAGATCGACTTCCAGGCAGACCACATGCGGGCGCTCTTGGAGGGCACGGACTATCCGGAATTCGACATCGAGATGACCCAGGCCGAGTTCCGTGAATGGGAGCACCACAAGATCGAGTCGATCACCGGTTATCGAGACCGCTCGTTCGTCTCACCGTGCACCGGGTCGAAGGCACCTGTACACCACACACCCTGGTGGGACGCCCACGACGACTCGATGGAGACGTTCCTGGCAACGAAGGAGTGACGCTGCCAAGACTTGTCCCGCGCCGTCAGGAGCGGGGCTTCTCCTTGTCCGGGTCATAGAACGGGAACCGCACCACCTGGGCGGGAATCCGTTTCTGCTGGCCATCGAGCTTGCCGACCTCGACCTCGGTGCCGATCTCGGCGTACTGCACCGAGATCCGGCACAGCGCGATGTTCTTGCCCAGGATGGGGGAACGGGTGGCGCTGGTGATCACGCCCACCTGCGAACGGCCGACGTGGACACAGTCGCCGTGCAGGGCCGTCTCATTGCCGGCCAGTTCCAGTCCCACCAACTGGCGCTGGGGTGAAGCCTTGCGGGACACCAGCGCTTCGCGGCCGATGAAGTCGTCCTCTTTGCTCTTGAGCGGCACCGTGAACCCGATGCCCGCTTCGTACGGGTCGGTCTGGTCGGAGAAGTCGTACCCGGCAAAGACCAGCCCGGCCTCGATCCGCAGGATGTCGAGCGCGTCCAGGCCCAGTGGCAGGAGACCGTACGGCTGCCCGGCCTCCCACACCGCGTCCCACAGCGCCGGGGCGTGGTCGGGATGCACCCAGAGTTCGTAACCCAATTCACCGGAATAGCCGGTCCGCGAGACCAGCAGCGGGATGCCATTGTGCTCCCCCAGCCTGCCGATCGCGAAGCGGAACCAATTCAGGTCGCGAAAGGAGGGTTGCGTCTGCGGGGTCCAGATGATCTCGGCCAGCAGATCGCGGCTGGCCGGCCCCTGCACCGCGATGTTGTGGAGTTGGTCGGTGGAGGACTTCACCCACACCCGGTCCAGTCCGAGGCGCTCAGCCTGCTGACGCAGCCACACGCCGCTGTAGTCGTCTCCTCCGATGAATCGGAAGTTGGTGTCGCCCAAGCGGAACACCGTGCAGTCATCGATCATGCCGCCGGTCTCGTTGCATATCGCGGAATAGACGACCTGGCCGTGTGAGAGCTTGCGTATGTTGCGAGTGACGCAGGCCTGCAGCAGGGCCTCGGCGTCGGGCCCGAGAACCTCGAACTTTCGCAACGGGGACAGGTCCATCACCGCGGCGCGCTCCCGGCAGGCCCAGTACTCCTCCTGCGGTCCGTGGTTGTCATAGCTCGAGGGCAACCAGTAGCCGCGGTACTCGGTGAACTGTCGAGTCAGCGCGGATGTACGGGCGTGGAAGCCGGTCTCTTTGGTCAACGTAGCTTCGGACTCCGGGGTCACCCGGTGGGCAATGGCCATGGAGAATTTCCGTTCTGCGTCGTAGACCCGCACGTGTATGTCGGTGGGGACCCAGGCGTTGGACGCGTCGATGTCGTCGGGGCAGGCCGAGGAGGCGCACACCAGATCGGTCGTTGCCCGCATGAGGACGTAGTCGCCGGGCCGCGACCACGGCTCGTCGAAGACCAGCATGTTGTGCGCGTCGAACGCGGTGTTGTAGAACAGGTTCAGCGCCGGCCAGCCCATGCGCGCCTCGATCGCGTAGGCCTTCAACTCGGCATTGAAGTTGTCGCTGCAGTTGATGTGCCCTGGGTAGCCCATGTCTTCGTAGTACTTCGCGTTGCAGGCCAGCCCGAACGCGTCGTGCCGGCCCACCGTGTCGCGGACGACCTCCACGAGGGGGTTCGCGTCCTGGTCGTAGAACTTCCCGTACAGGCCCGGCTGAGGGTAGGGCTGGCTCATGAAGTACCGGGTCGTCGTCGAGTCCAGTCCGCGCTCAACCCCGTCGACCAATCGTGCGGCGTCGAAGGCCAGGAAGTCCGAGCACTGCCGACCCTCGACGTCGATCACCTGGATGAACTGCCCGGCCTTGACCTCATAGCGCATCGCTGTGGCCGCATCGATGTGCAGATCGAGGACGGGATCGGCCAAGGGAGGCGGAATCCGGGGCTCGGCCGCCGGACGCAGCACCGCCCGCTGCAGTTCCAAGGACAATTCGGTCGGCGGGTTCGCTTGGGCGTCTTCGACGCTCATCGCAACGGCGGGGGCTGCCACCACAACGGTGGCCGCAGAGCCGGCGGTGAAGCTCTCCCGGTTTCCGGCCGGTGACCACTCCCCGAACAGTCGCAGGGCACGCAGATCCTGCGCGTCGACCCTGCCGGCCGCCAGCGCGGCGAGCACAGCATCGGCCCCCCGCCCGCGCTCGCCTCCGTCACTCTGCGTCTGGGCAAGGGATCGCAGCGTTGCCGCCGGTGCGTCCGCCGTGATGCCGAGGGCTGCACCGTTGCCGCCGCCGTCAGTGATGACTGACAACTCGGCGGTCTGGCGGCCCTGCGGGTCGATGACGGTCAGCCGGTCACCGGGCTCCATCCGTAGGGCAGTGACACCGCCCGGGCGGACCCGGTAGCTCTCCAGCCCTGGTTCGCGGGCAATCAGTCCCGGAAGCAGCAGCCTCACAGCTTCTTGACGAAGAGCCGAGCCATCACCAGGGCCGCGATGGGCAGCGCAATGAACACGATCGTTGCCAGGACCGGGCCCGCCGAGAAGGCGAAGAACAAGTCGTTCATGCGTGGGCCTCCATCAGACCGGACTGAGTCATGCGTGCGCGGCCGAATTCGTTGAGTTCGTAGCGGAACAGGATCTTCTCCACGCCTAGGGACTTCTCGGGATCGATAGTGGCGTCGATCTCCCAGATGAGCCCGCCGGAATACAGATCGGTCAGGGTGAGCCGCACCGTGCCATACCAGTAGTCACCGGACAGGCCGTACGCGGACATGACCTGCTCTGCGACCTCGTAGTCCCACATGGCTCCCTGACCGGCCAGCAGCTGGAGCATGTATCCCTTGATGTGCATGGTCGGCGTCGTCGACATGGTCGGCTCCTCAGACCCGGCTCGTGGGTTTGACGTCAGCCTGCGACCGGCTCGATGGAACCGACCGGATCACCTCGAGAACGTCGCGCTGCTCGGTGAAGAGCACGAAGCTGCCGACCACGGCGATCAGCCCACCGACGATGAACTCCAAGCTCGGCGCGGTCAGCGTGAAGATGGACAACCACACCAGGGCGAACGGCCCGTACAGGGCCGCAATGGCTTGGCCGCGACCGACCCCGATCAAGGGGAAGGACTTGTACCAGGCCACGTAGCAGTATCCGAAGGTCAGGCCGAGCAGCGCGAGCAGAAGCAGTACCGCGGGGTTGGTCAGCGCTGCGCCCACGGTGGACCAGAGGGCGTCCCCGCCGGCCAGAGCCCAGGCGATAGGGATGGCGATGACGATCCAGATGGCCACTTCTGCGGTGAACCGCAGGGTGATGCCCACATCAGGGTCGCTCACGTCCAGCGCCCGGCCGGCGATTGCCCCCTCCAGACCCCACCCGACGATGGCCATAGCGCCGCCGACGTACCCCAGCAGACCGCCTGTCCCGGCGCCGGTGAACTCAGCGACCAGGCCCGGCGTGAAGATGACCACGCCGCCGACGACGATCACGATGATGCCGATCGCCGCCCGCGGGGTGATCCGCTCGCTGTACCAGACCTTGGCCGCACCCGCTCCGACGATGGGATAGAGCAATGCCGCCACCGCGGAGAACTGCGGCCCGACATAGGCGATCGCGATGATCGATCCGAAGATGGCCAGCATCCCGGCGATCCCGGCCGGGATGTACCAGCGGGAGATCTTGGCCTGTTTCATCGTGCGCACGTAGTCGCCCGTCTTGCCGAGGACCGCGTTCCACACGAACAACGCGATGAGCACGGCAATGGCGTTGAGGACGGTGATGACAAAGGCGGCCAGCAGGTAGTTGTCGTCGGTGCCGAGCGTGTCGGTCAACGACAGGAAAGGCTCTTCGACATAGATCGCAAATCCGGGTACGTACCAGGCTCCCCAGAGCACCGCGCAGGTCAACGCCCAGATGAACCCCCAGCGCACCTGACGATTGCGGTGCTCGACTCGGAGTAGGCCCACTCGTGCGGTTGCGGTATCGGTCATAGCCACTCCTCCGGGGACGAGCATGCGCGTGAAGTACCTGAACTATGAGATCAGATCATCGTCCTCATCAGCCAGTGCTGTAAACCCTTCGAGGAAACGATGTTGCAGCAGAGTCAACATCGTGGCCCGTCTGAGCGGACTCGGCTAGGCGCCAATGCTGTGCAGGCGGAGTCCTTCGGTGTCGGCCAGAGAAGCGCCGATGCCCATGGCGAGCCGGGCGGCGGCCACGGTGTTACGCAGCAGCCAGACGTCGGTAATCGGACCGATGCCCCCCGGGACAGGGGTGATGGCCTCGGCCCGGCGGGCCACGTCGGCCGTATCGATGTCACCCACGAGGTACACCTTGCCGGTTCCGGTATCTCTGATCGCGTTGATGCCGACGTCGACGGCGATCACCCCCCGCTTGACGTGCTCACCCCGGATCAAGCCTGGCACGCCCGCGGCCACCACCAGGATGTCGGCCCGGGCGGTGTGCTCGAAGAGCAGCCCGGCGCCATGGCTGTGCTCATCGCAGGACACGACAGTCGCACCACGTTCCATCGCCAGCAGCAACGCAGGCTTGCCCACGTTGGCAGAACGGCCGACCACGACCAGATTGCTCTGGGCGTAGATCTGTGCTGGATCGCGCCCGGACTCCAGGAGATACCGATCGAGCAGGTGAAACACCGAGGCCGGGGTGGACGGTACGTACCGCGGCCGACCCAATGCCAGGAGCCCAGCACTGATCGGATGGACGGACTCGATGTCCTTGACCGGATCCAAGGCCCGGTAGAGCGCAGCCTCGGACACCTGCTCCGGCAACGGGCGCAGAATCAGGATTCCCGAGATCCGCGGATCGGCGCCGAGCTTGCCCACGATCGCCAGTGCATCTGCCTCGGGCGCCTCACCCGGTAGCGCCTCGCAGACGTAGTGGCAGCCGACCCGTTCGGCCAGTCGTCGCACCCGTCGCTCGTAGGCGTGGGCGGGATAGGAGTTCCCGACCAGGACGGTCGCCAGTCCCGGCCGTACGCCAGCGACGGCGAGCTCCTGAACCTCTTCGGTCAGGCGGTCGGACAGATCCGCCGCATACTGCCGCCCGTCAATCAGCACCGCACTCATGGACCGATCCCGCTCATGATTGCCTCGCCTCGTGCGCTGCGCGCACCGCTCGGCTCCGCTCCGATTGCCGCCTCGTGCGCTTCGCGCACCGGTCAGTCCGCTCCTTCCTCGCTGGCGCTCGGTCGATGCTCCCGCCCTCTCGGCTCATGAGAGACCGACGATCTCACCGTTCTCGTCAAGGTCGATCGACATGGCGGCTGGGGAAGTCCCGAGGCCGGGCATGGTCATCATGTCGCCGCAGATCGGATACACGAAGCCGGCGCCCACCGAAGCCCGGACCTCACGGACCGGCAGCCGCCAGCCGGTCGGCGCGCCCTTGAGTGTTGCGTCGGAGGAGATCGACAGGTGGGTCTTGGCGATACAGACCGGGAGATGGCCGAACCCGGCCCGCTCATAGGTGTCCAGTTGCTTGGCGGCAGCCGGGGAATAGTCCACCCCGTCCGCGCCGTACACCTTCGCCGCAACGATTTCGATCTTCTCCCGCAACGAGGCTTCGTCGGGATAGAGGACCGCGAAGTCAGACTTCTCGTCGGCGGCCTCGGCGACCACCTCGGCGAGTTCGGTCGCTCCTGCGCCGCCCTTGCCGAAGTGGTTGGCCACGGCAACCCGAGCGCCCATCTCCTTCGCGATCTCCATGATCGCCTGGTGCTCGGAGTCGTGGTCGTCGGGGAAGGCGTTGATCGCCACCACCGGTGAGACCCCGTGGATCCGGATGTTCTCGATCTGCTTGCGCAGATTGGCCCCCCCGGCGTGCACGTCGTCGGGATTCTCGACCAGCAGGGCCTCGGGCAGCGGCTTGCCAGCCACGATCTTGAACTTGCCGGAGTGCGCCTTGAGCGCCCGCACGGTCGACACGACCACTGCCGCATCCGGACTCAGACCCGACGTCCGGCACTTGATGTTGAAGAATCGCTCCGCACCCATGTCCGCGCCGAAGCCAGCCTCGGTGATCAGGAAGTCACCGGTCCGGATGCCGATCAGGTCGGCCACGATCGAGGAGTTGCCGGTAGCGATGTTGCCGAAGGGTCCGGCGTGGACGAGGACCGGCGTGTTTTCCAGGGTCTGCATGAGGTTGGGCTTGATCGCCTCCCGCATCATGACCGCCATCGCGCCCGCGCCGCCGATCTCTTCGGACGTCACCGGCGTCCCGTCCTGCGTGTAGCCGACCACGATCCGGCCCAGCCGCTCACGCATCTCGGCGAGGGACACCGACAGCGCGAGGATCGCCATGATTTCGGAGGCCGCCGTGATATCGAATCCGGTCTGCCGGGTAACCCCGTTCATCCGGGAGCCCAGACCCACCACGATGTCACGCAGGGATCGGTCGTTCACATCCAGCACCCGGCGCCAGGTGATGTTGTTCAGGTCCAGGCCGCTCTCGTTGCCCTTGTGCAGGTGGTTGTCGACCATCGCCGACAGCAGGTTGTGGGCCGCCGTCACGGCATGGAAGTCACCGGTGAGGTGGAGGTTGAGGATCTCCATCGGTACGACCTGGCTGTAACCGCCGCCTGCCGCACCCCCCTTGATCCCGAACGTGGGGCCCATGGAGGGCTGCCGGATCGCAATCGTTGCCCGCTTGCCGATGTGGCTCATCGCCTGACCGAGTCCCACGGTCGTCGTGGTCTTGCCCTCGCCCAACGGGGTCGGGGTGACGGCCGAGACGACCACGTACTTGGCCTTCGGCCGGTCGGCGAGTTCTTCAATCGCGTCGAGCCGGATCTTGAGGACGTCGCGCCCGTAGGGCTCGAGAAGGTGGGGGCGCAGGCCCAAGGACTCGGCTATGCCGTCGATCGGCTTTAGCGTTGCGCCACGGGCGATGTCGAGGTCGCTCGGAAAAGCCATGCCAGATCTCCTCAGGTTTTCTGCGTGGGGGGCTAGCCGTCTGCTAGCGGACGCTCTCGATGCCGAACTCGGTGCCGGCGTCGACCAGGGCGTGGAACAGGTAGGTACCCGAGGATCGCTCGCAATGCAGGAGATAGCCGGGCACCCCGTCGTGATCATTCCGAACGATGTCGGTCACCAGCTTTGCCACCGAAGTGCGCAGAGCCGAGCCGTCAGGGGTGATGTCGTTGGAGAAGTCGATGCCGCAGACCTTGGCGAGGAGGTCGGCGCTCCGGGTTCCGGCCAGCCGGATCAGCGCCCGGCCGTGGGTCAGATCGACGACCGAGGCCAGCCCCTGCGCGGCATCGGCCTCGGATTCCAGTTGGGCGTGAACGTCAGCCGATCTCGCCGGGTCGACGAGCACGAGCCACTCCCCGGGCCCGGAGCCGACGACCAAGCTGCCGTCCTCGACCCTGGTAGTCCGTGCGAAGTCCGCCCCGAGGGAGCGGGCCAGGTCTCCGTCCGAGGCAGCGCGTACGCCGAACTTGGCTAGACCGCAAAGGTCATAGATGTGCACCGGTGCATCCGGAGCCCCTGGCGGTTTGCCAGCAAACCGCCACGAGGGGGTTGGATCCGCGACCGCGCGATCTGGCGTGATTGCGCTGCGCGGCAGGTCCGGCGGCTCGATGCCGGCGGGGATCGCTTCAGGGACGTCGGTGACCAGCTGCTGGCGCTCTCCCGAGGGGTCGACGTGGGCCAACTGCTCGGTGACCTTCGCCGTGACGTCCCGGCCGTCGGGCAGCCGCACGGTGACAACGGTGCCCGCAACTGCCAGCGACGCGTCCAGCTGCCCAAGGCAGATCGAGCGGTTCAGCGTCGGCGACATCCGGCTGGACGTGATCCGGCCCATGATCTCCAGTGTCTTGCCGCTACCGGGTCGCACGATCTGGCTCGCCTCCGGGGGCACGATCGATTCGTCCACCGGTTGCAGCCCGACCAGGCGCATGCCACCTGTCTCGGCTTGCTGCCAGACCAGTTCGGGCTTGCCGGCGAAGTCAGCCTTGTCCAGCTTGACCGCCCAGTCCAGCCCGGCGCTGTACGCGCGGGTCAGCCCGTCGGTGTCCTGGCCGATGATCAGGTGGCCCTTCTCCAGGCGCAGGATTCGCTGGGCCTCGACCCCGAATGCCTTGACGCCCAAGTCTTTACCGTGCTCGAGGAGGCGCTCCCAGACGTGCAGTCCGTACCCCGCCGGCACGTGCAGTTCGTAGGAGAGTTCGCCCGTGAAGCCGATCCGCCACAGGACGCAGTCGTCGACTCCGGCGATCCGCCCGGTCCGGACGTTCATGTACGGGAATGCCTCGGCAGACAGGTCGATGCCCTCGGTCAGCCGCCCGACAAGCTCACGGGAGCGTGGCCCCGCGACGTTGATACTGGCGTACGCGGTAGTGACCGGCTGGACATGCACTTGCCACTCGGGGTGCTCGGTCTGCAGCCAGTTCTCCACCCACTCCCAGATCGTTGCCGCACCCGAGGAAGTCGTTGACATCAGGTAGTGGTCCTCGCCGAGGCGGCCGGTGACGCCGTCGTCCATGACGACGCCGTCCTCAGCGCACATGACGCCGTACCTGACCCGGCCCACCGCGAGCTTGGACCACTTGTTGATGTAGAGCTGATTCAGCAGCTGGGGAACGTCCGGACCCCGCAGATCGAGTTTGCCGATCGGGGTGACGTCGATGATCCCGACGTTCTCCCGGACGGCCTTGACCTCTCGCGCCGGGTCGCCGTAATGGTCGGGTCGGATCCACTGCCCCGCGACCAGCGGAACCGCCCGATGAGCCTCGTGCCAGGGCTGGATGGGTGAGTACCGGACCGGCTCGAAGCTCCGGCCGGCCAGCGCCCCCAGGGTGATGGGGGCATACATCGGACGCCAGGTCGTCGTACCGGTCTCGGCGATCGTGGCACCGGTCGCCTCTGCGAGCACGGCGACCGCATTGACCAGTTCCAGCTTGCCCTGGACCGTGCCCATGGTCACCGTCGTGTAGCGCTTCACAAGTTCTGCGGAGTCGTAGCCTTCTCGCGCGGCGGAGATGATGTCCTTGCTGGACACGTCCTCGGAGTAGTCGACCATTCCATGCGTGCCGGCCCGGAACAGTTCTGGATGCGCGCCGGGCGGGAGGTCCGGGATCGAGACGGGGTCCCCATCTCTGGTGGTTTTCGCCAAAACGGCCAGATCTGGGGAGCCGCGGTCATGGCTCGGCGCTCGACTGGTCGGGGTTGCAGCGATGCGAGTACGGCGCCGGGCTGCGGCCCGTCGGGCTGCCTCGCTTCCTACGGCGCTGCCGTGGGCCAGGAGCTGATCGGTGCTGCCGTCGCCGACGATCCCACCGGTGGCCAGGACGCCGTCGGGCATGGTGAGCGGGTCCGGTACGAACCGGGCCGCGTCCGGTACGTAGCTCGGTCGGTTGCCGGCCATGTTGAGCAGTGCGGTCATCGTCGTCCAGCCGACCGCGGTGACGAGTAGATCGGCCTCGATGGTCCGACCGTCGGTCAACTCGACCGCGCTCAGCCCGCCTCGGCGCCCGTGGGCGCGGACGATGTCCTGTCCACGGCGCGGGTCGACGACGGCCGCGACGTCCACACCCGCGCGGCGCAAGTCCTCGGCTGCGGCATCCCCGGCGGCGTTGGCCGACAGGACGACGGCGCGCTGGCCCGGCCGTACGGCGTAGAGGTTGATCAGGCGACGGGCGGCGGTCGAGAGCATCACGCCGGGCAGGTCGTTCCCGGCGAAGACGTACGGCCGTTCGATCAGTCCGGAGGCGACGACGAGCACCTTGGCGCGGGCCTTGACCAGCCGTTCCGGAACGCCGGGCAGGCCGCGCTGGACGACACCCACCCAGTTGTCGTCGTAGCGACCCAGGACCACCGAATTCGTGAGCACCTCGATGTGCTCGCTGCGGCTGACTCGCTCGAGCAGCGCGCCGAGGGCGCCCAGGTCCCTGGAGCCACCCCAGCGCAGGTGTCCGCCTAGGTGATGTTCCTCGTCCACGAGCATGACCCGCGCCCCGGCCTCGGCCGCGGCCAGCGCCGCGGCGAGTCCGGCCGGGCCGCCACCGGCGACCAGGACATCGGGGTGGGCGTAGCGCTTGTCGTAGTAGCCCTCTGCTGTGTCCGGCGAGGTCACGCCGGCGTGCGCGAACCGGGCCAGAACCTTCTGGTAGGTCGGCCACAGCCGCTGCGGCTTGATGAAGGTCTTGTAGTAGAAGCCGGGAGCCAGGAACCGGCCCACCATCTGGTTGGCCGCCTTGACGTCGAAGCGCAACGAGGGCCAGGTGTTCTGCGAGCTCACGTCCATCCCGGCCTCGACCAACCGGTGAGCCGCGCGGACATTCGGCTCGTCGTCGACCTGCAGCGTGCAACCGGGGTCGTGGAAGCTCCCCGTCAGCAGGCCACGCGGACGGTGGTATTTGAAGCTACGGGAGAACACCCGCACCCCGGCCGCGGCGAGTGCGGAAACGATGGTGTCCCCAGGATGGGCGACGTGAGCGGTTCCGTTCCAGGTGAAGTCCAGCGTCGAGGTGCGGTCGAGGACCTCACCCGGCTGTACACCGATCCGGTGGCTGGCCGTGGCGCCGTCCGCACTTGCTGGCCTGGTGTCCTGCTGAGTCATCGCGCCTGTCCTGCGTTCTCGGGAAGCGGAGTGTTGTCGGTGTTGGTGTCCGGAGTCCGGATCTCGTGGGTCTCGGTGTGCCGTTCAAGAGAGAAGTACCTCCGGCATCCGGACCCGTGGTACCAGTTCTCCTTGGTCCAGCCGAGCGGGTTGCGGTGCATGTAGAGGTATCGGCGCCACTCCGCCGGCGTGGTCGTCTCCGGGTCCGGCCGGACGCCACCCTCTCCGGCGTACCGGAACTCGGAGACGTTGCGGGGCCCGCACAAGGGGCAGGGCAACTCGATCATCTTTCTGATTTCCTCTCGGCGACTGGGCAGGCGTGGAGTGGGCACAGGTCAGTGGCCAACGGCCGCTGCGCCCTTCTCTCCAACTAGCTCCCCGTCGGTGAAACGGGCAAGCCCGAACGCGGAGATGATCTCGGGAGTCCGTTGGGTGGCGATGCACTCGGCCATGGCTTCTCCAGACACCGGCCCGGCCTTGAAACCGTAGGTGCCCCAACCGACATCGACGTAGAACCCGTCGACCGGCGTTGGTCCCATGATCGGCGAGTAGTCGGGGGTCATGTCGCACAGGCCCGACCATTGCCGCAGCAGCCGCATCTTGTGCAGCGGCGGCATCAGCTCGAGTACGTGGCCGGCCAGTCCCTCCACGAATTCCAGCGAACCACGCATCGAGTACGAGGCGAACGGGTCGACGCTGGCGCCGAACACCAACTCGCCGCGATCAGTCTGGCTCACGTACACGTGCAGCGTGCCGGAGACCACGACGGTGTCCAGGAACGGACGGACCGGCTCGGTGACCGCGGCCTGCAGCGGGAAGGTCTGGATCGGCGTCTGAACGCCGGCCATGTCGGTGATCAGCGTGCTCCAGCCAGCAGTGCAGTTGACCACGATCGGTGCGCTGATCGTGCCGCGGTTGGTCTGCACGCCAGTGACCTGCCCGTCGCTGACGTCGATCCCGGTGACCTCGGTCTGCTGATGCATGTGCACCCCATACGCGTCCGCGGCCCGGGCGTAGCCCCACACCACTGCGTCGTGCCGGATGATGCCGCCCGGCGGATGGTAGAGCGCACCGAGGATCGGGTAGCGCGCTTCCTCGGTGACATCCATGTACGGCACGAGTTTCTTGATCGCGGCCGGGTCGATGACGTCGGAGTCGACGCCCTGGATCTTGTTGACCTCGGCCCGCCATCGCATGGTGCGCAGCGAGGCGTCGTTGTGGGCGAGGGTCAGGTGTCCGCGCTGGGAGAACATGACGTTGAAGTTGAGATCGGCGGCGAGGCCCTCGTACAGCTTGACCGACCGGTCGTAGAACCGGATGCCCTCCGGCGTCAGGTAGTTCGACCGCAGGATCGCGGTGTTGCGACCGGAGCCGCCCCCGCCCAGATATCCCTTGTCCAGGACCGCGACATTCTGAATGCCATGGTTCTTGGCGAGGTAGTACGCCGTGGCCAGGCCATGGATACCCCCGCCGATGATCACCACGTCGTAGGTCTTGGCCAGGTCGTGTTTACGCCAGGCCAGCGGCCAGTCCTTCTTGGTCAGTCCGTGGCTGAGCAGGCTGAAGGCCGAGTAGCGGCTGCTGCGCTTCCCGTTCGAGCCGTGACCATTGCGCACAGAGCCGTTGCGCTCATAGCCGTTCACGCTCGACCGCCATCCTGCCTCTTACCCTGACTCGGCACGTCCTGCCTCCATCTTGCTGCGTGGACCGTGCCCCCTGCGGACCGGCCTGCATCAATGGCCGCCTTTGGCCTCGGATGCTAGAGGGGTCGGTGCCACCGAACAACCCTTCTCGTTCAACTTTGTTTCCTCGCAGTAGACGCGTTCGCAGACCGCTCAGAATAGGGTGAGGTACTTCTCGATCTCCCACTCCGAAACCGTGGCGTGATACTGGGCAAACTCCGCCCGCTTGACCTCGGCGAAGTAGTCGATGAAATCTCCCCCGCGGACCTTACCCAGAGCTGAGCGCAGCACCTCATCTGCGACCAGCTCGTCGACGGCGGCATCAAGGGTACGTGGCAGGTGCGCGATCCCCCGAGCGGCGACCTCCTCGAGACTGAGTTCGAAGAGGTTGTCAGAGGTGGGTTCGCCGGGTGTGATCTCCCGGTCGATGCCGTCGAGCCCGGCTGCCAACAGCACGACGGTTGCCAGATACGGGTTCGCTGATCCGTCCACGCCACGATGCTCCACCCGGTCGCCCTCCGGAACTCGGAGCATGAGGGTCCGATTGTTTCCCCCGTAGGCCACGTAGGCCGGTGCCCACGTGGCCCCGGAGTTCGGTGCTCCTACCCCGATCCGCTTGTAGGAGTTGACCGTCGGGCAGATCACGGCAGCAACAGACCGGCCATGCTCGATCAGACCGCCAATATACGAGTAGGCGGTCTTGGACAGGCCCAGGCCGCGGCCGTCGGTGGAATCGCTGAACAACGCCTCGCCGGAGGTGGTCCACAGGCTCTGATGGATGTGCAGTCCATTGCCGGTGACCGTGCTAAACGGCTTTGGCATGAACGAGGCGATCATTCCTGCGTCGTGGGCCAGCATGTGCACCATGTAGCGAAAGAAGATCGTCCGGTCGGCGGTGGTCACCGCGTCGGCGTACACGAAATTATTCTCGAACTGGCCGTTGCCGTCCTCGTGGTCGTTGGCGTAGTTGCCCCATCCGAGGGAGTTCATGTGCCGGGAGAGGGTGGACAGGTGATCCCACATCCGGGTCAGGGCCTTGACCTCGTAACAGGGCTTGTCGGAGGTGTCCAACTCGTCGGCGACGCACAGCCGCCCGTCGGCACCGCGACGCAAGAGCGAGTACTCCGCCTCCATCCCGGTTTTCATGGTCCATCCGCGCTCCTCGGCGAGCGCGGCAAGCTGGCGCTTCAAGATCACCCGCGGGGCGTACGGCCACGGCTCATCGCCGACGTAGGGGTCACAATGCAGAACGGCCACGCCTGGCTTCCAGGGCAACGGCGTGTAGGAATCGGGGTCGGGTACCGCCAAGACGTCCGGGTCTGCGGGGGTCTGCCCCAGGTCACCCGCGGCGAAGCCGGCGAAGCCCGCCCCGCCATCCATGAGCAGGTCGAAGCTCGACATCGGTACGGCCTTCGCGCACGGCTTACCGTGCAGGTCGACGAACATCGCGAGGAAGAACTCGATGCCGTCCTCGTCGGCGCGAGCCTTCAGATCCGTCCGCGCATCATTCATCGTTTGGCTTCCTTTCGCGGTGTGATCAGTCACCAGTCGACCGACCGGGAATCCAGTTGGTACCGGCCAGCGGAACCCCGGCCATGGCCGCCGCCTCGAGGGTCAACGCCACCAGGTCCTCCGGCTCGAGGTTGTGCACGTCGGATTTCCCGCAGGCGCGGGCGAGGGTGGTGAGCTCCATCGACACCGACTTCAGATAGTTGATCACCCTCCGGGCTCCGTCCTGAGGATCCAGGCGCCGCTCCAGTTCTGGGTCCTGGGTGGCGATCCCCACCGGACAGCGGCCGGTGTGCATATGGTGGCAGAACCCGGGCTCGGTGCCCATCGCCCGATAGTCGTCGGTGACGTCTGTCCGGATGCCGTTCCGTTCGAACGTGGCGCTGTTGCAGCCCAGCGCGATCAACGGGGCGACACCCATCGCTACGGCATCCGCTCCGAGGGCCAGCGCCTTTGCGGCGTCGGCTCCCGTGCGCAAGCCGCCCGAGATGATCAGTTGGACTTCGCCATCGAGCCCTACCTCGCGCAATGCCTCGGCGGCCTGCCGCACTGCGGCCAGCGTGGGAATGCCCGCGTGCTCGATGAATACGTCCTGCGTGGCAGCCGTGCCGCCCTGCATACCGTCGATCACGACGACGTCGGCGCCCGCAGCGCACGCCAATTTGACGTCGTTGCCCACCCTGGTGGCACCGAGCTTGACGTAGATCGGCTTCTCCCACGCCGTGGCTTCGCGCAATTCCTCGATCTTGATTCGCAAGTCGTCGGGTCCCACCCAGTCCGGATGACGCGAGGCCGAGCGCTGATCGATCCCGGGTGGCAACGTTCGCATCTGCGCCACCCGCTCGCTGACCTTCTGGCCGAGCAGCATCCCTCCCCCACCGGGCTTGGCACCCTGGCCGATGACGATCTCGATGGCATTCGCTCGCCGCAGGTCGCGGGGATTGAAGCCGTACCGCGACGGCAGGCACTGATAGACGAGCAGGTTCGAGGCGCGGCGCTCCTCCTCCGACATCCCGCCGTCGCCGGTGGTCGTGGAGGTTCCCAATTCGGAGGCGGCAAGCCCCAGTGCCGTCTTGGCGGCTGCAGACAGCGATCCGAAACTCATCCCTGCGATGGTGATCGGAACGGCTAGCTCGATCGGCTTGCTGGCATAGCGAGCACCCAGGACCGTCGTGGTCTCGCACTTCTCCCGATAGCCCTCCAGTGGATACCGCGACACCGACGCGGTGAGGAAGGTCAGGTCGTCGAAGGTGGGCAGGGTTCTCTTGGCGCCCCAGCCACGAATCTCGTAGTGCCCCTCTTCGGCCATCCGCTGGATCTTTGCGATGGCCTCCGGTGGATAGGTGTGGCTGCGCCGGCGCGCGTCCATCGGCAGCGAGGCAGCGTCGACGGCGGACTCCCGGTCGGGCAGTTGGTCGGCCATGGGCAGGCTCCGTCGTCAGTACTTCTGTGCTGACAGCGCGTCGAAGTTGTACAGCTGGCGAGCAGATCCGATCCGGGTGACGTCCTCCGGGTCTATGTGATCGAAGCCGGATGTGGCCACGAGGCGCTTCACCGTGAGCACGTCCTCGTCGGTGAGCTCTTCCACCTGTGCGTCAGAACCGAGCGAGGCGATCTTGCCGGCGACGTAGATGGCCGTCTCGTAGAGAGAGTCGCCGAGTCCATTCCCGGCATTGCCGCCCACCAGGATGATGCCGGCCTGGGCCATGAAGCCGCTCATGTGCCCGACGTCGCCCCCGACGACGACTGTTCCGCCCTTGAGGGAGATCCCGGTACGAGACGAGGCGTCCCCGTGCACGATCACCGTGCCGCCGTGGGCCGATGCGGCGGTGCACTCCGAAGCGTTGCCCCGCACCCGGATCGTGCCGCTCATCAGGTTTTCTCCCGCAGACCAGCCGACGAATCCATCGACAGTCACGTCCGGACCGTCGCCGAGACCACCGATGAAGTAACCCGCGTTGCCTTCGATCTCGACCGAGATCCGATTGGTCAGCCCTACCGCCAGATTGTGCCGACCCCAAGGCTCGATGATCCGGGCGCTGGAGCCGTCTGGTAATTCGGCCAGCGCGGAATTCAGCTCCCGGGTCGACAACTCGGCGCAGCTCAGCGTCACCGGCTCCACGTGTAGACCTCTTCCGGCACGGGCTCGAACACCCGCGCAGCTCCGATGCCGGGAAGCCCGGCGAGGGCGTGATACTCCGAGGCCATGGCTACGTAGTCGTCGGTTTCGGCGATCACCGCCGGCTTGCAGGCGAAGGAGTCCCGCAGCACTGCGAACTGGTCCCCGGTGGCGACCAGCAGGGTGAAGAAGCCGTCGAGGTCTTTCTGGACCATGTGCAGCGCATCGCCAAGATCGGCACCCTGCTCCATCTGGCGAGCTACGAAGCGCGCACACACCTCGGAGTCGTTGTCGGTGTCGAACCGGATGCCTTCTCGCTCCAACCGTCGTCGCACGGTCGCCGGGTTGGAGAAGGACCCGTTGTGCACCAGGGCGACATCGGCCGCAGGCGCGAAAGGGTGCGAATGCTCTGTGGTCACGGCGGACTCAGTAGCCATTCGGGTGTGCCCGACCCCCTGATAGCCGCTTCGTTTTTCGATCCCGTAGCGCGCGATGATCTCCCGCGGCAGCCCGACGTCCTTGAAGATCTCCATGTTGTGCCCCGTGCCGACCAGCGTCACCGACCGACCGTGCCGCCGCAGACTGCCTACCGCACGATCCACCCCGGCATCGACGCTGAGCACGGCCACGTCGCCGAGAGCTTCGACCTCTACCGATGCTTCGATGTCCTCGGCGATCGCGCAGCCCAAGGCATCCCAGTCGATGCCATCGGTCGCATGCAGGGACAGCCTTACTCGACCGGGCGGCGCATCGTCGAAGAGCGCAACACCCGCCGAGTCCGGGCCGCGGCTGCTCATGCAG